>Ga0207665_10001099_pt1 | contig 18228 bp, 16 predicted proteins | sample LARL112metaG_FD_184351 | JGI IMG/M metagenome (GOLD analysis project Ga0207665, IMG submission 184351) | Corn, switchgrass and miscanthus rhizosphere microbial communities from Kellogg Biological Station, Michigan, USA - LAR L11-2 metaG... | ecosystem: Host-associated > Plants > Roots >...
GCCGGCGAGCAGCAGGAACGAGATGTAACGGAAGGTCTGTAAGGTCCCCGCCCCGTCGATGGCCCCCGCCTCGTAGAGCTGGCGCGGGATACCGCGGCGGGCGGCCAGGATGATGACGGTCCAGAACGGCAGGTACTTCCAGATGTGGAAGATGATCAGGGCGCTGATCGCGGTCCAGCGCGAGGCGAGCCAGTGATGGGTGCCGAGCCCGAGATCCTCGCTCATCAGGTTCAGGATTCCCCACTGCGAGGACATCATCCAGCGCACCGAGAGGATGCCGGGCAGCACCGGGATCGCCCACGGCAGGAGGAAGATCGCGGAGAGGAAGCGGGTGGAGCGGCTGTCGTCGTCCAGCACGCCGGAGAGCAGCAGGGCCAGGAAGAGCTTCAGGTTGACCGCGATCCCCACGTAGACCACGGTGTTGACCACGGTCTGCACGTAGATCGGGTCGTTGAAGAGGACCTCGTAGGTATAACGGTCGAGGGCCTGGGTGACCTCGAAGTAGAGCGGGTAGGCCACGAAGGCGAGGAACAGCGCGATCAGGGGCAGCGAGAACAGCAGCCCCTGCACGTTGCGCGACCGCGGCGACAGGAGTCCTGCCGCCGCGGTCACGGACCGGTTGATCAGCCCCCGGGGACTGGCCGAGACGAGGCCGCTGGCCACGCGCTCAGGCCGATCTCACCGCCACTGGGCCACGATGGTCTTGATGCGGCCGATGGCCTCGTCGGCCGCCTTCTCGGTCGTCCACTTGTCCACGTTGGTGCGCGACATCGCCTTGCCCCAGACGTTCTCCGCGTAGATCTGCGAGTTCGCCGGGTTCTTGTAGTGCTCGAACACACGGGTCGTCCGCTCGAGATAGATGCGGGTGACCGTCGGGAGGTGGGGATCCACCGCGCCACCCTTGCCGGCCTGGCCCTTGGAGAAGAAGGGATCGCTCGCCACGTCCTTGAACGCGGGGAACCACCGCCCGTTGGCGCCCTTGATGTACTCCCCGAAGCGCTTGGGCTCCAGCACGAACTTGATGAACTCCTTGGCGAGCGGGACGTCCTTGTTGGCGGAGTCCTTGGGGATGATGATCGTCTTGACCGCCACCATGTAGGTCGGCTTCTTGCCGTCCGGCCCGTCCGGCCACTCGATGGTGGCCGACTTGTTGAAGTAGTTGTCCGGGTTGTTGAAGAACTGGTGCGCCGGGATGGACACCGACGGGTTCGGGGTCATCACGATCGACTTGGAGTGGAAGTTGGCGTTGTTGTCGCCGTCCGACCAGTTCAGGGTGTCGGGCGGCACGTAGCCCGAGTTGAACATGTCGGCGAAGAACTTCAGGGTCTTCAGGATCGCCTCGCGGTTGGCCCCCTGGTCGGCCACCACCTTGCCGTCGTCGGAGAAGATGGTCCCCCCGAAGGACAGCAGCGCCATCTCGAAGTTGTAGATGGTGTCGGTGGCGCTGGACGACTCGGTGACGCCGAGGCCGTAGACCTTGGCGTACTTGGCGGGATCCTTCTTGCGCAGCGCGTCCTGGGCCTTCCGCCAGAAGTCCCAGTAGCCGTTCCAGTCCATCGGGATCTTGGCGGGATCGTCGTTCATCCCCGCCTCCTTCACCAGATCCCGCCAGTAGTGGATGTGCATGGTCTGGGCTTCGATGGGGACGCCGTAGTAGGCGCGCTTCTTGGCCACGTTGTCGTAGACGTGGGCCACCGGCAGGAACTTCTCGATGTAGCGTGGCTTGAGCTCGTTGATCACGTCGGTGGTCTCGACGAGCTTGCCCTCCCACGCGTACTTGGGCATGACCTCCCAGTCGTTGTAGAAGCAGAAGGCCACGTCGGGCCCGCGGCGGGCCGCCATCGCGCTGTGGATCTTCTTCAAGAGGTCTTCCTGGATCGTGAAGGAGATGTCGAGATCGACGTTCTTGGCCTTGCGGAAGTCCTCGGCGATCTTCAGCATCGCCTCGTCCTCTTCCTTGTAGTAGCCACGGTTCCACCACACGGTCAGCTTCTTCTGCTGGGCGCGCGACACCATGGGGAAGGCGAGCGTGCCGGACGCGGCGGCCGCGCCGGCGGCCGTCTTGAGGAATTCCCGGCGGGTGTGGGCCATGGCTTCTATCTCCTTTGGTAGCGGGGGAGCGACGTTCCCTCGTCGAGGGGCTTGGCGGGCGCGAGTATACCGCGAAGGTCGAAGTTATGTATAGTTCCGGCCATGGCCATCGATCGCATCACCGTGTCCGTGATCCAGCATCGGCTCGAGTCGATCGTGCAGGAGATGGGCGAGGCGATGCTGCGCACCGCCTACTCGCAGATCCTGAACTCGAGCCGCGATTTCTCCACCGCGGTGTTCGACGGCCAGGGGCGTCTCGCCGCGCAGGCCGAGCACGTGCCGATCCACGTGGGCGCGCTGCCGTGGGCGGTGGCGTCGGTGGCCGACTTCTTCAAGGGCCGCATCGCCCCCGGCGATCTCTTCCTGCTCAACGATCCCTATCACGGCAACAATCACCTGCCCGACCTGACCGTGCTGCTCCCCGTCTTCGTGGGCGACCGGCCGGTGTTCTGGTCGATCAACCGGGCCTACCAGCACGACATCGGGGGCGCGACCCACGGGGCCTACAACCCGGGGGCGACCGAGATCTGGCAGGAGGGCATCCGCATCACCCCGCTCAAGCTCTACGACCGCGGTGAGCTGCGCGACGACGTGCTGCAGATGGTGGCGACCAACGTGCGGCACCCGCGTGACTTCCAGGGCGACCTGCGCGCCATGATGGGATCCGCCCGCATCGGGGAGCGGCGGCTGCTCAAGCTGGTCGACGACTACGGGATCGACGTCGTGCTCGAGACCATCGGCGAGATCCTCGACGGGGCGGAGCGGCAGGCTCGCGAGTGCATCCGCGGGTGGAAGGACGGCGTGTTCAAGGGCGAGGCGATCCTGGACGACGACGGCCACGGCGTCAGCGACGTCCACATCCGCGCCACCGTGACCAAGAAGGGCGACTCGCTCACCGTCGACCTCTCCGACTCGCACGCGCAGGTGACCGGCTTCATCAACTCGGCGTACCCGAACACCATGTCCGCGGTGCACATGGCGCTCGCCTACCTGATCGACCCGCGCACCCCCAAGAACGAGGGCACCTTCCGGCCGGTCACCGTGAAGGCCCGCGAGGGCACGGTGGTGTGGCCCTACCCGCCGGCGCCGGTGACGCTGTCGACCAACCACTGCGCGCAGGAGATCGCGGAGGCGATGATCAAGGCGCTGGCCCCGAGCTGCCCGGACCGCGTGCTGGCCGGCTGGTCGCGGCGCTTCCGTATCGCGATCTCGGGGACGAACCCACGGAACAAGCGCAAGTTCATCTGGCACCTCTTCCACGCGCGCGGGGGCGGCGGCGCGTCCTCGGCGGGCGACGGCTGGGAGACCGCGGGCGAGGGGCAGGCCGCGGGCGGCATCAAGTTCGGCTCGGTGGAGGTCGCGGAGACGCGCTTCCCGCTCTTCTTCAAGCGGCACGAGTTCCGGCCCGACTCCGCGGGCGACGGGCGCTTCCGCGGCGGGGTGGGCTCGGTGCTCGAGCTGCGCATGGAGACGACCGAGCCCGCGCTGGGCAACACCGCGGGCGACGGTGTCCGCTACCCGGCCTACGGGGTGCTGGGCGGCAAGGACGGGCTGCCCCATCGCTACCGGATGATCGCGCGCGGCAAGACGCGCGTGCTCAAGACCAAGGAGGTCGGGGTGCCGATTCCCCCCGGCGCGATGTTCCTGGTGGAGTCGATGGGCGGCGGCGGCTACGGGCCGCCGGGCCGGCGCGCCCCGGAGGCGCGCGCGAGCGATCGGGTCAACGGCTTCGTGTCCGGCCGGGCGCGGCGCCGGAGAAGCTGAGGTGCTCCGCATCGGCGTCGACGTGGGCGGGACCTTCACCGACCTGGTCGGGGTGGACGACGCGGGCCGCGTCACGCTGGCCAAGTCGACCTCCACGCCCGCCGACCCCTCGATCGGAGTGATGGACGGCCTCGCGCTGCTGGCCACCGAGCTTGGCACCGACCTGGGTGGCCTTCTCGCCGACACCGGGCTGGTGGTGCACGGCACCACGGTGGCCACCAACGCGCTGCTCGAGCGCAAGGGCGCCACCGTGGGGATGCTGACCACCGCGGGCCACCGCGACGTCATCGAGATGCGGGAGGGACTCAAGGACGACCGCTACAACTTGAGAATGCCGCCCCCGGTGCCGCTGGTGCCGCGGGCGCGGCGTCTCGACGTGACCGAGCGGATGCGCTTCGACGGCACGGTGGAGACACCGCTCTCGAAGACGTCCGCGGAGACGGCGATTCGCCGCCTCGCCGCCGCGGGAGTGGGCGCGGTGGCGGTCTGCTACCTGCACTCCTATCGCGATCCGCGCCACGAGCGCGAGACCCGCACGCTGCTCGCCCGGCTCCTGCCCGACGCCTACGTGTCGCTCTCCTCCGACGTCCTCGCCCAGATCAAGGAGTACGAGCGGTTCTGCACCACCGTGGTCAACGCGTACGTGGGGCCGGTGCTCGCGCGCTATCTCGGCAGCCTCGGCTCGCGGCTCCAGAAGGCGGGCTATCGCGGCGACGTGCTGATCATGCAGTCGCACGGCGGCGTGGCCACCATCGCGGACTCGGTGCGCCTCGCCGCGGGGGCGGTGCTCTCCGGGCCCGCGGGCGGCATCGCGGGTAGCCGTCACGCCGCACGCCTGCTTGGCGAGGGCAACCTCATCACCTTCGACATGGGCGGGACCAGCACCGACATCGCCCTGCTCGAGGCGGGCGAGCCGCACCTCACCGGCGACAAGGCGGTGGGCTCGAGCAAGGTCGCGCTGCCGAGCATCGACATCCACACTCTAGGCGCGGGCGGTGGCTCGATCGCGCGGGTCGACGCGGGCGGCATCCTCCACGTGGGCCCGGAGAGCGCGGGCGCGGTCCCCGGCCCCGCCTGCTACGGCCGCGGCGGCACCGCGGCCACCGTCACCGACGCCAACCTCGTTCTCGGGCTGCTCGACCCCGCGGGCTTCCTGGGCGGGCGCGCGCGGCTCGATCCGAAGGCGGCCCACGCCGCGGTGGAGGGCATCGCGTACCGGCTCGGCCTGGGCGTGGTGCCGGCGGCGGAGGGCATCCACCGCGTGGTCAACACCAACATGGCGGAGGGCATCCGGCTGGTCTCGGTGCGACGCGGGGCCGACCCGCGCCGCTTCGCCCTGCTCTCCTTCGGCGGGGCGGCGGGGCTCCACATCACCGAGGTCGCGCGCATGCTCGAGATCGGGCGCGTGGTGGTGCCGCGGGTCGCCTCCGTGCTCTCGGCGTGGGGCATGCTGGCCACCGACCTGCGCTACGAGTTCGTGCGCACCCACGTGGGCGAGGCCGGCCAGGTGGGCGCGGGGCGGCTGCGACTGCTCTTCGCGGACATGGAGGCGGAGGGACGGCGTCGGCTAGGCAAGTCGTTCGCGGGCCAGGTGGACGTGCGCCGCTCGGTGGACATGCGCTACGGCGAGCAGACCTTCGAGATCCAGGTGCCCCTCGACGGCGTCGACGTGGAGGCGAAGGACCTGATGGCGCAGGTAGTGGACCGCTTCCACCGGCGACACGAGGAGCTCTATACGTATAGCGCGCCCGGCCAGGACGTGGTGCTGGTGAACGTGCGGGCCGCGGTGATCGGCCGCCTGCCCGCGCTGCCTGCCGAGCAGGCGCGGCGCGTGACCACCCCCGCTGCGCCGCGGAGCCGGCGCGTGTACCTCGAGCGCTGGATGGAGATCCCGGTCTACCAGATGGACGGGCTCGCGGAGGGCCAGGAGGTGAAGGGCCCCGCGATCTTCGAGTCGGCCACCACCACCGTGCTGATCCGCGAGCGCGAGCGCGCCCGGGTCACCGCGGAGGGGTGGCTCGACATCCGACTCGGCTAGCCCCTCTCGAGCGCCGGCTTCGCCGGCGCAACCCGTTTTGGGGGAGGCCTCGGAGGGGGCCCCCTCCGAAGTCTAGAACGGGCCCCTTCCGACTACGTATAGGCGCCGACCGAGGCGTCGGCCACGCCGGCCGCGTACTTGGCGAAGACGCCGGTGGTGAAGCGCGGCTTCGGCGCCTTCCACTTGGCCAGCCGCTTCTTGATCTCGCCCGCCGGCACCTCGAGATCGAGCCGCCGCTTCTTCACGTCGATCGAGATCGTGTCGCCGTTCCGCACCGCCGCGATCGGGCCGCGCTCCGCCGCCTCGGGCACGATGTGGCCGATCATGAAGCCGTGGGTGGCGCCCGAGAAGCGGCCGTCGGTCATGAGCGCGACGCTCTCGCCGAGACCGGCCCCCTGCAGCGCGCCCGAGACTTGCAGCATCTCGCGCATGCCCGGCCCGCCCTTGGGACCCTCGTAGCGGATCACGATCACGTCGTTCGGCTTGATCTTGCCCTTCTTGATCGCCTGGAAGGCGTCCTCCTCGACCTCGAAGACGCGCGCGGGCCCCCGGTGCGAGTACTTCTTCTGGCCGGAGAGCTTGATCACGCACCCGCCGGGGGCCAGGTTGCCCCGCAGGATCGCGATGCCGCCCTCCGACTTCAGCGCCTTCGCGAGCGGCTTGATCACCTGCTGGCCCGCCGGCTCGGGCGCGGCCTTCACCTCCTCGCCGATGGTGCGGCCGGTGACCGTCTTCTCGCTTCCGTGCAGGAGGCGCGCCTCCAGCAGGCGCTTGCCCACCACCGCCATGCCGCCCGCGTCGTACATCTCGGGCGCGGTGTAGTTGCCCCACGGCTTGAGATCCGCGACCACCGGAGTCTTGCGCGAGATGCGGTCGAAGTCCTCGATCGCGAGCTTGACCCCAAAGTCCCGCGCGGTGGCCATGAGGTGCAGCACCGCGTTGGTGGAGCCGCCGGTGGCCATGACGCCCGCGATGGAGTTCTCGAAGCTCTTGCGGGTGGCGATCTTGCGCGGGGTGAGACCCTGGCGCACCAGCTCCATCACGAGCTTGCCCGACTCGAAGGCGACCTCCTCCTTCCGGGGGTCGACGGCGGGAATGTCGTTCCAGCCCATCGGCGACATGCCGAGCATTTCGTAGGCGGTGGCCATGGTGTTGGCGGTGAACTGGCCGCCGCAGGCCCCCGCGCCCGGACAGGCGTGGTCCTCCACGTCCTTGAACTGCTCGAGCGGGATCTTGCCCGCGTTGTAGGCCCCGATCGCCTCGAACACGTCCTGGATGGTGAGGTTGCGGCCCGCGAACGGCCCCTCGGTGCCCGCGCAGCGCCCGAACATGATCGAGCCGCAGTAGAGCATGAGGCCCGGGATGTCGAGACGCCCCAGCACCATGGTCATGGCCGGGATCGTCTTGTCGCAGCCGGAGATCGTGACGATGCCGTCGAACATGTGGCTGCGCGCGACCAGCTCCACCGAGTCGGCCACGACTTCCCGACTGATGAGCGAGCCCTTCATGCCCTCGGTGCCCATGGTGATGCCGTCGGTGATCGAGATCGTGTTGACCTCGATCGGCGTGCCGCCCGCCGCCCGGATTCCCTGCATGACCTTCTCGGCCAGCTTCCGGTGGTTCCAGTTGCAGGGCATAGTCCCGATCCAGCTGTGGGCCACCCCGATCTGGGGGCGCGAGAGGTCCTGATCGCTGAAGCCGACCGCCTTCATCATGGCGCGGGCGGCGGCACGGTCGGTGCCTTCCAGGAGGACGCGGCTGCGCTTGCGGGGATCGACGGCCATCGCAGACTCCTTTGTCGTGGGGGCGCTCGGGTTGGCGCGATTCTACAGCAGCTCGCGGAGGGGGACCAGCGCGTAGCCCTGGGCGCGGAGGCCCGCGATCAGGGCGGGCAGGTACTCCACGAGACGGCGCCCGGCTCCGGGCACCCCGTCCGCGTCGTGCAGGTCGTAGATCGCGCCCGCGCGCGCCCGCGCGAGCCCTCGCCGCTCCTGCTCGGCCGGCACGACGGGGCGCCGGCTCTCCGGCTGCACCGTCCAGAAGACGCAGGGCGTCCGGAGCTCGCGGGCCACCCCGAACATCGCGAGGTTGGTCTTGCCCCACGGCGGGCGGAAGAAGCGGGGCGGCGCACCCGCCGCGTCCGCGATGGCGGCGTGTCCGTCGGCGATCTCACGCTCGGTGTGGGCCGGCCCGCAGCGCCAGAGGCTCGGGTGGCTCCACGTGTGGTTGCCCAGGTCGTGGCCGGAGTCGGCGATGCGCCGCGCCTGCTCGGGGGCGCGCCGGGCGCGCCGCCCGATGAGGAAGAAGGTGGCGCGCACGCCCTCGCGGGCCAGCACGTCGAGGACGCGCGGCGTCCACTCGGGGTCCGGCCCGTCGTCGAAGGTGAGGCTGACCGCGCGGTGCTCGCGCGGGCCGCGCCAGATCGATCCGAGGGTGAGCAGGTGCGAGCCCCACGTGTAGGCGCCCCACAGCCCGGGCGCCGCTCCCGCCACCAGCCAGCCGGTCCGCTTCACGACGAGGGCCGCTTGGCCACGAGCAGGGTCAGCCGCCCGCTCTGCACGATCTCGTCGCGCTGGTTGAGGATCGAGCGCTCCTCGATGACCACCCCGCCCTCCTTCATCGAGCGCTTGGCCACCGTGGTCGAGACGCTGCGGATGGTGTCGCCTACGCGCGTCGGCTTGAGGAAGCGCCACTCGAACCCCATGAACGCGAGCACCACGAGCGGCGGCTGGGGCACCCGCCAGCCGAGACCGGAGGACATGCAGAGGGGGATGAGATCCGGGATCGCCCCCGGCTCGGACGGCGTCAGGGTGAGCGAGCCGAAGAGCGTGGCGTGGGTCTCGGTGAGGGTCATGCCCGGGGTCTCGAGGGGCACGTTGGTCTGCACGTCCTCGAAGTAGAGCCGCCGCTCGGCCGGCGCGCCCGCCATGCCCTCAGGCGGGCCGGCGGCCGACCAGATGGTCGGTCTCGCCTTCCTGCACCACCTCGCCGCGCTGATTGAGCACGCGGCGCTCCAGCGTGATGAGCCCCACGCGCGGCTGCTCGCCGTCCTTCTTGGCCGAGACGCGCGCCTCGACGTGGATGGTGTCGCCGATCTTGATCGGCCCCTTGAACTTCCACTTCACCGCGGCGAGAGGGCCGACCGCCTGCCCCGGCACCACCCGGTCGAGGAGCCCCTGCTGGATCGACAGCCCGAGGAGGCCGTGGGCGATGCGCTCGCCGAACAGCGACGCCTTCATGTGCTCGGCGTCGGTGTGGAGCACGTTGTAGTCGCCGCTCAGGCCGGCGAAGATCACGAGGTCGGCCTCGGTCACGGTGCGGCCGGGCGAGGTGTACTGCTCGCCGAGCTGGATATCCTCGAAGTAGACGACCGGCTCGCCGCTCACGGGGGCTTAGGATAGCACGCCCCAACGCGCCTTCCCGCGCCGCGGGATCGCGGGGTTCGCGCACCCGTATGGTACGCTCGGTGATTGAAGCGGGCTGTTCGCGCCGGCTTCCTCGAAGTCCACACCAATGGAGGTGGCCATGCAGAGTCGCAGGCAATTCATTCTCAAGGGGGCCAAGCTCGTGGCGGCCAGCGCGGCCGCGGCCTCGGTCGGACCGACCGTCTTCGCGCGCGGCGCCGGCGCGGCGGACAAGCAGCTCAAGGTTCTCCAGTGGGCGCACTTCGTACCCGCTTACGACAAGTGGTTCGACCCGTGGGCCAAGGAGTGGGGCGCCAAGCGGGGGGTCGAGGTCACGGTGGACCACGTGGGCTTCGCCGACGTGGTGCCGCGCGCGACCGCCGAGGTGGCCGCCCAGTCCGGCCACGACGTCCACATGTTCATCGGCCTGGCCAGCGCCTTCGAGGAGCACGTGATCGACCTCAAGGAGGTGTCGGGCACGCTCGAGAAGAAGTACGGCCGGCCGGTCGAGCTGGCCACCCGCAGCACCTACAACCCGCACACCAAGAAGCAGTTCGCGCTGTCCGACATGTGGGTCCCCGATCCGGGCAACTATCACAAGAAGGTGTGGACGGACATCGGCATGCCGGCGGGGCCGGCGACCTACGAGGACCTCGTGAAGGCGGCGCCCGAGATCAAGAAGGTGGCGCCGCAGATGCAAATTCCGATCGGAGTCGGTCTGTCGCAGGACATCGACTCGAACATGGCGGTGCGCAACATCCTCTGGTGCCACGGCGGCTCGATCCAGGACAAGGAGAGCAACGTGGTGCTGAACTCCCCCGAGACCCTGAAGGCGCTGGAGTACGCCAAGCGGCTCTACTCGGTGGGGATGACCCAGGCGGTGCTGTCGTGGAACGCGGCCTCCAACAACCAGGCGTTCAACGCCCAGGAGACCGCGTACATCCTGAACTCGATCTCCGCGTACCGGACCGCGCAGGACAACAAGCTGCCGGTGCTCGAGAACTACTTCTTCGTGCCCGCCCTCAAGGGCCCCACCGGGATCCAGCTTGCGTCCGAGCACGTGATGAGCGGCTACGTGGTCTGGAAGTTCTCCAAGAGCCAGGACATCGCCAAGGAATTCCTGGTGGCCCTGGTGGACGCCTCGCGGGAGTCGATGCTGGGGAGCAAGCTCTACAACTTCCCGTCCTTCTACGGAGCGGCCGCCGAGCCCAACACCCCGATGAACAAGAAGTCGGAGTCGGGCGCGGCCTGGATCGCCAAGCAGTGCAACGCGGATCCGTTCGGCTCCCAGCCGGGTGACAAGCTCTCGCTGCTCGCGAAGGCCCTGCCCTGGTCCACCAACCTGGGCTACCCCGGCTTCGCCAACCCGGCGGAGGGCGAGATCTTCGACACCTACGTGATCACCGACATGTTCGCCAAGGCGGCCACCGGGGCGCTCTCGCCCAAGGACGCCATGGCCGAGGCGAGCAATCGCTGCAAGGAGATCTTCGGCAAGTGGCGGAAGAAGGGGATGGTCGCCGGCGGGTCCAAGGACCGCTAGGCCACTCCCGCGCTGATCCGCGAACGGGCCGGCCGGGCGACTCGAGCCCCGTCGGCCCGCTCGCGATCCATGATGGCCGTCACCGACCAGCTCCGGGCCCGCCCCCTGGTCACCTCCGGCGAGACGCTCTCCCGGCGGGACCTGCGGCTCGGCAAGATCCTGCTCGCGCCGGCCCTCGCCTACATCTTCCTGCTGGTCGCCGTCCCGTTCCTGCTCGCGGTGTTCCTGAGCCTCACCAACTCCTCGGCGGGCAGCCTCGACTTCTCGTTCGTGGGCCTGCGAAACTTCCGCGCGGTGGCCGCGAGCGCGGTGTTCCAGCGGGCCCTCCGGAACACCTTCGTCTTCACCTTCGTCTCGCAGCTCCTGGTCATCGTGATGGGCAACATCCTGGCCCGCGCGCTCATGAAGCCGTTCCGGGGCAAGCTCCTGGTGCGCTTCCTGATCCTGCTGCCGTGGGCCGCCCCGATCTCGCTCGCGACCCTCGGGTGGCTCTGGATCTTCGACTCCACCTTCAGCGTGATCAACTGGCTGCTCAAGGTGGTGGGCTGGCTCGGCCCCGGCCAGTGGTACTACTGGCTCGGCGACCCGGTGCTCGGCATGATCGCGATCATCACCGTGCACGTGTGGCGGATGCTGCCGTTCTCCACCGTCATCCTCCTCGCCGGCCTCACCTCGATCCCCAAGGAGGTGCACGAGGCCGCCGACCTGGACGGCGCCGGCCCGCTCGCCCGCACCTTCCAGATCACGATCCCGATGATGCTGCCGATCCTGACGGTGGCGGTGCTCTTCGGCGTCGTGTTCACCTTCACCGACATGAGCGTGGTCTACCTGCTCACCCGCGGCGGACCCTACAACAGCACGCACGTGCTCGCGAGCCTGGCTTTCCAGGACGGGGTGCTCGGGGGCGACGTGGGCCGGGGCGCGGCGGTGGCCATCTTCCTGGTGCCGCTGCTCGTGGTGATGGCGGTGGTGATGCTGCGGATCTCGCGCCGGGCCGAGGTGGCGTAGGTGGCGCGGCGCGGGCGCGGGGGGATCCTGGCGGTGGCGGGCCATCGCGTCCTCATCCTGGGCTTCACCGCGTTCGCGATCTTTCCCTTCTACTGGATGCTGATCACCGCCTTCAAGCAGAACGCGGACCTCTACGTGGGCGCGTCCAACACCGCGCACAACCCGTTCATCTTCAATCGCCCGCCCACCCTCGAGCACCTGCAGATCCTGTTCAACAACACGCTCTACCTGACCTGGCTCTTCAACACCCTGTGGGTGGGCGCCCTCGTCGTCGCGATCACGCTGGCGCTCGGGGTGCCGGCGGCCTACAGCCTCGCGCGCCTGACCGGACGCTGGGGCGAGCGCCTGTCCATCGGCATCTTCCTCACCTACCTGATCCCGTCCACCCTGCTCTTCATCCCGTTCTCGCGCCTGGTGGCCCTGCTCGGGCTGCAGAACCAGCTGTGGGCGCTGGTGCTGATCTATCCCACCTTCACGGTGCCGTTCTGCACGTGGCTCCTGATGGGATTCCTCAAGACGCTGCCCAAGGAGATCGAGGAGTCGGCGATGGTGGACGGATGCAGCCGCGTGGGGGCGATCACCCGGGTAGTGCTGCCGCTCGCGGTGCCCGGCCTGCTCACCGTGGTGATCTTCGCCCTCACCCTCACCATCCAGGAGTTCGTGTACAGCCTCACCTTCATCTCGTCGGTGGGGCGGATGACGGTCAGCGTGGGGGTACCCGTGGCCCTGATCCGGGGCGACGTCTACTACTGGGGGTCGCTGATGGCCGCCTGCCTGATCACGAGCGTGCCCCTGGCCATCCTCTACAACTTCTTCCTCGACCGCTTCATCGCCGGCTTCACGGTCGGCGCGATCAAGTAGGGCCAAGCGCGGAACCTTGACATCCGCGTCCGGGCCTACTTAGAATTCAGACCGACCAGTCGGTCTGGCCGTCCACCCGAACCTGGAGGCAGACATGGCCGTCGCCGCACCCGCCCCGCCGCGCATCCGCGATGCCCGACTGACCGGCATCTGGGAGAAGGTCCAGGCCGGAGAGCGCCTCTCCCGCCCCGACGGGCTCGTCCTCTTCGAGACCGACGACCTGCACGCGGTCGGCCGCATGGCGGACTTCGCCAAGACCCGGCGTCACGGAGACCAGGTCTTCTTCGTGCTGAACCGCTACATCAACCCGACGAACGTATGTGTGCTCTCCTGCAGCTTTTGTGACTTCGCCCGCAAGAAGGGCGAAGAGGGGGCCTTCGAGAACACGATCGAGGACATCCTGGCGATGATCAAGCCAGGCACCCGCGAGGCACACATCGTGGGGGGCCACCACCCCGACTGGCCGTTCGAGTACTTCGAGCGGCTGATCGAGGCCATCCACAACGCGCGGCCGGAGACCCAGATCAAGGCGTTCACCGCGGCCGAGATCGACTACTTCTGGCGGCGGTGGAAGATCGAGCCCCGCGAGGCGCTCACCCGGCTCAAGCGGGCGGGACTCCACTCGATGCCCGGGGGCGGAGCCGAAATCTTCTCCAAGAGGCTCCAGAAGCTGCTCCACTTCACCGGCAAGGCGGACGCGGACCGGTGGTGCGAGATCCACGGCATCGCCCACTCACTCGGGCTCAAGACCAACGCCACCATGCTATACGGGCACGTCGAGACCAAGGAGGAGCGGGTCGATCACCTGCTCAAGCTGCGGGAGCAGCAGGACCGCTCGGGCGGCTTCATCACCTTCATCCCGCTCTCCTACCAGACCGGCACCACCAAGCTGGTGCCGCGGCAGACGCCGCCGACCGACGACCTGCGCACCATCGCGGTGTCGCGTCTGCTCCTCGACAACTTCCCCCATATCGAGGCGTACTGGGTGATGCTCGGGGAGGCCACCGCGTCGCTCGCGCTCCACTTCGGGGCCTCCGACGTCAACGGCACCCTGGAGGACGAGAAGATCGCCCACATGGCCCAGGCGGCCAGCCCGGCCGGGCTCGCCACCGAGCAGATCCTCCGCATGGTGCGCGACGCGGGCAAGATCGCGGTGGAGCGCGACGCGCTCTACAACGTGGTCAAGGTGTGGAGCTGACATGCTGCGGGTGGGGCGGATCCCGTACCTCAACTGCGAGCCCTTCTTCCATCGGCTCGAGGGCGTGCAGCTGGTCGATCTGATTCCCCGCGTCCTCGGCCGGGCGATGGCGGCCGACGAGCTCGACGCGGGTCCGCTCTCGCTGATGGACTACGTCCGGCTCGAGAACCGTCTGGTGCCCCTGCCCTACGGGATCGGCTGCCCCACCGGCGCCCGCAGCGTGCTCGTCTTCTCCGACCGGCCCCTCGCCGCGCTGGGCGGCGCGCGCGTCGGCATCACCGGCGAGACGTCGACCTCGGTGGAGCTGCTGCGGGTGCTGCTAAGCCTGCGCCACGAGGTCGAGCCCGCGGCCTGGGTCGGCCCCGACGAGCCCTGCGACGCGGTGCTGCTGATCGGGGATCAGGCGATCCAGCGCCTCACCCGCGGCCCGGCGGCCGCCCACGTGTTCGACCTCGGCCTCGAGTGGCGCGACTGGACCGGATTGCCGTTCGTGTTCGCGCGCTGGGCGGTGGCCGCGCGGGTGTCGGCGGCGGAGCGGCGGGCCTTCGAGCGCGCGCTCGACGCGGCCCTGGAGCGGGGGATGGAGGCCCTGCCCGAGATCGCGGCCAGCCATCGCGACCTGGGCTGGAGCACGGCGGAGGTCACGTCGTACCTCCGGAACTTCGCCTTCCGCCTGGGGCCCGACGAGGAGAAGGGGGCGGCCGAGTTCTTGCGGCTGCGGGCGCAGCTGGGGGCCGGGCGGTGCTGAGCCGCATCCAGGCCAAGGTCGAGGCCGGCGAGCGGCTCGATCGGGCCGACGGGCTCTGGCTCCTCGCCGAGGCGCCGCTCCTCGACGTGGGCAGCCTGGCCCAGGAGGCGCGCTTCCGTCGCATCCCCGAGCGCCGGGTGACGTTCGTCATCGACACCAATCCGAACTACACGAACGTGTGCATCACCGATTGCCAGTTCTGCGCCTTCTACCGTCGGCCCGGGGACAAGGAGGCGTACACCCTCACGGTGGACGAGGTGCTCGAGAAGGTCGGGTTCGCGGCCCGCGAGGGCGCGACCACCGTGCTGCTCCAGGGCGGGCACAACCCGGCGCTGCCGCTCGAGTACTATCTCGACCTGGTGCGCGAGACCCGGCGCCGCTTCCCGTCGGTGACCCCGCACTTCTTCAGCGCCTCGGAGATCCGCACCATGTCGGACGTGGCGGGCAAGCCGGTTCCCGAGATCCTGAGCCAGCTGAAACAGGCGGGTCAGACGAGCATCCCGGGCGGCGGCGCGGAGATCCTCTCCGAGCGGGTGCGCCGTCGCATCGAGCCCAAGAAGGGCGGGCCCGGCGCGTGGCTCGAGGTGCACCGCGAGGCGCACCGTCAGGGCTTCCGCTCCACCGCGACCATGATGTACGGCCACGTCGAGCAGCCCGAGGACGTCCTCGACCACCTCGACAGCATCCGGGCCCTCCAGGACGAGCATGGAGGATTCACCGCGTTCGTGCCGTGGTCGTTCAAGCCAGGCAACACCCTGCTCGAGAAGTGGATCAAGCACTACAAGGGCCCGAACGCCTACCTGCGGATGCTGGCGGTGTCGCGGCTCTACCTCGACAACTTCCCCCACGTGCAGGCCTCGTGGTTCTCCGAGGGCAAGCGGGCGGGGCAGGTCGCCCTGTCCTGGGGCGCGGACGACTTCGGCGGCACGCTGTTCGAGGAGAACGTGCACGCCGCGGCGGACTTCGTGAACAAGACGTCGGTGGAGGAGATCGTGACCCTGATCCGCGACGCCGGTTTCACCCCCGCCCAGCGCACCACCGACTACGAGATCATCAAGACGTATTGAGCCCGGGGCGGGTCGCCTAGATGGGATCGACGGGCGGCATGGTCTGGATGAGCTTCCTCGCGTGGGCCATCTCGTAGAGCCGGCGGAGCGCGGCGCGCCCGTCGTCCCCCAGGCGCATGGTGTAGTCGTTCACGTACATGAGGACGAAGCGGCGACAGGTCTCCTTGTCGATGTCCCGGCCGTAGCGCATCGCATAGTCGAGGGCCTCGTCGACGTGGGCGAAGGCGTAGTCCATCGAGTCGCGGAGGCCCTGGGAGAGCTTGCGGTGGGTCTCCTCGCCCAGGTCCCGGCGCATCACGTTGATGCCGAGCGGCAACGGCAGGCCGGACTCCTTCTGCCACTCCTCCCCGAGGTCGAGCACCTTGACCAGTCCCATGCTCGCGTGGGTGATCTGGCCCTCGTGGATGAGCAGGCCCAGGTCGGCCTGTCCCTCCAGCACCACCTTGGGGATCTTGTCGAAGGCCACCTCGATGGTGGGCGGGTCGCCCACGTAGAGCCGGAGGAGGAGCGCGGCGGTGGTGTGGCTCCCCGGTATCGCGATCACCTTCTCCTCGAGCCGCGCGCGCTCGATGGGCTCGCGCGCCACCAGGATCGGGCCGTAGCCCTTCCCCATCGACGCGCCCGGATCCATCATCCGGTAGGTCGGGTGGACGAGCGTGTAGGTGGCGGCGGAGATCGCGGTGACCTCGAGCTCGCCGGTCCGCGCGCGCCGGTTGAGCGATTCGATGTCCTCCAGCACGTGCTCGATGGTGACGCCGGGGATCTTCACCTTCCCCGCGGTGAGCGCGTAGAACATGAACGCGTCGTCGGGATCCGGGCTGTGACCGATCCGAATCAGCATGCGACCTCCCTTGACGTGAACCCTGATATGACATGACCACGACGGGGACGACTCGCGACCGGATCCTCCAGGCGGCGCTGGAGGTCTTCGCGCAGAAAGGTTATCACAGGGCTCTCGTCGACGACATCGTGCGCGTCTCCGGCACGTCGAAGGGGGCGGTCTACCACCACTTCCCGAACAAGGAGGCCCTCTTCCTCGCGCTCGTCGACGACTTCGCGGGGCGGCTCGCCGAGGCGGTGGCCGCCGCCATCGGAAGCGCGGAGGGCGCGCTCGGCAAGGTGGAGGCCGCGCTCACCGCGGGCCTCGAGACCTTCGCTCGCCATCGCGAGCTGGCCCAGATCCTCCTGCTGGAATCGGTGAGTCTGGGACCGGCGTACCAGGTGAAGCGCCTCGAGGTGCACGATCGCTTCGGGTCGCTCATCCAGGCCCACCTCGACCAAGCCGTCGCGGAGGGGTCGATCCCGCGCCTCGACACGCGGGTGGCCACGCTGGCCTGGCTGGGCGCGCTCAATGAGGTGGTGGTGCAGTGGCTCTGCCGCGGGCGCCCGGATCTCCTGACCGAAGCGGTGCCCGCCCTGGCTCCCCTGCTCCTGCGGAGCATCGGGGCGGCGCCGGCCTGAGCAGTCAGCGCCCCCAGCTACCGAAGCGCTGCCGGCGGGCGGCCGCGAACCGCACCGAGAACTCGCCCGCCTTGATCGCCCGGAGAATCGCGTCCGGGCTCCGCGCCGCGTCGACCTCGACCCACGCCCGCCCGAAGTCCTCGTCGCGGTGCCCGTCGTCGGTGGCGACCTTCGGGAGCGGGATCGTGTCGACGTCGTACTCGGCCTGGTAGACGCCGGTGTCGGTGATCTCCACCGCGTGGATCGGGAGCCCGTCGCGGGTGATCGCGCGGATGCGCCGGAGCGTCTGCTCCACGGTGAGCGAGTAGCGGGCCGGGTGATTCAGGATGAAGAGCGTCTCCCGATCGCCGGTCACCTTCCCCACGTGCTGCCCGAGCGGCCGGTAGTCGATCTCGACGCCGGCGAGCACGAGCATCCGATCGTCGCCGGGCGGGATCCGGAACCAGTACTCCTCGTCGATGCGATCGTCGTGGTCGGTGATCGCGAGGAAGTCGTAGCCGAGATCGCGGTAGCGCGCGACGACCTCTTCCGCGGGCAGGCGCCCGTCGGAGAACGTCGTGTGGGTGTGCAGGTTGCCCTTCAGGAGAGGCATGGAGACGACCGCGCTACGCGCCCCGCCTCAGCGGGGATTGGAGACGCGCTGGGTCGATGCCGCCGGAACCGAATCCCACACCACCGTGAAGCCCAGCGCGGGCCAGCCGCTCCGGGCCCAGGGCTCCTGCGAGACGTAGCTGCCGACCGGAGTGGTCGGCGAGGTCCAGCCGGAAAGCCCGTACTTGGTGCCCCCCTGCGTCTGTCCCACGAACGGCTCGATGAACGCGGGCTCGTGGCGGACCCGGACGTCTTCCCGATAGAAGTCGGCCTCCCGGGGGCGCGTCGACTCGCGGGTAGCCTCGCTCGGCTCCACGATCCGCAGCTGCTGAGGCTTCTCGGGGGCCGAGGCCCGGATCTCGATCGGGCTCTGGGCCGCGGCGGGGATTGAAAGCATAGCGGCCAGCAATCCGGAGCCGATGACCGCCCCGAGGAGCGCGACGAAGGTGCGATTCAT
>Ga0207665_10001102_pt1 | contig 18192 bp, 12 predicted proteins | sample LARL112metaG_FD_184351 | JGI IMG/M metagenome (GOLD analysis project Ga0207665, IMG submission 184351) | Corn, switchgrass and miscanthus rhizosphere microbial communities from Kellogg Biological Station, Michigan, USA - LAR L11-2 metaG... | ecosystem: Host-associated > Plants > Roots >...
GGACTACGCGCACTGCCTGCCGTACTTCAAGCGGATGGAGAACTGCCTGGCCGCGGAGGACACGCCGGACGAGGCCTTCCGCGGGTACTCTGGGCCGCTCGTTCTCGAGCGCGGGCCGGCCGACAACCCGCTGTTTCAGGCCTTCTTTATCGCGGTGCAGCAGGCCGGATACCCCCTCACGAGCGACGTGAACGGGTACCGGCAGGAGGGGTTCGCCGCCTTCGACAGGAACATTCACCACGGCCGCCGGCTGTCCGCGGCGCGCGCCTACCTGCACCCGGTCATGGACCGGCCGAACCTGCGGGTCGAGACCCGGGTGCAGGCCACCAGGATCCTCTGCGACGGGACGCGGGCGACCGGGGTCGAGTTCGCGCAGCTTTCCCCGACCGGGTCGCCTGGTCCCCGCCGCCAGGCACACGGCGGCGAGGTGATCGTGTGCGCCGGGGCGTTCGGCTCGCCGCAGTTGCTGCAGCTTTCCGGGGTGGGCAACGCGACCGAACTGTCCGCGCTCGGCATCCCGGTCGTGGCAGACCTGCCGGGCGTCGGCGAGAACATGCAGGACCACCTGGAGGTGTACGTCCAGTACGGGTCCAAGCTGCCGGTGTCGGTGGCACCCGCGCTCAAGTGGCGCAACCGGCCAAGGGTGGCGGCCGAATGGTGGCTGCGCCACTCCGGTCCCGCCGCGACCAACCACTTCGAGGGCGGCGGGTTCGTCAGGTCCAACGACTCGGTCGCATACCCGAACCTGATGTTCCACTTCCTGCCGATCGCGGTCCGCTACGACGGGTCCGCCCCGGCCGGCGGGCACGGCTACCAGGTGCACATCGGGCCGATGTACTCCGACTCGCGCGGCACGGTCAAGATCGGGTCCACGGACCCGTTCGCCAAGCCGGCGCTGCGGTTCAACTACCTGTCCACTCCGACCGACCGGCAGGAGTGGGTCGAGGCGATCCAGATCACCAGGAACATCCTGAACCAGTCTGCATTCGACGAGTTCAACGCCGGGGAACTGTCGCCAGGACCGTCGGTGGCGACCGAGGAGGAAATCCTCGCGTGGGTCGCGCGGGACGCGGAGACCGCGCTGCACCCGTCCTGCACCTGCGCGATGGGAACCGGGCCGCTGGCGGTGACCGACCCGGCGTCGCTGCGCGTGCACGGCGTCTCAGGGCTGCGGGTCGTCGACGCGTCGGCCATGCCGTACGTGACCAACGGCAACATTTACGCCCCGGTGATGATGCTCGCGGAAAAGGCCGCCGACCTGATCATGGGCACCGCCCCGCTGCCCGCGGAGCAGACCCCGTTTTACCGGCGCCAATCGGGGACCGCGGCCGGTTAGCGGATTTCCCACATGGTGGAACCAATGTGACGGACGACACTTTATGTCTGGACAGTGCGGCGGTTATTTCCCCATGATCTTCGCATGACCGCACCCGACGACGACCCGCTGCCTGAGGCGGTTTCGCTCGTCGAGGGCGCGATGCGAGAGGGCCTGAAACTGCGTTTGCTCGGCGGCCTCGGGGTGCGCGTGCTCTGCCCGGAATTCCCGCCCCGGCTGCGGCCAGGCCAGGACATGGACCTGGCGTGTGCGGGAAAAGGACGCCGCGACGTCGCCGCCTACCTGGAGCGCAGCGGGTGCACCGCGGACCGCATGTTCAACAACCTGAACGGCGACCGGCAGATGTACTTCATCGCCCCGTCAGGACGGCCTGTTGACGTCATGGTGGACCGGCTGGTGATGTGCCACACGCTCGATTTCCGGCCGTCATTCCGCAATTCTTCGCTCACCCTCGACCCGGCGGATTTGCTGCTGTCCAAGCTGCAGATCTTCGAGCTGAACGCCAAGGACGCGCACGACATCACGCACCTGCTCTCGGGGGTGCCGGTCGGCACGGCGCAGTCCGCCGGGGCGGACGGCGGCGATGTGATCGACACCGGCCGGCTCGGTGAGGTGCTCGGCGCGGACTGGGGCTGGTGGCGGACCTGCACGGGCAACCTGGAGAAGCTGCCGGCGCTGATCGCGGAGAACCCCGGGCTGGTCCCGCAGACGGCGCCCTTCGACCCGCTCGCGCAGGCGGCCCAGTTGCTCGAGTTCGCGAAGTCGGTGCCCAAGGGCGTCAAGTGGCGGCTGCGGGCTAACGTCGGCGATCGCGTGCGGTGGTACGAGCTTCCAGAAGAGGTAGCGCACTTACGGAAAGCGGCATCCGATGAAGATCTTCTTCGCAACCGACATCCACGGGTCGGAAATCTGCTGGCGCAAGTTCCTCAACGCGGCGGCCTTCTACAAGGCCGACCTGGTGGTGCTCGGCGGCGACGTCACCGGCAAGATCATGGTCCCGATCGTGGCCCGCAACGGGTACTGGGAAGTCACCATCAGGGGCGAGAAGCGCCGCCTGGAGAACCGCGAAGCGCTGGAGGAGGCGCAGAAGCAGCTCAGGGACCGCGGCTCCTATCCGGCGATCGTCACGCCCGACGAGCTCGACGCGCTCAGCACCGAGCAGGCCATCGACGAGCGGTTCAACACGGAGATGACCAGGTCCCTGGACCGCTGGCTGGACATGGCGGACGGCAAGCTGCACGGCGGCGACATCCCCTGCATCCTGAACGGCGGCAACGACGACATCTTCGACATCGACCCGATCCTCGAGGCCTCGCCCTGCGTGACGTTCGCCGAGGGGAAGGTCCTCGACCTGGACGGCTGGTCCATGGTGTCGATGGGCTGGACCAACCCCACCCCGTGGAACACCCACCGCGAGGCGCCGGAGGACGAGCTGGCGGCGAAGATCGACGCCGTCGCCGAACACGTTCCGGACATGAGCCGGACGATCTTCAACTTCCACGCCCCGCCGTTCGGCACCGGCCTCGACGAGGCGCCCGCGCTCGACGCGAACATGCGGCCCACGCACGGCGGCGCGGTCATGAAGCCGGTGGGCTCCACCGCGATCAGGGAAGCGCTGCAGCGGTACCAGCCGCCGCTTTCCGTGCACGGGCACATTCACGAAAGCCGCGGCGTGGCGCGGGTGGGCCGCACCCTGGCGATTAACCCCGGCAGTTCTTACAGCGACGGCGTGCTCCAAGCGGCCATCATCGATGTGAACCAGAAGAAGGGCAAAATCAAGTACGTCCTGGTCAACGGCTAAAACCGTGGTGGCGATGGATAGGGCCTGGGAGTCATCAAACGTACGTTCGGAATAACTGATTTATAACCCCTTGTAGGAGAACATATGGCCACCGACGCCATCGGCGACGAAAAACCGGCGCTATTCCTGCGGAACGCTACCGGGCTGGTCCGGGGCTGGTCCGTGCGCGATTCGATGATCTACGCCTGCCTGTCCACCAACGTCATCACGTTGGGTCTGGTCGAGTTCGCCTACCAGGGCGCGTTCCCGAGCGGGCAGCTGCTTACCGCCGTGCTGCTCTCGGGCGTGTGGGTGTCGTTCCTCGTCCTCGCCTACAGCGGGCTTGTCGTCACAATCCCGCGGGCGGGAGGCGACTATGTGTGGCAGAGCCGCATCCTCCCGTTCGGCAGCGGGCTCGGCTTCGTGATGGCCGCCACCGGATGGTGGTTCATCCTCTGGCTATGGGCACCGATCTACGGCTCGGTGCTGGCGGGGGAGTTCTTCCAGCCGCTGTGGGCGACGCTCGGCAGCTCGTCGGGGGCGGCGTGGTTCGGCACCTCCAACGGCATCTTCGTCGTCACGCTGATCACGATCGCGCTAGCCGGCCTGCTGGTCTCGCTCGGCATGGCCGGCTACGCGCAGGTGCAGAAGTGGTGCTTCCTCGGCGGGCTCATCGGGTTCGCGATCATCGTGATCATCCTGCTGGTGTCCAGCAAGGCGGCCTTCATCTCGTCGTTCAACTCGGAGACCGACAAGCTGTTCGGGATCAAGAACGGATACGGCGGCACGCTCGCGGACGCGGGCAGCAAGGCGGTCGGGTACACGGCGCCGGCGTTCGGCGTGGCGGGCGCGTTCGGCCAGTCGCTGCTGCTGGTCCCGATGCTGATGTTCTACCTGCTGTGGCCGAACTGGGGCACGACGCTGTACGGCGAGGTCCGCGGGGCGAGCGACTTCAAGCGCGTGTTCAGCGGCATGTTCTTCGGGCTGTGGACCACGGTGCTGCTGTCGGTGGTCCTCCTGACGCTGTTCTTCAAGACGTTCGGGTGGTCGTTCTATCAGTCCGCGAACGTGCTCTGGGTGGACTCCCTGTACGGGATCCCCACGGCACACGCACTGCCGATCTTCCCGTACCCGGTGCTGCTGGCCGGCTGGCTCGTGCACAATACGGCATTCCAGGTGATTTTGATCCTGTTGATGAGCCTGTGGTTCTTCGGGTGGGTGGGGACGCTGTTCCTGTCCTCGACCCGGGTGATCTTCGCCGCGGCCTTCGACCGGATCCTGCCGGACGGCGCGGCCCAAGTGTCGGAGAAGCGCCGGGTGCCGGTGTGGTCGCTGGTGCTGATGCTGCTGCCTGCCGTCGGGCTGGGCGCGCTGTACGCCTACAACTCGACGTTCCATACCTACACCCTGGACGCGACGCTGGTGATCGCGGTGACGTACCTGTTCAGCGCCATCGCGGTGGTGATCCTGCCGTGGCGCAAGCCGGAACTGTGGCGGGCCTCGCCGGCGTCGCGGATTCGGCTACTCGGGGTGCCGGTGGTGCCCGCGGCCGGCCTGGTGACGATCGGGCTGATCGGCTTCTGCCTGTACGAGTGGCTATCAAACTCCGCCTACGGCATCAACAACAACGACTCGCTGATCTACATGGGCGCGATGTACCTGCTCGCGCTGGTGATCTTCCTCGTGGCGCGCACGGTGCGCGCCCGGCAGGGCATCGACCTGTCGCTGATCAACAAGGAGATCCCGGTCGAGTAGGCGCCGTCCTGGCGCGGGACGCGCGGCGTAGGGCGCGGGCCGGCCCGGCTAGGCGCGGCGGAGGACGAGGATCATCCGCCACGCGGTCGGGTCGGCCAGCCCCGTGCTGTTGTCGAAGTCGCCGTAGCTGGCCGCGACCGTGAAGCTGCCGTCGAGGCGGAGCGCGGCGGTCAGCTCGGTCGCGGTCCAGAACCGGTTGGGCACCACGTCGCTGGCCGTGCGGACCGTCCCGTCCGCGTTGTGCGCGGTGATGCTCATGTGTTCCCTGGTGATCTGTGTCACAGGGTCGATCCGGTCCTGGCTCCCGCCCCACCGCACCTCGGCGCGGATGCCTTCCTGGTCGATCGTCCACTCGCTGCTGGTCCGCGGGACCGGCGCGAAGTAGTCGGCGGGGTGCGCGAGCTCGGCGATGTAGAGCCCGCCGGGCCGTAGGTGCGCCGCCACGGCGGCCAGGTGGGCGACCAGGTCGTCGAGGGTGAAGAGGTGGCAGAGCGAGTTCAGCATGGTGATCGCGAGATCGAAGCGGTCCGGGAGCTTGAAGTCCCGCATGTCCGCCTCGACCACGCCGAGGTCAAGCCCGGCCGCCTGGGCCCTCGCCGCCGCGAACCCGCACATCGCGGCGGACTTGTCCAGCGCCGTGGCGCGCAGCCCGCGGCGGGCGAGTTCGAGGGCGTGCTCGGCGGGCCCGGCGGCCAGCTCGAGGACCGACTGGACCTCTTCCCGCGAATGCTCGCCGCACCAGGCAAGCAGTGCGGTGACCTCGGTAGGAACGTCGCGATAGGCGCAGGCGAGCTGATACAGCTCGGGTTCGTCGTAGATGCCGCTCACCCGAGCAATGATGCCCGAAGCCGGCCTGGGCGGCGTACGTTCCCCGCCTTAACTGGCCGCTGGGATGTGACCATATATCACGATATGGCTGCTAGTCGTGCACGACCGGCACATCACCTCGCAAATCAGCAACGCGTCTACCGCGACCGATCCTCGTGGGGCAGACTGGCCGCATGATGAATGAGGCGGAGGCACTGCAGACGCTCGCTCGCGAGGACCCGGCGGTAGCCGAGGACGCGAAGGCCGCGCTCCGCTGGCTGACATCAGGCGGTGGCCTTGAGGTGATCTCGCTGCTGCGCTTGCAGGAGTTCCTGTGGTGCGTGCTGCCGACGAGCTGGCCGGCGTCATCGAGCGGCCACATCGCCGTCGCAAGGGCACTGGCCAGGCTGCTCACGCTGGCCGGCATGGAGCGTTACGGTGACGTCTGCGCTTCCGGGCAGACCGAGCGGATCATCGCCGCCTACGCCGAAGGCCACGACCACGGCGTCGCCGCCTACTCCAAGGCACTCGCCACCTCGCACGCCGCTCCGCCCGACACCGACCTGCTCGCCTGGAGTTCTGCGATGGGCCAGCAGGAGCGCGCCGCCTACGACGCCTGCGCCGCCGCGATCGAGCTCGCGGTGGCCGCCGGAGACCTGCGGGTCGGCGTCAGCGGATGGAAGACCAAGCGGGCCGGGCTCGTCGAGCGCTGGCTGACCAGGCCCACTCAGGAACCGGGTACCGACACCTGGCTCAGCAGGATCAGCGCAGAACGCATCGACGAGTGGGCGCACGGGCACCCTGGCGAGCGCGCCCAGATGGCCCGGCGGGTGGTGCCGCGGCTGCTCGAGCCGCCGGTGCTGCCCGGCGAGCCGCTGCCGACCCTTCGCTGGCTGCTGCACCACGCCGACGCCGGCCTGCGGCTGACCGCACGGCACTACATCGCGCCGGCGCTGGTCGGCGAGGCGGCCGGGATGTTCGGCTGGGGCGCCGCGAACGGCCCGGGCGCCGCCGGCAAGCGGCACCAGGAACTCGACGTGTACCCGCTGCACACCCTGCGCGGGCTCGCCCAGCACGAGATGGGCGCGGTGCGGCGCAGCGGCACCAGCCTGGTGCTGACCAAGACCGGCCGGCTGATGGCCGACGACGCCGCGGTGCGCTGGCACATCGGGACCGCCGCGCTGATCGGGCCTGACGACGGCCCCGATCCCGACTTCACGGTCGCCGTCAGGGAGGCGGCCCTGCTGATCGCCATCCTGCACGACGGGCCGGTCGGCTACGAGGAGCTGACCAGCAGGCTGACGGAGCTGCACGCGGCCGAAGGGTGGACATCCCGGTCAGGCAGCAGCCTCGCCGGCGCGATCCGCGCCGAGGTACACGTACTCAGGCACCGGCTGCGCGCCCTGCAGCTGCTCGACGATCCGACGTCCGCGGGACCGCTTGGCCTCGCGCTGACCGGCACCGGGACCGCCGCTGCGCTGTCTGCGCTGCTCGCCAGGGCGCTGCGCCCGCGCCGCCACCAGCAGTAACAGGCTCGTCAGAGCTCGAAGCGGACGGGTTGGTACCCGGAGTAGTTCTCGGCCAGCGACAGCGCCGCGGCGCGGGAGGACGTGACGTAGCTGAGCTGGGCCAGCTGGAGCTGCGACTCGAACGCGTCCGAGCCCGGGGTGACGTGCAGCATCGAGGTCATCCACCAGGAGAAGTGGGTGGACCGCCAGACCCGCCGCAGGCAGGTGCCGGAGTAGGCGTCGGCCAGCTCCCACGATCCCTCTTTCAGCAGCGCGCGGAGCGCGTTCGCCAGCACCACCACGTCGGACAGCGCGAGGTTGAGGCCCTTGGCGCCGGTCGGCGGCACGATGTGCGCCGCGTCCCCAGCGAGGAACAGCCGGCCGTGCCGCATCGGCGCGGCGACGAAGCTGCGCATCGCGGTGACCGACTTGTCGGTGATCAGTCCCTCGGACACCGACCAGCCCTCCAGCGCGAACCGCTTCTGCAGCTCGGCCCAGATCCGGTCGTCCGGCCACCGGTCGAGCGGCTCGTCGGGCGGCACCTGCAGGTACAGCCGGGAGACCTCGGGTGAGCGCATGGAGTACAGCGCGAAGCCGTCGGCGTGCCTGGAGTAGATGAGCTCGTCGGTCGAGGGCGCGGCGTTGGCCAGGATCCCCAGCCACGCGTACGGATAGGTCCGCTCCGACACCAGCAGGTCCGGGATGAGTGGCCGGCAGACGCCGTGAAACCCATCGCAGCCCGCGATCACGTCGCACGAGACCTCGTGCGCGACGCCCGACGAGTCCGTGTAGGACAGCACCGGCCGGTCCGACGTCACGCCGGACACAGAAACGTCGGAGCAGTCGAACTCGATCGCTCCCCCGGCCGCCAGCCGGGCCGCGATCAGGTCCTTGACGATCTCGGTCTGCGCGTAGACCGTCACCCACCGCCCGCCGGTCAGCTCACGGAAGTTCAAGTTGTGACGCTCGCCGGCGAACTGCAGGTAGATCCCGTCGTGCTCGATGCCCTCGGCGTCCAGCCGCTTCCCGAGCCCTACCGAGCGCAGCAGTTCCACCGTTCCGGCCTCAAGCAGCCCGGCACGCTGGCGGGCCTCGCAGTACGCCCGCGACCTGTTCTCGACAACGACGGAATCCACCCCGGCCAGCGCCAGCAAATGGGATAGCAGCAGGCCAGCGGGACCGGCCCCGACTATTCCGACTTGAGTACGCGAAGTGACAGGCATGTGACTGAAACCCCTTAAGTCCGTACTACGCACGATAGTTCAGGAAGCGAACAGGCAGGCTGCTGTCTACGATTGTTATCATCTGGCAAATTACGCCACCACCGGCGCCCCGACCAGCGCCTGTACGGCACGTCTGACCAGTGAGCGCCGCCGGGGCAGCGGGAGGCCGAGCATGACGGATGAACCCACGGTCGAGGAGCAGGACGGCGACTTCGTCCAGTCTCTCGAGCGCGGCCTTTCCGTGATCCGGGTCTTCGACGCCGACCACGCCAACCTCAGCCTCTCCGAGGTCGCGGCGGCCACCGGGCTCAGCCGCGCGGCGGCCCGCCGCTTCCTGCACACCCTGGTGCACCTCGGCTACATGCACAACAACGACGGCCGGTTCTCGCTGCGCCCCAAGATCCTCGAGCTCGGGTACGCCTACCTGTCCAGCCTGACCCTCCCCGAGGTCGCGATGCCGCACCTGGAGGACCTCGTCGAGGAGGTCCGCGAGTCCTCCTCCGTGTCCGAACTCGACGGTGAAGACGTCGTCTACATCGCCCGCGTCCCGACCAAGCGGATCATGACGATGACGATCAGCGTCGGCACTCGCTTCCCCGCCTACGCGACGTCGATGGGACGCGTGCTGCTCGCGGCCCAGCCGGAGGACTGGCTCGAAAGGTACCTGACCGCTGTCAGCCTGCACGGCCTGCCTGGGCGCACCATCACCAGCCCGGGCGGGCTGCGGCAGGAGCTGCGCAAGATCCGCGGCCGCGGCTGGGCCCTGGTGGACCAGGAGCTGGAAGAGGGGCTGCGCTCGCTCGCCGCCCCGATCAGGAACGGCGACGGCAGAGTGGTCGCCGCCATCAACGTGTCCACGCACGCGGGCCGGCACAGCCTGGAGAGCATCGTCCGCGACCTGCTGCACCCGCTGCTTGCCACCGCGGAGCGCATCGAGCGGGACCTGGCGGTAGCTCCCGGGGGGACGACCCCCCGGGATCCCCCCGCGTATGGAGGGGCTGATTCCCAGGCATGGGGGGCTCCCAGCCCCCCATATCCCCCTGGCCGCCCCCCCATACCCCCCTGATACCTGCAACACTTGCTGTCCATGCGCACGCTCCTCGCCGACCACCCGCTGGTCACGCACAAGCTCACCCTGCTCCGCGACGAGGCCACCGACACCGCCACCTTCCGCAGGCTCGCCGACGAGCTGGTCACCCTGCTCGCCTACGAGGCGACCCGCGAGATCCGCCTCACCGACGTGACCGTCCAGACGCCGGTCGGCACCGCCGTCGGCGCCAAGCTGGCGGATCCGATGCCGCTGATCGTCCCGGTACTGCGCGCGGGCATTGGCATGCTCGACGGCATGACCCGGCTGCTGCCGCAAGCCGGCGTCGGCTTCGTCGGCATGGTGCGGGACGAGGAGTCGCTGGTCGCCTCGACGTACGCGAACCGGCTGCCTGTCGACCTGACCGGCCGCGAGGTGTTCGTGCTCGACCCGATGCTCGCCACCGGCGGCACGCTGATCACGGTGATCGGCATGCTCCGCGACCGCGGCGCCGCGGCGGTGACCGCGATCTGCCTGCTCGCCGCCCCGGAAGGGCTGGCCCGCGTCGCCGAGGCGTTCCCCGGCGATTTCGTGCGGGTGGTCACCGGTGCCGTCGACGAGCGGCTGAACGACAAGGGGTACATCGTCCCCGGTCTCGGTGACGCAGGCGACCGGCTTTTCGGCGAAATCTAGCCCGAACGTGCGCTGCTGACTCCGCGACCAGCCACTGCTCAGGACGCGGGGTCAGGCGGCAGGCGGCGCTCCAGGGCAGCCAAGCGCAGCTCCAGCTGATCGACGCGGTGCCTGAGCAGCTCGAGCTGCGCCTCGTCGGCGAGCCGCCGCTCGGCCGAGCGCCGCAGCCGCGGCGAGGCCTCCGCGCGCTCGGCCACCACGTCGAGCGGTACCACCCGCTGCGGCCCGTGCGGGCCGTCGACGAGCCGGGACGGAATCTGGCCGGTCCTGTACCAGTTGCGCAGCGCCGCCCGGGACACGCCGGTGTCGGCGGCCGCCCGCTCGAGCGTTACCCAGTCCGACCCGTCTATCCGCATGCCGAGCTCGAGCTCGAGCTCCCACTCGTCGAGCCGGTCCTCCCACTCCATGGCCGTGTTCCCTCCCTACTGCCGATCCACCCTATTAATAGCATGGTATTGACTGGGTTGGAAGCAGAGGGCCACGCTAGTTCCATGTTCGAGCGATTCACCGCCTACGCGCGGCATACGGTCGTCCTCTCCCAGGAAGAGGCGCGGCGGATGAACCACAACTACATCGGGACCGAGCACATCCTGCTCGGCCTGCTCGGCGAGCCCGCCGGCGTCGCCTACCGCGTCCTTGAGGCCCACGGCATCACGCTGAAGGGCGCCAGGCAGGAAGTCAGCGAGCTCATCGGGCCCGGCAAGCAGGCGCAACGCAGCGGGCACATCCCGTTCACGCCGCGAGCAAAGAAGACCCTGGAACTCGCGCTGCGCGAGGCGGTGCAGCTGAAGCACAACTACATCGGCACCGAGCACATCCTGCTCGGCCTGATCAGGGAGGACGACGGCGTGGCCGCCCAGATCATGCGGAAGCACGCGGACCTGATGGAGATCCGGATGGCCGTGCTCGACTCCGTGCCTGCCGGGAACGCCGAAGAAGAAGGCGAGTCGGGGGATGAGGCAACCAACAGCGTGCTCCGCTGGCTGCGCCAGCGGCTGACGATGTCCGGTGCACCCAGGGAGATGCGGTTGCATCTCGGGCAGAGCGAGGCCGAGCCGGCGTTGCGGGTCACCCCAGCGGGCGAAGTCACGCTCACCGAGGCCACCAGGCTGGCCGGCGAACAGCCGGTGGGGTCGCACCACCTGCTGCTGGCCGCGCTCGCCGACTCCGAGTCCGCCGCCGCCCGGGCGCTGAAGAACCTCGGCGTGGATCTCGACCAGGCCAAGGAGGCGCTGCGCGCCGCTGAGGTCGCGGGCACCACCGACGAACAGCCAGAACAGGCGGGCCGCCGCCAGATGACCGTCCACGTCGCCGAGGACAAGATCACGATCGAGGCCACCGACCCGCTGATCCTGGTGACAGCCCAGGCCGCGCTCCGCGCGCTCGGCGACGAGGCCGTCGCCGCCGGCGAAATCCGCGGCGACGAGGCGGCGGGCGCGCCACTGGCCCCCGTCTGGCAAGCCCTCCGCGAGAGCCTGGCCACGATCCGGCAAAACGCCGAACCCCCCGAGGCAGCCGCCTAACCTGCGACTTGCTTGACCGCGCCGTCTATCAACCGGCCGTCGCGGCCTGGCGGCGCCGCCGCCGAAGCCCCGGTCGCCCGGCCGCACCTCGTCAGCCCGCTCCCCATCAGCCACTTGGGCCACTTCCGTTGGCTTTGTGATGACCACTTTGCGGGGTCAAGTGATCGGTCACAAGTGGTCGCGGCGCCAGGAGCGACTTCCTACTGGTCACACCAGTCACCTCGTCGACTTTGCAGCCGTGGTGACCACTAATGAGGCCAGGTGACCGATCACAAGTGGTCACGCCGTATGCAAAGTGGGTCCCCGGCGCGCCTAATGCGCCAAGGGTGGTTCCCATTGGCCACATGAGCCACTTCCGTTGACTTTGTAGACGTGGTGACAACTTTGAGGAACGAGTGACCGGTCACATATGGTCACGACGTCTACAAAGTGGTCCTAGGTATTACGCCGGGCGGCTGAGCGCAGCAGAGGCGATCCCCACTCGTCACGTGACCCACTCGCGTGAACTTTGCGCATGAAATGACCACGTTCGAGGCTGAGTGACCGGTCACAAGTGGTCGTTTCGTGCGCAAAGTGATCCTAGGATCCAACCCTGGGCGGGCGGACGCGGCGGGGGCCGCTCGTGTTACGGGAGTGAGGATGCCGACTCCAGGGCGCTGCCTCGAGGGGTGGAGCGCGGTGCCGGGACGCAAACAGGGTCCGGGTGACCCGGCAGGGCGGGAGGCGTGGAGCGGCCTAGCAGGGGAGGCCCGGGGCCCGGCGGGGCGGGGGTTTTGGTGGCTCGGGGTGGTTGGCGGGTGGGAGACTCGGGGGCATGGCGGAGGCGGAGCCTGGGCGGCTGATCGCGGCCGGGCGGAGCGCGGATGTTTACGAGGCCGGGGACGGGCGGGTATTGCGGCGGTACCGGGACGAGCGGCCGGCGGACCGGGTGGCCAGGGAGGCCGAGGTCATGGCGCACGCCAGGGCGCACGGGGTGCCCGTGCCCGAGGTGTTCGACGTCGCCGGGTGCGACATCGTGATGGAGCGGGCGGACGGGCCGACCATGCTCACCGCGCTCGGCCGGCGGCCGTTGACGTTCCGGAGCCAGGCCAGGCTGCTGGCGCGGCTGCACGCCGTCGTGCACGCGGTGCCGGCGCCTGAGTGGCTCCCCGCGCCGTTCGGGGACGAGGGCGGAGCGCCGGTGCTGTTGCACCGGGACCTGCATCCGCAGAACGTGATCCTCACCGCAGGCGGTCCGCTGATCATCGACTGGGAAGGCGCGGCGCGCGGGCCCGCGGTCGCGGACGTGGCGATGACCTGGGTGATCGTGGGGTTCTCCAGCGTGCCGCCCACGGGCCTGAGCGCGGCGGCAGTACGGACGGTGCAGGCGCTGTTCACCAGGTCTTTCCTGGCCGCGGCCGGACCGGTGGACCGGGACTGGCTGGCGGCTGCCGTCCGGCAGCGGCTCGCCGATCCCCACCTGCTGCCGCCGGAACGAGTCAGGCTGGAACGCCTGCGCGTCGCGTAGGGAGCGCGGGCGGTAGGGACGCCGGACACCGGAATGACCCGAAGTACCGGATCGATCCGAGGTCCGCACTCGTCCCCGCCCGGTACTGGTCCCCCCACCCCAACGAGTGGCTCCCCAAGCACGGTGTCCGGCGCCCCGTCATGAGCTAACCGCCTTAGCGCGGCTCCCGCCATCCCCGAACTCAGGGATGCCGCCCGCGGCGGCGCCCGGCCTAGACTAGCTCGGTGGCCGCGCACGTCAGTACTGCGTCCGGCCAGGTTATCCGGCTCACCGACGGCAGTCAGCTGGTGTTCGGGAGGGGGCCGGAGGTGGACTTGGCCATCTCAGCCGGGAGGGGGCTCTCCCGGCGTGCTGGCGTGATCGCGGCCACCTCAGAAGGCGCCTGGATCGCCAACATCAGCCGCACCCACGCTCTCTACGTCGCCGGTGACGGCTACCGGATCCGGCTGCCACGGGTGGACGGCGACGGCGACCCGGCGGGCGGCTGGCTCGTCCACGCGGGAACGGCCACGGTCGGCTCGCGCGCCATGCTCGACGACGGGCTGCAGATCGCGGTGACCGTCCCTGGCCGGCACCGGCGGCGGCCCGGGGGGACGGCGGACGCCGACGAGGCGGCGGACACCGAGGGCACGCTGCTGCCGCTCTACCTGGATCCGATGACCAAGCTGTTCCTGGTGGCGCTGATGTGGTGCCGGCCGTGGCTGCTCGACCCGAGCGCGACGTCGCCGCTGCCACGCACCCCGGAGATCGCCAGGGCCGCGCTCGAGGCGACTGGCGCGCATCACGAGCTCGACAGGTTCGACACAAACCCTGAGTACCGCGACCTGCTGTCGGCGCGGGTCGCCGAGCATCTCAAGGTGCTGCGCCGCAAGATCACCGAACGCGGTCTCGCGGGCCCCGGCGTCCGCCTGTCGGATGAGGTCGCCGTGCGGGTGCTGATCGAGCACGGCGTGATCGCCGCCTCCGACCTGGGCCTGCTGTCCGATCCCGCGTGGTGCTCGAGGCAGGAGGACCTGTGGTGGAGCCGGGAGTTACGGGCCGGGCGGCGGACCGGTGCCGACCTGGAACGTGACGCTGGCGCTGCGCTCACCGGGAGCGGTCACGACCGCTGTGTACCTGCCCAGCGGAATCGGCCCGCGGAAGAAATAGTGTCCCTGGTCGATCGCGTAGCTGAACGTGCCCTGCCGGTCGGTCACCGGCCGGTCCGGTGAGGGACCCACGCCCTCCAGGCTGATCGTGACCGGCCGGTCCGGGGGGTAACCGCTGCCGTGGACGATGTAGACCGTTAGTCCGTCCCCGTAGGTCTGGCTGACGCACACCTGCGGTGTGCCGGACGGCGGCTGGTTCGCGCACGGCGGCGGCGGAGGAGCGGTAGGCCCCAACTCGTCCGATCCGCGCAGCACCATCCCGAGCCCGGTCCCCGCGGCGAGCAGCACGATCGCTGCGGCCGCCCAGATGGCCCAGTGAACCCGCGGCAGCAGGTGCCGCAGGCGTGCCCGCCTGGACGCCGGTCCGGGCCCGCTCAGGGCGACGGCCGGCTCGAAGCCCGGCAGCGAGTCGAAGCCGGGCAGGTCGGTGTGCGATCCGGACGTGTCGGCGCCGACCGGGGCGCCCGAGCCGGCCGTGTCCTCCGCGGCGCCCTCGCCTGCCAGGCCATCGCCGTTGGCGGCACCGGGGCCGGCGCGCTGATACTCGGCGATCAGTGCCATCGCGGAGTCCGGCAGGTAGGCGTGACCGGAACTGTCCGGTTCCGCGGCGAACGAGCCGAGCCCGGTGAGGATCGCGGCGTTGGTCGGGCGGTCCCGCGGCACACGCTGCAGGCAGCCGCTGACCAGATCGGTCAGCTCGTCTGGCAGGCCGGTGAGGTCCGGCGGCTCGGTCGCGAGCCTGACGAGGATGTCCATCACCGTCTCGCCCTGGTAGGGCGCGTGGCCGGCCGCGGCGAACACGATCGTCGCGCCGAGCGAGAAGACATCGCTGGCCGGCGAGGCTTGCGTGGCGTCCCTGGCCTGCTCGGGCGCCATGTACGCGGGTGTCCCCGCCGCCCCGTGGGTGACGGTGAGCTGCACCCGCTCGGCGGCCCTGGCCACCCCGAAGTCGATCACCCGGGGGCCGTCCGGCGCCACCAGCACATTCGACGGCTTCACGTCGCGGTGCAGCAGCCCGGCGGCGTGAATCGACTCGAGTGCCTCCGCGCAGCCCGCGGCGAGCCACCGGACGGCGGCCACCGGCAGCGGGCCGCAGTTGCGGACCAGCGTGCTCAGCGACGGCGCGGGCACATACGCGGTCGCCACCCAGGGCAGGTCCGCCTCAGGATCGGCCGCCACGACCGCGGCGGTAAACACGCCGCTCACCTGCCTGGCCGCCGCCACCTCACGGGCGAACCTGGCACGGAAACCTGGCTCCTCGGCGAGTTCGATCCTGATTGTTTTCACCGCCACCAGCCGCCCGGCCGTGGACCGGGCAAGGAACACCTGTCCCATCGCACCGGCACCAAGCCTGCCGATGATGGTGAAGGGCCCGATCTGTTCGGGGTCCCAGCGGCGCAGTGAAGCCACCGTCGACTGTGACATTGGTCAGCTGCCTCCCCACAGGGCATTTGACAATTCACAATCTCGCACATTCTGATCCATGACGGGCAGCGAAACCTCCGCGACATTCGGTATCGGTTTAGCCTACGGCTGGGCGCGACACCAAAGGACGGCGCGTGGCTTGTTGAAAGGCCGCATTGACCGGGAGTTTTCTCTTCCTTACGGTCGGGTCATGGCAGACCTCGACGTGGCGGTGGCAGGAGCCGGGTTCGCCGGGATTTACGCGGTGCACGCGTTCCGGTCCGCCGGGCTGACGGTGCGGGCGTTCGAGGCCGGCAGCGGGATCGGCGGCACGTGGTTCTGGAACCGCTACCCCGGGGCGCGCTGCGATGTGGAGTCGAAGGACTACTCCTACTCGTTCTCCCCTGAGCTCGAGCAGGACTGGTCGTGGAGCGAGCGGTACCCCGCGCAGCCCGAGGTGCTGCGCTACCTGAATCATGTCGCTGACCGGTTCGGGCTGTGGCCGGACATCCAGCTCAACACCCGGGTGACCGCGGCCACGTGGGACGCGGACCGGGCCGAGTGGACGGTGACGACCGACGACGGGGCGTCGGTCACCGCGCGGTTCTTCGTGTCGGCGGTCGGCTGCCTGTCGGCGTACCAGGTGCCGTCGCTGCCTGGCCTGGAGACGTTCGCCGGGCCGTGGTATCACACCAGCCGGTGGCCGGCCAGCGGAGCGGACTTCACCGGGCTGCGGGTCGGGCTGATCGGCACCGGGTCTACCGGCATCCAGGTCGCGCCCGAGATCGCCGCCGCCGCCGATCACCTGTACGTGTTCCAGCGAACCGCGAACTTCGCGGTGCCCAACAGGAACCGCGCCACCGACCCGGCGTGGGAGACCGCGTTCAAGGCGGACTACCGGTCGTACCGGCAGCAGGCGCAGGGCTCGTTCCTCGGCGTGCCGATCGCCGGGACCGGACGGCCAGCGCTGGCCGAGCCGCCCGCCGAGGTGCAGCGGACCCTCATGGATCGGTGGCAGGCGGGCGGCGGGATGCCGTTCCTCGGCGCGTACACCGACGTGCTGGTCGACCGGGACGCCAACGAGATCGTGGCGGAGTTCATGCGCGACCGGATCAGGGAGACGGTCGCCGATCCCGCGGTGGCCGAGCTGCTGCTGCCGCACGCCTACCCGGTCGGGGCGAAGCGGCTGTGCCAGAGCGACGACTACTTCGCGATGTTCAACCGGCCCAACGTGACGCTGGTGGACATCAGGTCGGCGCCGCTGACTTCGGTGTCGGCGCGCGGGCTGCGCACGGCGGACGCGTTCTACGAGCTGGACGCGCTGGTGTTCGCGACCGGGTTCGACGCGATCTCCGGCGCCCTCAACCAGATCGATGTCCGGGGAGCCGGCGGGGCTGCGCTGGCCGAGACGTGGGCGGCGGGACCGCGCGCCTACCTGGGCGTCGCCCCCGCCGGGTTCCCGAACATGTTCATTGTGACGGGACCGGGATCCCCGTCGGTGTTCAGCAACATGGTGCTGTCGATCGAGCAGCACGTGGAGTGGATCAGGGACTGCGTGCTGTACGCGGGGGCGCACGGGTACGCCACGGTGCAGGCCAAGCCGTCGGCGGAAGACGCCTGGATGGCGCACGTGACCGAGGTGGCGTACTCCACGCTGTTCCCGCTCGCGGACTCCTGGTACGTGGGGGCGAACATCCCGGGCAAGCCGCGGGTGTTCACGTCCTACCTCGGCGGCGTCGGGCCGTACCGGGCACGGTGCGACGCGGTGGCGGCGGCGGGGTACGAAGGGTTCGCACTCGACCGGAGGTTAGCGATGAGCAGTTCTGTCCATCCGCAGGCGCAGCTGATCCTCGACGGGATCGCCGCGGCCGGGGGCCCGCCGTTCTGGGAGCTGACGCCGGAGCAGGCGCGGGCCATCGTCACCGCGAACAACGAGCACATCGGGCCAGGTCCTGACGTTGCGTCCGTGCGGGACGTCGTGATACCGGGTCAGGCGGGCGGGATACCAGCGCGGGTGTACTCCCCCGTCCCCAGCGCGCCAGGCGTGGTGGTCTACTACCACGGCGGCGGCTGGGTGGTCGGCTCGGTCGACGGCTGGGACGCGTCGGTCCGCGCGCTGGCGGTCGCCTCCGGCTGCGACGTGGTGAGCGTCGATTACCGGCTCGCGCCCGAGCACGCGTTCCCCGCGGCGGCCGACGACGCTTACGACGCGCTGGTGTGGGCCGCCGGGGAACTGGCGGACGGGCGGCCCGTGGTGGTAGCCGGGGACAGTGCGGGCGGCAACCTGGCCGCGGTCACCGCGCTGCGGGCGCGCGACCTCGGCGGGCCGGCGCTCGCTTTGCAGCTCCTCGTATATCCGGTGACCGACTGCGACCTGGAGTCGACCTCCTACCGGGACCCGGCCAACCAGCTCATGCTCAGCCGCGAGTCGATGATCTGGTTCTGGGACCATTACGCGCCCGACCCCGAGTCCCGGCTGCA
>Ga0207665_10001104_pt1 | contig 18146 bp, 16 predicted proteins | sample LARL112metaG_FD_184351 | JGI IMG/M metagenome (GOLD analysis project Ga0207665, IMG submission 184351) | Corn, switchgrass and miscanthus rhizosphere microbial communities from Kellogg Biological Station, Michigan, USA - LAR L11-2 metaG... | ecosystem: Host-associated > Plants > Roots >...
TGGGCCGTAGTTCGGCATGAGCTCGTTTTCCGAGTAGACCTCGGCCCCGTGCGCCCGCGCGATGTCCGCGGTGCCGTCCGGCGAGTCGGCGTCCACGACGATGACCTGATCGGGCAGCCCGGTCCGGGCTCGGAGGTCGGCGACGACCGCGAGGATGCCGCCGATGGTGCCGGCGACGTTGCGGGCCGGAAAGATCAAGGTCGTGGACGGTCGCTCCACCCCGTTGACCGGCAGCGCCAGACCGCGAAAGTCGCGGTGATGATAGGAGCGCTGCTCGAACCATTCCCAGACTGTCATGTTTCATATAACGACGTCCTGCTCCGTTTAGTTTCCGCCCTGCGGCGCACGGGAGCTGGGAACTTATCCCAGCCTTGTTAATCACATGTAAAGCTCTATTTCCCGAATGTTAATCATGTGGACGGACCGGGGTGATTCGTCCCGGTATGGGCTACCCATGACGCGGGCCCCTATGCCGCCGCTGGCCTCCCTCGCCTGCCGGGCCAGCCTGTTGGCTACCAGCACTCAGCAGCAATCAACAAAGTCACGCAAATGGCACTTCCCCTTCACCCGCCCGATGCGCGTGTGACAGATGTCGCCGCTTCGATGTGCCGGGATGTCCCGATATGAGGGAGGACCAATGCGTCCAAGAACCGGCATCGCCGCGTTCGTGACAGTGCTGAGCGCCGCCGGGGTGCTCGCGGCCGCCACGGCGACGGGTGCCAGCGCCGCTCCGGCAGCGGCGGGCGGCCGTTACCTGAAACCTGGCGACCTGCTCGTGAGCGAGAGCTACTACGCCAACGACCCGAACATCGTCGCGGGCACGACCCAGCTGCCGCCCGGGTGCACCACTGGATGCGCGACCGCGGTCGCGGACGGCAACTACCCGTACGTGTTCAACAACGACACGGTGGACGGGAGCTTCGGGGTCACCTCGCGGCTCTACCTGCGCGAGCTCAGCCCGTCAGGCGGGACCGTGGGCGTCATCCCTGTCCCGTCCAGCCAGCTGAACACCAGCTTCTCCTCCAAGTCGGAGGGCGCGCTCAACCTGTCCCCCGACGGGAAGTACCTGACGCTCATCGACTACGTGGCGGCCCCCGACGTCGTCGACGTCTCGAACGCGAACACCCCTGGCGTCGTCGACCCGACCAACCCGGTCCCTGGCAAGTACTACCGCGCGGTGGCCCAGCTGTCGGCGAACGGGAAGTTCACGTTCACCGAGACCAACGCCTACAGCGGCAACAACGGCCGTGCCGCGATCGAGGCCAAGGTCAACGGGAAGTACTACATCTACACGGCGGGCAACGCGGGCAACGGGTCGAACCCGCAGCCCGAGGGGGTGGTCCTCGGCGCCGGCGCGCAGATCATCACTCCGTCGAACCTGCCTGAGTCGCAGCAGAACCCGGGCCAGCCCACCCCCGTCGGCAGCTTCAACGTCACCCAGCTGGGCGACAAGGCGGACAAGGTCGGCAAGGACGACAACTTCCGCGGGCTGACGCTGTACGACAACGTGCTGTACTACACCAAGGGCAGCGGCGGCAACGGCGTCGACACGGTGTACTTCCTCGACACCACGGGCAAGGCGTGCCCGAACGGCACCGGGCTGCCTGAGCCGGGCGCGGCGCTGCCGACCGCGAGCATCGCGGGCACGTACACCCCGGCCGCCGGCCTGGCCAGCAACATGTGCGTCCTGAAGGGCTTCCCGACCGCGCTCGCGTCGAAGGCCACGGACGCCAGCGACTACCCGTTCGGGATCTGGTTCGCCAGCCCGACCACGCTGTACGTCGCCGACGAGGGCGCCGGCGATAACGCGTACGCGAGCGGGTCGTACACGGCGGCCGCCGCGTCCACGACGGCCGGCCTGCAGAAGTGGGTCTACGACGCCTCCGCGGGCGAGTGGAAGCTCGCCTACGTGCTGCAGAACGGGCTGAAGCTCGGCACGCCGTACACCGTCCGCGGCTACCCGGGCGGGACCAACGCCACGACCGGCCTGCCGTGGGCGCCGGCCACCGACGGGCTGCGGAACATCACCGGGCGGGTCAACCCCGATGGCACGGTCGCCATCTGGGCCGTCACCTCCACCGTCAGCGGCGGCGGCGACCAGGGCGCCGACCCGAACCAGCTGGTCGCCGTGACCGACCAGCTGGGCGCGACGGCGCTGCCGACGCAGGAATCCTTCCGTACCGTGGTTCCGGCCCTGAATGACCAGGTGGTGCGCGGCGTGTCGTTCACGCCGGGCACCCGGTAGCCGGGTTGCCGTGTGAGCCGCGGCCGGCCTGCCCCGGGCCGGCTGGCCGCGGCTCACGCATGTCTTGACGCGCCGCCAGCCCGGCTGCCACTGTCGGCGTAAGGAGAGGGGGCAGGGTCATGGCAGATGTGCTGGTCGGGGCGCCAAGCAGACCCAAGGTTCAGATCGTGCCCGTGCGCGGCCTGCCGATCGTCGCGGTCGTGATCGCGGGGCTGGTCGTGACCATCGCCAGCAACAAGCTGTGGCCGCTGGAGTTCTACCACGTGGTCGGCGGCGGCATGTGGACAGCGCTCGACCTGTTCCTCGGGCTCGTCATCGGGCCGATCATGGCGAAGATGTCGGTGTCGGCCCGGATGGAGTTCTCCGCCCGGTTCATGCCGAAGATGCTGCTCATCATGCCGACGCTGGTGACGATGACGCTGGCGTCCGGGTGGCAGCTCGCCCGGCTGGTGGGCAACCTGGACGTCGGCTACCCCAAGCACTGGTGGCTCACCGCGTCGTTCATCGTGGTCGGCGTGATGGCGGTCATCGCGATCGGGATCCTCGAGCCCGCCAACATCGCCGTGCTGTTCGAGATGCGCAAGCCGCAACCGGACGGCGAGATCATCGGGCGGCTGATGCGGCGGTTCGTCTACACCGCCGGCATCACTGGTGTGATGCAGATCGCGACGCTCGTCATCATGACAAGGCTGGCGTCATGGTGAGGCGGCTGCCTCCCGTCGCGGAGATCGCGGTCGCGGCCATGGCACTGATCATCATCGGCGGGATCACCCTCGCCTCCCGTCTGCCGCGCCCAGCGCCGCTGCCGCTGCTCGTCGCCCTGCTCGCCGCCGCTGCCGTGCTAGTTCTCGCCGACGTCGCGCTGCTCGCGCGGCTGCGCGAGTTCGCCTGGCCGGTGTTCTTCCAGGTCGCTAAGTGGTCGCTGCTCGCCTACTCGGTAATGTACGGAGTCCTCGAGTTCACCTTCGTCTACGACCACGTGGCCGGATCGACGCTGGTGGTGCTGACGCTCATGCTGGTGGTCATCGCGGTCGACGTCCCGATGCTGTTCGGGTTCTCGGTGGCCAGGTACGCCGAGGTGCCGGAGGCACCCGCGGCATGACGGACGTCACGCGGCGGGTGGCCGATTTCGCCGGCCTGGACGTTCCCGTCATCGAGGTCAGCAGCGACGCGCCAGGACCGCGGCTGAGCGTGATCTCCGGGGTGCACGGCTGCGAGTACGCCTCGATCGCTGGCGTCAGGCGCTGGGTGTCCGGGCTGGCCGAAGACCCGGGACGCTTGCTGCACGGCTCGGTCACGGTCGTGCCGGTGGTGAACGTGCCCGCGTTCTGGGCACGAACCCCGTTCGTCGTTCCCGAGGACGGCAAGAACCTCAACCGCTGCTTCCCTGGCTCGCCGGACGGGACGCTCGCGGAGCGGCTGGCGTTCGCCGTGTTCGGCCAGGTGATCACCGGCAGCGACGCGGTCGTCGACGTGCACGCCGGCGACCTGGTCGAGGCGCTCGAACCGTTCGTCATGTACGACGGGGGACCCGCCGAGGACTTCGCCCGCGGCCTGGCGGCCGCCTACGGGATCCGGTACGTGGTGCGGCAGGCGCCGGGTCCGGGCCAGACGGTCGCCGGATCGTCCAGCGCGGCGGCCGCGGCCGCCGGCATTCCCGCGATCACCGCCGAGGCCGGCGACTGCGGCCTGGTCACGGAGGAGGCGGTGGCGGCGCACGTCCGCGGGCTTGATGGCGTGCTCCGCTACCTGCAGATGTCCCCTGACGGGCCGACGCCGGCGGCGCCTGTCTACCTGAACAGCTTCGTCTGGCCGCGCACGCCGGCCGCGGGCTGGTGGGAGCCTGCCGTGCGCACCGGTGAGAAGGTCTCGGCGGGGCAGGTCCTCGGCACGGTGTCCACGCTGGACGGCGGCACCGTGCTCGAGACGTTCACCGCGCCCGCCGGCGGCGTGATCCTGTTCGTGACCAGCTCCCCGGCTGTGGCGGCGGACGGCCTGCTGCTCGGCCTCGGCGCGGCGTGACCCGGCAGCGGCGTAAGGCGGAGCGGAATAGTCAGGCGGGGCAGGCGTTGCCTTCTAGTGATGGCGGCCGGCAACGGGGGCGGCGTAACGCCAGCGATCCAGGCTTTTGCATGCCGTGGGCGAGCACAGTTTTGTCCTGAGTAACATCCGTCCTTCTTACCTGCTTAGAGGTCCATGTTTTTCGCCACGCACAGAAACGACCATGACCGGCGCCCGGTGCCGGCGTCCCTGGCCCGTCCGGCGAAGCAGCTCATGGTGGTGCGCAAGCGCACCCAGCCGGCGGCCGTGTACATCGCCAGGCTCACCGCCACCGCGACGTTCGCCTACCTGATCGCGCTGCTGGTGCCGGACGCGACCGCGCGTCCGGTGCTCGCGCCGCTGACCGCCCTGCTCGTGCTGCAGGCCAGCCTCTTCCAGACGATCCGCAGCGCCATGCGCAAGGTGGTGGCCGTGACCGCCGGCGTTCTCGTGGCGGTCACGGTCTCGGCGTTCGTCGGTTTCACCTGGTGGCTGCTCGCGCTGCTCATCGCGGGCGCGCTTACCCTCGGCTACCTGCTGCGCCTCGGCGACGACCTGCTCGAGGTGCCGATCAGCGCGATGCTGATCTTCGCGTCGGCGGGCGAGCACGCGGCCGCGTCCGGCCGGGTCGTCGACACCCTCGTCGGCAGCGCCGCCGGGCTGGCCGGCGGGCTGGCCTTCGCGCCGCTGCGGGTGCAGTCGGCCCGCGAGGCGGTCGGCGAACTGGCCAACAGGCTGGCCGGGCAGCTCGACAAGATGGCCGCCGACCTGGCCGCCATCCCGGCCGGCGAAGCGCCCGACCCGGCCCGCGTCGCCGAGTGGCTCGACCAGACCAGGGCGCTGCGCGGCGAGATCGAGAACGTCGACGACACGCTCCGGCAGGCCGAAGACAGCGCCCGGCTGAACCCGCGCACGCTCCGCACGCCCGGCGCGCTGCCGGCGGCGGAGGTCGCGCTGCGCGGCGGGCTGGAGACGCTCGAGCACGCCGCGGTGACGTTGCGCGGCCTGACCCGGTCGATGCTGGACAGCTCCCGGACCGCGACCGAGGCTAGCCCGGTCAGGGACGAGCAGACCCGCGGCCGGCTGGCCAGCGTGCTCACGCAGCTCGGACAGGCGATCCGTGCGTACAGCAGGCTCGTCCAGACGCTGCCGTCGGACCCGGAGCCGCTCGAATCCGAACTCACCGCCGCGCTCGAGGACGCGCACCGTCAGCAGGACCTGCTCGCGGACATCCTCGAGCCGCGCACCGCGCCCGAGGGCGGCGCCAGCGAATGGCCGATCCGCGGGGAGATCCTGGCCCACATCGACCGGCTGCGCACCGGGCTGCAGGTGGACCTCGGCGAGATCGCCCTGCCGCCCGCCCGCCGCGAGCAGCCGGGCAAGATACGCGCCCTGCTGCCGGCCGGCTTCCGGCTCCCGCGTCCCCAGGTCCCGAGGCGCCACCAGGTCGCGGAGCAGCCTCAGGACCCAGAGGAGCCTCAGGTCCTGGAGCAGCCTCAGGGCCCGAAGGAGATCGACCCGCGGGACATCACGCCGACCCGCTGAGCCCGGCGGACGACCGCGCCGTCATGGCTCACCAGGATCAGCGTCAGCTGGTACTCGCGCCACAGCTTCTCCATCAGCCCGATGATCTCGTCGCGGGTCTCCTCGTCCAGGTTGCCCGTCGGCTCGTCGGCGAGCAGCACCTTCGGCTCCTTGACCAGGGCCCGGGCGATCGCGACGCGCTGCTGCTGCCCGCCGGACAGCTCGGACGGCAGGTGCCTGGCCCGGTCGGTGAGCCCCACGCTGTCCAGTGCCGCGGCCACCTTCCGCCGCCGCGCGGCCAGGCCGGCGCGCAGCGGGATCAGCGCCGCTTCCACGTTCTCCGCCGCGGACAGCGTAGGCACCAGGTTGAACGTCTGGAAGACGAACCCGATCGCGGTGGCGCGCAGCCGGGTAAGCTCCGCGTCGCGCATCCGGCCGAGGTCACGCCCGTCCAGCAGCAGCCGCCCGGAGGTCGGCCTGTCAAGGCCGCCGAGCAGGTTCAGCAGCGTCGACTTGCCGTGCCCTGTGCGGCCCCTGATCGCGAGCCATTCGCCGTCGCCGACGGTCAGGTCGACAGCGGAGAGCGCCAGGACCTTCCCGAAGCCCGTGGTGTAGGCCTTGCCCACGCCGGTCAGCTCGTACATCGTCCTCACCCCACCTTCGTCAGTGCGTCCGCCGGGCGCAGCCGGCCGATCCGCCAGCTCCCGAACGTTCCGGCCAGCAGGCCGCCGGCCACGGCCAGCACCACGGCGGCGAGGATGACCGCGCCGCTGACCGACGCGACCAGCGGCACCGAGACGGTGTGGCTGGAGGTCGGGTTCAGCGCCCCGTTCGGCGTCACGATGTGCTCGCCGGTGGGCTGGGAGAGCGTCGCCGACAGGCTCGGCGCGATCGCGTTGATGATCGCCACCCCGGCGAAGCCGAGGCCCACCCCGATCCCCGCGCCGAGCAGGCCGAGGACGAACGACTCCCCCATCACCTGGGCGATGATCCGCCGGCCGCGCCAGCCGAGCGCCTTCAGCGTGCCGAACTCGCGCACCCGCCGGGACACGGCCAGCATCGTCAGCAGCACCGCGACGGCGAACGCCGCGATCAGCACCAGGACGGACAGCCATTTGCCGAGGTCGTTGGCGAGCTTCGCGGCGGACGACACCGAGCCGGTGACCTCGCTGGCGAGGCTGCTCGGCGTGGTGATCGTGGCCTTGGGCAGCAGCTTGGCGATCTCGCTCTGCACGGCCGGAATGTCCGCCGCGCTGGCCGCGGTGACGTAGACGGTGTTCACGTCGTTCTTCAGGCTGCCGCCGGCCGGCCCCTGTTCGGCCAGCGACTGGGCCCGCGCGAGCGGGATGTATACGTTGGGCGGGTTGCTGCCCTCCGGCTGCGCGACGGTGCCGATGATCGTGAACTTCGTGCCGCCGATCGTGATCGTGCCGCCCGTCTTCAGGCCGTTGGAGGCCGCGTAGTTCGCGTCCACCACGGCGACGTTCCGGTTCGCGTCCGCTGCCTTGAACGTGCGGCCCGTCTTGGTCACGGCGTCACTCAGCGGGCCAAGCTTCTGCTGGCTGATATCGGTGCCGTCCACAGAGAACGACGTGGGCGGCGACGGGTTCTGGGAGATCGTCGTCTTGTTGTCGGTGAGCAGCAGGCCGCCGGCGGCCGCGGCCACGTCGTGCAGCGCCGCGATCTCGGCGGCCGCCTTCTCGTTCATCGGCGCGTACGACGAGCTGGTCAGCGTGTCGATGGTGTACCCGTTCTTGAGCGACCGGCACTTGCCGTTGACGCACATCTGGGCACCGTTCGGCCCCATTCCGAGGCTCACCCTGCCGCCGCTGCCGGTGCTCGGCTTGGCCTGGCCGGCGGACGGGGCCGCCCCGGTGACGGTGATGTCGGTCCCGACGCCGTATAGCCCCTTGAGGACGCCGGCCTGGGCGTTCTTCACGCCCGCCGAGGCGGCGGTGACGGTGATGACCAGGCCGACCCCGACGGCCAGCCCGAGCGCGATGAAGATCGCCTGCCTGAGCCGGCGGCGCAGTTCCCGTGCGAGATAGGTGAAGAAGAACATGCCGCCGTTCTACGGCCCGGCCGGTTGCACGGCGGTGACACCGCCACCGCTATCCAGGATCCCGCCAGCCTTCCTTGACAGAGTCCTGCCAGCCTTCCTTGAGGGGAAGGTCAGCCTGCGGCGGTTTGCTGGTGCGAGGGACGCCCACCAGCAGGGAGAGCCGCTATGCGGGTGCTCGTGGTAGAAGACGACGGCGAGCTGGCGGAGGCGATCGCCGCCGGGCTTCGCCTGGAAGGAATGGCGGTCGACACGGCCCTGGACGGGGACGCCGCCCTGGACCGCGCCCTGGTCAACGACTACGACGTGATCGTGCTCGACCGTGACCTGCCGGGTGTCCACGGCGACGAGGTGTGCGCCAAGCTCGCCGGCACGGTCCGCGCGCGGATCCTGCTGCTGACCGCCGCCGGCACGATCGCCGACCGCGTCGCCGGGCTGGGCCGCGGCGCCGACGACTACCTGCCCAAGCCGTTCGCGTTCGCCGAGCTGGTAGCCAGGATCCGGGCGCTTGGCCGCCGGTCCCACCCCGCCGTCCCGCCGGTGCTGACCGCGAAGGGCATCACGCTGGATCCGGGCCGCCGGCTCGCCACCCGGTACGGCAGGATCCTCGAGCTCGGCCCCAAGGAGCTGACCGTCCTCGAACTGCTCATGGCGGCGGGCGGCCGCGCGGTGTCCGCCGAGGAGCTGCTCGAGCGCGGCTGGGACGAGATGGCGGATCCGTTCAGCACGGCGGTGAAGGTCACGGTCAGCCGGCTGCGGCGCAAGCTCGGCGAGCCGACGGTGATCGAGACCGTCGCCCAGGCCGGGTACCGCATATGAGGCGCGGCAGCGTCAGGCTCCGGCTCACCGTGCTGTTCGGCGCGCTGTTCCTCGTCGCCGGGGCGGCGCTGCTCGCCATCACGTACGGACTGGTCAGCCACGCCACGAACGACATGTTCCTGTCTACCGCCAACTCCAGTTCCGGCGGGGGCGCCGGCAGCGCCGCCGGCGGGGGTTCCGCGGTGCTGCCGACCACAGCAGACCCGCTGCAGGCCCAGGCGGTGCGGATCGCCGGCACCGCGAAGGCCGCGGAGAACGACGCCCTGCTGCTGTACTCCGGCATCGCGCTGGGGATCATGGCGGTCGTGTCGATGGCGCTCGGCTGGTTCGCGGCCGGCCGCGCACTGCGCCCGCTGCGGCGGATCACCGCGGCGGCGCAGCGGATCTCCGCCACGAACCTGGACGAGCGGCTGGCGGTCGGGGAGCCGGATGACGACCTGCGCGAACTGGCGGACACGATCGACGATCTCTTCGGCCGCCTGGACGCGTCGTTCGGCGCGCAGCGACAGTTTGTCGCCAACGCCTCACACGAGCTGCGCACCCCGCTGGCTCGCTCGCGGACCATGCTCGAAGTCGCGCTCCGCGATCCCGGCGCGGACGCCGAGTCGCTGCGCGCCACCTGCCGGCGGGTCCTGGTCGCGGGAGAAGAACAGGAGCGGCTGCTCGAGGCGCTGCTGACGCTCGCGCGGGGGCAGCGCGGACTCGACCGTCGCGTCCCCGTCGACCTGGCCGCCGTCACCAGGGACGTGCTCGCGGCGCGCGGCACGGAGATAGCGGCCAGCGGGCTGGAGATGGCCGTCACCCTCGAGCCCGCCCTGCTGGCCGGCGACCGCGCCCTCATCGAACGCGGCGTGGCCAACCTCATCGACAACGCGCTCAGGCACAACGTGCCCGGCGGAGCCGTCTGGGTCACCGCCGGGACCGAATCCGGCCAGGCGGTGCTGACCGTCGCCAACACCGGCCCGGAGGTGCCGCCGGCCGAGGTCCGCCGCCTGCTGGTCCCGTTCGAGCGCGGCGGAACCGCGCCGACGCCGCGGGCGCGTCCGCCCGCCGGCGGCGAAGGTCTCGGGCTCGGCCTGCCGATCGTCCAGGCGATCGCCACCGCGCACGGCGCCGTCCTCGCCGTTGCCGCGCGTCCCGAAGGCGGCGGGCTGGCTGCCGGGCTTGCCTTCCCGGCAGCCGATCCGCAGTGGTGCGCGAGGGAAGCGCCCGTCAGGGGGCCGGCCACAGCGGCGGAAGTGCCACGGGAAGCGCACCTGGCGGCGGCTGGTCCTGCCTGGGCGGTCTAGCCTCGCACCCGCGGCTACTCGGTGCCGTCCTGGATCTCGGACCACAGGGCGCGGTAGGCGCGGGCGGCTGAGCTGCGCGGCGCGAAGACTGAGACCGGGGCGCGCTGCACCGACATGTTCTCCACGATCGAGAGATACGGGACGGTCGTGGCGGCGACACGGGCCCGTTCGGAATAAAGATTTTCCGTGATCTCCCTGTGCAGCTTTTTGCGGCGGTCAACCATCGAAAAGAACGCGAGCACATCCGGGCGGCGGCCGTCGAATTCCGCGACGAATTCCGTCAGCTGGTCCAGCGTCCGCACCGACAGTGTCGTGGGGATGAGCGGAACCACGATCACGTCCGCGGCATGCAGCACGTTTTCCGACACCAGCGAGATGCCCGGCGGGCAGTCGAGGAACACCGCGTCGTATTCGGCGGCGAGGGGGGCGAGCAGCTTCGCCAGCTTGCGGCCCGGCTTCCCGCCCGCGCTGTCCAGCAGCAGGTCCATGTTGCGGTAGGTGAAGTCGGCGGGGATCAGGTCCAGGTTGTCGAAGTCGGTCCCCTTGATCGCGTCGTCAAGCGCCCGCGTGCCGCGGATCAGCGCCTTGCCGCCGCCCTTGACCCGCGGCTTCACCCGGAACATGAAGCTCGCCGCCGCCTGCGGGTCCAGGTCCCACAGCACGGTGCGCAGCTTGCTTTCCGTCGCCGCGAGATAGGCGAGGTTGACCGCCGTCGTCGTCTTCCCGACGCCGCCTTTGATGTTGTACGTCGCGTATATCTTCACGCTGACCCTCCGCGCAGCAGCGCCGCCATCCGGCGCTGCCCGTCCACGCCCGCGAACGCGGCGAACCGCCGCTCGAAGTCCTCCCGTGCCGCCTGCTGCCGCGCCGCGAGCCAGGCCGTCACCTCGCCCATCGCGAGAAGCGTAACCGCCGGCGCCTCGTCCGCGGCCAGCATGCTCGTGGCCAGCGCCCTGATCTCGCCGATCTGCACCTCGGTGTCCTGGAACTCGCCGAGGCAGTCCTGCAGCCGCTTGAGGTCAGCGAGCACCGCGCCGTAGGCGTCCGCCGGGTACAGCGGCGCGAAGAACTCCAGCGCGTACCGCAGCTCCTTGCAGCGCTTGCGCAGGTCATGCAGGGTGTCATGAGGCGAGGCTGGCGTGATCATGGCGCCGCGCTTGGCGACCTTGGCGAACGCCAGCCTGGTCCTGTCCGCGGCGAGGGTGCCGGTCGTCTCCACTGCCGCTCTCCTGGATCGTCCGGAACGTACGGTGGCTGCTGTCCCGGCCTTCTCGCTATCCAGGATCGCGGTCAGCCTCTCCCGCCAGTCCCGCGTCAGCGCGACGAACCTGGGCGAGCGCAGCCCGCGGGCCAGCACGCGGAATTCCTTGACCCGGCGCTGCTTCAGGTACGCGCGGAATGGCTCCAGGTCATCCGGCTTCGCGGCGCGCAGCGCCCGCGCGGTGTCCTCGAAGTCGAGCAGGTGGACGTCGAGGTCCCTGGTCGGCGTGGTCAGGTCGCCGACCCACTTGAACTCGGCGGCGAACCGTGCCAGCTCGCGGCCGGTCAGCGCGGTGCCCCGGGGCGCGAGCGGCGCGGTGAGCGCGTCGCCGAACAACTTCAGCGCGGACCGCGACCTGCGGACCGAGACACGCAGGTCGTGCAGGAACTCGGTGTCGATGTCGCGGAGCACGCCGGGCACGTTCGCCTCGACGATGTCGAGCAGCCGCAGCAGGATCGTCGCCGCGGCTTCGGCGGCGGGCATCTGGCGGGTGATGTCCGCGGCCACCTTGTTCGAGTAGTCGCCAGGGTACCGGCCGATGGCGCGCAGCGCGTCGGCGAGCAGCGGCTGCGTGACGGGCCGCACGCCGGGGATGCCCGCGACGATGCGGGCGGCGCGCCTCGCCTGGCCCAGGTAGCCGCGGACCTCCGTGATCGTCAGGCGCGGCGGCAGCGGCCGGCCTTCCCCTGCCGCGACCGCCGGGTGCTCGACGAGCAGCCGGGCGACCGTCTTGCCGTCCTCGTTGAGCAGCCGGTACGCCGTTGTCGTGCCGGTGACGGTGACCTCGGGGAGCAGGGCACGCGGCGCGACGACGCCGCTGATGCTGGTCGCGATCGAGCCGTCCGGCAGGTCCCTGAGCTGGTGCGGACGGGACGCCTGCCAGCCTGTCACCGGCTGGACGGCGTCACGGGCCGGCGCCACGCCGCCGCTTAGCCGGAGTTCGCCGCCGTGCTGCGCGACCGCGTACTCGAGCGTCATGTCGGCCTTGTACAGCCGCCAGTCGAAGGTGTCGAACCAGGTGCGGCGGCGGGCGCCGCGCGGCGCGCCGCGGTCGTGAACCAGTTCGAAGTCCTGTCTCAGGGCCTCGAGAACCTCAGCAACAACGACGTCGCAGGTTTGCGAGTCTTCTCCGGAGGCTATGAAACCTGCCAGGCCAGGTGTCGTCATCCCGTCAAACTCCCTCCCGGCAGGATCCGCCCCCTCGGCGTCTATTTAAGCGCATTTTTACGCATAAGTGGTAATAGTGTTCATCCTCCGTTTACCTTGTGTTCATTTTACTGGGTAATGTAGACAGTTTGCCCAGGTGGCCGCCTAGATGAACATCGCGACAGATCGGGCCTTTCACGCGACTTCGCCCGGCTTTAGCCGACGGCGACCGGCCATGAATGGCCGGTCGCGGCGCGGACGTCGGCCGGGCGCGGCATGCCTGCCTGGGTGCCGGGCCGGGTGGCCGCCGCGGCGCCGGCCGCGGCGGCGGCGATCACCGCGTCGTGCGGCGGGACGCCCGCCGCGAGGGCCACCGCGAGCGCGCCGACGAACGTGTCGCCGGCGCCCACGCTGTCCACCGGACGTACCGGGAATCCGGGCACGGTCAGCGCGCCCGCAGGCCCGCAGTAGGCGGCGCCTGCCGCGCCCGCGGTGACCACGGCGTTGCGCGCGCCGGCCCGGGCCAGATCGGCCGCCGCGCCGTCCGCGCCCGCCACGCCGGCCAGGCCGGCGACCCGCCTGCCGAGCACCGCCGTGGCCTCCGACTCGTTCACCACCAGCCAGTCCACGCCGGCCGCCACGATGCCTGCCGCCTCAGGCGGCGCGGGCGCCAGGTTCAGCATGCGCAGTCCGTAGCTCCCCGCGGTCAGCGCCGCGCGGATGGCGGCGGCCGGCACCTCGGCGCTGATTACCAGCGCGGCGGCGTCCGTCACCTCGCTGACCGCGTTGACTTCCGCCGGGCCTGCCTCGCGGTTCGCGCCCGGCGCGACCGTGATGATGTTCTCCCCGCCCTCGTCGACCGTGATCATGGCGAGTCCGGTGGGCACGCCCCGCACGGTGCGCACAGCGGCATCGCTGACTCCCTCGGCGACGAGGGCGGCCCGCAGCGCCCGGCCGAAGTCGTCGTCCCCCACGCAGCCGGCCATCAGCACGTCGCCGCCCAGCCGGGCCGCGGCGACCGCCTGGTTGGCGCCCTTGCCGCCAGGCGCAAAGGCAGCCGCGCCGCCGAGCACCGTCGCGCCGGGCGCGGGCAGCCGCGGCACGGTTACGGAGATGTCCATGTTCAGGCTGCCCAGCACGGTCAGCCGCGCGCTAGAGACCACAGGCGAAAGGTACTCCTCCCGCGCCGCGATGGTTGCCGTGCCCGCCGCCGATGGCGAAATCCTAAGATCTTCCCTGATTTTTCAGCTTGCCCCGGCTTTCTGGCTGGCCAGCGGCGTCCGTCGCGCTACCTTAGTCAGCACATTCGCGCGGATCGACCGGGCGATGACCAACCTGCCGCCTTCCAGCTGCCTGCCCTCCGGGGGATCGCGTGGTTTCTAGGGCACTCCTGTTCCGGCCCCGCCAGGGGGACCCCGCAGGCGACCCCGGCGCCGGCCGTTTCCGTGCCGCGCTCGGCACGCTCTTCCCCGTAGCGCCCGGTGTGCCGCCGGGGGCGCCGGCTCTGCCGCGCGAACGGCTGGTGCGCGCCTGCATCGAGATCCTCGCCGTCCTTGCCGCCGCGGTGGCGATGCTGTTCCGCGTCGCTCACATTCCGGCCTGGGACCTGGTCTATGCCGAGGACAACGGCGTCTTCCTCGTCGGAGCGCTCGCGCATCCCTGGCACCTGCTCACCCCCTTTGGCGGCTACCTGGAGCTGGTGCCGCGCATCCTCGGGCAGATCGTCTCGCTGCTGCCGCTGTGGGACGCCCCGCGGATCTACGCGGCTTCCGGGGCGCTCATTGCGGCCGTCTGCGCGCTGTTCACGTACCACGCCAGTGAGGGGTACATCCGGTCGCCCTGGCTGCGGGCCATGCTGGGGGCCGCCCTGATCCTGCTGCCGCTCGCGCCGATCGAGATGGCCGACAGCGGGGTGACTTCCCCCTGGTACTTGCTCCCCACGGCGTTCTGGGCGGTGCTGTGGCGGCCCAGGACCCGATGGGGGATGCTGGCCGCCGCGCTCATGGCCTTCGCGGCGGCCTCGTCCGAGATCGTCGTGATCATCTATATTCCGCTGCTCGTGGTCCGAATCATCGCACTGCCGCGCTGGCGGGAGCACGCGGTCACGATCGGCTTCGTGCTCGGCCTGGTGACCCAGGCGCTGGCGATCCTGTCCACCTACGCCCAGCACGCACAGCGGCTCAGCGGGTACAGCCCGCTGCTCGGCTCGGTCAAGTTCTATTTCCACGCCTTCGTCTTGCGCTCCGTCGGCTGGCACCTGTCGTGGTGGCTGCAGCGGCCGCTCGGCCTGAACGGTGCCACGGCGGTTGTCGGCGCGTTCCTGCTGGCCGTCCTCGCCTGGGTCCTGATCACCGGCGACAAGCAGGTCCGCGTCTTCGCCCTGCTGGCAACCGTGACGGGATTCGCGGAGGTGATCGCCGTCGCGTCCGTTCCCGGCCCGCCCGGCGGCGGCTGGATAGCGCACGAAGTGGCCATCCCGGCCTTCCAGCCTGGCTCCCGCTACGACGCCCTCCCGGTGATGCTCCTGGACGCCATGGTGATCATCGCGGTCGACGCGTTCGTCCGCCGCAGTGCGGTCGGGCTCACCCCGCTGCCGCCCTCACGGCCGTCCCGGCCCTCCTGGCTGGGCCCGCGACCGTGGACGGTGGTCGTGGTCGCGGCGCTGACCTGCGCGCTCGCGTTCGGCTGGGTAACTGACTACAGGTACTACTCACCCAGCCGCGTCAGCCAGGGTTACTGGACGCACACCTTGAACCACTGGCTGAGGGCCTGCGCCAGCAGCAAGACCGGCGAGATCTCGCTGCGCACCTGGGATGCTCCCAACGCGACCGTCCCCTGCTCCCGCGTCCACCGCTAGCGTCCCGGTCGTCCCGGCGCCGGGAGCCTGTGACTTCCGTCACGTTCGGTGATCGCAACCAGCGGAGTTCAGACCGCGGCCACGCGCCTAGGTGAGTGCTGCGGGCATTCTGGGTAAAGAAATCAGGCGGTTGAGAAATACGCCCGTTGCGCGACGTTCTCCTCGCCAGCCACCCCGAGTGGACACTGTACGTTAACGCGATATATCTTGTTATCAGGAGGTTAGATCATGAATGACTTCGAGCGCCGGATCCGGGAGCTCATCAACCTGTGGAGCACCAAGGTCAGCGACTGGTGGTCCAACTCGAGCGTCCGGTCGGCCCTGACGAACCCGTCGGCAAGCACCGCTGACCTACGCCGTCAGGCGTCGGCTCAGGCTCAGCGCGCCGGGACCGCGGTCAAGGACCTGCGGGACAGCGACACGGCCAAGAAGGCCGCGACCGCGATGAAGGACCTGCGCGACAGCGACGCGGCGAAGAAGGCCGCGACCGCGCTGGCCGACCTGCGCCAGCGGGAGCCGGTGCGCAAGGCCGAGGAGAGCGCCAAGCGCGCCCTGCAGGACCTGCGCAGCGGCCACAACGGGGGCAGCGACAAGTCCTGACCGGATAATTCAGTTGCGGTGATCGTCGCCGGAATGGGACGCTGCACGCGCGACAGGTAGGCGCCGGCCTTACGGCCGGCCGTGCGAAAGGAGGGGCCCTGATGTCTACGCCCGCCGCGGGCTGCACTCAGCCCGTCCTTTCCACAGCCCACCTGAGGAGCAGCAGTGCGCGACAGCGCAGAATCCTTCGACCCCGCGTACGGCAGGGTCCGCCGCGCCGGCCGTAAACGCCGGCAGTATTTCGACGACGAGGCGACGTCCGCCAAGCGTGACCGGTACCGTCCCAGGCTCGTCACCGAGGATTCCGAGGACGCGACCGACGGCTTGCCCGAGGGCGATCGCTGGTCCACCTGGGACCAGTCCACTCCCACCGAGCGCGGCCCGCGACCGCACCCGGGGTGGCTCGTGACCGAGCTGGCCGCGGTCGACACCGAGCTTGGCATCTTGAAGACCGGCAAGGAAGCCGATGTCTACTTGCTGCGCCGTGGCGTGCCTGGTGGCCGGTCGTGCCTGCTCGCGGCCAAGCGGTACCGGGACGCGCAGCACCGGCTGTTCCACCGGGACGCCGGGTACCTGGAAGGGCGCCGCACCAGGGAAAGCCGGGTCAACCGCGCCGCCGCCAACCGGAGCGCGTTCGGCAGGCAGGCGATCGCCGGGCAGTGGGCTAACGCCGAGTTCGGCGCGCTGTGCCAGCTGTACGGCGCGGGGCTGCCCGTGCCCTACCCCGTGCAGATCACCGGCACCGAGGTGCTGCTTGAGTTCATCGGCGATCCGGACGGCACCGGCGCGCCCCGGCTGGCCGAGACCCGTCCCGACGGCGCCGAACTGGCCGCCCTGTGGGATCAGCTCGTGGCCGCCCTCTCCGGCCTGGCCGGGCTCGGGTACGCGCACGGCGACCTGTCCCCGTACAACCTGCTGGTGCACGGCGGCCGGCTGGTCATGATCGACCTGCCGCAGGTGGTCGACGTAGTGTCGCACCCGAACGGGCGCGGCTTCCTCGACAGGGACGCCCGCAACGTTGCGACGTGGTTCGCCGCCCGCGGGCTGCCCGGCGCGGACCCGGAAAGGCTGGCGCGCCTCCTCGCCGAGGAGGCGCGCCTGGCCTGACCGTCTGTGCGCGGCTAGACGGTCTGCTTCACGGTGAGCTTGCCGTTCCGCATCGTGCCCAGCCGCTGGGCACGGCGGGCGATCGAGCTGTCGTGCGTGACGATCACCATCGTCAGCCCATTGTCCTGCCACAGCTTCTCGAGCAGGCCGATGATCTCGTCGCGGGTGTCCTCGTCCAGGTTGCCTGTCGGCTCGTCGGCGAGCAGCACCTTCGGCTCCTTCACCAGCGCGCGGGCGATCGCCACGCGTTGCTGCTGGCCGCCGGACAGCTCCGACGGCAGGTGGCGCAGCCGGTCGCCGAGCCCGAGCGAATTCAGCGCCTCGGCGGCGCGGGCCCGCCGCGACGCGCCGCTGACCCCGAGCGGGACCAGCGCCGTCTCCACGTTCTCCAGCGCGGACAGCGTGGGGATCAGGTTGAAGGTCTGGAAGATGAAGCCGATAGAGTCGGCCCGCACCTTCGTCATCTGGGCCTCCCGCGTCCGCGCCAGGTCGCGGCCGTCGAAGTCGACGGAGCCGGAGGTCGGGCGGTCCAGGCCGCCGAGGATCTGCAGCAGCGTGGACTTGCCGTGGCCGGTCGGTCCCTGGATGGCGAGCCACTCGCCGTCGGGGATCTCGACGTCGACGCCGCGCAGCGCGTGCACCGTCTCGCGGCCCTTGGGGTAGTCCTTGGTCACGTTCGTGAGCTTGTACATGGATCTTCGTCTCCCGGTGAATCCGCGCCCTCAGGCGACCTTGGACAGGGCATCCGCCGGGCGCAGCCGCGCCGCCCGCCAGCCGCCGAACGCTCCGGCGATCAGCCCGCCGAGGATCGCGAGGCCGACCGCGACGACGATCACGCCGATCGTGACCGGTGCGTGCAGGTGCTCCGTGACCGTGCCGGCGGTACGTGCCGCGTTCGAGAACGCGCCGCGGAAGGGATTGTTGCCGGTGGTGCCGCTGGTGGGGAACCCGCCTCCGCCACCGGCGAACCCCCCGCCGCCGAACTGGCGCGCGCCGCCCGGCGTGGCCGAGCCGGTGGTGTTGCTGGCGAGGCTCGCGGTCAGCGGCGCCGAGAACTTGTTAACCAGCGCCGCGCCGACGAAGCCAAGGCCGACGCCGATCACGCCGCCGACGATGCCGATGGCGACCGCCTCGCCCATCACCTGGAAGACGATCCTGCGGCTCTTCCAGCCGAGCGCCTTCAGCGTGCCGAACTCACG
>Ga0207665_10001106_pt1 | contig 18140 bp, 15 predicted proteins | sample LARL112metaG_FD_184351 | JGI IMG/M metagenome (GOLD analysis project Ga0207665, IMG submission 184351) | Corn, switchgrass and miscanthus rhizosphere microbial communities from Kellogg Biological Station, Michigan, USA - LAR L11-2 metaG... | ecosystem: Host-associated > Plants > Roots >...
CGCGCGCGGCCCGCGGCCATCCTCAATTCCGCGCAGATGGGCAGCCAGCCGCTGGCGCTGGCCCTCGGCCTGGCCGCGGCCGCCGTGCTGTCCCTGGCCCTGACCCTGCTGGCCTCGGTCCGCCGGCGGCGCCGGGAACTGGCCCTGCTGAAGACCCTGGGCATGACCCGGCGCCAGGTGCGGGCCATCGTCGGCTGGCAGACGACACTGACCCTGGCCGTGGCCATCGCGGTGGGCGTGCCGCTGGGCATCGCCGCCGGGCGCTGGGCGTGGCAGAGCTTCGCCGGGTCACTGGGCGTGGCCCCGGACACCGTGGTACCGGTACTCCTGCTGGCCGCCGGCTGCGCCGCCCTCATCGTGGCCGGGAACCTGCTGGCCTCCGTACCCGCCGCAATTGCCGCCCGGACGCCAGCCGCTGGCACGCTGCGCACCGAGTAACCGCCGGCTCTGCGGTCAGCCGCCAGCCCCGCACCCGGGGGCGTCACCGTCAAGCGGCCCGGCGCGGTGGACCAGGCGGCGCTGCGTGAGCTGATCGACCGTTCGGCCCGGGTCCGCAGGGCACCGGCCGGGCTCCGGCGCAGGCCTGGCCAAGCTGGTCAGCCGGGCACCCGGGCCGCCAGTGCCGGGTCAGGACGACGCCCCTGACCCGGGGGGGAGGAGGCCAGGGGCGCCGTGGCTGGGCTGGCGGCTGGATCAGCCGCCGAAGTCAGGTTCCTGATGAGGCGAGCACCCACATCCGTGCCGGGCCAGGCGGTGCGGCCAGGCCCGGTCGCGTACCGCCGCACAACGTCATTGAGGTCCCCCGGAGGCACCCAGCAGGCAGGCCGTCGGCGCCGGTCATATCTGAGACGCTACGCCCGCTCAGACGGGCTTTTCAAGATAACGAGCCGCCCGTCACCATCCCCGAACACCGCCACCCAAGCCGCCTCACGATCGTTGCCGGGTGACCCGCCCTGGCCAGCAGACTGCCCGGCCAGGGCGGGCCTGATGAGCCGGTCCCCCGTATCATCGTTGGGTCCCCCAAGGACATGATCGCACGTCGGAGGCTGGATCGGCGGGCCGGGGGGTGCGGCGGGGCCGACCAGCGGCCAGCCACCCGCCCGGATCCGGCGCTGCGGCGGGAAATCTCCCGCGACAGGACCCGCAGGCGGCTGATCGAATGGGGCACATGCAATCCCTGGACTGCCAGCTTCGCTTCCTGCGGGAGGCCGACCGGCTCAAGACGGTGCTCCGGCAGAGCCACATCCTCGATGGCAGCCGCCGGGAGAACTCCGCCGAGCACTCATGGCATCTGGCCCTGATGGTCTTCGTTCTGCAGGAATACGCGCCGGCCGGTACGGACCTGAGCCGGGCCGCCCGCATGGTGCTGATCCACGACCTGGTCGAAATCGACGCGGGCGACCTGTTCGTCTACGCCGGGGCGCGCGCCCAGGCCCGGCAGGAGGCAGCCGAGCGGGCCGCGGCCGAGCGGCTGTTCGGGCTGCTGCCCGGCGGACAGCCGGCCGAATTCCGGGCGCTATGGGCGGAGTTCGAGGAGCGGCGCACCCCGGAGGCCAGGTTCGCCCGGGCGCTGGACCGGCTGCAGCCGATGCTGGCCAACTACCAGCTCGGCGGCGGCACCTGGCAGGAGCACGCGATCACCGCCGACCAGGTGCTGGACAAGGTCGCGCTGATCGAGGACGGCTCGCCCCGGCTCGGCGCGTTCGCCCGGGACCTGGTGCTTTCCGCGGTCGAGCAGGGGTTCCTGGCCCCGGCCCGGTGAGCGTGGTCAGCCGGCCGCCGCCTCGATCAGGCCGGCCGCCCGGCGCAGCCCCTGCCGGGCCTGGATCTGCCTGGCCGCTTCGCCCAGCCGGGCGCGCAGCGCTTCGTCGCCGAGCAGCCGGGCGATCGCGCCGTGCATCTCGGCGTCGGTGAACCGGTAGGTGTCCAGCCGCACGCCCAGGCCCAGCTCGTCCACCCGCTGAGCGTTGTCGTGCTGGTCCCAGAACAGTGGCAGCACGATCATCGGCTTGCCGAAGTGCAGGCATTCGGTCGCGGTGTTGTTGCCGCCGTGCGTGATGACCAGGTCAGCCTGCGGGATGACCGAGGTCTGCGGCAGGAACTCGGCGCCGTGCATGTTCGGCGCGAGCTCCAGTTCGGCGTGCAGCGGCCCCTTGGACACGATGTAGCGGTGCGGGGTGGCGGCCAGGCAGCCGATGACCCGGCGCATCAGCGGCACGTCGGCCGAGCCGAGTGAGCCCAGCGAGAAGTAGATGAGCGCGCCCTCCTGGCCCGCCAGGCTGTCCGGCACGGTGAACCGCTCGTCGGTCTCCCGGACCGAGGAGTCCAGCCGCTGCCAGCCCGGCCCGAGCGGCCGGGACCGCTGGTAGTCGGCCAGCTCCGGATACACATACAGATTGACGTCCCCGCTGTGGATGAACCCCAGGTCGGGCAATGGCGGCGCCCCCTGGCTGGTCACCCAGTCGCTGAACTCGGCCCAGATCGGGCGGTGCACCCGGTCGTACTCGGCCCGGAACTCCGGCCACTGGGCCTGGTCCGCGACGGGATAGCCGGAGAACGCCGGGGGCAGCGCCGGGTCGGCGATCTCCAGCGGGTTGCACGACACGATCCGCACGAACGGGACGCCCGCGGTCAGCAGCGCCGGGAAGGCGACCACGTTGTCCTCGACGATCACGTCGGGGCGGGTGCGGGCCACGATCGCGGACAGCTGCTCGTGGCAGTACCGCGCGCCGCCGATCAGCTCCTCCCACACCGGCTTGATCCAGGTTTGCAGCTGCTCGATCGTGGGCTTGCGGAACTCCGGCGCGGTGCTGGCGATGAAGTCCTTCCAGAACTGGCCCGCGTCCTGCTCGGCGGCGGCCGGGGCGGACAGGTCGACCAGGTCCTCCTCGAAGCCGAGCGGCTCCAGCCTGCCCTTCCAGGACGCTTCCGCGGCGAACACCACCCGGTGCCCGCGGCGGCGCAGCACGTCCCCGATCCCGATGCAGTTGTTGGTCGGGCCGTACGCGCTTTCCGGCATGAACAGGATGGTCAGCGGCCTGCCGGCCATGGCGGCTCCCTCCCGGGCCAGGATCACCAGACTGCCGAAAGTAGCAGAACCAGCCGGCCGGCCTGGACCGGTACACCTAGCCGAGCTGGGACGCCGTCCGGTCGACGGCGTCTTCCACCATGCTGGCCGGCTCGCCAGCCTCACCCGGCCCGGTTTCCAGGCCGCCGGGTGGCTCAGCGCGGGCTGCCCCGCCGGGCCCGCTCGCCTCCGCGGCCCCGGCCGGCTCGGCGCTGGCCGCTTCGCCCGCCCCGGCGGCCCCAGCCGGCCGGGCGCGGCCGGCTGGCCGGGCCCGGGGAACCCGGGCCGGCGGCGTGCCAGACCCGGCGGCCCGGTCGGCCCGCGGCTTCCCGGCCGGGCGGGCCTCCTCCGGCTCGGCGCCCCGGCCCGCCGGATGCTCGACCAGGGCGAGCACCCGGCTGGACATGAAGCGCGCGGTGCGCACCACCGCACCGCCCCTGGTGACCTCCATCACCTCGACCACGCCGCGCCCGGTCACCACCTCGACGCGGCGCCCGGCTCGGGTGGCGGTCACTTCATACGTCCGGGACGTGCCGCCGGCGTCGATGACGATCTCGACCCGGTCGCCCCTCATGGCCTGGCCCACTGGGCACGCATGTCACCTTCGTACCCGTTAGCACCCGGGTGACGCCAGCCCGAAGGTGGCCGCCGTGCGGTGCGCACGGCCTACCGGGCGGAGCGGGCCGTCCAGCGCGCGCCGTGCCGCTCGATGGCCAGCGGCAGGCCGAAGCACTTGGACAGTGTCTGCTCGGTGAGCACGTCCAGGATGGGCCCGGCGGCCAGCACCGCGCCCCGGCGCAGCAGCATCGCGTGGGTGAAGTCCTCCGGGACTTCCTCGACATGGTGCGTGACCATCACCATGGTCGGGGCCAGCGGGTCGCGGGCCAGCATGGCGATCCGGCGCAGCAGGTCCTCCCGGCCGCCGAGATCCAGCCCGGCCGCGGGCTCGTCGAGGAGCAGCAGCTCCGGGTCGGGCATCATGGCCCGCGCGATCTGCACCCGCTTGCGTTCTCCCTCGGACAAGGTGGCAAACCGGCGCCGGATGAGATGGGCGCAGCCGAGCGCGTCGAGCAGCTCGACCGCGCGGGTGACGTCCGAGGACTCGTAGTCCTCCTTCCACCGCCCGACGATCGCGTACGAGCCGGTGAGCACCAGGTCGATTACCTTCTCGGCCGGTGGCACCAGGTCGGCCACCGCCGCGCTGGCCAGCCCGATCCGGGGCCGCAGCTCGAATACGTCGGTCTCACCCAGCCGGTCGCCCAGGATCTCCGCACTGCCCTCGGTGGGAAACAGCTGGCAGCCGGCCACCTGGAGCAGCGTGGTCTTCCCGGCCCCGTTGGGGCCGATGATGACCCACCGCTCGTCGTCGTGGACGGTCCAGTCGACGTCGCGCAGCAGCGCCGACCCGCCGCGCCGGACCCCGACGCCCCGCAGCCGTACCACCTCGTCGGACATCCGGCTCCTTCCAGCAACACCGCGGCCCAGGACCAGGCGTCGCGTCGTGTCAGACCGAACCTATGTCATGGCGGGCCGGCCGGTGCAAGCATGCGCGCCCGCCACCCGGGCCGGGCGCCAGCCCGGGTAGCGTTGAGCTCCGATGGACGCCGCGCAGACCACTCTGCTGGTCACCCTGACCGGCCGGGACCGCCCTGGGGTCACCTCCCGGCTGTTCTCCGCCCTGGCCGGGCACGAGCTGACCGTGCTGGACATCGAGCAGGTGGTGATCCGGGGACGGCTGGTGCTGGGTGCCCTGCTCGGCTGTGGCGCCGACCCGGACCTGACCGCGATCCACCGCGCGCTCCGGGCCGTCGCCACCGATCTGGGCCTGGACGCCGAGATCACGATGGGTTCCGGGGAGCCGGCCCGTCGTCGCGGCCAGCTGCACGTCACTGTGCTGGGCAGCCCGCTGGCCCCGGCCGCGGTCGCGGCCATCGCCGGGCGGATCGCGGCCAGCGGCGCCAACATCGACCGCATCGACCGGCTCGCGCACCGCCCGGTGACCTGCATCGAGCTCGACGTGTCCGGCGCCGACCCGCGCGCGCTGCGGGTGGATCTGGCCCGGGAGGCGACCCAGCAGGGCGTGGACGTGGCCGTGCAGCGGGGCGGCCTGCACCGCCGGGCCATGCGCCTGGTGGTGATGGACGTCGATTCCACCCTGCTCGCCGGTGAGGTCATCGACCTGCTCGCGGCGCGGGCCGGCTGCGCCGACCAGATGGCCAAGATCACCGAGGCCACCATGCGCGGCGAACTCGACTTCACCGCCTCGGTCCGGGAACGGGTCGGCATGCTGGCCGGTCTCGACGCGGGAGCGCTGGACGACGTCCGGGGGGAGCTGCGGCTCGCTCCCGGCGCCCGGACGCTGATCCGTACCCTGCACCGGCTCGGTTACCGGTGCGGGATCGTCAGCGGCGGCTTCACCCAGATCACCGGCCCGCTCGCGGCCGAGCTGGGCATCGACTACATGGCCGCTAACACGCTGGAGATCTCCGGTGGCAAGCTGACCGGGCAGCTGGCCGGCCCGGTCATCGACCGGGCCGGGAAAGCCGACGCGCTGCGCCGCTTCGCCGCGCAGGCCGGTGTCCCGGTCAGCCAGGCGGTGGCGGTCGGCGACGGCGCCAATGACCTGGACATGATCGCCGCGGCGGGGCTGGGCATCGCGTTCAATGCCCGGGCGGTGGTCCGGGACGCCGCGGACGCCTCGGTCAGCGTGCCGTACCTGGACGCTGTTCTCTATCTGCTCGGGGTGTCCCGCGATGACGTCGAGGCCGCGGACGAGGGCGACCCGGCTGGCCCGGCTGGCCCGGACGCGGCCGGCTAGCGCCGCCGCTAGCGGGTCACCGCGCCGCCTTTCGGGGTCCAGTAGCTGGCCAGCTGGCCGGCCCCGGGACTGACCGCGGCCCAGCCGCGGCGGAACTCGATGGCCGCCAGCGCCGAGGTGGGGAAGCTCAGCTGGCGCTCGGTGGTCAGCGCCATCACCAGCTCGGCGGACGCCGGATTATGGCCGACCAGGGCCAGGATGCCCACCTCGGCCGGGGCCTCCCGGATGATGCCGGTCAGGTCCCCGGCGTCGGCGGTATACAGCCTCGGGTCGTACCGCACTACGCCGTTGCCGGGATTCGCCGCGTCCAGCTGGTCGCTGACCAGGTCCCAGGTCTGCCGGGTGCGCTCGGCGACCGAGCAGATAACCAGGTCCGGGGCCAGAGCCTGGTCGCGGATCCACTGGCCAGCCGCGACCGCGTCGCGCTCGCCCCGGGGGGCCAGCGGGCGGTCGATATCGGCCACTCCCTCCGGGTAGGCCGACTTGCCGTGCCGCAGCACCAGCAGGGTCCGTATGGTGGCCATCACCCGAGTATCGCAGGCCCGCTAGCCGCCAGGCAGCGACGATCCCCCGGCCTCGGTGCTGGTGGCCGGGGGATCGGTTGCGCTAGCTGACCCTGCCTAGGGTCACGCCCGGAGTCAGGTTGTCCGGTTCACCGTAGTGGCCTGCCCGGGAGCTTCGCCCCCGGCCTCGCCACCGCCCGCCTCCGACGCCGGGCTGGCCGTGGCACCGCCCGGGCCGGCCGTCCCGGCCGAGCCCGCCGGGAGCCCCGCGGCGGCCTCCGCCGTGCCCACTTCGGCCGGCCCGCCGGGGCCGCCCGCAGCCACGCTGGTGGACCGCCGCTTGGAGATCACGACCGCGGCCACCACGATCGCGACCGCGCCGAGGGCCACGCCGGTGCGCAGCCCGGGGTCGTGGCTGTACTTGACCACGCTCGTGGCGATCAGCAGCGAGACCAGGTTCATGACCTTGATCAGCGGGTTGATGGCCGGGCCCGCCGTGTCCTTGAACGGGTCGCCGACGGTATCGCCGATGATGGTCGCCTCGTGTGCCTCGGAGCCCTTGCCGCCGTAGTTGCCGTCCTCGACCAGCTTCTTGGCGTTGTCCCAGGCACCACCCGAGTTGGCCAGGAACACCGCCATCAGCGCGCCGGCCGCGATAGCGCCGGCGAGGAAGGATCCGAGCGGCGCGTAGCCGAACGCGAAGCCGATCGCGATCGGGGTGAGCACCGCCAGCAGACCCGGCGTGGCCAGTTCCCGCAGCGAGTCCTTGGTGCAGATGTCCACCACACGCCCGTATTCGGGCTTCTCGGTGTAGTTCATGATGCCGGGATGGTCGCGGAACTGCTTCCGGACCTCGTAGACGACCTGGCCGGCCGCCCGGCCCACGGCCATGATCAGCAAGCCGGAGAAGAAGAACACCACCGAGGCGCCGATGATGATGCCGACCAGGACGTTGGGCCGGTCCACCGACAGGCTGAAGGTGCTCCCGGCCTTACCGAGTGCATCCACCACTGTGGTCCGGAACGAGCCGAACAACGCGGTCGCGGCGAGGACCGCGGTGGCGATCGCGATGCCCTTGGTGATGGCCTTGGTGGTGTTGCCGACCGCGTCCAGCCGGGTCAGCACCTGGGCGCCGTCGCCATCCACGTCGCCGGACATCTCGGCGATGCCCTGCGCATTGTCCGACACCGGCCCGAACGTGTCCATGGACACGATGACGCCCACCGTGGTGAGCAGGCCGGTCCCGGCCAGGGCTACCGCGAACAGCGCGATGGTCGCGTTGCCCGTGCCCAGCAGGAACGCCGCGTAGACGGCCCCGCCGATGAGCAGTGCCGAGTAGACCGCGGACTCCAGGCCAACCGAGATGCCGGACAGGATCACCGTGGCCGGGCCGGTCAGCGAGCTCTCCCCGATCTCCCGGACCGGCTTGCGGTTGGTCTCGGTGAAGTACCCGGTCAGCAACTGGATCGCGCTGGCCAGCACCAGCCCGATAACGACCGCGCCGATAGCCAGCCACTGCGGGCTGCCGCCGTGGGCCAGGATCGCGCGGGCGCCATCGCCGGTCACGCCCTTGAGCTCGCTGAACTTGGAGGGCAGGTAGAGGAACGAGGCCCCGATGACCAGCGCCAGGGAGATGACCGCGGAGATGAAGAAGCCGCGGTTGATCGCGGTCATCCCACTGCGGTCGCCCCGGCGCGGGGCGACCACGAAGATGCCCGCCACCGCGGTGATCACGCCGATCATCGGGACGATCAGCGGGAAGACCAGCCCATCGTTGCCGAACGCCGCCTTGCCCAGGATGAGCGACGCGACCAGCATGACCGCGTAGGACTCGAACAGATCCGCGGCCATCCCGGCGCAGTCACCGACGTTGTCACCGACGTTGTCGGCGATCGTGGCCGCGTTCCGCGGGTCGTCCTCCGGGATGCCTTTTTCGACCTTGCCGACCAGGTCGGCACCGACGTCGGCGGCCTTGGTGAAGATGCCGCCGCCGACCCGCATGAACATGGCCAGCAAGGCGGCGCCGAAGCCGAAGCCCTCCAGCACGTTGGGCGCGTTCCCCTTGTACAGGATCACCACCAGCGCGGCGCCGAACAGGCCCAGGCCGACGGTGAACATGCCCGCCACCCCGCCGGTGCGGAACGCGATCCGCATCGCGGGCCGTTCACCGGGGAAGCCAGCGCGGGCCGCGGCGGCCACCCGCACGTTGCCGCGCACCGCCAGGGACATCCCGGTGAACCCGGTCAGCGCCGAGAATAGCGCCCCCACCAGGAAGAACACGCTCCTGCCCCACCGCACCGAAGACCCATCGGCGGGCAGCAGCAAGAGCACAAAGAAGATCACGACAACGAAAACGCCCAGCGTCCGGAACTGCCGCCGCAGGTAGGCGGCGGCGCCTTCCTGGACCGCATGGGCGATCTCCTGCATGCGCTCGGTGCCCTGGCTGGCCGCGAGTACCTCGCGTACCAGCAGCCCGGCCACGGCGAGCGCGAGAAGCGCGACGACGGCGACAACGACTACCCAGGTCAGGTTCGAGCCGCTTACACCGACCGCCCCGCTCCCTGCGGCCAAGTTAAGCCCAGACATCTGTCCTCCTAGACAGTGGCACACGACCCTCCACGCGCGGCGTCGCTTCCCGGCCGCCGATGGGCGCACCCGGAGTTGACCAGTGCGGCAACCAGCCAGGCACGCACGGACAGGCACAGTGCCAAAAAAGCAGTGCCGGGAGTCTACGCACGCAGGCCGCCGGACGCGAAGCGGGGGTCAGGTCCAGGGAGTGCCGCTGCGCAGTTACACCCCCCGCACAGAGTAATCACATTAGTGCTGCCGTGCGGAATCGCGCCGGCATCCGCCGGACACCAGACAGGTCAGCTGACCCCACCGGACGGCCAGCTCATCCGGATGCTGAGCCCGCCGGGCGTGCGCGAGAACTGGACGTCGTCCGCCAGCCCGGCGATCACCGCCAGGCCCAGCCCATGCTGCGGGAGCGCGGCCGACCCGGCCGGGGCGCCGGCCCCGTTGGCCACGCCGTTCCCGTCGGACGGCCAGCCGGCCGGCGGGGCCGCTTCGCCGCCTGCGGTTTCGTCTTCCTCGGCTTCCGCGGCGTCCATCACGACCACCTCGAAACGCCCGTTTCCCCCGGTCAGCTCGATGCGGACGGGCTCGGCCGGGCAGTGCGCCTGATGCGCTTCGACCGCGCGCGAGCAGGCCTCCCCGACCGCGAGGCGGACTTCGTCGAGGAGGGCTTCCTCAACGCCGCTCCGCCGGGCGACGGCAGTGGCAACCAGCCGTGCCGTGCGGACGTGCACGGGCAGCGGCGTGAAGCTCATCTCGACAGTGGCCATGACCGGACCGGGAGCGCAAGCAGCCGCTACTTCTCCGATTTCCGTGCGGTGATGGCCTCGTCCACCGTGTCGTGGATGCCGAAGACCTTGGTCAGCCCGGTAATCCGGAAGATCTTGAGGATGCGCTCCTGAGTGCACACCAGGTCGAGGGACCCGTCATGCGCGCGGACCCGCTTCAGCCCGCCGACCAGGACCCCCAGGCCAGTCGAGTCGAGGAACTCGACCTTCTCCATGTTCACCACGAGCTGGTAATGCCCGTTGTTCACCAGTTCGATAAGCAGTTCACGCAGCCGGGGGGCGGTGTAGACGTCGATCTCGCCCTCAACATCGACGACCTCGATGCCATCCCTGGTGTGGTGGTCAAGCTTTAGATCCACAAATCCTCCAGCCCATACAGCCTTGCCTGATCAGGCTTTGTCATCTCGGGGCCGACCCGGGCGGCGGAACCGTGCTCCCCCGGGGAAGTCAGCTGGCCCCGCCGCGCATTCAACCACGCTCTGACGTCATGTCTACACGAGTTCACGCTTCGAGGCACCCCGGGTACGGATGTCACACTGGGAGCCAATGACTGCGCTCACTCCGCTCCGGCCTGACGGCCCCGCAGCCACGCCCGGCCCCCGTGGGCACGGCCTGGTCACTGCCGACCTACCGGCACGGGGGGCACCCGCCCAGCTCACGGCGGTCTCCCCGGCCGATTTCGTGCTGCGCGCCGGCACGCAGACGGGACGGCTGACCCACGTAGAGTACATCCCGGCCCGGGAGGGCCACCGGGTGACCTGGCCCAGCTGGGCGCCCGGGGAAATCACCGCGGCCGTGGGCCGCTGCGGCGTGCCCGCGCCCTGGGCCCACCAGGCGGCCATGGCCGAGCACGCCCGGGCCGGGCGCAACGTGATCATCGCCACCGGCACCGCGTCGGGCAAGTCGCTCGGTTACCTGCTGCCCGCGCTCACCTCGGTGCTGGACGGGGGTACCGCGCTCTACCTGGCGCCGACCCGCGCGCTGGCCGCTGACCAGCTGCGCGCGGTGGCCGAACTCGCCGTGCCGGGCGTCCGCCCGGCCGTGGTGGACGGGGATACGCCGGCCGCGCAGCGGGAGTGGGCCCGCTCGCATGCCAACTACCTGCTGACCACGCCCGACATGCTGCACCAGACGCTGCTCCCCCGGCACCCGAGGTGGAACGGCTTCTTCCGGCGGCTGAGCTACATCATCGTGGACGAGTGCCACACCTACCGCGGCGTGTTCGGCTCGCACGTCGCGCAGGTACTCCGGCGGCTGCACCGGATCGCTGAGCATCACGGCGCCGCCACACCAGCCAGTAGCGGGCCGGCCAGCACCGCACCAGCCAGCACCGCACCAGCCGGCACGGGGCCGGTCTTCCTGCTGGCCTCGGCCACCGTGAGCGACCCAGCCAGCTGCGCGCTGCTGCTGACCGGGCGGCCGGCCGAGGCGGTGGCCGAGAACGCGGCCCCGCGCGGGCCGGTCACCTTCGGCCTGTGGGAGCCGCCGCTGACCCGGGCCCGCGGCGAAGCGGGGGCGCCCGTCCGGCGCAGCGCGACCACGGAAGCGGCCGGGCTGCTCGCCGACCTGGTCGCCCAGGCCGTCCCGGCGCTGGCGTTCACCCGGTCCCGGCGCGGCGCCGAGGCCGTCGCCCTGGGTGCCCGGCGGGCGCTGCGTGAGTCCGGCGCGGCCGAGCAGAGCGAACGGGTGGCCGCCTACCGTTCTGGTTACCTCCGGGAGGACCGGCGGGCCCTGGAGGAGGCGCTGCGCAGCGGGGCCATCACCGGGCTGGCCACCACGACCGCACTGGAACTGGGCGTGGACATCAGCGGCCTGGACGCGGTGCTGATCGCTGGCTGGCCGGGAACGCGCGCCGCGCTGTGGCAGCAGGCCGGCCGGGCCGGGCGCAACGGCCGGGATGCTGTGGTCGTGCTGATCGCCCGGGACGACCCGCTGGACACCTATCTGGTGCACCACCCGGCAGCGCTGCTGCGCAGCCCGGTCGAGGCGACCGTCCTCGATCCGGGAAACCCCTACGTCCTGGCCCCGCACCTGTGCGCGGCGGCCGCGGAGCTGCCGCTCACCGAGCGGGATCTGGCCAGCTTCGCGCCCGGCGCCAGCGAGATCGCGGACGCCCTGGTGCGCCGGGGCATCCTCCGCCGCCGGGGCAGCAGCCTGTACTGGACCACCCGCGGCCGGCCGCGGCGCACCGGCCTGCGCGGCACCGGGAACCGCCCGGTCAAGATCGTGGAGGCACCGACCGGCCGCCTGGTCGGCACGGTGGACGAGCCGTCCTCGCACCTGCTGGTGCACACGGGCGCGGTCTACCCGCACCAGGGCGAGATGTACCTGGTCGACGAGCTTGACCTGACCGAGGGGGTGGCCCTGGTCCGGGCCGCCGACCCCGGGTACAGCACGTCCGCGCGCCAGCTGACCACGATCGAGGTGGCCCGCGAGCTGCGCAGCGAGAGCTGGGGCCCGGCCGCGGTGCACTTCGGCGACGTCCGGGTGCGCCGGGAGGTGGTCGGCTTCGTCAGGCGCAGCTTGCGGACCGGCCGGCCACTCGGTACCGACCCGCTCTCCCTGCCGCCGCAGACCCTGCGGACCCGGGCCATCTGGTGGACGATCTCGGCCGCCCAGCGCGGCCAGCTGGCCGGCCGCGGTGTCGATCTGCCCGGCGCGGCCCACGCCGCCGAGCACGCGTCCATCGGGCTGCTGCCGTTGTTCGCCGCCTGTGACCGGTGGGACATCGGCGGCGTGTCCGCCGACCTGCACCCGGCCACCGGCCAGCTGACGGTGTTCGTATACGACGGGCATGACGGCGGCGCTGGCTTCGCCGAGCGCGGTTACGTGGCCGCCCGGGACTGGCTGGCCGCCACCGCGGACGCCATCCGCAGCTGCGAATGCCAGGCCGGCTGCCCGTCCTGCATCCAGTCACCCAAGTGCGGGAACGGCAACGAGCCGCTGTCCAAGCCGGGCGCGGTCACCCTGCTGGAGTGCCTGCTGGCGGCGGACGGGGGCCCGGAGCCGGGCCGGAGCGGCCGCCCAGCCGGTGGGCAGTGACGCGGACCAGGCACGATATACGTTCCGGGACCGGAAAGGTGGCGACCCCCGCCGGGGGGGAGAGCGGGGGTCGCCAAACGGCCCGGCTCCGGGGGGGCAGAGCCGGATCCGTTACCCTACTCAGGCTACGCGTTTCCGGGTCAAGTTACCAACCGGTCACGGGTACGTGCGAGCGATTGCATCCCCTGCCTCCTATGCTGCCCTACTGTGTCCGGACACATCGTGAGCGGGAAGCAGCAGGCTGCCGCCTTCTTCGACCTCGACAAGACGATCATCGCGAAGTCCAGCACTCTCGCTTACGGACCATCTTTTTACCAAAATGGCCTCATCACCCGGTCGGACGCGATCCGCAGCGTGGCGGCCCAGCTGCTTTTCACCCGGCACGGGGCCAGCCATCAGCGGATGGAGCGGATCAAGAACCAGGTCACCCAGGTGTGCCGGGGCTGGCCGGTGGACCGGGTCAGCGAGATCGTCACCCGCCACCTCGACGAGCTGATCCTGCCTTACATCTATGACGAGGCGCGGGTCCTGCTCAACCAGCACCGGCACGCCGGCCAGGACGTCATCATCGTGAGCACCTCAGGGCAGGAGATGGTGGGCCCGATCGGCGCCCTGCTCGGCGCGGCGCTGGTCATCGCCACCCGGATGGAGATCGCGGACGGCCGCTACACCGGGCAGATCGAGTTCTACGCGTACGGGGAAGCGAAAGCACAGCGGGTCCGCGAGCTGGCCGCGGAACGCGGCTACCGGCTGGCTGACTGCTTCGCCTACAGCGACTCGGTCACTGACGTGCCCATGCTGGAAGCTGTCGGCCGCCCGCACGCGGTCAACCCGGACCGTGCGCTGCGCCGGCTGGCCGTGCGGCGCGGCTGGCCGGTCCTGGCGTTCAGCGCGCTGCCCGCCGCCCGGCTGGCCACCGGGATCAGGCCCAGCCTGGCCCCGGGGTCAGGCACGGCACAGGAATGCGACAGGGGTGACCGATCGACATGAGTAATCGAACCGGCCCGGGGGGTTTCGCTGCCGCCCGATCCGCCGTAAAAAGGTGTCAAGGACAGACGTCCTGGCACGGCAGCCAGGTACCCACGCGACCAGCAGCCGCGGAAGGCGGCGGAGGCAGGCCCCAGGCCCAGCCCGCACACAGCACAGCTGCGGTGGGCCCGTGACCTGCCCGGGTAACGAGGTGCACGCTTGGTAGCCCGGCCTGCCGTGCCAGGCAACGGCGCCCCGTGGCCGCGGGGCGCCGTTTACTTTCCGGCATCCCTGACAACCCTGCGTACTCGCCGGAATGGGCCGGCCGCGGGCATTCTGGCGCACCACGCAATAGCGGGGCAGCCGCCCTGGCTATCGCCGGGTAATCCCGTAAGATCACGTCCCGGGGATGGCGTTCCCGGGATAAGGGGCAATTCCTGGACTTGCGCCCAGGCGGTTCCTTACGGCCCACCCCGTGCGCAGCCGAATCACGGGTGCGAAACACTGAACGGCAGGATCGCGCGCGAGGGGAGTGCATGAGATGGCCAGGTCCGCTGCACCGCAGCCGATGGGCAATAACAGTGAGCCATCAATCGGCGACCTCGTCGCCCAGGCCATTGGGGACGTCACCAAGCTGATCAAGTTCGAGATCGACCTGGCCAAGACGGAGCTGCGCGGCGACGTCCGGCGGGTGGGCCTGGCCGTGGTGCTGACCGGTATGGCGGCCTTCGCTGGCTGCCTCGTGATGGTGCTCCTCTCCTTTGCCCTCGTGTATGGCCTGATCAGGCTCGGCATCGTGCCGTGGGCGGCCTTCCTCATCGTGTCGGCCTTCCTCATCCTGCTGGCCGCTCTGGCCATCCTCATCGTGTACGTCAGGGTGCGCGGGATCACCGGGCTGCGCAAGACGAGGAAGTCCGTGCAGGAAGACCTGGCCCTGCTCAGGAGGGACGACGAGGCCCCCGCTGCACCGGCGGTCGAGGCGGGCTGATCAGATGACCCTGCGGGGGGAGTCAGCCATCTACGTGGACGGCCCGTGGTCGCACCGGGCGGTCAGCGCCAACGGGACCCGGTTCCACATCGCCGAGCTAGGTGACGGCCCGCTGGTGCTGCTGCTGCACGGCTTCCCGCAGTTCTGGTGGACGTGGCGGGAGCAGCTGACCGCGCTGGCCAGCGCGGGGTACCGGGCGGTCGCCACCGACCTGCGCGGCTACGGCGGGAGTGACAAGCCGCCGCGCGGCTACGACCTGGTGACCGCGGCGTCGGACGCGGCCGGGCTGGTCCGGTCGCTGGGCGAGGCCAACGCCGTGGTCGTCGGGCACGACTGGGGCGGGCTGGTGGCCTGGACCATGGCCGCCTACTACCCCAAGGTAGTGCGGCGGCTCGGGGTCATCTCGATGGCGCACCCGCTGCGGATGCGGTCGGCCGTGGTCACCGACCCGCTGGGCCAGGGCCGCCGCAGCGGCTACGCGTTCGGCTTCCAGCTGCCGGTGCTGCCCGAGCACTACCTGGTACGGGATAACGCGGAGCGGGTCGGCCAGATGCTGCGGTCATGGTCCGGGCCGGGCTGGCCGGACCCGGAGACGGAGCGCCGGTACCGGACCGCGATGTGCATCCCGTCGGTGGCGCATTCGGCCCTGGAGTATCACCGGTGGTTCGCCCGGTCCAGGCTCCGGCCGGATGGACTGCGCTACGCCCAGCGGATGCGGGCCCCGATCCAGGCGCCCACGCTGCACCTGCAGGGGGCACTGGACACCTGCGTGCTGCCCGCAACGGCGCGCGGTTCCGGCCGCCGGGTGGACGGCCCGTACCGCTGGCGGCTGCTCGACGGCGCCGGTCACTTCCCGCATGAGGAGCAGCCCCAGCGGTTCGGCACCGAGCTTCTCGGCTGGCTGGCGGACCCCGAACCCGAACGATGAGCCGGGACCGGGACCCGGCCGGGCGGCCGCGGAACGCCCGGCCGCGGGACGAACTCGGACGGCCGCTCGACCGCGGCGAGGCCGGCAGCGAGCGGGTGCCCGACGACCTGTCGCTGCCGCCCGCCGGGTCACTGGCCCTGGCCCAGCGGCTGCTCGACGAGGGGCGCCCGTTCCACGCCCACGAGGTACTGGAAGCGTCCTGGAAGCAGGCGCCGCCCGCAGAACGCGAGCTGTGGCGTGGGCTGGCTCAGGTGGCCGTGGGCCTGACCCATGTCCAGCGGGGCAACGGCCGGGGGGCGGTGGCCCTGCTGCGCCGCGCGGCGCTGCGGGTCGGCGAATACTCCGCCGCACCCCCCCACGGCATCGACGCCGCCGGTATCGCGGCGGCCTGCACCACGCTGGCCGACCGGATCGAGGCGGCCGGCCCGGCCGCGGTGAGCGGGCCGGAGCTGCACGTCAGGCTGACCACACGTCCTGGACCGCGGTAGTCCGGGCCCGTCAGTCCGGGCCCGTCAGTCCACGCCCGTCAGTCCAGGCCCGCCAGTGCTGATCCGCTAGTCGCAGGCCTGGGTGGACACCCGGCTGGTCCGGGCCGAGCCCGCGCTGACGTCGGACCGCACCTCGCCCGCGGTCAGCGCGTACCCGGTGTTCTTGACGCCCACCGCGGCCGCGAAGACCACCCCGTACACCTGGCCATTGGTGGCCAGCAGCGGGCCGCCGGAGTTGCCCGGCTCGACATCGGCCCGGATCGAGTAGATCTGCCGGGTGACCTCGTGGGACTGATAGATGTCCGGCGCCTGGGCCAGCTGGTCGTCGCCGACCCGGGCGGGGACCACGGTGAAGTTATGATCCAGCGGGTACCCGGCGACGATCGCGTTGGCACCCAGGCTGGCCGGGCCGGTAAAGGCCAGTGGCCTGGCGTTCAGCCCAGGGACATAAAGCACCGCGACGTCGCGCTCCGGGTCGAACAGCACCACCCGGGCGCCCTTCTTGTCGCCCGTCCGGGTGAACACCGCCTGGTTCTCGGTGACCCCCGCCACCACGTGCGCGTTGGTCAGCACGTGGTTCCGGGAGATGACGAAGCCGGAGCCTTCGATCCGGCGTGAGCAGCTCGGAGCGACGCCCATCACTTTCACGATGCTGTTGCGGGATCGGGCCAGGCCGGCCGAGTTGAGCACCGCCGGATCCGGGGGGGCCACGGTTAGCTGCGGCTCGGCGCCCAGCGCGCCGAACACTTGCACGTACGGGCCGCTGGCCAGCAGACTGCGAAAATCAGAGAACATCGTGCGCGCGGCGGACGGCATGACCTTGTCCACCGCGTGCAGCACCGCGGACCGGTTGACCTGGTTGGTGACCATCGCGAACGGCGCGTTCACCACCGCCGACCCGATCAGCCAGGCGATGAGCAGCACGGACAGCACGCTCACCGCGGCACCGGCCACGGAGTCGACGAACGTGGCCGGGCGCCAGCTGACCCGGGACCGCACCGCGGCGCCGACGGCTGAGGCGAGCAGCTGGCCGATCATCGCGGCCACGAACACCGCGATGATGGCCACCAGAGCCTGCTGGGAGGTGCCCTGTACCAGATGACGGGCGAGCGCCGGTGCGAACGAGGCGCCCACCGCCGCCCCGCCCAGGAACCCGGCGAAGCTCAGGATCCCGACGATAAATCCCTGGCGGTAACCTGCCACGGCGAAGGCCGCGGCCAGCACAATCAAGATCAGGTCAAGCAGGTCACCCGACACCACCCCACCGTATAGCGCGCGGCCCGGTGGTTGGCTCAGTGAGCGCTATTCCACCGGCCTTCGCGCGCGCCGGGTACCCGAAGTCACCGGGGGGCCGGGTCAGCTCCCGGCGGCCAGCGCCTCGGGCGGCAGCTCCTCCACCTGGCCCCGGTCCCAGGGGACCTCCCAGCCCCCCAGCCGGAGCAGGCCATCTATGAGTGCCGCGGTGAATCCCCAGACCAGCATGCCGTGGACCCGGAACGCGGGCCCGGCGAACCCGGACGGATGCCGGATGGTCAGCCGCCGCGCCGGGTCGGCGAGCTCGGCCACGGGCACCCGGGCCACCGCGGTCACCTCGGGCGGGTCGGCCGCGGCGACCGGGACCGGCCGGCGCCACCAGGCCAGCACCGGGGTGACCGCGAACCCGCTGCGGGAAATGAACAGTTCCGGCAGGACGGCTAGGACCTGCACTCCGGAGGCGTCTACCCCCGCTTCTTCGGCCGCCTCGCGGAGGGCGGCGGGCACCGGGCCGCCGTCGGACGGATCGATCGCCCCGCCCGGGAACGCGGGCTGGCCGGAGTGCCGCCGCAGCCCGGGCCCGCGCTGCACGAGCAGCAGGTCGGGGCCATCCGGCCCGGTGCCGAACAACACCAGCACCGCTGACGGGCGGCCACCCCCGGGAGGCGGGCGGAGCGGCGGCGGGACGGCGCTCTCGCCCGCCGCCCCGGCCCGGTCCCAC
>Ga0207665_10001107_pt1 | contig 18131 bp, 14 predicted proteins | sample LARL112metaG_FD_184351 | JGI IMG/M metagenome (GOLD analysis project Ga0207665, IMG submission 184351) | Corn, switchgrass and miscanthus rhizosphere microbial communities from Kellogg Biological Station, Michigan, USA - LAR L11-2 metaG... | ecosystem: Host-associated > Plants > Roots >...
CGCGGGGCCGAGTCCGCGCTGCTGGCCGGGCACGACTGGGGTGGCAGCGTCGCCTGGGCCACCGCCATGGCCTACCCGGAGGTGGTGGGCCGGCTGGCCATCCTCGACGCTGCTCATCCGCGGAAGCTGTCGCAGGGACTGCACCACCCGGGCCAGCTCCGCAAGTCCTGGTATTTCTTCTTCTTCGACCTCCCCGACCTGCCCGAAGCCGTCGTGCGCGCCGACCACTGGCATTTCTTCCGGCATTTCCTGCGCGACGCCCACCCGGCCTACACCCGGGAGGAGTTCGACCGCTACATCGAGGCCTGGTCACAGCCAGGCGCGGCCACCGGGATGATCAACTACTACCGGTCCTCGGTGCGCACCCCACCCAAGGAGGCCGCCGCGGCGATCCGCCCGATCAAGGCGCCCACGCTGGTCATCTGGGGGGAACGCGACCGCTATCTGGGCCCCGAGCTGGCCGAGCCCGATCACGACGACGTGCCCAACCTCGACCGGGTCGAGCGGCTGCCCGACGCCTCGCACTGGGTCCACCACGACGAGGCTGAGCGCGTCAACGCGCTGCTCACCAGCTTCTTCGCCCCCGCCCAGCCAGCCGGGAACTGACCAGGGACTGCGGCGGGCGCCCGGCACCCGCCGCAGTGAGCACGGCGATGCATGCTGACGCCCGGCTGGGAGTGCAGCCGGGCCACCGGGCCATCCGGAACCTCGTGTCCGGCCGGCTACTGGAGCCCGGCGCGGACGGACGTGATGCGCTGCGTGTTGAAGCCGAACCAGTGCATCCGTCCCGCGTAGCGGGCATGCTCGACCTTGAGGCAGCGGTCCATGATCACCGTCGTGCCGCCGTCCCCGGCGAGCTGCGCGCCTTCCTCGTTGATGACGCCGAACTGGCACCAGAGGGCACCCGCGTGGATCGCCACCGCATCCCGGGCGATTCCCGGCAGCGCCGCTGGCGCGCGGAAGACGTTCACGACGTCCACCGGCCCGGGCACGTCCAGCAGGCTCGGGTAGCACGTCTCGCCGAGGATCTCCGTCTCCCGCGGGTTGACCGGGATCACCCGGTAGCCGTGCCGCTTGAGGTAGTAGCCAACGAAGTAGCTGGCCCGCAGTTCGTTGGTGGACAGGCCCACGATCGCGACCGACCTGGCCGTGTGCAGCACGCGCTGGATCGTCAGCGGGTCCTGGTACCGCGCGAGATCAGTCATGCCGTGGCTACCTTCCCGCTGTCGCGGCGACCCGGGCGAAACCCTGCTCCAGGTCCCAGATCAGATCATCGACGGACTCGGTGCCGACGGACAGCCGCACCGTCCCCGGCCCGACGCCGGCCGCCCGCAGTTCCTCGTCGCCCAGCTGGCGGTGCGTCGTGCTGGCCGGGTGGATGATCAGGCTCTTCGCGTCGCCGACGTTGGCCAGATGGGACCAGAGGGTGACGCCGCTGATCAGGCTCTGCCCGCCGGCCCGGCCACCGGCGCAGTCAAATGAGAACACCGCGCCGGCCCCGCGTGGCAGGTACTTTTCCACCAGCGGCCGGTATCTGCTCCCGGCCCGGCCGGGATAGGTCACATTCGACGCCAGCTCGTGCGAGTCGAGGAACGCCGCGACCGCCCGTGCGTTCTCGACGTGGCGTTCCATCCGCAGCGACAGCGTCTCCAGCCCCTGCAGGAACAGGAAGGCGTTGAACGGCGCGAGCGCCGCGCCGAGGTCGCGCAGGGTCTCGGCCCGGAGCTTCATCAGGTAGCCATACGTCCCGAACGTCTCGTGGAATTGCAGGCCGTGGTAGGCCGGCGACGGGTCCGCGACTACCGGGAACCGCCCGTTGGACCAGTCGAACGTGCCCGCCTCGACGACGACCCCGCCGATGCTCGTGCCGTGGCCGCCGATGAACTTGGTCGCCGAATGGATCACGATGTCGGCGCCCCATTCGATCGGGCGGCACAGGTACGGCGTCGCGAACGTGTTGTCCACGACCAGCGGCAGCTCGTGCTCGCGCGCGATGGCCGCCACCGTCTCGATGTCCAGCACGTTCCCGGCCGGGTTGCCGATCGTCTCAGCGAAGAACGCCTTCGTGTTGCCGCGGACCGCTTTCCGCCACGCCCCCGGATCGTCGGGATCGACCCAGGTGAGCTCCACACTCATCTTCCGGAGCAGGTGCTTGAGCTGGTTCACCGTCCCGCCGTAGAGCGCCGAGGACGAGACGACGTGGTCACCCGGCTGCAACAGCGTGAAAAGCGCGGCGGCTTGCGCGGCGATCCCGCTGGCGAACGCCACCGCGCCACAGCCGCCCTCGAGGTTCGCCACCCGCTCCTCGAACACCGCGACGGTCGGGTTCATGATGCGTGAGTACGTGTTCCCGTACTCCTGCAGGTTGAAGTAGGCCGCCGCTGATTCCGGGTCCTCGAAGACGTAGCTCGTCGTCTGGAAAATCGGCACCGCACGTGCGCCCGTATTCGGGTCAGGCCGTTGCCCGGCATGCAGCTGCCGGGTCTCGAATCCAAACGCGCGGTCCTCCTCGGGACGGGAGGGTTCGCCGGGCACGAAGGCGTTGTCGGTCACGAAGGCATTCTCCTCGGCGTCACCGCGCGGCCCCGGCGCGGGCCAGGAACCGGCGGATAATGGGCGTCTGCCGCGCTTCCTCGAGCAGGAAGCAGTCGTGGCCATACGGCGCCTCGATCACGCTGAACTCGACCGGCTTGCCGAGAGCGCGCAGTGCCTGCTCGATCTCCCCCGACGCGGACGGCGGGTACAGCCAGTCAGAACTGAACGCGATCAGCAGCGTCCGCGCCGCAACGTCTTCGAGTGCCCGCTCGAGCGATCCGCCGCCGTACTGCCGCGCCAGATCGAAATACGTCAGGGCGCGGGACGTGTAGAGGTAGGTGTTGGCGTCGAAGCGCCGGACGAACGAGTCGGCCTGGTGGCGCAGGTAGCTCTCGACCTGGAACTCCGGCTCGGTGATCGTGTACCGGATGTCGTCGGCGTACTGCAGCCGCCGGCCGAATTTGCCGTTCAGCGCCTGGGCGGACAGGTACGTGATGTGACCGACCATCCGGGCCACCCCCATGCCTGCCTCGGGCGCGGCGCCCGTGCCGTAGTAGTGGCCGCCCTGCCAGGCCGGGTCTCCCGTGATCGCGTTACGCGCGATCGCGTTCCAGGCCACACCCTGCGGGTGCAGGGCGTGCGTGCTGGCGATGGCCACGACCGCATCGACCTGATCAGGAAAAAGGACCGCCCACTCGAACGCCTGCATGCCGCCGAGCGAGCCTCCCGCCACCGCGGCCAGCCGCTCGATACCGAGTGCGTCCAGGAACGCGCGCTCAGTCCGCACCATGTCCGCCACCGTGATCACCGGGAAATCCGCCCCGTACGGCCTGCCCGTCGCCGGGTCGACCGAGGACGGCCCGGTCGTCCCCCGGCAGCCGCCCAGCAGGTTCGTGGACACCACGAAGAAGCGGTCCGTGTCAAACGCCTTGCCCGGGCCGATCATCCCGTCCCACCAGCCCAGCCCCTGGCGGGCGGCACCGTCGCGATCCTCGGCCCCGAACCCGTCCCGCGTGCTCTCCTCGGGCGGCGCCTTCGCGAAGCCCGCCGCGTGGGCGTCGCCGCTCAGCGCATGGCACACCAGGATGACGTTGTCGCGCCGGGGGGAAAGGACACCATAGGTCTCGTAGGCCACCCGGACCGGGTGCAGTTCCTGCCCGCAGTCGAGCCGTACCGGCCCCGGCAGGTCGAGGTACTGGGTTTCCACCGTGCCGACCGAGCCGGCCGCGAGCGTCAAGGCTGGCTCCGCCATGGGGGCTATCGTAGCCCGCCCTGGTCAGGGTATTGTCAAGCGTCTTAATAGGAAATCGGTGAGTGAGAGATGGGGAATCACGCATCATGACTACCGTCACCAACGGCGTTAACGTGCAGGCGCTGCTCGACGCGCGCGAAGTGCTGAAGAGCGCGCCCGAGGCCGCTCAGTTCACCTGGCGCGCCTCGGCCAAGTGGCAGAGCGGCGTGCACAGCAGGATCAAGGTGCAGAGCTACTTCGGCCTCGGGGAGGAGCATAACCACCTGGCCGAGTCGGTGTTCGAGGCCGATCACCCCGAGGTGTTCGCGGCCACGGACAAGGGCATCACGCCGATCGAGTACCTCCTCGTCGGCCTGGCCAGCTGCCTGACGGCGGGGGTGGCGTCGGTCGCGGAGAACCGCGGCATCCAGTTGCGCTCGGTCGAGTCCACGGTGGAGGGCGCGCACGACATCCGCGGGATACTCGGCGCCGACAGCGACGTGCGCAACGGCTACGACGACATCAAGGTGACGTTCACCATCGACGCGGACGCGTCGCGGCAGGAGATCGAGGCGCTGGTCGCCCAGTCCCAGAAGCGCTCCGCGGTCTTCGACGCGCTCACCAACCCGACGAACGTCACCGTCGAAGTCGCCTGAGGGGCGGGTCATCGAGCGCATCACCACGGCCGTTATCGGCGCCGGGCACGCGGGGCTCGCCGCCAGTCACTTCCTCAGCGGCCGGTCGATTGATCACGTCGTGCTCGAGCGCGGCGAGGTGGCGAACTCCTGGCGGCGCGAACGCTGGGACTCCCTGCGCCTGCTCACGCCCAACTGGCAATGCCGTCTGCCGGGCCAGCGCTACGAAGGCCCGGAGCCCGACGGCTACCTCACGATGGGCGAAGTGACCGAGTTCATCGAGCGCTTCGCCAAAGTCTCGGGTGCTCCCGTCCGGGCCGGCGCGAACGTCACATCGGTGCGGCGCACCGACGACGGATATCACCTGACCACCAGCCGCGGCGAGATTGCCTGCCGGGCCGTAGTCATCGCGAGCGGCGCCTGCAACCAGCCAGCGGTACCGCGGTTCACGGCCGGCGTGCCAGCGTCCGTCGAGCAGCTGACGCCGTTCGACTACCGCGACCCCGGCCAGCTGCCGCCCGGTGGCGTGCTCGTGGTGGGGGCGTCGGCGACCGGCGTGCAGCTGGCCGCCGAGCTGCAGCGGTCGGGACGGCCGGTGACACTCTCGGTCGGGGAGCACGTACGACTGCCGCGCACGTACCGCGGACGCGATGTGCTGTGGTGGATGAATGCGTCCGGCGTGTGGGACCAGCGGTACGACGAGATCGAGGATCTCACCCGGGCCCGGCGGCTGCCCTCGCCGCAGCTGGCCGGGACTCCGGAGCGGACGACGCTCGACCTCAACGCGCTCGCGTCGATGGGCGTCGAGCTGGTGGGCCGCTGGGCGGCGGTCCGGGACGGCCGGGCGCTGTTCTCCGGCGGCCTGCGCAACATGTTCTCGCTCGCGGACCTCAAGATGGAGCGCCTGCTGGGCACATTCGACGAGTGGGCGCGGGCGGGTGGGTACGACGCCGCGGTCGGCCCCGCTGAGCGCTTCGCACCGACCGGCGTGCCCGGATCGGCGCGGTTGCAGCTTGACCTGCGCAGCGGCGAGATCCGCGCGATCGTGTGGGCGACGGGTTTCCGGCCTGACTACGGGTGGCTGGACGTAGCCGTGGTCGACGGGAAAGGCCAGCTGCGCCACGAGGGTGGGGTGCTGGACAGCCCGGGACTGTACGCGCTGGGGCTCCCCGTGCTGCGGCGGCGCAAGTCCACGTTCATCCACGGCATGGAGGACGACGCGCGTGAGGTCATCGATCACCTCGGGGGGTACCTGGCCGTGCGCCGGTGATCACGCAGTAGCCAGCCCGCCGATGGCCGCCCCGGTGCCGGTCAGGCCGGGGGCGCTAGAGCCTGGCCGGCTGCGTCAGCCAGGGTGCGGGTTACCGGCACCGGGTTGCGGAACAGGTCGAGGACGGGGCAGTGCTCGTCCACCGCGGCCGCGAGTTCCGCGTAGCGACCGGGGCTTTCCGGCCCGGTCACGGTGACAGCCAGGCGGATCGCGGTGAAGCCGGGCCGCACGGTCTCGTCGACCCCGAAGAACCCGCGCAGATCCAGGTCACCCTCGGCCCGTACGGTGACCGAGTCGACGGCGATGCCGAGCTGCTCGGCCCAGAACCGGTAGGTGATCGCCTGGCAGGATCCGAGCGAGGCCAGTGCGTACTGGACCGGGTTCGCCGCCGCGTCCGCACCGCCCAGCGCGGGCGGCTCGTCCACCTTGAACGTGTGGGTCCCGGTCTTGACGTCCACTTCGGTCACGCCGACCAGCGTCCCTTCGGCGCTGAAGGCGGCTTGGGCGTTACTGGCGTCGCTGTCGATGGCCTCGCGCGTGTCTGCGATGAGCGTGCTGAGCGACACGTCTGACCTCCCAGGTGAAGGCGCTGGTACGGGGTCATTGTCTATAAAAACGATCAATATTATCAAGAATAGGCCTGCCCGGCGCCCGCTGGTTTCGTGTCGTGGCTGGCCTCGCCTGGCTGTGCAGGCCGGTGGTACCGGCCGATACTGGTCGTGTGCGTCAGGTGCTGTGCCCGGTGCTGGTGGGGCGGGACGAGGAGCTCCGCCGCCTGAAGGATGCGCTGACGGCCATGGCGGCCGGGCACGGGGGCACGGTTCTTATCACCGGCGAAGCGGGCATCGGGAAGTCGCGGCTGGTCCGGGAGGCCGTGGCCGGGGCGGGCGCGGGTGGCGCGGCGGTGCTGGCCGGCAGGTCGGTGGCCGGGGGCGTGCCGACGCCGTTCCGCCCGTTCGCCGAGGCGCTGGCCTCGGCGGGGCGTGCGGGGCGCCTCCCGCACGGCCAGGAGCTCGACCCTTTCCGGCCCGCGCTGGGGCGGCTGGTCCCGGAGTGGCGGCAGCCGCGGGCGGCCAGCGGGGATGACTCGCTCATCGTTCTGGGGGAGGCGGTGCTGCGGCTGCTGCGCGGGCTGGCCCCGGATGCCGGGTGCCTGCTGGTCCTGGAGGATCTGCACTGGGCTGACCGCGAGACGCTGGCCCTGCTGGAATACCTGGCCGACAACTGCTCGGCGGAGCGGGTGCTGTGTGTGGGCACCTTGCGCGACGAAGACGGCGGCGGGGCAGTTGGGCTGGCCCGGGCGCTGGAGGCGCGTGGATCCGCGGCCGTGCTGCCGCTGAGCCGGCTGGATCTGGCCCCGATGGCCCGCATGGCCCAGGAGTGTGTGGGCGCTGCCGTCCTTCCCGGTGAGGCCCTGTCGCTGGTTGCGGAGTGGGCCGAGGGGCTGCCGTTCCTGGTTGAGGAAGTCCTGGCTGGCCTGGTCGGGGATGGCACGCTCACCGAGCGGGATGGTTCCTGGCAGATCAGCGATGTGCGCCGCGCTGGTGTGCCGCCCACCTTCGCGGATGCGGTGCGCCTGCGCCTGGACGGGCTGGATGCGGATTCGCGCCGGGTAATCTGCGCGGCCGCCGTGCTGGGCCGCCGGTTCGACTGGGCGCTACTGGGCCCGGCCACCGGCCTGCCCGCAGAAGCCGTGGTCGCGGCGCTCCGGCGGGGGGTGGGCCTGCAGTTGGTCGCCGCCGACCGGGACAGTTTCCGGTTCCGGCATGCGCTGACGCATGAGGCGGTGCTGGCCGGGCTGCTGCCACCGGAGCGGGTACTGCTCGCGGGCCAGGCCCTGACCGCGGTGGAAGCCGCGCACCACGGCCTTCCCGGGCCGTGGTGCGTGCTGGCCGCTGAGCTGGCCGAGGGCGCGGGCAGTACAGAGCGCGCGAGCGGGCTGCTGCTGGAGGCGGGGCAGCGCGATCTGGCGGTGGGCGCGCTGGTGAGCGCCGAGCAGACGCTGCTGCGGGCTCGCGCCCTGGCCGGCGTCGACGCCCCGCTGGTGATACCGGTCGATGAGGCGCTGACCGAGGTTTTCGCCCTGTCCGGGCAGGTCGACCGGGCGATTGAGATGGGCAAGATGCTGCTGGCCCGGCTGGGTCCGGGCGCTGCCTCGGCCCGGGTGGCGGCTTTGCACCTGGGGATCGCACGGGCCGCGATTGCCGGCGCGCGCTGGGCGGAAGCGGCTGCCAGCGTTGAGGTAGCCCGCGGGCTGGTCGGGGCCGATGCGGCCCAGGCCGATGCGTGCGCGGCGCAGATCGCGGTCGGCCGGGGGGACCTGGTCCAGGCGGACGAGCTGGCCCGGGCCGCGCTGGCCGCGGCGGACAGCCGCGGGCTGCCGGAGGTGGCGTGCGAGGCGCTGGAGGTGATCGGCCGGGTCGCCCGGCAGCGGGACCTGGGCGCGGCGGAGCAGGCGTTCGCCCGGGCCGAGGTGGTGGCCCGGGCTCATGGGCTGCGGCTGTGGGAGCTGCGGGCCCTGCATGAGCTGGGCACGATTGACCAGTTGCGCACCGAGAGCGTGGACCGGCTCGAGCGGGCCCGGGAGCTGGCGCTGGCCCAGGGCGCGCTGGCCCTGACGGCCACGCTTGACCTGCAGATCGCCGCCGGGCTCAATAAGCAGTTCCGGGCGGATGAGGCGCTGGCCGCGGCCCGGCGGTCGGCGGACGCGTCGCGCCGGTTCCAGCTGGCCACCCTGCCGATGGCGCTGATCTTCCAGGCCACCGCGCACGCGATCCGCGGCGAGGGCGAGGACATGGAGGCCAGGATCGCCGAGGCGGCCGCACTGGCGCCGGATGACCCTGACGTGCTGGGCTGCGCCTGGGGGCACTGCCGGGCGACGTCGGCCCTGCTGGCTGAGAACCTCGGCCAGGCTCACCAGCAGATGGCGACCGGAGCAGGGCTGCTGCTGAGCTCCCCGGCGACGATGGCACCGCCGTTTCTTGGGCTCTGGCCGCTGCTGGGTGCCTGGCTGGGCCAGGACGCGGCCGGGGCCGCGGCCCGGGTGCGGGCGGCCCACGGCACCAGGCACCTGGTCGTCGGTTCGCTGCTGGGATACGCCGATGCCATCACGGCCGGCCGGCACGGCCGGCCCGGCGAGGCCGAGGCAGCCTTCGCCACCGCGGACGCCCAGATGGGACCGCTGGTGGCCTGGTACCGCAACTATGCGCGCCGGATAGCCGCGGCGGCCGCCCTCGCCGATGGCTGGGGTGATCCGGTGGCCTGGCTGCGGGAAGCGGCGGAATACTTCGCGGCGCGCGGCGACGACCGCGTGGCGGCGGCCTGCCGCGGGCTGCTCCGCCAGGCCGGGGCGCCGGTTCCCCGGCGCCGGCCCGGGGGACCGCAACTGCCGGCCCAGCTGCGGGCGCTGGGGGTGACCGAACGCGAAGCCGACGTGCTGCGGCTGGCCGCCCGCGGCCTGGGGAACCGGGAGATCGCCGCGGCGATGTTCCTGTCCCCGCGCACCGTCGAAAAGCACGTCGCGAGCGTGCTGACCAAGACCGGCCTGCGCCGGTCCCAGTTGGCTGGGTATGCCGCCGGGCTAGATGGGTAGCGGCCGGCCGGCCGCTTGGGTGCACACACCGATGTGACACGTCGTGGTCACACGTCACGATGCGGGCATGCCGGGGCACCGGGCCCCGCCCGCACCGTGGGAGGCACTCGCCATGCCCGTGGACGAGATGGAAGCGGCGCGCACCGCCAGGCCGGGTGCGGCCGTCCAGGGCGCGGCCACCACCGGCGTGCTGGTGGTGCCCGGGGCCCGGCTGGCCTACGAGGTGACCGGGCAGGGGCCGGCCGTGGTGCTGGTGCACGGTTTCGGGCTCGACATGCGCATGTGGGATCAGCAGGTGGAGCACCTGGCCCCGCGCTTCCGGGTGGTGCGCTACGACTGCCGGGGATTCGGTGCCTCCGGGCCGTTCGACCCGGCCATCCCCTACACCCATGCCGGTGACCTGGCCGCGCTGCTGGATCACCTGGCCATTGGGCAGGCGGTACTGGCTGGGCTGTCGTTCGGCGGGCGGGTGGTGCTGCAGGCGGCGCTGGCCGGCCCGGCCCGGGTGCGGGGCCTGGCGCTGCTGGACGCGGTGCTCGACGGTGTCCCCTGGGACCATGATTCGGGCGCGGCCCTGGACGATGCGGCCCAGCGGGCCCGGGCCAGCGGGCTGCTGGCCGGCCGGGCCAGCTGGCTGGCGCATCCGCTGTTCGCCACCGCCCGCCAGCGGCCCGCCGTGGCCAGCCACCTGGCGGCCATGGTGGCCGGCTACCCGGGCCAGCACTGGACTGGCCACGACCCGCACCAGGAAACCCAGCCGCAGCCCATCGACGTGCTGGAAGACCTGGCCATGCCGGTCCTGGTGGCGGTGGGCGAGTTCGACGTGCCGGGATTCAGGGAGATGTCCGCAGTTCTCGCCCGCCGCATTCCCGGTGCCCGGTACCAGCTGGTCAGCGGCGCCGGGCACATGATCAACCTGGAACAGCCGGCCATCGTCAACGAGCTGCTGACCGGATTCCTGGACCGGCTGCCATCGGCCGCGGCGGCCGGGGCCGGGCCGGAGGATGAGCGATGGAACCGGTGACAGTGGCGGCCGTGCAGGCCGCCCCGGTACTGCTGGACCGTGACGCGACGATCGCCAGGGTCGTGACGCTGGCCGGGAAGGCCGCCGCCCAGGGCGCCCGGCTGATCGTGTTCCCCGAGGCGTTCGTGCCTGGTTACCCGGACTGGGTATGGCGCACCCGGCCGTGGGACGCGCACGCCTGCGCCCTGTACGCCCGGCTGCTCGACCAGGCCCTGGTGGCCGGGTCCCCGGCCATGTACACGCTGGCCCAAGCCGCCGCCCGGCTGGGGGCCTGGCTGTCGGTCGGGGTCAGCGAACGGGACGAGGCCGGCTCCACCCTGTACAACACGCTGCTGCACTTCGCGCCGGACGGGACGCTGGCCGCCCGGCACCGCAAGCTCATGCCCACCGGCGGCGAACGGCTGGTCTGGGGCATGGGCGATGGGTCAACGCTCGACGTCATCGACACTGGCTTTGGCCGGCTCGGCGGGCTGATCTGCTGGGAGAACTACATGCCACTGGCCCGCGCTGCGCTCTACGCCCGTGGCATCGACATCTACCTGGCGCCCACCTGGGACAACTCAGACGTCTGGGTGCCGACCCTGCGGCACATCGGCAAAGAGGGCCGCACCTACGTGATCGGCGTCACCTCCTGCATCCGCGCCACCGACCTGCCCGCGGACCTGCCCGGGCGCGCTGACCTGTACGGCGGCGCCGAAGACTGGCTGTCCCGGGGCAACACCACGATCATCGGCCCCGGCGGGGAAGTGCTGGCCGGCCCGCTCACCGGCGAGGAAGGCATCCTCTACGCCCAGATCGATACCGCGGCCGCCCGGGCCAGCCGCCAGCAGTTCGATCCGGCCGGGCACTACAGCCGCCCGGACATCTTCCAGCTGCACGTGGACACGAGCCCGCGTCCCGCGGTCATTGAGACCGGCCGGGACGGCACGGCAGACAAAACCGGCGCGGCGATCAGCGCCGCGGCGGTCACCGAACCGGTTGGAGGTTCCGATGAACAGCGCATCCCTGCCGCAGACTGACGTGGGCGAGCCAGCCGTCCGGGACGGCGTTCTGGTCAATGGTGCGTGGCTGGAAGCGCACCTGCACGATCCGGCGGTACGGGTGGTGGAGGTGGACGTGAGCCGGCGGGCCTACGACGACTGGCACATCGACGGGGCGGTGCTGTGGAACGTCTACACCGACCTGAAGGACACCGACTACCGGCTGGCCAGCCGGCCCGCGCTGGAACAGCTGCTGCGCAGGTCGGGGATCCGCCCGGATACGACGGTCGTGTGCTACGGCTACGCGCCCGCCATGGGGTTCTGGCTGATGAAACTCTACGGCCACCGCGACGTGCGCATCCTCGACTGCTCACGCGGCACCTGGCAGCGTGCCGGGCGCCCGCGCAGCAGCGCGCCGGCCGCGCCCACCGCCACCAGCTATCCCCTCGGACGGCCGGACGGGCGGATCCGGGCCGGCCACGCCGCGGTGCGGCAGGCCATCGCCGACCCGGGCAGCACCCTCCTCGACGTGCGGACCGAGGCCGAATTCCGGGGCGAGCGGTTCTGGCCCTCCGGGGGCATGGAGCCAGGCGGCCGCGCCGGGCACGTGCCCACCGCGGTCCACCAGCCCATCGACGGCCTGCAGGACGATCAGGGCGCGTTCCGGCCCGCCGCCGAGCTGCGCCGGGTGTTCCCCGCTGTCCGGCCCGGCGATACGGGCGAACTGATCACCTACTGCACGATCGGGGGGCGCGCCAGCACCGCCTGGTTCGCTCTCACTTACCTGCTCGGACACGATCATGTCCGCGTCTACGACGGATCATGGGCGGAATGGGGCCGGATGACCGGCACACCGGTAGCTCCCTGAGGTCATCCCGGCAATCTGGCCCGCACCGCAAGAATGGCCGGAAAGGGCGCATCGGACCGGAGGTATCGACTCGGCCGCCGCCCTGTGGGATAACTATTGCGTGCTGTAGGTGGGAAGCCTGGCCGGACCGCGCCAGGCTCACGACCAGGCCTGGGTGGACCGCGCTTCATGGTGGCAAGGCCAGCCGGGCTCCTGCGAAGGAGGGGCAGTTTAGATGATGTTCCGTCGGCCGGCGCGCAGCGCCGTGCCCAGCTCTGGCCGCGCAACGCCGCGCGGCGGAACCCGTGCCCTGCGAGTCGGCGCGCGCGCGCTGCCGCTCGCCGCGGCGACCAGCATGCTCGCGCTGGCCGCACCCGGTGTGCCCGCCGCGGTGCAAGCGGGCACGGCGAGCGCGGTGCCGCTGATCAGCCACCCGATCCTGATCGGCAAGCAGCTTCCGGCCCCGATTTCCACCTCGGACTGCCTGAGCGAGATCCAGATCAGGTGCTACACGCCCGTCCAGTACCGGGCCGCGTACAACCTGAACTCCCTGTACAAGCACGGAATCACCGGCAAGGGCCGGACCATCGTGATCGTCGACTCGTTTGGCTCGCCGACCATTCAGAACGACATCAAGGTATTCGACAAGCAATTCGGGTTCCCCGACCCCAACCTGCAGGTCATCAAGTTCGGCAACGTCCCGCCGTTCGACCCGAACGATTCGACCCAGGTCGGCTGGGCCGAGGAGACCACGCTCGACGTCGAGTACGCCCACTCCATCGCGCCAGACGCGAAGATCGTCCTGGCCGAGACCCCGGTCGCCGAGACTGAGGGGGTGACGGGCCTGCCGGAGATGATGAACGCCGAGCAGTCGCTGATCAACCGCGGTGTGGGCGACGTGATCTCGCAGAGCTTCGGCGCCACCGAGAACACCTTCCCCGGCTTCAGCCAGGGCAACTTCTCCAGCCTGCTGAACCTGCGGTACGCGTTCAAGGACGCTCTGCGCCACAACGTGACCGTGCTCGGCGCGTCGGGCGACGCCGGGGCGACCGACTTCGAGAGCGATGGGGCCACCCTGTACCCGATGCGGGTGAACTCCTGGCCGTCCAGCGACCCGCTGGTCACCTCGGTCGGCGGCTCGCAGCTGACCCTGGACAACGCGGGTAACCGCCTGTCGCCGGACACAGTGTGGAACGACGGCTTCGGCGCCGGTGGCGGCGGCGTGTCCGCGGTCTTCTCCCGGCCGCTCTACCAGATCGCGGAGCACAGCGTGGTCGGCGGTCACCGGGGCACCCCGGACATCTCGATGAGCGCCGCGGTCAACGGCGGGTGCTGGGTCTACATGTCCTTCGCCGGGATCGAGGCGCCTGGCCAGTCCGACCCGGGCTGGTACATCTTCGGCGGGACGAGCGAGGCCTCGCCGATCTTCTCCGGCATCGTGGCCCTGGCCGACCAGGTGGCCGGGCACCGGCTGGGCCTGATCAACCCGGCGCTGTACACGCTCGGCCTGCTCAGCCAGCACGGTGACAACCACACCGGGCTGGTCGACATCACCACCGGCAACAACAGTTTCGCCGGGGTGACCGGGTTCGATGCCGCGTCCGGCTATGACCTGGCCAGCGGGTGGGGCACGATCGACGCCGCCAAGTTCGTCCCGGCCCTGGCCGCGGCGGCGTCACACTAACACCAGATACGCACAACCCTTCCGGGGCCGCCCGCCACCCAGGCCGGCGGCCCCGGAGTCATTCCCGGGGGGCGCGGTCAGCCGAACAGGAAGCGGCCCGCCAGCTCGCCCAGCCGGGACTGCCGCCCGGACCGCGCTTCCAGCCGGTCGGCCCAGCCCATCGCGTGCAGCCCGGCGTTCGCGCCGAGCCAGCGCAGCGGCTCGGTCTCCCATTGCGGCGACTGGTGACCCACCCAGGGCAGCCGGGTGATCTCGGTGCGGTGGCCCAGCACCAGGTCGGCCAGGGTCCGCCCGGCCAGGTTGGTGGTGGCCACGCCGTCCCCGACGTACCCGCCGGCCCAGCCCAGGCCGGTCGAGGCGTCCAGGCCCGCCGACGCGCACCAGTCCCGCGGCACGCCCAGCGGCCCACCCCAGCTGTGGGTCACCTGGACCTCACCGAGCACCGGGAACAGCTCGCGCAGCGACTGGCGCAGCGCCCGGAACACCGGGGGGACCCGGTCGAAGCCGGGCCGGATGGCCGAGCCGAAGTGGTACGGGGCGCCGCGGCCGCCGAACGCGAACCGGCCGTCCGCGGTGCGCTGCCCGTAGATGATCAGATGGCGGAAGTCACCGAACGTCGGCCGCCCGGCCAGCCCGATCTGCGCCCAGGTCGCGTCGGGCAGCGGCTCGGTGGCGATCATCAGCGAGTACACCGGGACGATCGCCCGGTGCAGGCCGGGCAGCTGCGGGGTGTAACCCTCGGTGGCCCGGATCACGTACTCGGCCCGGACCGTCCCGTGCGGGGTGCGCAGCCGCCGCGGTGCGATCTCGGTGACCGGCGTGCCCTCGTGCACCGCCACCCCGTGGCGGCGCAGCACGCTGGCCAGCCCGCGGGCCAGCCGCGCCGGGTGGATCGCGGCGCAGTGCGGGGTGTAGGTCGCGCCCAGCACGCCGGCCGCCGCCGCCAGTTCGGCGGCCTCGGCCCCGTTGAGCAGCCGCAGGTCGGCCTGGCCGAAACCGAACGACCGGGCCTCGGCCACCTCCTCGCGGGCCCGTTCCAGCTGGGCCGGGGACCGGGCCAGGTGCACCGTGCCGCCCTTGGCCCAGTGACAGTCGATGCCCTCGGCCGCGGCCACCCGGCCGACCTCGTCCACCGTGTCCTGCATGGCCCGGTACATGGCCACGGCCGCGTCGCGGCCCGCCATCCGCTCCAGCTTGGCCAGGGACGCCGGGAACAGGGCCGAGCACCAGCCGCCGTTGCGGCCAGATGCGCCGAACCCGGCGATCTCCCGCTCCAGGACCGCGATCCGCAGCCCCGGGCTGGCCTTGGCCAGGTAGTACGCGGTCCACAGGCCGGTGAAGCCGGCCCCGGCGATGGCCACGTCCACGTCCAGGTCGCCGGGGAGTGGATCGGCCGGGACCAGGTCCCCCGGCACCGAGTCGAGCCAGTACGACAACGACCGGTACGGCGCGCTCTGCGGCATCCGACCATGGTGACATGCCCGGGCTGACCGGTCAGTTAGGCCCCGGCCCCCGGCCGGGTGCACGGCCACCTGGCCGGTCGGGCATGCTGGAGCCATGCCCGCCGACACCTCCGCGTTGCCGGAGCCACCAGCCGCGCGCCGTGCGTATGGCGTCTATCGCATTTGCCTGGTCTGCCTGGGGAACATCTGCCGCTCGCCCATGGCCGAGATGGTGCTGCGGGACGAACTCGACCGCGCCGGGCTGGCCGGCCTGGCCGAAGTGGACAGCGCGGGCACCGGGGACTGGCACGTGGGCCAGCCGATGGACCGGCGGGCCCGGGCCGAGCTGGACCGGCGCGGCTACGACGGGTCCGCGCACCGGGCGCGGCAGTTCCAGCCGTCCTGGTTCGGCCAGCGCGATCTGGTGCTGGCCCTGGACCGGAGCAACCTGGCTGACCTGCGCGACATGGCGCCGGATGCCGACGCGGCCGGCCCGCGGCTGCTGCTGCTGCGGGCCTTCGACCCGGCCCTGGCCGGCCCGGCCGAGCAGGCGGCCGCCGACCCGTACCAGGGCGAGGTGCCCGACCCGTACGGGGGCCAGCCCGGGGACTACGCGCTCGCGCTGGACCTCGTGCAGGCGGCGGTGCGCGGCCTCACCGGGCGGCTGGCCGGGCTGCTGGACGTGCCCGCGACCGGGGCGGGCGGCGGATGACCGCGCCCGGGGCGGGCACGTCCAGCAGTGCGGCGGCGAGCGAGCCGCCCGGCCGGGAGCCGGCGCTGGGCGGGCTCGGACCGCGGGTGGCCCGGCTGACCGGCACCGCCGCGGCCGGCCTGGCCCCGCTGGGCTCGGAGCATCAGTGGGGTAACTACCAGGTGCGGCTGGCCGACGGCCGGCTGGTGTTCGTCAAGGCGGCCGACGCCGACCTGGGCGGGATCTTCGAGGCCGAGGCGCGCGGGCTGCGCTGGCTGGCCGAGGCGCACACGGTCGGGGTGCCGGAGGTGCTCGGCTGGGACGGCCGCACGCTGGCCGTGGCGTGGGTCCCGGAGCAGGCCCCGGACCAGCATTCGGCCGAGCAGTTCGGCCGTGACCTGGCCGTGCTGCACGCCGCCGGGGCGGAGCGGTTCGGCACCCCGTGGCCGGGATTCATCGCCAGCCTGCCGCTGGGTGACCGATGCGGGGACACCGGGGCGGGCGACTGGGCCAGCTGGTACGCGGACAAGCGGCTGCTGCCCTACCTGCGCCGGGCCGCGGGCACCGGGACCCTGGACGCGGCGGATACCAGGCTGGTCGAGGAGGTGGCCAGCCGGATCACCAGCCTGGCCGGGCCACCCGAGCCGCCCAGCCGGATTCACGGCGACTGCTGGTCGGGCAATGTGCTGTGGTCCGGCGGCCGGGGCTGGCTGATCGACCCCGCCGCACAGGGCGGCCACCGGGAGACCGACCTGGCCATGCTGGCCCTGTTCGGCGCGCCGCACCTGGACCGCATCCTGGCCGCCTACCAGGAGGTCGCCCCGCTGGCGCCGGGCTGGCAGCGCCGGGTGCCACTGCATCAGCTGCACCCGCTGCTGGTGCACGCCTGCCTGTTCGGCGGCGCTTACCGCGAGTCGGTGCGCGGGGCGGCCCGGGCGGCTCTCGCCGCCTGAGCATCGCCCGGGTCGTCCACGTCCTCCGGCGCGGCCTGGGAGTCGTCCGGGCGGTCGCTGCGCGCCTCCGGGGCCAGCGGCAGCGTGACCCGGAAGGTGGCGCCCTGCCCGGGCGAGGTCTGCAACGTCACCGTCCCGCCGTGCGCGGCCACCAGGGCGGCCACGATGGCCAGGCCCAGCCCGGTCCCGCCTGCGGTCCTGGTCCGGGCCTGGTCGGCCCGGTAGAACCGCTCGAAGACGCGTTCGGCCTGATCGGGGGTCAGGCCCGGGCCCTCGTCGGCCACTTCCAGCACGACCGAGGGCACCGGCTCGCGCGGCCCGGACAGGATCCGCACCGTCACCGGCGTGCCGTCCGGGGTGTGCGTGAGCGCGTTGCTCATCAGGTTGCCGATGACCTGGCGCAGCCGGACCTCGTCGCCCAGCACCAGGAACGCGGCCGCCGAGCCCACGCTGAGCTCGATGCGCCGGCCGGGCGCGATGATCCGGGCGTCCTGGACCGCGTCCGCGGCCAGCGTGAGCAGGTCGACCGGGCGATGCTCGATCGGCCGCTGCTGGTCCAGCCGGGCCAGCAGCAGCATGTCCTCGACCAGCACGCCCATCCGGGCCGATTCCTGCTCCACCCGCTGCATGATCCGGTCCAGGTCGGCCCGGCTCAGCTGGCCGGCGCCGTTGCTTTCCGCGGCGGGGGTGCCGTCTGCGGTGGGGGTGCCGTCCGCGGGCGCCGCAGTGGTGCCGTCCGCGGCGGCGGGAGTGGCGGCCGGGGCGGCCTCGCCCAGCTCAGCCTCCGGACCTGGGGTTGCCGCTGGACCTGGGGTTGCCGCCGGGCCGGGCACGTCCGGGACCCCGCCGCGCTGCCGGTAGTACTCGGCGTAGCCGCGCATCGCGGTGAGCGGGGTGCGCAGCTCATGGCTGGCGTCCGCGACGAACTGGCGCATCCGCTCCTCCGAGCGCCGCGCCGCCGCCTCCGACCGCTCCCGGGCGTGGAACGAGGCCTCGATCTGGGCCAGCATCGCGTTCAGCGCCCGGCCGAGCCGGCCCACCTCGGTGGCCGGGTCGTGCTCGGGAACGCGCCGGGACAGGTCGCCGGCTGCGATGGCCGCCGCCGTCTGCTCGATGTCGGTGAGCGGACGCAGGCTGGCCCGGACGATCGCGATGCCGACGATGGCCAGGCCGACGATGATGATCGCGCTCACGATGAGGTCGATCCCGGCCAGCTGGCTGATGGTCCCGTTGATGTCCCCGAGGTC
>Ga0207665_10001108_pt1 | contig 18114 bp, 17 predicted proteins | sample LARL112metaG_FD_184351 | JGI IMG/M metagenome (GOLD analysis project Ga0207665, IMG submission 184351) | Corn, switchgrass and miscanthus rhizosphere microbial communities from Kellogg Biological Station, Michigan, USA - LAR L11-2 metaG... | ecosystem: Host-associated > Plants > Roots >...
GCTCAAGCGCGAATTCGGTTAGCAACTGGAGCAGGTTGACCAGTCATTTGGAATTCCTGAAAAGCTTGGAATTCACTAGTGTTAGAAAGTGGTTTGACCTGCCAGTGGCCTCGCTGTGCTCTTTCCTGTTAGGCGGCGCTTTTCTGATCGTCGCGCTGGCTCAAGGTTTGAGGAGCACGCAGGAGTTCCCCGATTTTGAAGCTGTCCAGTTATTGCGGATTCAGTGGCTGATTTCAGCTTGCGCCGCGTTTCTCGTCGGCATCCTGCTTAAGAGCCGCAAGTCTGAGAGCTAGTCCTTACCCGAAGCCAGCTTTTTCGCGAACCCGCCCGGGTGGTTCTTCATGCGATACATGTGGTTCACCGGACCAAATCCCTTTCCAATCGGATATGCATTCGCGATGGCCGCGCTTACATAGGCCTTTGACAACAGTACCGCCTCAGCCAGCGGGCGGCCTTGCGCAAGGTGACAAGCAATGGCGGTCGAAAAAGCGCAGCCCGTGCCGTGGGTGCATGCAGAGTTGACCCGCTCTGACTTAAAGGTCTGGATTTCGCCATTGGCAAGGCTCAGAACGTCGGTGGTCATATCGAGGTGCCCGCCAGTGACAATCACTCCTTTGGCTCCCATTTCGTGGAGCTTTTTCGCTGCCTCGCGCATATCTTCGACATACTCGACGCGGGACCCGGTAAGCATTGCCGCTTCATCGGCGTTTGGCGTTACAGCCTCAGCCAGGGGCAGCAACCTCCCAGTGAGGACTTGGATTCCAGCGTCGTCAAGAAGCCTGGCCCCCGACGTCGAGTTCAGGACGGGATCGAGCACCACATGGGGAAGTTGCGATCGCTGCAGGTAATCAGCCACCACCGACGCCAACTCGCCCGAACCGAGCATCCCCACGTGCACAGCTGAAATTTTAAGGTCCGACGACAACTCGTCGAGGATATCGGATAGAAATTTAGGATCTACCGGCGTGACATGCCGAACCCCTGCGGTAGACTGAACGGTAAGCGCGGTGATGGCCGACACTCCGTAGCAACCGTGGGCGGCGATGGTCTTGATGTCGGCAGTAATCCCTGCGCCTGACGATGGGTCGAACCCAGCAATCGTCAGAACCACCGGCGGACTTTGCAGCATAAGAGCGAATCTATCCGAAAGTTGGGTTGTTGGAAACTTTTTTAGTTCCACAGCGAACAGGAAAGTGGACAATCTGGGACGCAGGCGTGGAACGCGAACGCTCCAAAGCGTCCGTACCAGATCGAGTTGTTACCAGGCGGCGAAACCTCTCTGAAGTGCATGAAAATAAGAGGCGAAGTGGCTTTCGCGTGTAAGTTACTGAAAACAAAGTTGGGCAGAAAGTTGCAGCTTAGCCTGCAGGAGTTAGTTCATTAACTAATTGATTAACGAATTGGCCTATTAAATACATCAACATAGATGGTCTTTCCGGACGTCGGTGGGTTCGTTAGTTAACCAGAATGGGACTCTCAGAAGTGCCCTCTACCAGACATTTCTGATTGACAGCCCTACCTATGGCCCGTAGTATCCCCAAATTGCGCGCACTTTGATACGAGGAGGACGACTTTGACGATGGAGGGGATCTGATGCGAAGACGTTTAGCTCAGGGGCTAACGCTGGCTTTACTCGTCGCCCTGGGAGCGGCTCAGGGGCCAACCAGCTCAGGGTCAGTCCATCAAGTAGACACGGTGCAGCAGGGGGCTTATGCAGCGCCTGTGCTCTTTCCCCGTGGTTTGCGGCCATATCAGGTGGGAACAGCATCGTGGTATGGCGAGGACTTCGTAGGTAAGCCTACCGCGAGCGGTGAGCCTTACGACATGTACCGGCTCACAGCCGCGCATCCGACATTGCCTTTGGGCACCCTGGTCAGGGTGACGAACCTGCACAATCGGCACAGCGTGATCGTGCGGATTAACGATCGCGGACCGATCGTTCCCGGTCGGATCATAGACGTCTCGTACAGCGCGGCCAGAGTGCTGAATTTTGAATTAAAGGGCATTCAGCGGGTGCGACTGGATGTGGTCTCACCCAAGCGGCCGGTGGCGACATTGGCGATGTTGCGAGAACCGGTTCTGGGTCAGTAGACGGTTCTGCAGAAAGAAAGAATCGGGCACATTGGCATGCGCCCGATCTTGTTTTCTACTTAAGAACTACCTCGTGGAGCAGTTCACTACTGATGACCTCGCGAATTTCCTCCCGTTTCTCGCCCAATTGATGGGCCTGCTGCTTGCCTCCCAGGACTTTGTCGCGAATTCCTTCCACTTTGCTGGATAATCCGTCCATGGCGGCGTAGTTCTTGTATTGGACGGCGAGACAGATGTCCCAGTCCTGTGGGTTGCTCTTGGTTTCTTTCAAGAAAACTTTGTACTCGACGACCAGCCCTTGACGCTTCTCCTCGTCTAAGAACGGCTTGGTGCTTTGCTGCATGCTGGTAAGGTATTCGTCCATGCGATTGGGTTTAACCCGGATCAATGAGACGCGCCACACCGGGCCTTCGGTGTAGTGCTCCTGCGCAAGCAGCGCGGGAACGAACACGAACAGGCAAATCGCAATCCCCCAAAGTTTTTTCATTGGTAAATCCCTTCAAGTGAAGTGAACGCAAAAGACCGGAGCATCATACGCTTTGCGGGCGACGATGGAGAACCAAAAGCTCATCTGGTTGCGAACTGTTCCGAAAAAATTTCGACTACGCAATTCGCTTATTAGTGGATGGTCAGGCTTTGCCTTATACTCTGTAAACGAATGATCTCTCTTCGTGAGCGGTTGATCGTCGCGCTCGACGTTTCCTCATCGGCAGATGCACAAAAAATTGTTAGCACCCTGGGCGATTCGGTCCACATTTATAAGGTCGGAATGCAGCTGTACACGGCTGCAGGGCCGGACATTGTTCGCAGCCTGATCTCATCTGGCCGTAAAGTTTTCCTGGATCTGAAATTTCATGACATCCCCAACACCGTTGCCGCGGCCGTGCGCGAGGCGCGACAACTGGGCGTGAGCATGCTGACCCTGCATGCAGCGGGTGGGACGAAGATGCTTCTGGCGGCTACCGAAGCAGCAAGCGAAAAGGATGCCGAACTACAAGTGCTTGCCGTGACCGTGCTCACCAGCATGGACGAACAGGATTTACACGAAACTGGGGTAGACCTCCCGCTGGAGGAACAGGTCGCGCGACTGGCGTCAATTGCGTTGGACGCCGGGTGCGCCGGTGTGGTGAGTTCGGCGCGCGAAGTGAAAAGTCTGCGAGCGAGGTTCGGCGGGAATTTTCTGGCAGTCACGCCCGGCGTGCGTCCTGCAGGATCTGCACATGCGGATCAAGCGCGGGTAACCACGCCGGCTGAGGCAATTGCCGCCGGGGCCACGCACATTGTTGTGGGAAGGCCGATTACAGCGGCTGCGAATCCTGCACTCGAGCTGGAGAAGATATTCCAGCAGATTGCCTAACTGTGGGAATATCCAGCGCCAAAGCGCTTTCCCTGCTTCGATTGGGGGTTGGGTTTATATTCCTGATCTTCGCCGAGTACAAGGTATTCGGGACGCAATTCACCCTGCACGGCGGGTTTCAGTACTGGATCAACGTCTTCCTGCAAGGGGGCGCCTATCCCTTCATGGTTCCGGTGCTGAAGAACTTCGTCCTTCCTCACGCGACGGCCATGGCTTTTCTGGTGGCTTACGGTGAATTGGCAATCGGGATCGCGCTAGTCGCAGGAATCATGGTTCGCACGGCTAGCGTATGTGGGCTTATTTACATGCTCACGCTGCTGTTCTCGGCTAATTATCCCGGCGCAAATGTCGCCTTCTGGCAGTACTTTGGCGCCTCGTTGGAGCACCTGGTTTTGGCAATGTGCTTCGCGAGCTTCGCGCTGACAAATCCAGATGAGCTGTGGTCGTTGCGAATGTTGTTGCGACGTTGAATTGTGCCAGCCTGGCTAGAGCTTCTCGTAGAATTCGCAAGCCGAGCAGGAAATAAAGATTCCGCCGGGCACGCTGCGCTCGCGGTCCTTAACCCGTTTCACGATGCGGGTCGGCTTGCCGCACTTGGGGCAGTCGGTACTCTTGGTGGTATCCATCACTTTCTTACGGTCTGCAGTCTTGGCGATCTTGGCCATTGATTCTCCTGAATTTTTTGTGTGAGTACATTTTAGCAAATAGCACTCGCCGCGGCGCTTGCAGGCCAAACCGAAAAGCTTTCCAATGTCTGAACAGCCGGTATCCGGGCAGGCTGGGGATTACAAAATCCGATTCCTCCAATCAGTTTTTTCAGATTGACTCTCGGAACTTCGTCACGTAACTTGTCTTTACTCATGCTGAAGCACCATCACCACCACCATCATCACGCGCACAGCGCGGCGGCGGGGGTGTGGAGCTGAGCTAGAGCAGCAGACACTAAGATTCGAGGCCCGCTGAAGCGCAAAGCTCAGCGGGCTTTTTGTTTGTCCGAAAGGAATTACCACGAAGGGCACGAAGGTGCACGAAGGAAAACGAGACGAAGGAAGAACAAGACAATGATCGAGATCGATTTCAAGAAAATGGGCGGGCTTGCCCCGGCAATCATTCAGGACGCCGGCAGTGGAGAAATCCTGATGCTGGGCTTCGTGAGTCCCGAGGCTTGGGCAGCTACGTTGGAAACGGGATACGTGACTTTCTACAGCCGAACCCGCAAGGAACTTTGGGCCAAAGGCGAGACATCCGGCAATCGGCTGAAGGCTGTGTCGGCTTCCACCGACTGCGATCGCGACACTCTTCTCATTCAGGTTGATGTGGAGGGCGCAGGCGTGGTCTGTCATGAGGGCACGCGGTCATGCTTCACGAAAGTCATTCCGTTGCTCGCTATCGTAGGCGCCGGGGAACCTAGTGAGCAGAGCGTCTCGCGGGCCGGGGCGTCCGCGCCACACTTGCAGGAGAGCGAGCGATGAAGCTTCGTCTCGGAATCCCAAAAGGGAGCCTGCAAGAAGCCACCCTGCAGTTGTTCGCGCAGGCTGGACTTTCTATCCACACGAGTTCGCGGTCGTACTTCGCGTCAACCGGCGATCCGGAGATCGAATGCATGCTCATTCGTGCGCAGGAGATGGCCCGCTACGTGGAACATGGCGCGCTCGACGCCGGCCTGACCGGCCTTGATTGGGTGATTGAAAGCGGCCTCGATGTGATCGCGGTTTGCGATTTGATCTACGCAAAGCAAAGCCGCGGAAAGGTGCGTTGGGTGCTGGCGGTGCCTGAAGACTCGACTTACGAAAAACCGGAGGACCTTAGTGGAAAGATCATCGCCACCGAGCTAGTGAATGTCACCAAACATTATTTTGCCGAGCGAAATGTGGGAGTGCACGTTGAGTTTTCGTGGGGAGCAACTGAGGTAAAGCCTCCGATGCTTGCGGACGCAATCGTCGAAGTCACCGAAACCGGCAGCTCGCTACGGGCGAACCATCTGCGGATTATGGATACGGTGCTCGAAAGCAACACGCAAATCATCGCCAATAAATCCTCCTATGCGGATTGCGGCAAGCGGCGGAAGATCGAAAATCTGGCGCTGATGTTAAGGGGTGCGATCGAGGCCAAGGACCGTGTGGGGCTCATGTTGAACGTGCGCAAAGAAGATTTGGATTGCGTGCTGGCGGTTTTGCCGGCACTGAAGCGTCCGACTATTTCAACCCTCAGCGATCCCGAGTGGCTGGCGGTCAACACCGTCATTGAGGAATCGCTTGCGTGGCAGGTGATTCCGCGACTGAAGGAAGCAAATGCGCAAGGAATTGTGGAATATCCGCTGAACAAGGTTGTGATGTGATGCAAATCCTGCAGAAACATGCGGCGGAGAGGTTTGTGCAGGCTTTGGAAGCCCGAGGCTCGCGGCTTGAGCAAGTGGAACCGGTCGCGCGCCGCATCGTGGAAGACGTTCGTCGCAATGGTGATCGCGCTTTGCGCAAGTACGCCGGTGAATTCGACAGGTTGCAGCCGCAGCAGGATGTGCTGGTGAACGAATCAGAGCTTGCACAGGCCTGGAACAAGATCAGCCCGGAACTGAAGCAAGCGATGCGTAAGGCAGAGAAGAACATTCGACGATTTTGTGAGTGGCAAAAGCCGAAAACATGGATGCGCGCTCTGAATGGAATGTCTCTGGGCCAGGTGATTCAGCCGTTAGCTTCGGTTGGCTGCTATGTACCCGGAGGACGCTTTCCGCTGGTTTCGACACTGCTGATGACAGTGATACCCGCACAGGTCGCGGGCGTGAAGAGAATCTGTGTAGCCTCGCCGGGCGCAAAGCTGGAGACCATGGCCGCCGCGGCAATGCTCGGCGTGCGCGAGTTTTATCGCGTGGGAGGGGCACAAGCGATTGCCTCATTGGCCTATGGGACCGAAACGATTCCTCGTGTCGACAAGATTGTTGGCCCGGGAAATCTGTACGTGACCGCCGCCAAGAAAGCCGTCTCATTCGATTGTGCAATTGACATGCTGGCCGGCCCGACAGAGACGCTGATCGTGAGCGATCGAGGAAACCCGGCATTTATCGCTGCCGATCTGTTGGCGCAAGCGGAGCACGATCCGGAGACTTTGGCTCTGCTCATTACGACGTCAAAGGAGCATGGCTGTGCAGTGCAACGGGAGGTGGAGGCCGGCAAATCCGGGCGCTCACGCAAGGCAGTGCTGATCGCCTCCTCGCGGGAGCAAGCATTCACGTGGGCGAATCGCATCGCACCAGAACACATAACTATTGAAAAGCGCGACCTCCCACTGGTGCAGAACGCGGGATCGATTTTTATCGGCGATTATTCAGCGCAAGCGGCCGGGGATTACGCGTCCGGGCCTAACCACGTCCTCCCGACGGGCGGAGCGGCACGGTTTCGAGGTGGATTGAGCGTAATGGACTTCGTGAAGGTGATCACGGTGCAGGAGCTTTCGTCGGCTGGCCTGCGTCGAATCGCCCCGGCAGTCGTGCGCCTGGCTGAGGCGGAGGGACTTGAAGCCCATGCTGAGTCTATTCGAGCGAGGTGCGCGAGTGCTTAGGGCTCGAGAGGCGATCCGCACGTTGAACGAGTATTGCCCACCTTTGGGCGGTCGCGATGGATTGCGGCTGGATTTCAACGAAAACACGGCGGGCTGCTCTCCACGCGTGCTGGAGTGCTTGCGGAACCTGGGTGGCGAGACGCTGGCGCGGTATCCGCAACGGGAGCAAAGTGAAGGGATCGTGGCGGAATATCTGGACATCGCGCGCGATGAATTACTTCTGACGAATGGGACCGATGAAGCGATTCATCTGGTCTGTCAAACTTACCTGCAACCCGCAGACGAAGCGCTGATCGTGGTGCCGACCTTCGCGATGTTCGAGATTTACGCTGCGGCTACGGGTGCGCGCGTGATTTCGATTCCCGCAGCTCCGAATTTCGAATTTCCCACTGAAAGCGTTCTCGCACATATCAGTCGTAGGACGCGATTCATTGCGGTCGCAAATCCGAATAATCCGACAGGCACGTTCGTGCCGTCACGGAACCTTATCCAAATCGCGAAAGCGGCCCCAGACGCAGCAATTCTAGTTGACGAAGCTTATTTCGAGTTCTGTGGCGAGACGATGATCCGGCAATGGCGGGAGTTTCCGAACATCTTCGTCTCACGCACCTTTTCAAAAGCCTACGGCCTCGCCGGACTTCGGATTGGGCTGTTGATGGGCAACCAGGATCAAATGCCCGTGCTGCGGCGGGCAAGTTCGCCCTACAACTTGAACTCCGTCGCGCTGGCGTGCCTTCCGGCAGCATTGGCGGACCAGGCTTACGTTCAGGATTACGTTGCTCAAGCTATCGAGGGCCGCGGCCAACTTGAATCTCGGCTGAGTGCCTGGGGCATTCGTTTCTGGCCGAGCCGCGCGAATTTCGTGTTGTTTCATCTGGGCCGCAAATGCGAGTCATTTGTTCGCGACATGCGCAAACGCGGCATTCTGGTTCGAGACCGCTCCAAGGACTATGGCTGCGCCGGTTGTGTGCGCATTACCGTAGGCACGCGCGAACACAATCGCCAATTACTGACAGCACTGGACGAGGTCTTCGCAAGCATCGGACTGCGCGAGCAGGTGACACGATGAGGACCGCAACTCTCGACCGCACCACCAAAGAGACGAGTGTACGTATCCGCCTGGCCATTGAGGGGCGGGGCCGCTACAAGATTTCGACAGGGATTCGGTTTTTCGATCACATGCTCGAACTGTTCGCGCACCATGGAGGCTTTGATCTTGTACTCACCGCAACCGGCGATCTCGACGTGGACCAGCATCACACGGTCGAGGATGTCGGGATCGCGCTGGGAGAGGCATTCTCCCGGGCGCTGGGAGAAAAACGAGGAATCCTGCGCGCAGGGTATTTTGTGATGCCCATGGACGAAACACTGGGTCTTGCCGCCGTGGATTTCTCCGGCCGGACGGCTGCCGTTGTGGACACCAAAACTCGCGTGCGGCAGGTGGGCGATTTGCAATCAGAACTGGTGCCCGACTTCTTCGAGGGCTTTGCCCGCGGTGCGCACGCCAATGTTCATGCGCGAATCCTTTATGGGCGGTCGAACCATCACAAAATCGAGGCGTTGTTCAAAGCATTTGCGCGGGCGCTGCGAGCAGCTTGTTGGCGCGACAAACAAATGAAGCGTCTGTTGCCCAGCACGAAAGGACTGCTGTGACGATTGCAATTGTGGACTACAACGCTGGGAACCTGGCATCGGTGAAGAAGGCTTTCGACTACCTCGGAGCGAAGGCGCTGGTCACCGGTGATCCGGAGGAGGTCCGCAGAGCTGACAAAATCGTGCTGCCGGGCGTAGGGAATTTTGCTGCGACGCGAATGCTGGCGGACTCCGGAATGCGCGACCGCATTGCTGAAAAGATCAAGGCCGGCGTTCCTTTTCTTGGAATCTGTCTGGGAATGCAATGGATGCTCGCTTCGAGCACCGAGGATCCCGATGTTGCAGGCCTGGGAATATGGCCTGAACGATGCGGACGGTTTACCGCGGAAGTGAAATCTCCGCACGTGGGATGGAATAATTTACAAATCCGCGAAGCTGCATCGCGATTGATGCGTGGAGTGCCTTCCCAATGCTTCGTCTACTTCACGCATTCGTATCGTGTGCCAGTGCTGGCGGCGACCGTGGCGGAATGCGAATACGGCGGGACCTTTTCCGCTGCGGTTGAGCAGGACAATCTTTTTGGTGTTCAGTTTCATCCGGAGAAATCCGGCGAGATGGGACTCAAGATTCTGAGCAACTTCTGCGAATGCTGACCAAACGCATCATTGCTTGTCTCGATGTAGATGGCGGCCGAGTCGTGAAGGGGACGCAATTCCTTGATCTACGCGACGCTGGAAATCCCGCGGAACTCGCCCTGGCCCACAGCGCAGCGGGTGCAGACGAAATAGTCCTGCTTGACATTACTGCGACAAGTGACAATCGGAAGACTTTGCTGGAGACGGTTCGAGACACGGCGAAACACCTGTTCATCCCTTTCACTGTTGGTGGAGGCGTTCGCAACTTGCAGGATGCCGCGGCGATTTTTGAGGCTGGAGCGGACAAGATCACCATCAACTCGGCGGCGATTGCCGATCCGTCCCTGATCAGCAACATCGCACGGCGATTTGGTTCGCAAGCTGTGATAGTAGCGATCGACGTAAAACGAAGCGCGGCCGGTTTCGAAGCATGGGTATGTGGAGGACGTGTTCCGACGGGCCGAGATGCGACCAAGTGGGCCCATGAGGCAGAGGACCGCGGCGCGGGCGAGATTCTGCTGACGTCGATGGACCGCGATGGCACGAAGCAAGGATTTGATTGTGAACTAACCAAGGCGGTTTCACGCAGCGTAGGAATTCCGGTGATCGCTTCTGGCGGCGCCGGTAATCCGCAACATTTCGTCGAAGTATTCCAGGACGGCGCGGCCGATGCGGCGCTTGCAGCGTCTATCTTTCATTTCGGCCTGAGCTCGATTGCTGAACTCAAGCAGCAACTTCTTGCATCCGGCATCCCGGTGAGGCCCGCGTGCTGATTCCTTCGATCGATCTGATGGGCGGAAAGATCGTTCAGCTCATTCAGGGTTCAAAGAAAGCGTTGGAGTTCGATAACTTTGAAGAATGGATCGCTCGCTTTTCGGTATTCCCGCTGGTGCAGTTAATTGATCTCGACGCCGCAATGGGCAGTGGCGAAAATACTGCGCTCGCCAGTCGCTTTCTACGTGCCCTTCCCTGCCAGTTCGGTGGTGGCATCCGCTCGATCGAGGCAGCACGAGCGGTGTTAAAAGCTGGTGCGCGCCGTGTAATTCTCGGCTCCGTGCTTATTCAGAATGGCGGAATCAACATCCGCGCAGCCAGAGAGTTTGCAGAAGAGTTCGGCCCTGACAAGCTGGTCTTTGCCATAGACACTCGCGGGGAGCAAGTTGCCATTCGCGGCTGGAAAGAGTCCACGGAAGTCACGCCAACGCAGATGATCGCGGCCCTCGATCCATTCTGCGGCGCATTTCTCTACACACACATTGATAGCGAAGGATTGATGACCGGGCTACCCCTCGATCCCGTCCGCAAACTGCGTAAGGCGACTGACAAACAACTCATCGTCGCAGGGGGAATTGCCACACATCAAGAAATCCTAAGCTTGCATCAGATGCAAGTTGATGCCGTAGTAGGTATGGCCGTTTATTCCGGCTTGTTGAAACTTCCTGATAGTATTCCTGTCGCGAAGTAAATCGTTCCGGCTCTTTCGCGCCGATCAGGACCCAAGTAATGAGTGATTCCACCAAATTTGCTCCGGGATGTCCCGGCATTCCGCCGCGCTGGACTTCAAGCGCGAAAACCGGCGTCGGAACTGCGCTCAGCCGCGGCAGCCGAGTTTGGTTTACCTTGAGCCACGGAATCCTGAATGAAATTTATTTTCCTCGCGTAGACATGGCTTGCACCCGCGACTTTGGACTGCTCGTGACTGATGGGAAAAGCTTCTTCTCCGAGGAGAAGCGGCATTGCAACTTTGAGGTGGCACCGTTCGAGCCTGGAGTGCCGGCATTTCGCCTTCGCAACACCGAGCTGGGAGGAAGGTATCGAATCGAGAAGGAAGTCTTTGCCGACCCGCACCGCAATGTGGTGCTGCAGAAGGTCCGGTTTGTAGAGCTAAGCTCGACCGAACAGGCCGGCGCGGCTATCCCTCCGCAAGCAAAGGCTGGACCGAACACAACCGCTACGGGCCCTGCTTATCATTTGTACGCGCTTCTGGCACCGCATCTCGGGAATTGGGGCAGTGACAACACCGGGTGGGTCGGCGATTACAAAGGCATGCCCATGCTGTTCGCCGAGCACCGATCGGGATTTGCGCTCGCCCTCGCCTGCTCCGTTCCTTGGAAGAGCAGGTCGGTCGGATTCGCCGGATACTCCGACGGCTGGCGGGACCTCTCGCAGAACTTCCTGCTAACCGAGCGGTATGACCGCGCCGAGAACGGCAACATTGCTCTTACCGGAGAAGTGGATCTGGCTGCTTCAGGTGGTGAATTTGTCTTGTCGCTCGGCTTCGGCGGGAACTGGGCGGAGGCTGCACTTCAGGCGAGTGCGGCGCTGCTGGATGACTACGGCGCTCTCTTCCGTGAGTACGTCTCGCAATGGAGAGCCTGGCAAAAGATGCTGCTGCCACTGGATAGATCCGTGGGAGAGGATATTTATCGGGTCAGCACCGCGGTGTTGCGGGTACATGAGTCCAAGGATTTCCTGGGCGGCGTGATCGCCAGCTTGTCCATTCCCTGGGGCTTCAACAAGGGAGATGAAGACTTAGGCGGATATCACCTGGTCTGGCCACGCGACCTGGTAGAAACGGCGGGAGGCTTCCTCGCCGCCGGAGCTCCTGGGGACGCCATTCGCGTGCTGCATTATCTGGAGGGCACACAGGAGATTGATGGCTGTTGGCCGCAAAATATGTGGCTTGACGGCCGTCCTTACTGGAACGGCTCGCAGATGGATGAGGCTGCATTCCCGGTCTTGCTCGTGGATTTACTTCGTCGCGAAGCGCCACAGGCATTGGGCGATCTGCGACGCTGGTGGCCGATGGTGCGGCGAGCAATCAGCTTTGTCGCGTGTAACGGTCCGGTGACTCAACAAGACCGCTGGGAAGAGGATGCTGGCTATTCCCCTTTCACCTTGGCCGTCGAAGTAGCAGGATTACTCGCCGCCGCAGATATTGCGGATGCAGTCGGTGAATCCGGAATAGCCAATTATGCGCGCCAACTCGCCGATACCTGGAATGACAACATTGAGCGCTGGACGTATTCGCGCAACGGAGACCTCGCCAGGCAGATCGGAGTTGAAGGCTATTACGTGCGAATTGCGCCGCCCGAAACGGACTGCGCTGCTTCTCCGACCGACGGGTTCGTTCCCATCAAGAACCGGCCTCCGGGAGAAAGTTTGGAACGGGCGTCGCATATTGTCAGCCCCGATGCGCTGGCGCTGGTGCGGTTCGGATTGCGGGCCCCCAATGACCCCAGGATTCTGAACACGATCAAAGTGGTTGATGCGCTGCTCAAGGTCAAGCTTCCTCAGGGCCCCTGCTGGTATCGGTACAACGACGACGGCTACGGCGAGCACGCTGATGGCTCTCCATTCGACGGCACCGGAATCGGCCGGGCGTGGCCACTGCTTGCGGGTGAGCGCGCACATTACGAATTGGCAGCGGGTAATGTGAGCGGTGCGCAGGAATTGCTTCGCTCAGTGGAGGCTTCCGCAAGTGGCAGCCGCCTCTTACCCGAACAAGTGTGGGACAGCGGCGATATTCCCGAGCGCGAGCTCTTTCTCGGTAAGCCGACTGGTTCAGCGTGCCCGCTGGTCTGGGCACATTCCGAACACATCAAGCTGGTGCGATCGCTGAAAGACGGCAAAATATTTGATCAGCCGCCGCAAACCGTAAAGCGATACCAGTTGGAGCGGCGTGAGGCGGAATATTGTGGCTGGCGCTTCAACAATAAGTGCCGAACCATTCCGCACGCAAAAATCCTGCGAATCGCTCTGCTCGCGCCCGCTATGGTGCGTTGGAGTACGGACGGCTGGCAAACCCCGCATGATACCTCAACTCAGCAGAGCGGGTTAGGAATTCACTTTGCAGACCTGCCTACAAGAAACTTAGACTCCGGTCATGCTGTCATTTTCACCTTTTACTGGCCGCAAGGGCAGCGGTGGGAGGGCGAAGACTTTACCGTAATCGTCGAAGATGAAAGAGCGTAATACTGCACGACAACCCGCGCCAGTTTCACGTGCTAAACTAGCCAGCAACGCATGCGCAAGCTGCTGTTTTCTCCACTCGTGGGGACCCTTCTTTCGCTGATCTGCGTCGCCCAAGCTCCGTCCGGGGCGGCACCTGCACCGCGTTTCGAGGACGTCAGTAAGAAAGCCGGGCTGACTCTCTCTCACCTGTCGTCACCTGAAAAGCGCTATATCGTGGAATCAATGAGCGGCGGTGTCGGTTTCATAGATTGTGATAACGACGGCAAGCTGGACATCATCATGGTGAACGGTTCTTCAGTTGACCGCTTTAAGCAGGGCGGCGATCCGATGATCACGCTTTATCACCAGGACTCCGATCTGCACTTCACTGATATCACCAAATCTGCCGGTCTTACTCACAAGGGCTGGGGCATGGCCGTGTCGGTGATGGACTTCGACAATGACGGCCTACAGGACATTTTTGTAACCGGCTTCGATGGGAACGCGCTTTACCACAACCTGGGCAATTGCAAATTTGCCGATGTGACGGACAAGTCCGGACTGAATCTTTCGGGATTCAACGCTGGCGCAGCCTGGGCGGATTATGACCGCGACGGGCTTCTAGACGTCTTTATTCCTCAGTACGTTCACATTGATATAAATCACCTGCCGGAATTCGGGAGCAATGATAAATTCTGCCGGTACCGTGGGGTGATGGTGCAGTGCGGTCCTGGGGGGCTCCCTGGCGAGCCTGATTATCTTTTCCGCAATCGCGGCGACGGCACCTTTGAGGATGTCTCGAAGAAAGCCGGAGTGGACGATCCCGCACACATGTACGGTTTGCAGGCAGTCTGGGCGGATTATGACAACGATGGCTGGCCCGATCTTTATGTGCCGAATGATGGTCAGCCGAACTATCTCTACCACAATAAGCATGACGGCACGTTCGAGGAGGTTGGATTGATGTCTGGTGCGGCGCTCAGTCTCGACGGCAAGGCCGAAGGCTCGATGGGCGTGGACTTCGCAGACATCGACCATGACGGTCTGCTCGATATCATTGTGACGAATTTTGTGGACGAACCAAATGCGCTTTACTGGAACCAGGGAGAAAAGGGCTTTACAGATATCGCATGGAGCTCAGGCATTGCCCAGGACAGCGTACCCATGGTCGGCTGGGGGACGGGCTTCGTCGATATGACAAACAGTGGCTGGGACGACATTTTCATTGCCAATGGGCATGTGTATCCGCAGATGGATTTCGTGAAAGGCGGCGTAGGTTATAAGCAGCCGTTGATGCTGTATCGCAACAACCGGAACCGCACTTTCGAAAACGTAACCGCCCTGTCAGGCCTAGACAAACTGCCCAAGTCTTCACGGCGCGGGGCGGCATTTGCCGACGTAAACAACGACGGAAAGCTAGACATCCTGCTGCTTAATGTTGGCGAGCCTCCCACGCTCCTGATTAACCGTACTGAAACCAATAGCCACGCCGTGCTGTTTAAGTTGACTGGCACAAAAAGCAATAAGGCGGGTATCGGGGCCCGAGTGACGGTTACCTGCGGAGAATTGAAGCAATTCAACGAGGTTCGCAGCGGCACCAGCTATTTTTCGCAGAACGATCTGCGTCTCCACTTCGGTTTGGGCCAGAACACCGTCATGAACAAAGTCGAAGTATCTTGGCCCAGCGGACAAAAGGATGTTTATCAAAATCTTCCGGCGGACATGCTGTATACGATGGTCGAGGGCGGCACCATTGCGCAGAAGACGCCGTTTTCGAAATAGCTGCCATGGCTTCGAGCTTCAGCGCTTGCTTCCGACTCCTCTCCTTCAGCCTGTTGGCGATTCCCTGTCTCTCTCAAAGCGCGCCCGCGCCAAAATTTGAGGGTGTTTCCGAGCGAGCGGGCCTGACCACCTCGCACATCGGCGCGCCGGAAAAGCGCTACATCGTCGAATCCACCAGCGGCGGAGTTGGATTCATTGATTGTGACAATGACGGCAAGCTGGACATTCTGATGGTCGGGGGCTCGAACGTCGACCGTTACCGGCAGAACGGCGGCGATCCCATGGTTCGTCTGTTCCGCCAGGATGGCGATCTGCACTTCACTGACATCACGGAGAAAGCCGGGCTTACCCGGAAGGGCTGGGGCATGGGCGTATCCGTCATGGACTTTGATAACGACGGCTTGCAGGACATCTACGTGACCGGCTTCGGCGGAAATGTGCTTTACCGCAATCTCGGCAACTGTAAGTTTGAAGACGTAACCGATAAGGCGGGGGTGCGCTCCAGTGGATACAACATGGGTGCGGCCTGGGCGGATTACGATCGCAGCGGCTACGTTAGCCTTTTCGTTCCCCGCTATCTTGAATTCGATATCAACAAACTCCCCACGTACGACGCTCAGAACAAAGGTTGCGATTTTCAGGGAATCAGCATGGAATGCTTACGCCGCGGACACACCGGACAGACTGATTTCTTGTTTCACAATCGCGGCGACGGCAGATTTGAAGAAGTCGCGAAGAAAGCCGGCGTGGATGATCCTGGTACCTACCTAGGAATGCAGGCGATTTGGGCTGACTATGACAATGATGGCTGGCCCGATCTTTATGTCACCAACGACGGTGGACCAAATTATCTCTATCACAACAAACACGATGGAACATTCGAAGATGTCGGTCTGCTGTCGGGAGCATCGTTGAGCCTGACCGGGGTCGAGCGCGCTGGTATGGGCGTAGATTTCGGCGATTTCGATCGCGACGGGCAGCTTGATATTTATGTGACAAATTGGTCGCAGGAATCGGATGCTCTGTTCTGGAACGAGGGTGAAAAAGGCTTTCTCGACATTGCGGGGGCGGCCGGAATAAGCCAGCCCAGCAGTTCATGGGTAGGATGGGGAACAGGTTTCTTTGATCCGGAGAACAGCGGCTGGCCGGACATCTTTGTAGCGCACGGCCACGTGTATCCGCAGATGGACCTGATCAAAGGTGGCGCGCCGTACAAAGAGCCGGTATTGTTATTCCACAACAACCGCAATCGTACGTTTACGGACATCACGGCTCCTTCCGGGCTCGATAAGCTTCCTCCGCTTTCGCGGCGCGGCGTGGCCTTCGGTGACGTAAACAACGATGGCAAAGTCGATATTGTCATACTGAATGTTGCCGGACCGCCTACTCTGCTAATCAATCGCTCCGAAACCGCCAATCATGCCGTGCTTTTCAAGTTGATTGGCACAAAAAGCAACAAGGCCGCGATTGGAGCGCGCGTAACCGTCGCAGCAGGCGGATTGAAGCAGATCGACGAAGTCCGCAGTGGCGGCAGTTATCTATCGCAAAACGATCTGCGCCTGCATTTTGGAATGGGAAAGGAAACTTCGCTGGACGTTGAAATCTCCTGGCCGAGCGGGAAGAAAGAAACCTACCAGAACCTGCCGTCCGATTTTATCTACACCCTGACGGAGGGAGAAGGAATCGCGCACAAGGCCCCGTTTTCAGGGCACGTTCCAGCGGATGTAAAGCGCTGACGCTATTTCTTCTCGGTGGCGCCGATCGGACCGGCTTTTTCAAAACGGTCCATGTGGATCCTGGCCTCTTCTCGATTCCCCAATTTGCCGTAGACAAGCGCCAACCCATATTCCACCTGGCGATTGTGAGGATCAAGCGCTTCCGATTTCAGCAGGACATCGCGAGCTTTTTCAAATTCGCCTGCCTGGAGGTACAGACCTCCGAGTTTTTCGAGCGAAGGCGCGTGATCGGGATTGATCTGTATCGCATGTTCGAAATGCTGGATGGACCCGCCTGAGTTTCCATTGACGCTGGTCAGAATGCCCAGCTGATACTCGGCATCAACGAATTTCGGGTCTGCCTGAAGCGCTCGCTCGAAGGCTTTTTGCGCATCGGCAAAACGCTTGAGGTCTTCGTAACCAACCCCTAAACCAACCCATGCGGTGGCATTGTTCGGCACCTTTTCGACATACTTTTCCAAGAGTGGCACGGCTTCATCCTGACGGACATTCTTCAGAAACACACTGGCAGCGACAAAAAGATCCTGCGGCTCGTCTGACTTGGCCAACTGCTCCGCTGCGTCCTGGACATCGGCGCTTTTGCCGGAAAATGAGGCTTCTAGTATGAGGGGACGCAAAACCTGCGGAGAGGTCGAATCTAGCTTGTAGGTGCGCTGCAGCACCTCGAAAGCTTCCGGGTGCTTCCCCTGCCGAGCATAGAGCTCTGCGGTGGTCAGCAAATATTCTTCGGAATTGGGCTCCAGTGCGATCGCTTTCTGAAAATTCTCGAGTGCGGCGGCTGAGTTACCGCTGGCATCCAGTGCTTGACCTTTGACGAAATAGAAGCGCGCCGGAGGACGCTTGCCGGATGCTGCGGCCACGCTGAGCAACTTCAGCGATTCCTGCGGCAGCTTGGAGGTGACAAAGACTTCCGCCACCGCCAGAGCAACGGATGGGCTCTTGACCGCGTGCGCGAGTTTGATGGCCTGGTCCTGACGCCCGAGCGCGAGCAAACAAGCGACTCGCACCGGGACCGCGTCAGGCGGTAAACGACTCTCAGGAATGGCGTCCAGGCTGCTTAATGCCGACGCAAACTCACCATTTGCGGCATACAACTTGGCCAGCGTGACATGGACTTCAACATCGCGGGGCAGAAGTTGTCCCGCTTTTTGATACTCGACCATAGCATTGGCGAGCTTTTTTTCAGCCAGGTAGGACTTGCCGAGGTTCAGATGCGCGGCAGCGGAGTTTGGATCGAGCTGCAGCACTCGGTTGAAAAGCGTCTCAGCCTCGGCAAAACGCTGCTGGTCACTTCTGACCATTCCCAGCAACAACAGCGCATCGGAATTGTTCGGGTCGGACGAAAGCACTTTCCAAATTGAATTTTCTGCGGATTGAAGGTCGTGCTTCGCCATTTGAGCTCTGGCTTGAG
>Ga0207665_10001110_pt1 | contig 18101 bp, 15 predicted proteins | sample LARL112metaG_FD_184351 | JGI IMG/M metagenome (GOLD analysis project Ga0207665, IMG submission 184351) | Corn, switchgrass and miscanthus rhizosphere microbial communities from Kellogg Biological Station, Michigan, USA - LAR L11-2 metaG... | ecosystem: Host-associated > Plants > Roots >...
GCCCGGTGGAAGCCGTAATTCGCGAGCTGTCGCAAAGCGATGTTCCAGTGCTGCTCTTAGCCGAGCCGGGGGCGGGCAAGCACGCCACGGCGCGGCGCATTCACGAGATGTCCCGCCGTAGAGGGCAGCCGTTCCGTACCCTCCAGTGTTCAACCCTGAAGCCTGAAGAACTAATGATTACTCCGAAGAATGGACATAGCGCAGGAGCAGGGACGATCTTTTTGGAGGAGTTGGCCGATCTCAGTGCCGCATCCCAGGCGTTTCTTAGAGAGGTCCTGCTACGAGGGACCGGTGGAAACGGAACGGGCGATGTGTCGCCAAGATTCATCTGCGGCAGTGCGCGCGACCTCGAAGTCGAGGTCAAAGCCGGACGCCTGCGCGAGGATCTGTATTACCGGATTAGCGGAGTATGCCTGCGTTTGCCGCCCTTGCGGCAGCGAAAGGAAGACATCCTGCGCCTGGTGGAACATTTTCTGCTCAAGTACGGCGAGGAGTTTCGCCGGCCCGTTCCTAAGTTGAGCTCGGAGATGGAGCGACTTTTCCTGGACTATTCCTGGCCGGGCAATCTGAGAGAGTTGGAGAGCGCCGCGCGGGTGCTGGTTGCCCTTGGAGATGAGCATTTGGCAATGGGAGGCCTGCGAGCCCTATTGCGCCAGCCTTCGGAGGCCGGGAATGGGAACCGGTTGTCGCTTAAGGCGGCAGCGAAGGCCGCTTCACATCAGGCTGAAAGGGAATTGATTCTCAAAGTCCTTACCCGCACTCGCTGGAATCGTCGCAGGGCTGCGGCGGAGTTGCAGATCAGCTATAAAGCCCTGCTTTACAAGCTGAAACAGATTGGATACGAGGGCTATGGAACGTCTTGACTCATCCGGAGAATGTATGCAGAAAAGCATGAAAGTGGCATTGCTGCTGTGCATTTTCTTGTTCACAGTGGGAACCGTGGCGCAGTCGGCGGAGGGGCCGAAGGCCGCCGATAATCCCAAGCGCCCGGCAGAAGGCGCGCCGGAACCCGCCACTCCACCCGATTATGTCATCGGCGCCGACGACGTGCTCAAGATATCCGTATGGAAAGAGCCGGACTTGTCGGAGACGCTCCCGGTACGTCCCGATGGCAAGATTTCAATGCCGTTGCTGAATGACATTCCGGCTGCAGGGCTGAGTCCCCTGCAGTTGAAGGACTCCATCAGCGAGAAACTCAAGAAGTACATTGCCGATCCTCGCGTGACCGTGGTGGTGACGGCGATGAACAGTCGCCGCATCTTTGTCACGGGAGAAGTCGTGCATAGCGGGCCGATCGTGCTGTTGCCGCACATGACGATGTTGCAAGCGTTGTCTCAGGCCGGCTTTAGTCAGTTCGCAAATCCGAAAGCGATTTATCTGCTGCGCACCGAAAACGGCAAGCAAGTGAAGTTGCCGTTCAACTACAAGGAAGTCGTAAAAGGGAATCACCCGGAACAAAACATTGAACTTAAGCCCGGTGACACACTGGTGGTTCCGTAAGGAAGAAATGAGCAGACGAAGAATCATATGGGTGCTGGGGATGTTGGCGTTGGCGCCGGGGATTGCAAACGCGCAGGATACTTCCGCACCTGCTGCGAGCGCTTCTGGACAGGTGGAGCAGCAACCGGGACCGGTACCGGCTTATGGCCAGGAGAATACACCTGTGAGCACGAGCGAGAATCCCCCGCTCTCCGGCATTGACCTTCCGTCGCTCGAGCCCAATGCTGCGCCGCTGAGTTATTTGCAGCCTGGCGCGACGGTCAGCGAGACCATCGATTCCAATGCCCTGAACGTGGTCGGCGCAGGCACGCACGTGAGTTCTATTAGCCGCGCTTTGGGTGGCGTGACGCTGCGGCGACTGTGGAGTCATTACGATCTGGCGCTCGATTATGTGGGCGGAGTTGGATACTACAGCGCGCAAGGACACAGCGCGAAATTGCTCCAGGAGATGGATGTGGACCAGAAAATTACCTGGAGGCGCGGCGCACTTTCGCTGCGCGATAGTTTCAGCTATTTGCCGGAGGGGACCTTCGGGGGTTCCTACGGTTCTGTGGGTTCGACGGGCAGCGCTTCGCTGGGGAATTCGTCTTTGAGTGCTTTTTTCGGGGGAAGCACTCTAGGCTCATTTGGCCTCGCCCCGCGAATTGTGAATGTGAGTCTGGCTGATGTCCAGGAGAGCCTTTCGCCGAGGTCTTCAGTCACCGCGTCAGGCGCTTATGCTTTTACGCACTTTTACGGCAATGACATTTCAAGCGGCACACCTTTTCTCGGGGTTAAGCAGATTTCGGCGCAAGCCGGCTACAACCACCTGGTCAGCGCCCACACCCAATTAGCGTTGCTGTATGGCTATCAGCACTTTGACTATTCGGTTTCGGGAATGGCATTCCATTCCCACATCCTCGAGGGCATGTACGGCCATCGCATTACGGGCAGGATGGATTTCATGCTTGCCGCTGGGCCTCAATTTACTGTGATCGATAGCCAGAGCGCAATCTGCGCCAATCCGAATCTGCCTGCGAATCTGGTTTGTGTGCTGTTCGGCAACGCGCTGATTCCAGTTACGAATCACACCACGAAGGTTGGCGTAGCCGGCCAACTTCATTTGCGCTACAAGTTTCCGAGAACCAGCTTCGACCTGAGCTACCAGCGCTATGAGACGGGTGGGTCGGGTCTGTTTGGCGGGGCGCAGAGCGACATTGCGAGTCTCGTCATGAACCGTCCGATATCGCGAGTGTGGAACTTCTTTACGAATATCGGTTATTCACGAAACCAACGGCTACAGGGGCTCAGCGCTCAGCAATTGGCGACCTGTGTTTATTCAGGTCAACAGAATCCGACCGGATTGCCGCTGTGCCCGGGGGTGAACGCGCACACGTATAACTCCGGTTTCATTGGCGCTGGCTTGCATCGCCAGTTTGGGCACGATTTTCACGGGTTTGCGTCTTACCAATTCAATCGCTTGGCTTTTGACAACTCTTATTGCGCCGGTTTGCCGAGTTGCAGCAGTACGTCCAATCGCCATGCGCTCACGTTTGGGCTGGACTGGACGCCACGGCCGATTCGGCTGGATTGATTTCAAGGCCTTGTCTCTGGGGAGCGAGGCCGGAATGGATACAAAAAAGATGATTCAGAATCGCGAATTAAACATGGACGACTATCTGGCGATGTTTCGCCGGCGGGCACGATCGATCCTGATTCCGGCGCTTTTCGGCCCGTTGTTGGCATATCTGGCATTCCTGCCAGTCAAAAAGTTTTATGGCAAGTACACGTCGCAATCCATCGTCCTGATTGAGAGCCAGAAGGTACCCGAGAACATGGTCCAACCGGTGGTTTCCGATGACCTCACCGCGCGAATTGGAATGCTCCGCGCTCTGGCCACCAGCGACTCGGAGATGCACCCAGTTCTGCAGAACCTGTTTCCAGGAAAAAGCAGCCAGGAGATCGATGCCATCCTGGAAGATATGCGCTCTCAGCCGCAATTGCTCGGCGCACCGTTCTCTGACCTGTCCCAGATTACTGGCGGTTCCACCAGGCGGCGCCCGGGCCAACAAGAGTCGCCCGGCTTCATGGTGTCATACATGTCGTCGAACCCGAGGGATGCGCAGCGGGTTTGCGAGGCGCTTACTTCCAAGATCGTGCAGAAGAATCTCGAGTTCATTCAGGCCAGTGCAAAAGGTACTGTGGACGTTCTGACGCAGGGGCTTGACGACGCCAAGCGCAGACTGGATGACATGGACGCAAAACTGGCGGAGTTCAAAAGGCAGCACTCAGGACAGCTTCCTACCGACCAGGATTCCAACCTGAAGATGCTGATGGCTCTGACCCAGCAGCAGGACGCATTTAACCAGAAGCAGAATATCGCGCAACAAGATAAGGCTTATAACGAATCGCAACTGGCGCAACAACTGGCTGCCTGGAAGTCGACCCAGTCGTCGACGAATCCCGAGACACTGCAGAAGCAATTGTCCGATCTGCAATCGCAGATGATCTCGCTGCGCGCGCGTTACACCGATGACTACCCGGACGTGGTGAAGACCAAAGCCGATATCGCAGAACTCAAGAGCAGGTTGGCCGAGATCAACAAGGCGTCGGCGAGTGCGACTGAAGCCGACAGCAAGGGTTCTGCGATGGAGCCTATCGAAATCCGGCAAATCCGGCAGCAACTTCACAAAGACGATGAAGAGATTGCGCTGGCGAATCGGGAAATCAAGAGGCTGCAAAGCGCGGTTGGCCAGTACGAGTCGCACCTCTCGCTAAGTCCGGCGGTGGAAGAACAGTACAAGGCCTTGACGCGGGATTATGAAAATGCCGCCAAGACATATCAGGATTTGCTGACCAAGAAAGCCACCGCTGACCTGACCGCACACATGACGAACCAGGCGCAGGGCGAGCGCATGACCGAGATCCAGCCTGCCAGTTTTCCTGACGCGCCGAGTTTCCCGAATCTGCTGATGTTCATTGGTGGAGGTTTGGCTGCGGGTCTGGCGCTCGGAGTCGGAATTGCGATGTGGTTGGAATTGCGGGATAGCTCAATCCGCACTGAGGCCGACGCCGAGGCTGCGCTGGAGCTGCCCATGCTGGTCGCCGTGCCCTGGGTCGGTCCGGCTTCGGAGAACAGAGAAGGTAGGTTCTGGCACAGAAAAAAGAAGGAACTGGATGTGCAGAAGGATCCGCTTTCCGTTTAGGCGGAACTGGCCTCGGATAACAACATGTACAAAGAGTTCTACGGATTAAGAGCCAACCCGTTCAATGTGAATCCGGACCCGCGTTATTTGTTCCTCACGCGGCATACGGAAGAGGCATTGGCCTGCCTTACCTATGGCATCCAGAGCAGGAAGGGATTCGTCCTTCTGACCGGAGAAGTGGGAACCGGCAAGACTACGCTCATTAACAAGCTGCTGGAGTGGTTGCGCCTGCAGCAGGTCGCCACCGCATTTATCTTCAACTCCCGCCTGAATGTTCCTCAGTTTCTGGATTACATGATGGCGGATTTCGGTATTCCGTGCGACACGCGCGCCAAGAGCCAGATCCTGCTGCGGCTCTACAACTGGCTCCTCGATCGTTATCGAGCGGGCGAAACGGCGGTGCTGATCGTGGATGAGGCACAGAACCTCTCCGATGAAGTTCTGGAAGAAATTCGTATGCTTACGAATCTCGAGACCTTCACGGAGAAACTGCTGCAGATCGTGCTGGTAGGCCAGCCCGAACTGGAACAGAAGCTGAAGCAGCCGCAACTGCGGCAGTTGAAACAGCGTCTTACACTGCGCGCCAAGACGCATCCATTGACTCTGGAGGAAACCAGGGCATACATCCAGCAACGATTGCGGATCGCGGGATCCAATGGAACGCAGATTTTTGAGCCGGAAGCTATGCTGGCAATCCATCGTTACTCATCCGGCATTCCGCGCGTCATTAATCTGATTTGCGAACACTGCCTGGTGAGCGCTTTCGTGGACCAGCAGAAGGTTATCGGTCCGTCGGTGGTAGACGGAGTGGCCCGGGATTTCGATCTGGGCGATAACACGTCCGCCGGGGCGATGAAAGTACCGCCTCCGGTTGCCCCGGTAGACAAATTTGATGTGGTCGAGGCCATCCGGTCGATCGCAACCCTCGCCGATCGTATACGCCAAGAAGAAAAAGATGTACCTGAGGAAAGGAAAATATGAGCCGAATTCACGAAGCGCTGAAAAAAGCCGAAGAAGAGCGGGCTGCGAGCCAAGGCGGCGCGCAACTGGAGCCAACTCCCGTTGGCGCGGAGTCGCCTGTCATGCCGGATATGGCGTCGCACAGAGTCCCGGATCCTGTGGCAGTGGCTGCGATGATGCCGGCCTTTGGCAGCCCATTCAGCGTGGATACCATGCTGGCTCGCTGCCCCCAGATGGAATGGAAGCCGGATCTCGGCACCATGCTGTTTATGAATGGCGACGACAGCAAGCGGGGTACGGAAGAGTTCCGCACCTTGCGTTCGCGCCTGTATCACATGCGCGAGAAGATGACGCTGAAGAAACTGCTGGTGACCAGCGCCTTGCCAAAAGAAGGCAAGTCCTTTACCTCCTCGAATCTGGCACAGGTACTGGTGCGGCAGCACGGCCGCCGCGTCCTCCTCATCGACGCCGACCTTCGTGGCCCGCGTTTGCACCTCATGTTAGGCACCACGGCAGGTCCCGGATTATCCGAATACCTGCAGGGCAAAAACGACGAGTTCTCCATCATGCAGCGCGGCCCGCTCGAGAACCTGTTCTTCATTCCCAGCGGTACTGGAATTGAGGATCCGGCGGAACTGGTGGGCAATGGCAAGCTGAAGACTTTCTTGCAAAGAGTGGAGCCTCTATTCGACTGGATTATTGTCGATTCTCCGCCCGCTATCCCGGTATCCGATGCCAGTGTGCTCGCGAAAGCCTGCGATGGAGTTCTGATGGTGGTGCGATCGAATTCGACCCCCTGTGACGTGGCCCGCAAGGCACGCGAAGAATTCCCGGATCAATCTCTGATAGGCGTCGTGCTCAACGGGACCAGCGATGACGCGGCCTCGTATGCCCGCTACTACTATGAGGCGTACGAGAAGCGGCAACCAACGACAGTCTAGGCCCCGGAGGACAAGTAAGTGATTCGGCTCTTTAACGTGTACTACCCAGTACGGACTCTGGTACTTCTGCTTGGGGAAGCGCTGGTGGTCGGTTTTTCGTTTTTACTGGGAACAATGTTCACGGTCGAGAGCATGCTGCGCCTGAGTAACACGCTATTCATTGAGCGCGGATACCTCAGGATCCTGGCCCTCACCGCCGTAGTGCTGCTGTTATCGCACGGCTTCGACCTTTACGATTCCTCGAAAATTGAGCAGAAGCTGGATCAGGCTTTCCGAATACTGTTTGTCCTCGGTTTAGTAGCACTGATACTGGGGGCGATCCTTTACAAATTTCCCGACTTTCTGCCTGGCAATAATTCCGCAGTTTTTGGAGTGGTCATCCTGGCAGTTTCGCTGTTCTGCTGGCGTTCCGCCTATGGATGGCTTGTCTGCCAACCTTTTTTCCGAGAGCGGGTTTACGTGCTCGGGACCGGGGAGCGGGCAGAGCGGCTGGTAAAGGCGCTGGCACGGCCGGGTCTGGGCATTGAAGTCGCCGGATGGACAGGAAACATCACTGGCGAGCTAAGCCTCGACACGGTGGGTTCGCATTTGGCGGGCTTGGCGAAAGAGAGGGGGGTTCACCGCGTCATCGTCGCGATGCCCAATCGCCGAGGAACTATTCCCGTTGAAGAGTTGCTGACCCTGAGACTGGCGGGAGTGAAAGTAGAGGAAGCTACGTCATGGCTGGAAAAGATTTCGGGACGGATCGAAGTTGAGCAGTTGTATCCCAGCTGGTTTATTTTCGCTGACGGATTCCGGTTCAGTACGGTCAATCGGATTATTCGGCGCATCATGAATTTCACTGCCGCGCTTTGCGGGCTCATCATCGCCTTGCCGCTAATTCCTTTAGTAGCCCTGGCCGTAAAGCTGAGTTCCGAGGGCCCCGTTTTCTACCGGCAACAAAGGGTGGGACGGGGGGATGAGAGTTTCTATTGTTACAAGTTCCGGACCATGCGCCAGGACGCTGAAGCCGATACGGGCGCAACTTGGGCTACGGACGACGATCCGCGCATTACAAGAGTCGGCCAATATCTCCGACTGCTGCGCCTGGATGAGATTCCGCAACTGTGGTGTGTGCTCAAAGGGGATATGCACTTCGTAGGCCCACGCCCGGAACGTCCGGAATTCGTGCAGTGGTTGACCCGAGAGATTCCTTATTACAACTTGCGCCATGTCGTGCGTCCCGGTATTACAGGCTGGGCGCAAGTTCAATATAAGTACGGCAACACCCTTCAGGACGCCCGGGAGAAACTTCAGTACGACCTGTTTTATATCAAGAATGCCTCCATTGGTTTGGACCTCCTGATCATGTTCCAGACGGTGAAGATTGTCCTGCTCGGGCGGGGCGCGAAATGAAGTTGCTCTTCTGGGGAGCGGCTGCGTTCATCGTGTACACGTACGCCGGGTACCTGGGATGGCTATGGTTCCGAGCCCGCATGCGCTCCCTGCCGCTGCACCGCGAAACATACGAGCCGACCGTGTCGGTCGTTATGGTCGTGCGGAATGAAGAGGCGGTTTTAGAGAAGAAGTTGCAGAATCTTCTTGCAATGGACTATCCACCAGAGCGGTATGACCTTGTGATCGTATCGGACGGCTCAACCGATCGAACCGAGGAGATCTTACGCGATCAGACGGGCAATCCCAGGATACGCGTCCTGCTCAAGCAGTTGGGTCAAGGCAAGGCTTGCGGACTGAATGACGCGCTGGATGTTACCAGTGGCGAAGTGATCATGTTCGTAGATGCGCGCCAACAGATCGAGGCGGGCGCTCTGCGAGTGTTGACCGAGAATTTCGCTGATCCCGAAGTGGGTTGCGTGAGTGGCGCGCTGATTTTGGGCGACCCGGAATTGGGAGAGTCTGGCAGAGGAATGGGGCTGTATTGGAGACTCGAAAAGAAGATTCGGGAACTGGAATCTGCATCCGGATCCGTTGTGGGCGCAACTGGGGCCGTTTATGCGGTTAGGCGCGACTTGGTGGGTCCTGTGCCCGAAGGAACCATACTGGATGATGTGTACATACCGATGCAGGTCGTGCGACGAGGAAAACGTGTGATTTTTGATCCAAGGGCACGGGCTTGGGACACTCCGAACCTGGGCGGTTCGCGCGAATTTTCCCGAAAGGTCCGGACGCTGAGTGGAAACTACCAATTGATGCAGTTGGCACCCTGGCTGCTCAGCAGCGAGAACCCAATCCGATTTGAGTTCGTAAGTCATAAGCTCCTGCGTTTGGCCGTCCCTTTCGCACTCGCCATTCTTCTGCTGACATCCATTGCATTGCGTGGCAGGTTCTACGGCATCGTGCTGGCGCTGCAGCTAATGTTCTATGCCCTGAGCGTGCTGTCGCTAACGCGCCGCTTCGAGCGCGGAACCTTGGCGCGCATTGCTGATGCGGCGGGTACTTTTGTGTTATTGAATAGCGCCGCAGTTGTAGCTCTGGCTAATTTTGTTTCGGGCAGACGAACATCATGGACACGATGAACGGGATCTCTGGAACAAAAAAAGCCAAGAGCCATCGCTGGAAGTCATAGAGCCTGGTTCCAGTACCGAGGGGAGAACGCTTTGCTGAGTGAGAACAAGCAGTGAAGGTCCAACTAGAAGGAGCAGAGAATTTGAAGGCTGGACTTGCCGCAGGACATTGTTGTGCCGCTCAGGGAGTTTGTGCTTGGTGGGCAGTGAGTCCAGCATACTCGGGGGGACGAGCAAGAACGGATTAATTACCATGCAGACCATACCTCAGAGACGGGCAGAGCATTCCAACCACTGGAGTACGCGGATCAGGTCCGTGTCGTCCAAGAAATTCGCGCTCCCGGATCAGCAGGAACGATCTCGTATGGGTTACTGGACGATGGTCGTCTTTTCCTTTCTGTACTATTTCCGCCCGGGCGACATCATTCCCGGGATTGCTCCATTGCACCTGGCCAAAGTTGCAGCGTTCTTTGCCATATTTGCTTTATTGCTGGGGGCGAACCGTCTTCATTCCAGAAAACTTCCGGGTGAGGTCAAAATCATCCTGGCACTATTTGTTTGGCTGGCGATCACCATTCCATTTGCGTCGTGGCGAGGGGGAAGTTTCGCCGTCGTCTTTATCGAGTTCGCGAGAATCGTGATAGTCGTAGTTACGCTCGTCCTCACGGTGACACGCTTCGTGGAATTGCGTCGGTTGATCCTGATGCAAGCGCTGGGAGTGTCACTTATGACCTTCGCGGCCCTGATTGTAAATAACCGGATGCAAGGTCGGTTGGCCGGTATGGGGGATGGATTATTATCCAATCCAAATGACCTGGCCATGAACATCGCGTTGAATTGGCCGATCTGCCTGGCCTTTCTCTTAACCGGGCGCGGGGTCATAAAGAAAATGTTCTGGGCGACGACCATGCTCGTCATGATTTACGCATTGATGGCAACCTATTCACGGGGCGGCTTTTTGGCTCTCGCCGTGGCGATTTTGATTTGTCTCTGGGACTTCGGAATTCGCGGCCGGCGCGCCTACTTGCTTGGAATCGCTGTCTTGGGCTTGGCGGGCATGTTAGTTGTGGCCCCAGGGAACTACGTCAAACGTTTGGAGACACTCTTCGGAAAGTTCCAAGAGGGGGATTACGACCGGGGTTCGGCTGAAGCCCGGAAGGAACTTCTAGAGAAAAGCTTAGTCATCACGGCAACTCACCCCGTATTTGGCATTGGGCCGGGCAATTTCCCCTCCTACACCGGCCTGTGGCGAGTAACTCACAACACCTACACACAACTGAGTTCGGAATGCGGTATCCCGGCGCTGCTGCTCTTTTTTCTGCTGCTACGGAGGGCGTTCCTCAACCTGTTCTACTTGCGAAAGATGCCACGAGCCCCGGACAAACAAGAGATGCATCTCTATGTCAGCGCATTAAGTGCTTCGTTCGTGGCGTATCTCGTGGGGGCTTTTTTCTCCAGCAGTGCGTATGAACTGTTCCCTTACTACATGGTTATATATACGACTTTGCTGTACCGATTGGGTTTTCCAGAACAAGGACGGGAAGCGAAACCGGTGCTCAACCCTCCAGTGGAGGTTCGTCAACAAGCCTATAGTGCCATTTGATGACGTGTCATGCTGGTCGTGATAAAGCGTGATTGCTTGGCTCCGCTCCTACGCCCCTACGATGTTCCACACAGCGTGACACCGATCATCAGCAGCAACAGAGTGAAATCGGGTGGCACCTGAACGGCGCCAGGAGGTTACTCCCCAAGCCAATCTGCCATGCGAGCGACATTATCACCGTGCTCTAATCCTTCCAGCTTCGCTCGAATGGCAGCATCGTTTTCGACGAGGAACACCAGTTTGTCAAATAGATCTGCGGCACTGGTTTCTGTGTAGGTGAGCGTGCCGGGCGGTCGGCGGCCATTCTCGCTGGCAACGACCGGAATTCCCATAACCAGGGACTCCAAGACTGATGCGGCAACCCCGTCGCAGGCCGGCGTTCTTATGCAAGCGAAACAGCGGCTTAGCAGAGTTAGAAATTGGTCGTGGGTAAGGTTGCCCAGCAGCAGCAGGCGTCGCCGCTCTTCGTCCGGCCACTCACTGACAAACTCTTGAGCGGGTGGCAGTTCCCGCTCGGGGAATCCCAACCAGATAAAGCCGGCATTCGGCTGGTATTCACCGAATCGGTGCATTGCCTCCCGCAGCATCGTAAGCCGGTACTCTGGCCGGAACGAAACATAACAGAAAAAAACGGGCCAATGGCTCTTTAGGAAGGTCTCTATTTCTTGGGATAAAGGTAGGGGCTGAAAACTTAAATACTGGGGGGAGAAGGTTTCAATCGCTGCAACTTTTTCCGGTGGGACCCCATGGACCGCCACTGCTTGCTTCACGAAGTTGTCGTCGCAAGCAATTCCTTCTGCTAACCGGAACAACAAAGCAAAGGCCCAGCGCAGTGCAAAGCTATCGGGACGCGGAAAATAGGCTTGCGACAGACCGCCATGAAACGTGATCCGCGCGGGATGGAATGTAAGGCGGCCCGCGATTGCGGCGATCAACGCCAATATGTATCCCTTTTTGGACTGACCATTGACATGAACGTTCAGGCGATAGCCCGCAGCCGCATAGCGGAAGACTTTGAACAGATAGTCGAATCCTCCTTGGACATCGATGTAAGCAGGATCTTTGATCTGGCGGTTCTCATTGATCTTCAGCACGTGGCAAATATGCCCGCGACGACGCAATTCATCCGTCACCAATTTCGTCTGAATGGCCCAACCGCACATCGGAGGCGGATAATTGCCAATCTGAAGGATCTTCTTTCTGCTCTTCATTGCTGCGGTCATGAGTACGCTTGTCATGAAAACGATTGCGAATGAGTTCTGGGTGCCCGACAGCAACTTGGGGCGGACGGCTCATCCTGGGTTACTGACTAGTATACTATCGCAAAGTAACATTACTAGACCGTTAGCATCAAAGCTGCCGTGGCGGGCACTGCGCCAGAGCTCTGTAACCGACAAAAGCAGCGTGGCGTCTCCATTTTGGTAGGTCGCTTTGATTCTGCTATTATCGGTCCACAATTTGCTCTCATTGAGGAAGATTTGTATGACTTCTGCTCGTGATATCGCGGAGATCGCTCGCAGCACGTCGGAAGCGAGCAAGACCCGACTGCTGGACGTAGACCTTACGCGATACCAAGATCCCCCAGCGGAAACATGCCATCCATTGGAATATGCTTTCCATCTGCTTGGAAACGTAAAGGACAAGTTGGTCCTGGACCTAGGGTGCGGGTCAGGTGAGGTGACCGTTCCTCTCCGACAGCGAGGTGCACGTGTCGTCGGCATAGATATTTCTCCGGATCTCATTGCCCTTGCCCAGGAAAGACTACGAAGGCACGGACTTGACGCCGAATTAAGGGTCGGCTCGGCCTATGACACGGGCTTGTCAGATAAGTCGGTCGATGTTGTCTTCTGTATGTCACTCCTCCACCACTTGCAATTGGATCGCGCTAAGAATGAGATATGCCGCATCCTGAAGCCGGATGGCCTATTTATCTTTAAGGAGCCGATACGGTTCTCGTGGACCATGAGACAGCTGCGCCGACTATTTCCACCCGCAGAAGATGTATCAGAGTTCGAATATCCTCTGAATTCTAAGCAAATAGAAGAACTGGTTGAGGGGTTCCAAGTAGTCGCCAGCCGCAGCTTTCGGACTCCATTCGTGCCTCTACTCACCCGGACCATGAAGGCGGCGCATCTGCAGAAAGGAATCCTCGTTCGTGATGCATGGGTTCTGAAGCACTTCCCGGTGCTTACACATTTCGCTACGATCCGCGTGATGGCGCTGAGGCGCACGGTATAAGGTTCAGCTACTAACTACGACTTGTCAGCCGCTGTTGCCCGCTCGAAGTTTCCTTCAACTACATCCGCAAGTCTGATGTCACCGACTTACTCGTTTTAGTGCAAGCGAGTCGAAGCTTCGTTTCCGAAGCCTAACTGGAAGCTATCTCGCGGCATCTTCACGTCAGTTCTGATTTGGTTTGCAAGAGCCGCCGCCATCGCAACATCTACTCCGCCCGTTCCACTGAAATACCGCACGCCGGCAGTAACTAACTTACTGTGACAGGCCACTGGTCGCCTCGAAGCCAGGTGGCGTGGCGTGATGAACGGTTTCGGGGATTCTGCCGAAGCTTCTTGCCTGAGAATTCCACTGTGGAAGTGCCTGGAGAAAATTCCGGTGCCACAATTCCAGCACAAGCATTCGCCAAAGCAGGGAGGACCGATCCCGTCTTCCACGGAGATGCTCGTCTACGAGCGAGCGGACCGCAGCTGGTTTGAAGTAACCACGCTGCAGGCTGGTTGGCTCCAGCAAGAGCTGCAAGAACTCGTCCTTCACCTCGCTCCGCATCCATTCCACCAGTGGTAACTGAAAGCCCTGTTTTCGGCGATCCAAAAGTGCACGCGGTATCCCCAGCCGTTCTGCGAGCTTCTTGAGAATGTATTTTCGGTTCTTTTTTTGAACCTTCCACTCGATAGGCAGAGCTGTGACCCATTCCACGAACTGATGGTCCAACATTGGCGCCCGCACTTCGAGCGAAGTGGCCATACTCATCCGATCGACTTTGGTCAGGATATCTCCAGGAAGATATGTTTTAGTGTCCAGGTAAAGTAAACGGCTCAACGGATCTTGGGCGGGGGCATTGTCGTAGGTGGCTTGCCAGGCTTGTAGCGGATCAGGAAGGCGCTTCGCGAAATCCAGAAACTCAGCCGTAAATAGTCCTCGCTCGCGGTGCAGAACTGGAAAAAAGGATACGTCGTCCAAATATCTGTCGCGCGCACTTAGCGACGCGTTCCAAGCAAGGTTCTTCCCATACATTCCCGCCGGAATCAAGTCATGGATAGCGGCGCGGTACGCTCGGCCCATCCAACTTGGGAGCTGATTGAACTTCTGGCGATCCATGGCTACTAAGTACCGGTCATAACCGGCAAACAGCTCGTCTCCACCATCGCCAGACAGCGCCACCGTAACGTGTTTTCTCGCCATGCGGCTGACATAATAGGTAGGCAGCATCGAAGAATCGCCGAACGGCTCTTCCAGCATGGTCGAGAGATAATTCAACGTTTCTTTGAGATCGGGATCCACCACCAGTTCGCTGTGGTCAGTGCCGAACTGTTGCGCCACGGCGCGAGCATATTCTGCCTCGTTGAAGCTTTCTGCCTTAAAACCAATGGAGAACGTCCTGATGGGTTTAGAGCTTGCTCGCGCCATCAGGGCAACAATGATGGAAGAATCCACGCCTCCGCTCAACAAGGCCCCAAGTGGCACATCGCTGATCATGCGGATGCGAACCGCCTCTGCCAGTTGCTGCTCCAGCTCCTCAAGGCACTGCTCCTCGGAAATCGCTGCTCGCGTCCCATATGCAGGGAGATCCCAGTAGGGACGGACGTTCAGTGACCCGTCGCGCCACTCCAGCAAGTGGCCAGGAGGGAGCTTGTGGATTGTCTCGAAAACAGTATGAGGATCAGTTATGTAGCCGAAGTAGAAATACTGTAGTAATCCCTCGCCGCTCAATTGAGCAAGTTCGGGACGGAGGGCCAGAATCGCCTTGATCTCGGACCCGAAAAGCAGTTGTCCGCGATGAATGGCGTAGTGCAGGGGTTTCTTACCAAGGCGGTCGCGTGCTAAGAGCAGGACCTTCCGCTCCAGGTCGTAGAGAGCGATGGCGAACATGCCTCGGAGCTTCTGAACGAAGTCGGAGCCCATTTCTTCGTAAAGATGTACGATGACTTCCGTATCAGAGTGGGTATAGAAGCAATGTCCGCGAGCTTGGAGTTCGCGGCGAAGATCCGGGAAGTTGTAGATCTCTCCATTAAAGACGACCCATACGGTCTTATCCTCGTTGTGAATAGGCTGATGACCACCCGCAACATCGATGATGCTCAGCCTGCGCATGCCGAGCCCGACAGGCCCTTGCGTGAAAATGCCTTCGTCATCTGGACCGCGATGCACAATCTTCTGGCACATGCGGTGCACGTCCGCGTCGTCAGCTCTTTCGTCGGTCCGCACGACCAGGCCCGCTATTCCGCACATGGCTCAATCTCCTCCGTTTCCGGAGCAGGGATTGCTCGAACCTCTGCCGCAGGTGGTCCTTGTAGGGCGATGGGCTGCTCGACCCACAAACTAATGCCTTGGAGACCGCAATTCTGGAAACAATGGAAGACTTCTACAGAGATGACCGCGGCGGATGTATTTTCAGACGGCCTCATTACCCGGAAACCTCGATCGGACGCTGTTGACAGCGCGAAAGCCCACTAATTTTATCCCAAAAAAGGTTGTGCGTTCCGTCTAGGCTTGGCATTTCCGCTCCTACCGCTCGTTGTACATAACCCACAAAACACTGACAACGCTGTATGGTCTTTCGCCGGATTTATGCTTGCAATCGATATCGATTTGACCCGGCACCACCGATGTGCCTTTGTGTTAGAGTTCAAAATTGTGAAGCTCTGCAAACAGCACATGCCCTCAATTCCGACTGCCTTGTCGTGGGACTGAGGTTTGCGTACAAGCGCGGGTTTAGCATAGAGCCTTCTTGGGCATCCAGGGATATTCAAGCACTCAAGCCAATCACTTCCGGGAATGTTAAGAAATATCAGACGAGCGCTTTTGCACCTACAACAAAGGTCCGGAGCATTCCGCCTGGTGCTTAACAGTCGGTGGCGGAGCAAGAGACTGCTGATTCTCTGCTACCACGGCGTCTCCCGCATGGACGAGCATTTGTGGAGACCAAGCTTGTACATGCAGCCCGAAATATTCCGTCAGCGACTGGAGATCCTGGACCGGGGCAAGTACAACGTTTTGCCGCTCGGAGAAGGGCTCCGGCGCCTCCAAGCCGCGGAATTGCCGCCGAGGAGTATAGCGATTACGTTTGATGATGGCGGTTACGATTTCTACGCGGCTGCGTTTCCGGTGATTCGGGATTATGGATTTCCGGTTACCGTGTATCAAACCACCTACTACGGTGATTATCAGATGCCGGTTTTTAATCTGATCTGCTCTTATCTACTGTGGAAGGGGCAAGATCGCGTCCTGCACAACCCTGAAGAACTGGGGCTCAGCGGCCCTCTGGATCTGAGAACCGAAAGGGCCCGCATGCAAATTCAGCGGAAATTGGTTCTGGATGCAGAGGAACGCAACTTAACCGGATCTCAAAAAAATGATGTGGCTGCGGTTTTGGCCAAGTCTCTCGGGATTTCCTATGACGAAATATTATCGAGCCGGATATTCCAGCTGATGAATTCGTCCCAGCGGGCAGAGCTTGCGGCAGCCGGCGTCGATTTCCAACTCCACACTCATCGGCATCGTACTCCTCTGGAGGAGCGTCTGTTTCGGAAAGAGATTCGAGACAACCGGAACAGCTTGCAAGCGCTGGGCGAGACGGCAATCCATTTCTGCTACCCCAGCGGAGTTTATAGGCCGGAATTTATGAAGTGGTTGCAAATGGAGGGCGTGGTTTCTGCGACGACATGCGACAGTGGGTTGGCCACCCGGCGAAGCAATCCTTTTCTTTTACCCCGTCTGGTAGATACCTCGGCGCGCAGCCCGGTTGAATTTGAAGCTTGGTTGACCGGGCTTGCTCATTTGCTAACCGTTCGGAAAGCAGCCCCCCAGATTATTCCTGCAGCGGCCGGGAGCGTCTCCCGGAATGTCGACGTGGCTCAATCAGTTCTCGGGAAGGAATCCGGGAGGGAATAATTGGCGCGAGTACTAGTGCTGGATGGCCATAGCGCGGCAACCCTGGCGATTACGCGATCTCTCGGCCGGGCAAAGTATTGGGTTGCCGTAGCCTCGAGCCGCGGTATCGATGCCCCGGCGGAGTTGTCTCGTTACTGCCGACTGAGCACGCGATATCCAGTTCCTTACGAGGATGCTTCTGGTTTCGTCGAAACCGTGCTGGAATTTGCCCGCAAAAACGAAATCGAGCTCATCATTCCAGTTACCGACTTTACGATCGCGCCGCTGTCAAAGAACCGACATCAGTTCCAGGGAGTGTCCCGTCTGGCTTTGGGTGCGGATGCGGCGATCGAACTTGCCGCCGACAAGTTTCGCACTATAGGTCTGGCGCGCGAGTTACGAATACCTGTGCCGGAGACGTTGCTGGTTTCATCGCTCGAGGATCTGGACCGCGCCGCCCCGAACTGGCACTTTCCAGTGGTCGTCAAAGACCGATTCTCCGTGCGTTGGACCGGCAACCGTGCCGTCCTCGGCTCCGTGGCCTACGCCTATTCGATAGAGGATCTGAAAAAAAAGGTAGGACACAGGCTGAAGGAAGCCGGAGATGTGCTGATTCAGCGATTCGTACAGGGAGCAGGCATAGGTTTCTCCTCTCTGGCGGCAGAGGGGAATGTCTGGCTTCCTTTTTCGTGGCTGCGCGTTCGGGAAACCGATCCCCGAGGATCGGGGAGCAGCGCGCAAGTATCAATTCCGCTGACGCCGGAGGTCGAAGAAGCCAGCCGGACTCTGGTCACGCAAGCTGGATTGGGCGGAATTTGCATGGTCGAGTTCAAGCGACCGCATGATGGCGGGCCCCCAGCTCTTATGGAAATCAACGCTCGGCCTTGGGGCTCACTGCCGCTTCCGATTGCGTGTGGGATCAATTATCCGCTTCTCTGGGTGGAGTGGCTCCTGACCGGCAAATTGCCACCTGCACGAATCGAATACCAGAAGGGGATTCTTTGCCGTCGTTTGGTGAACGAGCTTACACACCTGGAACACACTTTCCGCGGCACGCCTCCGGGCTGGCCTCTGCCCTATCCTGGCTTCCTTGAAACCCTGCTGAAGATTTCAGTGCCATGGTATCCAGGTATGCGTTACGCCGATTTCTGGTTCAGAGATCCTTCTCCCGGACTCTCCGGTTTGGGAAGTTGGTTTAGTGGGCACTTGCGGCAGCGATTCAAATCGAAATCATCGGCCTAGTACATCTTGCAGAACGCGCGAAAAACTCTCTGCTACCTTAGGCCAGCTGTAGTTTTCG
>Ga0207665_10001111_pt1 | contig 18071 bp, 15 predicted proteins | sample LARL112metaG_FD_184351 | JGI IMG/M metagenome (GOLD analysis project Ga0207665, IMG submission 184351) | Corn, switchgrass and miscanthus rhizosphere microbial communities from Kellogg Biological Station, Michigan, USA - LAR L11-2 metaG... | ecosystem: Host-associated > Plants > Roots >...
GCACGCGCTGCTCTTCTACAACGACTACAACGTCGCCGGCGAGGACGGCACGAACGCCAAGAGCGACGCGGTGTTCGCATGGCTTAAGCAGATGCTCGCCCAGGGCGTACCGATCAACGGAGTCGGGGACCAGGGGCACCTCGATACGCAGTACGGGTTCAGCGGCACGCAGATGACCCAGGACCTGCAGCGGTACGCCAGCCTTGGCCTGAAGGTGGCCATCACCGAGGCCGATGTCCGCACGTTCGTGAACAACGCGACCGACCAGGTGCCCACCGACCACCTGGCCACGTTCGCGCAGCCGGACGAGTTCGGGCAGATGTTGAAGGCGTGTCTCGCGGTGCGCCAGTGCATATCGTTCACCGTCTGGGGATTCGGGGACGCGGACTCCTGGGTGCCCGGCTTCTTCACCGGCGAGGGGTACGCCACGATCTACGACGTGAACCTCAACCCCAAGCCGGCCTACACCGAACTCCACCAGGATCTCCGGCTCGCCGCCTTCGGCGCCCCGCACCGGGTGCCGAGCTGGGCAGGCCGGTAGCAACGGCAAACGGGCTCGAGTTCCGGGATGCGAGGGGCGTAGCCATTCCGGTCGGCGTGCCCCCGGGTACCCAGGAAGATACCCGAGGCATACCGGGCCCGTGCGCTCAGCCTCTGATCGCGCCGACTAGGCCACCGACGAGGTAGCGCTGCGCGAAGACGAAAATGGACAGGGCGGGGAGCATGGAGAGCGCGGTATAGGCGAAGACTCTCGCGGTGTCCGTGCTGTACTGCGACTGGAACATGGCCACCGCGAGCGGCAGCGTGAAGTGTGACGGCGTGCTGAGCACGATCAGTGGCAGCAGGTAGGTGTTCCAGCTCGTGACGAAGGCCAGAATCCCCACGGTAATCAGGGCGGGCCGGGACAGCGGGAGCAGGATCCGCACGAAGAACCGGATCCTGGTGGCGCCGTCCACGGTCGCCGCGTCCTCCAGTTCCCCGGGGATCGCCCGCATGAACGGGCGCAGGATGACGATCGTGACCGGCAGCGAGAACGCCGCTTCGGGCAGCGCTACCCCGAACAGGTTGTCGTTCATGCCGATCTTCTGCAGCATCAGGAACAGCGGCAGGGCGGCGGTATTGAGCGGGAACAGCAGCCCGGCCGTGAACAAGAGGAACAATCCGTCGCGCCCGCGGAAGGTATACCGGGACAGCGCGAAGGCGGCCATCGAGCCGAGCACCATGGCCAGCGCGGTCGCCACCACCGCGATAATCGCGCTATTCAGGACCGCCTGCCAGAACACCGCGGACTCCAGGATCGAGGCGTAGTTGCTCCACACCCACGGATGCGGCAGCCCGTTCGGGTTGGAGCCGAGCTGGCCGGTGGTCCGGAAGCCGCTCAGGATCAGGTAGAGCATCGGCACCAGGGTGATCGCCAGCACGAACAGGATCACCAGGTAGGTGCCGGGCCGCGTGATCCAGGTGCGCCGGCGGGCAGCCGTGTCCGCGTGCCCGCGGCCACGGGCAGCGCTGAGGACTGTCATGTCACCTCACCCCACTGCTCTTGTCAGTGCCCCGGCGGTGTCCCGGCGCAGCGCGTACCGCTGGTAGGCAAGCGCGAAGACGAAGGAGATGATGAACAGGACTACGGAGACCGTGGCCCCGTACCCGAACTGGGTGCGCTCGGCGCCGTTGAAATACAGGTACGTGAGCATCGTCTGCGACGCGTTCGCCGGTCCGCCCAGGGTCATGATCCAGACGATGTCGAAGAGCTGGAGCGAGCCGATGACCGCCAGGAAGATCCAGATCCTGATGGTAGGGCCGAGCAGCGGCAGCATGATCCGCCTGGTTATCTGCCATGACGAGGCACCGTCGATGGCCGCGGCCTCGCGCAGCTCGGGCGGGATACCCTGCAGGCCGGCCAGCAGGAGGACGATCCCGAAGCCGATGAACTGCCAGGTGACCACGAAGAACAGCGTGTAGAGCACCAGTGAGGTGCTGGCCAGCCAGAAGTGGATCAAGGCGGCCAGGCCGACCGACTTGAGCAGGCTATCCACGGGCCCGCCGTGCGACAGCAGCATCGACCACATCACCGCGGTCGTGGCCTGGGACAGCACGTACGGCGTGAACACGGCAAGCCGCAGGGCCGTCTGCCCGCGCATCCGGCGGTTGAGCAGCAAGGCCAGCCCGATGCTGATCGGGAGCTGGATGACGACGGACAGGACCGCGATGATGATGTTGTGCAGCAGGGCCTGGTGGAACACGGAACCTGTCACGACACCCTGGTAGTTCTGCAGGCCGATGAAGTCGCTCAGCGGCCCGTAGCCGTTCCAGTTGTACAGGCTGTACCAGATGGCGAAGATCATCGGGACGAACACGAACCCGATGAACAGGATCAGGGGCGGACCGAGCAGGATGGCCAGCTCGATCCGCTTACGCCGCGCGCTGCGTTGCTTCGGCGGGGCACCGGCTGCGGCCGGGCCGGAGATGATCTCCGGCCCGGCCGCCAGCCTGGCTGCTCCGCGGTCCTGGGTGCTTTCCGCGCGGGCCATCAGTGGCCGGAGCTGGAACTCACGGAGTTGATGATGGCCGAGTTGCTGCCCTTACCCGCGAAGAAATTCGCGATCGCGGCGTCCAGGGCCAGGCCGGGGTTGGTCGGCAGGGCCTGGTCAAAGTACACGGCGACGTAGGCGGCGGTGTCGTGCGCCTGCGCGGCCGCCTTCACCGCCGGGCTGGTGATCGCCGATTCCGCGGCGGGGTTGGCCGGCAGCCCGATGCTCGCCTGCGTCACCAGCTGCTTCTGGACCTCGGTGCTGTCGATGTACTGGAGGAACTGGGCGCAGGCCGGCTCGGCCGCCCCCGTGGTGCAGGACCAGCCGTCACCGCCGCCGAGCACCGAGCTCGGGTCGCCCTGGCCGCCGGGCACGGCCGGGAACGCGAACCAGCCGAGCTTGGAGTCGATGCTCTTGTCGGTGGTGTCACCCTTAGCTTCGCCGGGCTCCCAGTCGCCTTGCAGTTCCATCGCGACCTTGCCGTTCGCCAGCATGCCCGCGGAGCTGGTCGGGCTGCTCTGCGCCGCGACGGCGTTGAACCCGGGCTCGAACGGGTTCGTCGCCAGGAACGCGGTGAGGTCCTTCGTCGCCTTGGAGAAGCACGGCGCGCTCATGTTCGACGCGGTCATGCCCTGCTGTATGACGGAGGTGGAGCATTCCCTGACCGCGAAGTACTCCCACCAGAACGCGTCCGGCCACTGGGCCTGGCCTCCAAGCCCGATCGGGGCGATGCCATGGGCCTTGAGCTTGGCGTTATCGGACTCGAGCTCGGGGATGGTGGTGGGCGGTGTAGTTATGCCGGCCTTGGCGAACAGGTCCTTGCGGTACCAGAAGCCGACCACGTGCTGGTCGTACGGAACCCCGTACTGCTTCCCGTTGACCTGCCAGCCCGCGGCCGCCTTGCCGAGCGTCCCGATCCAGCCCGACACGTACTGGGTGAGGTCGGCCAGCTTGCCCGACTGGATCTGGGTGGCCTCGGCGCCGCCGCCCCACTGCTGATAGATATCCGGCGGGTTGTTCGACTTCAGCGCGATCGGCATGTTGGTCTTGAAGAACTCATTCTGGTGCGGGACGTTCTGGATGGTCACATTCGGGTGCGCCGTCTGGAAGGCGGTTATGGCACTGACCCAGACGCCCTTGAGGGGGTCGGCGGTGGCGTTATTCCACCAGCTGAGCGTGACCTGGCCGCCGGCGCTCGAACTCGTCGACGAGCTCGAGCCGGCCGAAGTACCGCTACTACTGCTGCTGCACGCGGCTATCGTGGCCGCTGCTGCCGTCACCGCTATGGCGACGATGACAGGTTTCGGTGAACGTCGCATGAGGCTCATCTCCTGACGATGCCGGGATCTCCGCGGTTCCGACCAAAAAGACAGACGTCCACCGCAGGTGACGTCTTACGAGGACCTCGAAAGTTTATGTTTATATTTCGGAATTTCCCGTTATCATAGAAACCGTGAGGTCGCCGGTCAACCCTTCGTTTCTAAGGTGTTACGTTCCTGCGTTACGCTATGTGATGCCCGGATAGTGGCGTTCTCGGCCGAAGTCGCGATACCGTGATCGAAAGTCTTTCGGATGTTGACGATCACCGTGCGGACCTGCCGGCCCGGCGATGAGCCGGCGGTGAGAAAAGGTGGTGCAGTGCTTCCAAGCAGCAATGCGGTCAGCGAGGCCGCTCGGAGGGATCGCGGGCGGACGACCCTGGCGGCTATCGCCGCCGAGGCCGGCGTGTCGCTGCCGACGGTCTCGAAGGTGGTGAACGGACGGCGGGATGTCGCCCCGGCGACGCGCGCGCTTGTCGAGCGCCTACTCCACGAGCACCAGTACACCCGGGCGGGCACCCGGCGGCATCGCCGGTCCGGCCTCATCGACCTGGTGTTCAACGGCCTGGACAGCCCGTGGGCGGTGGAGATCCTGCGCGGCGTGGAGGAGTGGGGCACCGAGCACTCCACCGCCGTGGCGGTCTCCGCGGTACGGCACGGCAATGCCCGGCCGGCGAGCTGGACGAGCGGGCTGGCGAGCCACGATACCGACGGGGTGATCCTGGTGACCTCCGAGCTCACCGGCAGTCAGCTGGCGCAGCTCCGGGAGGCCGACATCCCGCTGGTCGTCCTCGACCCGGGGAACCCGCCGCCTCCGGACCTGCCCAGCGTCGGCGCCACGAACTGGGCCGGCGGCCTGGCTGCCACCGAGCACCTGCTGGGCTTGGGACACCGCCGGATCGGGGCGATCGCCGGGCCGGGTGACTACCTGTGCAGCCGGGCGAGAACCGACGGATACCGGTCGGCGCTGGAACGGGCGGGCATCAAGTTCGACCCGGCGCTGGTCCGCAACGGCGACTTCCAGCACGAGGCAGGCTTCGTATGCGGCGCTGAGCTGCTCGACCTGCCCGAGCCCCCGACGGCGATCTTCGCCGGCAGCGACCAGCAGGCGTTCGGCTTGTACGAGGCGGCCCGGCAGCGGGGCCTGCGGGTACCACAGAACCTCTCGGTCGTCGGCTTCGACGACCTGCCGGTCTCGCGCTGGGTACCCCCGCCGCTCACCACGGTGCGGCAGCCGCTCGACGAGATGGGTCGGGCCGCGGCCCAGATGCTGGGCGACCTAATCGAAGGGCGGCCGCTGCGCTCGAGCCGGGTCGAGCTGTCCACCGAGCTGATCATCCGGGAGTCGACCGCAGCGCCCGCCCGGGCGCGCTCATGACCGCCCCGGTGGTACCCGGTACCGAGGCTGCGGCCGAGCCCTGGCGTGACCCGTCCCGGCCGGTCGCGGAGCGCGTCGCCGACCTGCTGGGCCGGATGACGCTGGCCGAGAAGCTGGCTCAGCTCGGCAGCGTGTGGGTCGGGGCGGCCGGCGACGGGGTCGACGGGTTTGCGCCGATGCAGCACGAGTTCAGCGCCGAGCTGCCGCCGCTCGACGACCTGATCCAGGACGGCATGGGGCAGCTCACCCGGGTGTTCGGCACCCGTCCGGTCCCGCCGGCCGTGGGCATGCTTGCCCTGGCCGGGCTGCAGCAGCAGATCATGACGGCGAGCCGGCTCGGCATTCCTGCCATCGCTCACGAGGAGTGCCTGACCGGTTTCGCGGCTTGGTCGGCGACGATCTTCCCTACCCCGCTCTCCTGGGGCGCGTCCTTCGACCCTGGCCTGGTACGAGATATGGCCGCCGCGATCGGCGCCAGCATGCGGGCCTGTGGCGTGCACCAGGGCCTGGCGCCCGTGCTGGATGTGGCGCGAGACCCCCGGTGGGGCCGCACCGAGGAGACCATCGGCGAGGACCCGTATCTGGTCGGTACCATCGGCACGGCGTACGTGCTTGGCCTCCAGGCCGCCGGGGTGGACGCGACACTCAAGCACTTCGCCGGCTACTCGGCCTCCCGGGGTGGGCGGAACATGGCCCCGGTGTCCATCGGCAGGCGTGAGTTCGCGGACGTGATCTTGCCGCCATTCGAGATGGCCATCCGGCTGGGCGGCGCCCGCTCGGTGATGCCGACCTACATCGACCTGGACGGCGTACCCGCCACAGCCGACGGTGAGCTGATCGGAGGGCTGCTTCGGACCGAACTCGGCTTCGACGGCCTGGTTGTCTCCGACTATTACGCTGTGTCGTTCCTCGAGCAGCAGCACTCCGTGGCGGCCAGCCCGTCCGAAGCGGGGGCCGCCGCGCTGCACGCGGGCATCGACGTCGAGCTGCCGGCCGTGCGCTGCTACGGCACGCCGTTGCGCAAGGCCATAGCGGCCGGGCTGGCGGACGAGGCCGTCGTCGACCGGGCCGCGGCCCGGGTGCTGACCCGCAAGTGCGAGCTAGGCATGCTCGACCCCGATTGGACGGCACTGCCATCCCCGGAGGGCACCCTCCAGGCCTCCCCGCCTGACCTGGACCCGCCGGAGCACCGAAGGCTGGCTGGCCGGCTGGCCGAGGAATCGGTAATCCTACTGGCCAACTCCGGGGGCGCGCTCCCGCTCCGGCCCGGCGCGCGAATCGCCGTCGTCGGGCCGCTCGCAGACGACCCGCTGGCGTTCTTCGGCTGTTACAGCATGCCGCGGCACTTGAGCGAGGCGTATCCCGAGGCCGCGGCCAGCGTACCGGTCACCACGCTGCTGTCCGCCCTCCGCGTGGAACTGGCGGCAGTGGACGCGGAACCGACCGGAGGACCGGCGACGGTGAGCTACGCGCGCGGCTGCGACGTACGGTCGCAGGACACCTCGGGGTTCGCCGCGGCGGTCGCTGTGGCCAAGGCGGCGGAGGTCGTGGTCGCCGTGGTCGGGGACGAAGCCGGGATGTTCGGGCGCGGCACGTCCGGCGAGGGCTGTGACGTCACCAGCCTGCGCTTGGCCGGCGCCCAGGAAGATCTGCTACTGGCGCTAGCCGACACCGGGACCCCAGTGATCGCGGTGCTGGTCACCGGCCGGCCGTACGCGCTCAGTGCCGTGGCCGACCGGCTGGCCGGGATCGTGCAAGCCTTCTTTCCCGGCGAGGAAGGCGGCAGGGCGATCGCAGGCGTGCTATCCGGACGGATCGTGCCCAGCGGCAAGCTGCCCGTCGAAATGCCGGGCCCGGACGTGGCCCTGCCGTCGTCCTACCTGCGGTCCAGGCTCGCCGGCCCGCACGGCGGAAGCTCGGTGGATCCGTCACCGCTGTTCGCATTCGGGCACGGCCTGTCGTACACCCGCTTTGGCTACGATGACCTCGCCGTGTCGCCGGACCGCGTGCCCACCGATGGCATAGCGGAAATCGCCTGCACGGTCCGCAACAGCGGGTCGCGGGCGGGCGCCGAGGTAGTGCAGCTCTACCTCAGTGACCCGGTGGCGTCGGTGACGCGGCCGCTGCGCTGGCTGGCGGGCTTCGTCCGGGTTCCTCTCGAGCCCGGGGAGGCACGCCGGGTGCGGTTCCGGGTGCACGCCGACCAGGTCGCGTTCTCCGGCCGGTCCGGCCGGCGGGTCGTCGAGCCCGGCGAGATCTGCATCGGAATCGGCGGCGCGTCAGACAATCTGCCTCTGACCGGCTCGTTCATGCTGCACGGCCCGGGACGCACGGTCGGTGCCAACCGGGTGCTGCACACCGAATCAAGCATCGGCCCAGCGTAGGACGGCGATGCCCATCCAGGCCACGGCTGACCGGCGGGCGGCGTACTTCTCGGCCGTGCGGCCGAGGTCCGGACGGGCGTCGAGGACGGGGCGCATCCGCCGCCGTGCGTTGTCTCGCTTGGCCGAGATGTACTCGGTGGGCCAGTATCCCTCGTGCGGGCGGTAGCCCCTGAGCACCCGGCGGGCCACGGTGCCATGCGCACCTCGTCGCCGCCGTCGGCGATGCCCCACAGTCGATCCGGCTACGGAACCGGATAGTCCACGGCTACTGGTCCATCGACCTGGAAGTCCTCCACACCACCGCCACCGAGCAACTACCCGCATTCACAGCCAACTTTCGCACCGTCCTGAACAGCGTCACCGACAACGCCTGATCCGTTGTCGCGATTCAGAAACAGCACAAAAGTGGGCGCAACAGGGTTCGAACCCGTGGCTTCTCGCTTGTAAGACGCACTCGTACCGTCGCTAGATGTCGCCCGCCGTGGCCTGAAGTGCCCGAGTAGCACGACTAATCGTCGCCAGACGTCGCTTTACACCGCCCGACGTCTGCCTCCGTTGGCTCCCCGTTTGGCTCCCCTAAATCTCGTTAGCCGAGCTAATTGGTGGTATCGGCGTGCGCGAGGATGCATGCGGGTACGGCACGCGCCACCATCACCGCATGCGTCCCATCGCCATGGTGCCACCACCCGAAGAACTGCCAGACCCAGCCCCGCGACACCATGCAAAGCCACCGGGCCCATCTCCTATGCCCTCGCCGCGTTTCCGGCAGCGCCTTGACCGCTAGCACCCCCCAGCGCGAGTCCGGCAGGTGCCGCGGGTGATCGCCGTGACGCATCCGAGTGCACGCATCATTTTCCTCCTGATCTCTGGCGGGTTTGCGACCGCGGCTCGCGACATCGATATGCCTCATCCCTGGAGCGGGCAGCGCCCCTGTGCTGGTGCCCGCCCCGGCCTGCGCGGGGTCACCGTCTGCCTGCAGGAGCGCCACCTGCTTGATCGCCGTCCGCGACGGCGGCGGCCGGTGAGGTCGTCCTCTTGCGCAGTACCGTGCGCACAAGGACCGCGATGTCACGCTGACGGATTCCCGGCACTCTGCTGGCCCGGACGGACCCGGGGCCTCCAGATAGCCTGGGGCGGCGATCCTGCTGCGCCGGGCCGGTCACCAGCAGGTAACAGCGCAGGGCGACCCACTCGGCCAGGTGATAGCGCGCGTCGTCCTCGCCGCGCTCTGGCCCCGGGGGTAGCGCGTACTCACTGGCGACGACGTCATCGGCGATATGCCCGGCCGCAGCCGGGTCATCGCGCGTCAGCAGTGCCTGCCTGTACAGCGCAACGGCGTAACGCTGGTACATGTCCCGGCCGCGGGCCGGGCCGGTCGCGGCGGAAGCACGAACCCTGCCGGCCTTACCCCATCCCAGCATCAGAAGCTCCGAGCATCTCGGCGGCGCTGCAGTCAGCAAACGCCATCAGCCGCCGGGGTCCGGAGCAACTACTTGACGCTACCACGGGCACGATCACGACCGTGCATGACGGCGGTGCCGGCCGGCGCCCGGAGGCGGTCTGGCTCAGGCCTGACGGCGGGTTTGTGCCCTGGGTACGCGGGACACGCCGGACCGGCGCAGGCTTAGCGGCGGAAGCCGCGGTCGCGGGCCGCGATGTTGCCGAATTCGCTGGATCGTTGCCCTGGCCACGTCGCCATGGACGGGTACCCGTATATAGACGAAGCCTCGCAGTCCTTGTGCTGGAAGAGTGCGTCTTGCAAGTGGTCCCACTCATAGTCAAACCGGCTGCCGGACAGGTGCCCCGGCAGGGAGCTGACTAGCTCTTCCTCGTCGTGTGGATCCCCTCTGCGTCGCGGATCGCGATGTCCTGGATGATCCCCACAGGCTCCCGCGCGCCTGCTGGTGCCGTTCACCTTGCCGACGAGCACGAGCTGGACGGCACGGGAGATAAGGACCTGCCGGCCCTGGAAGTCCTACATGATCGATACCACGGCAGCAGGGCCTGACGCTGGCCGAGGCATGCGAGCTGCCCACGGGACAGGACACCCGCCGCCGCCCAGCCAGGCCGACTGGCATCCGGATCTTCCTGGTAGTCAGCGAGAGACCATGACCGGCCTGGCGGCCGCGGCGGCCGCGTGCGGGAAGGGTGAGTCGGCTGGCAGCGGGTCATTGCGCAGCTTTCAGCCGGGCGGGAGGGTCGCTGGTCAGCGTGCCCGCCGCGGGCCCGGAAGTACGGCCTCGAAGAAGCCGTCCGGCCGGAAGCGAGCGGCGTGATGCGCGCCCGGTGGGACGCAGCCCGTCCGTACGGGCCGCTGGCTTCGCTGTTAACGTTCTCTGTCGACATTCTCGCCACCGGTCCGGGGACACAGCATGACGACGGCCAGACGAGGATCTCAAGGGATTGCTGATCACTGACCGCGATCAGTGACCGTCGGTCTCTCCCGGCGGTCTGTACGACAAGCATCTGGTGCCCGGAGGTGCCAACCGGAGCAGGGATCCGCAGCGGTGCCTCAGCGGCCTGGTGTCAGGTCGCGGTAGCGGGCTTCGAGCAGGCAGTACAGGCCGTAGCACAGAAGGCCGGACGCGAGCCCGGCCAGCAGCCAGGGGCCGTAGGCGGAGCTGGCCACCGAACGGAAGACCGCGCCCAGCCCCTTGGCCTGCTTCGCGCTGGACAGCACCGCGGCCTTCAGCAGGAAGACGCCGACCAGCACGAACACGACGGCGCGCGCGACGCAGCCCACCGCGCCGAGCACCCTGGTCAGGATGGCCAGCGCCCGGGGCATGTCCTCTGCGGTGAACCGCTCCCGGAAGTCGAGCCGGACTGACCGGCGGCCCGTCTCCACCCCGGCGGCCACGGCGAGGACCCCCACCAGGATCAGCAGCGCACGGCCCCATCCGGTTCGCAGCAGCTCCGCGGCAACATCGGTGTCCTGCCGCTGCTCGGACTGCGCCGTCTGCGCCGGCTGAGCCTGCACCGCGAGCCGGGCGGTGCTCAGGCAGAACGCCGCGTACAGCAGGCATCCCCACGAGGACACCGCGCGCTGCCGCCACCGGCCCATCGCGCCGGTCGCGTGAGCCGGCCGGAACACGGCCTCGATGAGCTGGGTGAGCGCGTACGCGCCGAGCCCGGCCACGAGCACGACCAGCGGGACACGCCCCCAGGCGCCGGCCGCCTGCACCGCCCCGGCGCTGCTCGCGGGCGCGCCGGCGCGGCCGTGCGCCGCCAGCGCGAGGCGCAGCGCCAGGTAGCCGACCAGCAGGTAGACCGTGCCGCGGCACAGCAAGCCGAGCCGGCACACCGCGCGCAGCCACACACCGGACGCGCCCCGCGCCATCGACAGTGCAGCAGCGTGCAGCGAGGCTCCGGCGGTCCCCCCCTGGCCGGTGGATGTTCTTCAATGGACTCGCCTCTGCTAGACAGTATGCGCGGCCGCGGCCGGGAACACCCGGCTGGGACCGGAGCTGGCCGAGTTGAACACGCTGCGCGCCGCCCACGGCGAGGAGGCGTTCGGGCCGCGCTGGACCGGGCGGTGGCGTTCGGCCGGTGGAGCGCCGCCGACGTGCGCTCCATCCTGGCCGCCGGGCCCGGGACGGCTGATCCCCGGGCCGCCGGGGACACGCTGGTGCTCGAGCTGCCCGTGGTCCCGGTCCGGCCGCTGTCGGACTACGCCATCGGTGGGCTGTCATGACCGCGGCCGCGGCGCCGCTGCCCCCGACCTGGCCGAGGGGCTGCGCCGGCTGAAACTGGCCGCGATGCGCCGGCTCGCCCGGAGCTGCTCCTGATCGCGAAGACCCGGCGGTAGGCACCGGAGGACTGCTGCGCACCTGATCGTGGCCACCCTGGAATGGATCCGCGCCCGCGAGAACCTCTGCCCAGTCGGCCCGCCCGGCACCGGCAAGAGCCACCTGCTCGTCGCGCTCGGCATCGCCGCCGTGCAGGCCGGGCACAAGGTCCGCTAGTTCACCGCCGCCGAGCTCGCCGAGATTCTTCACCGCGGCCTGGCCGACAACTCCGCCGGTTGGGTGATCGATGCCCTGCTCCGCAACGACCTGATCCTCTTCGACGAGGTCGGGTTCGCCCCGCTAGACGACACCGGCGCGCAACTGCTGTTCCGCGTCGTGCGGCCGCCGCGACGGCCAGGAGTTCAGAGTCGCGGAACGCGTCGCTGATGCCGTGCGCGGTGACGGCGTCACGGTGATAGCCGGCGTCCCCCCACCAGCGCCCAGCCTAGGCCGAACGCCTGGCGCATCAGATTGGGGTGGCGGAGCATATCCTGCACCGGCGAGGTGCGGCGAGCGTGCCGCAGCCGTTCGGTTAGTTGCGGGGTGGAACGCTCCAGCAGCTCACCGAAGGCCTCCACCCGGGAACCGGTCCTGCGGCGGACCGCCTTGGCGTCGCCAGAAGGAGTTCAGACCCAGATGCATGCCTGCCCGTGGTGGGTCGGGAACACTCCGGCGAACGACCGTTCGGTGACGAAGAGCTCGATGCCGATCCACCGGATGCCCGCGTAGTAGGCGTACTGGACCGCCCCGCCTGCCGGGCGCGCCTCGTTGATCGCGGCGCCGACCGAATGGACCACCCGCGACCGCAGGCCGTCGGCGCCGATCACGTACCGGGCGCCGATATCGATTCCAGCACCGCCGCGGTCGTGCCCGTATGTGCCCGCCACCCGGCCGCGGCGGTCCCGCTGCACGCCGGTCACGGTGACGCCGTGGCGCGCGTTGGTGCCGGCCCGCTCGGCGGCGGCCGCGAGGATCGTGTCCAGCACGTACCGCCGGGGCGAGACGACAAGGCCGACCCCGGCCTTGTGCTTGATCGTGCGGCTCACCGACTCGCCAAGGGCATGGAACGTGACCTGCCTGATGGCCGGGGTGCCGCTGTCCAGGACCGGATCGAGCAGCCCCCAGCGCTGGATCTGGACCACGCCGCTACGTGCGATCGAATGCGTCGAGATGGTGTCGCTCGGGAAGGACGCCTGGTCCACGACCACCACGTCGTGCCCGAGGCGAGCGAGGAGCATGGCGGTAGCCGATCCGGCGACTCGCCCGCCCGCGACGACGACATCGTAGCGGCTCCGCTTTGAAGTCATGATTGCTCCCGTTAGCTCGTTCGGATCTGAATTCAGCTCGGTAGCAGCGCGGTCGCGATCCACAGGACCGGCATGCCGACGAGGATCGCGGCCTGGGATGAGCCGGTGCGCAGGACGGCGATGACGGCTGCGACGACCGCGGCCAGCGGCGCAGCGGCGCCGGTGTCACCGACGCCGCTGCAGGCGGCTGCGATACCGGCCGCGGCCAGCGCGGCGAATGCCGCTGGGACGACGAGTCCCGAGGCTCGCTCAAGGTATGGCGGCATCGTGATCCGGTCGGTAAGGATGATCATGCTGAGCCGGAAGAGGTAGCTGCCCAGTCCTACGGCCACGATGACGATCCAGGTGTTCATCGCCGCACCTCCACGGTTCGCTGCAGTGGATGGGGTGATTGGGTCGGCTTATCTGGGTGTCCAGTGAGACCGGCGGTCACGCCGACAGCGATAGCCAGGGCTATGCCAAGCTGCAGCGGCGCCGAAAGGGCCAGCAGCGCTACGGCGGCCGCGGCGAAGATCGCCCGGCGCTGCGCCGGGTGGGCGAGCTTGGGGATCGTCTGACCGATGAGATAGAGAGGCATCACGAACTCCAGGTGAAGCCATGCCGGCAGGCCCGCGCCTACCGTTGCGCCGACGCCAATGGCGGCGAGCCAGCACACCCAGAGCAGAACCGCGCCGCCGAAATAGTGAGCGTGCGCCCGGCGTCGGCTGAGCCGTCGGTAACCGTTGAGCCCGACCGCACACGACGGGTCGACAATCAGATAGGCAGCCACTAGCCGCCACCACCACGGCGTGTCCCGCCAGTAGCGGGCCATGGTCGCGGAGTAGAAGATGAGCCGGATATTGATTATCAGTGCCGAGGCCACCACGACCATGGGAGCGGCTCCTGCGTCAAGCATCCCAATCGTCGCCACCTGTGAGCTGCCGGCGTAGATCAGCGGTCCGGTCAGCCATCCGGCCAATGCGGGGATATCTGCCTGTGCGGCACTGACCCCGATCACCAGCCCGAACGGGATCAACCCGGCCAGCCATGGCACCATAGCCCGGGCGCCAGCGGCCACATCGCGGCGGTCGGCACGAAGGCTGATCACGGCTCCTCCACTATGCGCTCGGCCCGCCAATCGGCGGGGACATGATCGGACTCGTGCTCCAATGTGCCTGCCTGGGCAGCCCTCAAGCTTGGAGGAAAAATGGAGAACACCTGGAGACGAGGTGTGGCCGTCCCCGGTGCGACACTGGTGACAGGTGCGGGGAGGGAGCTTTCTTGATCTTCGTCTTCGGCGACTGCGAGCTTGATCTTGACCGGTTCGAACTACGCCGGGGCGGGCAGCCCCGGCCGGTTGAGCCGCAGGTGTTCGACCTCCTCGCCGTACTGATCAGAGAACGGCACCGAGTCGTGCCGAAAGAAGAACTGCTCGACATCGTCTGGGGCAATCGCTTCGTGAGCGAGTCGGCGCTCACCAGCCGGGTCAAGGCGGCGCGTCAGGCGATCGGCGACGACGGACGAAACCAGCGCCTCATCCGCACCGCCCATGGACGCGGCTATCAATTCGTCGCATCGGCGGACGAAGCGGCGCAGCCCGATCCAGTCACCAGTGTCCCGCCGACCCCGCCGGAGCAGGAGATCCGATTCTGCATAGCTGGTGACGGCATCCGGCTCGCCTATGCGACCAGCGGCGCGGGGCCGCCGCTGGTGAAGGCCGCGAACTGGCTCAGCCACCTCGCCTACGACTGGGAAAGCCCGGTATGGCGGCATTGGCTGGCCGAACTGTCGCGCCGATTCCGCCTCGTCCGGTACGACGAACGAGGCTGCGGGCTGTCGGATTGGGACGTCGGACGGTTCTCGCTCGACGACTGGGTGGACGACCTGGAGACTGTGGTCGATGCCGCCGGGCTGGAGCGGTTCCCGCTGCTGGGCATCTCACAGGGCGGACCGGTCGCCATCGCTTATGCGGTGCGCCACCCCGAACGCGTCACCCACCTGGTGCTACTCGGGTCATTCGCGCAAGGCCGACGCAAGAGCGCGCGCACACCCGATGAACTCGCGCTCGCCGAGGCTCGCGTCGAGATTGTCCGCTTGGGCTGGTGGCGTCCGGATCCGACTTATCGGCAGATCTTCGTATCCCGCTTCCTGCCCGAAGCCACCCAGGAGCAATGGCGAAGTTTCGACGAGCTTCAGCAGCGGTCGACGTCCCCGGACAACGCATGGCGATTCGTCAACGCGTTCGCCAACATCGACGTCACGAACCTCGCACCTAAGCTCACCGTGCCCACGCTGATCATGTGCTCACGCCGGGAACCCGACAATCGCTTCGAGCAGTCAAGGTTGCTGGCTGCGCTAATCCCGAAAAGTCGTCTGGTTCCACTCGACAGCAGCAACCACCTACTGCCTGAGCGCGATCCCGCTTGGCGGCACTTCCTAGCCGAGATCGACCGGTTCTTGCCCAGCCCCCAATGAGCCGACCCAGTCTCACCGAGGTAGAGGCGCTGATGGCTGGCGCAGGCGCCCGTGTCCAACGATGACGCATCGAGTGGTGAGTTTACAGTCCACGAACTCGTTCTCCGGGTCAAGAGATCCCGGAGGGTCCCCTCCGGGGGGCCCAGTGGAAACCGGCGTACCACCACTTGCACGCAAACGACAATGACGGCAACCGCGCGGGCGAATACCTAAATCACCGCGAGCCGACTGACCGTCCTTGATTGAGGACCGTCGGGCGAGAACGCGCCGACGCACCGGGCTTTGCCAGCGCAAAATAAATAGCATCTCCGACATGCCCGCGGCGCCTTCACCAGCGCTCATCATCGAGCCGACGTAAACCTTTGGCTCCCCGTTCACACCCGGTGACTCATTTCTGATTTCGAAAATCATACTACAACCTGGCGGGTGCAACTGGGTTCGAACCAGTGACCCCTCGCCTGTAGGGTACATTCTTGCCGTCGCGGTAAGTCGCCAGCCGTCGCCTGATGTGGCATCCACCTGCGACAATCGTGGCTGGTAGTAGCCTGATGACCCCTCGCGTCTGCGGGCGTTGGCTCTTAGTTTGGCTATTGGGTTCCATGAACAGACAGGCCCTGGGTACCCGCGGCGACCGAGGCCAGCAGCGCCCCAATCCCAGCGCCAGCGTCGCGACCCGCCCCCTTCACACCACGCCTTCCTTTGCCACCACGGCCCCCTTAGCCGCCGAAGTCCCCGCCGCCGAAGTCGCCACCGCCGAAGTCGCCACCGCCGAAGTCCCCGCCGCCGTAATCCCCGCCGGGGGCAAAGAAGGCGTGGGGTGCAAATGCCTGGCCGAGCAGGAGCCCGGTGAACAGGCCGGGACCGAAGCCGAAGCCGCCCCAGTACGCGGGGGCGAAGCCGGCGTTGACATAGCTGACCGGAGCGCCGTTGACCTCCACGTTGCGCATCTCGGGCTCGATACCCCGGTCGACCTTGTGCGCGCAGGCGGAGCAGGCCGGTACGGTGCGGCCGGACCCGCCGCTGGGAGGCGTCCAGTAGACATCGCGCACCGACATGCCGTGCCGCGGGTCGAAGAAACACGACGCCCGCCGGTCGGGTCGCGGCTGGTCGGCCGCGCGGGCGTCGGCGCACGCCAAGTGGTACTGCCCCTCGGCGATGGCCCGGCTGACCGCGCCCATGTCCTTGACCCGCGTGGCGGCATCGAGGGCTGAAGTGCCCCGTTCGTAAGCGGCCAGGGCCGCGCTCTGCTCCTCCGCGGCGTCCCGGTTGTCCTGGTTTGAGATCGAGACGTCGGCTTGGCGGTCGGTGAGCCTCTCGCTGAGCGCCAGCAGGTCGTCCTGGGCGGCCACCTTGGCCTCCCTGAGCTCGCGCTCCCGGCGTTTGCGGACCGGGCGCCAGATCACGAAGAAGCCTAGCGAGGCGACCAGGGCAACGACTCCGAGGGTGATCAGGAGGTCTCGCAGCGTATGCGAGGCTGGGTCGGCCGCGGCTCCGGCGGATCCAGGCTCAGCCTGCTGCTTCACATCAGTGACGAAAGCCGTCAGCGCGGCGAAGACATCCTGATCCGCCTGATGCTGCTGAACCACCCGGGTCGCGATGTCGGCCGCGCCATGAGGAGGGAGCATTCCGGAGTTATGGGCGCCGAAATGCCGCAGCCGGGTGTCCAGGAAGCCGACGGTGAACCGCTCGCGCCCGCTCAGCGCGCTAATGATCTCGTTCATTGAGCTGTTGTAGCCCGAGGAACCGGACGGGGCGACCACCAGGTAGATGGGGTCGCCGCCGATCTGCCGCTCCAGCTTGGCCTGCTGACCTTGAGAGATCAAGGAGCGGCCGTCGCCGGAGACACAGACCTCCTGCTTGGCCGCGCAATCCGTGAGCGTGCTGGCGCTGGCCTGGGCAGGGACCAGCAAGAGCACCGCGACCAGACCCACCACCAGGCCCAGCAGCCTTTTCATCCCGTGGACCTCCCACCGAATTAAGTTCTGACCGACCCGACCTCGCCGGGTGCCGGCTGCCAGGGCCAGGCAAGCCGGCAACTGTGCAACCGGCGTGTCGGCCCTGTGATGGCCGTATGGAGGGTTGTGCGGGGGGGTGCGCGCGGGTTTGCCAGGGAAGAGGTTAGTGATATCGCCGGCCGCTGCCCCCGTGGCATACGGGCTTCGTGGAGGGGTAATCCGGTGGCACAACCGGGTCGCTTACGCCATCGTGCTAGTGACCGACCGGTACCTGCCGTTCCGCCTGGCACTGTCACCTCGTGCCCGCCAGCGAGGATAGATAGCGGGCCATCCGAGCCCTGGACCCCGGCCAGCCGACGCGCTGAGCTGGGTCCATGCGCTGGCAGGCCAGCCGGGGAGTGTTCACTCCCCTCGATTCGGCCCGGCCGGGTAGTGCCTGGTGGAAGGCGTCGACGAGGTGCTCCTGCGTGATGCGTGGGAGGCTCGCCTTCTCCTCGACACGGCGCCCGCTCGCCGAGCCGTCCCGCTGTGACTTCATACCAGTCTTCACGATCGCGTCCGCGGCGCCCGATCCCGCCCGTATGAGCCCCCGGCCAACACTCCTGGCCCGCAGTCCGCCTGGCCTGCCATGCCACCGGGGAACACATGCGCGATTGAGGACCAACCCACCCGGGTAGGTGCGACGAAAGGAGGGTGTGAGGCGCCCACCCGACCAGGGGTGCGACCGGCGCGGACCCGCCGTCCACGCGGCGTACGGCGTACGCCGCGACGGCGAGTTCTATCTCTGCCGCACTGCGCCAACCGGTTCTGGGCCTGGCTCGCCGGCGAGGACGTACTAGCGCCGCAACCGGCTGAAGGGACAGACATGATCGGTAACCTTTTCGACAGCCCGTGGAAGATACTGCTCGTCGCGGTCGTGCTGATCGTGTTGTTCGGGTCCAAGAAGCTGCCCCATGCG
>Ga0207665_10001112_pt1 | contig 18027 bp, 15 predicted proteins | sample LARL112metaG_FD_184351 | JGI IMG/M metagenome (GOLD analysis project Ga0207665, IMG submission 184351) | Corn, switchgrass and miscanthus rhizosphere microbial communities from Kellogg Biological Station, Michigan, USA - LAR L11-2 metaG... | ecosystem: Host-associated > Plants > Roots >...
CGGCTCACCCGGGCAGGGCCCGCCGTCCAGGTACACGGCCACGCTGTCGCCCAGCTGGGCCTCGGCCTCGGCGGCGGTGGCCGGCATCGGGCCCGGGGCGGCCGACTTCGCGCTGCTCACCGCCAGCGGGCCGGTCTGCTTCAGCAGGTCCAGGGCGACCTGGTGCAGTGGCCTGCGGACCGCGACCGTGCCCTTGCTGTCCCCGATGTCCCAGACCAGGGTGGGGCTGGACCGGCAGATCAGGGTCAGCGGCCCCGGCCAGAATTCGTCGATCAGATCCTTGCCCGAGTCGCCGAGTTCGTGGATCAGGGCCATGGCCGCGCGCACCGTGCCGACGAGCACCGGCGGCGGCCGGTCCCGGCCCCGGCCCTTGGCTTTGAACAGGGCTTCCACCGCGACCGGGTCGAAGGCCTCGGCGGCGACCCCGTATACGGTGTCGGTCGGCAGCACGACCAGCTCACCCCGGCGCAGCGCTGCTTCGGCCGCGGCCAGCCCTTCGGCCCGCTGATCCGGGTCCGCGCAGTCAAACCGTGCGCTCATGGCCGCTCATCCTCCCAGACCGCCGTCACAAAACGATCGCGGCCGGCCAGGTCCCGGTGATTGCGCTGGTCCCGCCAGCCGCGTTCCTCGGCGAAGGCCCAGTACACGGCGGCGCCCTGGGGCGCGCCGTGCTCCACCGCCACGATGCCGCCCCGGCGCAGCAGCCGGCGGGCGGTCTGCTCCACCACGCGCACCGCGTCCAGCCCGTCGTGGCCGCCCCACAGCGCGGTCGCGGGGTCGTACTCGCCCACCTCGGGCGGCACCGACGCGCCCCACGGGATGTACGGCGGGTTGCTCACCACCAGGTCGACCGATCCGTCCAGGTCGGCCAGGGCCGAGGCGAAGTCGTCGCCGTGCAGCATGACCCGCCCCGTGGTGTGCGGCGATGCGGCCGCGAGCCGTTCGACGTTGCGCTGGGCCCAGGCCCGGGCCAGCGGGTCCACCTCGACCGCGTGCACCAGCGAGCGCGGCACCTCCTGCGCGATGGCCAGGGCGATCGCGCCCGAACCAGCGCCCAGGTCGGTGACCACCGGCTCGGCCACATCCATCTCCCGCAGCCGGTCGATGACCCAGCCGGTCATCACCTCGGTCTCCGGCCGGGGCACGAACACTCCCGGCCCGACTTCGAGATCCAGGTAGCGGAAGTAGGCGTGCCCGGTGATGTGCTGCAGCGGCTCCCGCGCCTCGCGGCGGCCAATCTCGTCCCAGAACCGGGGGTTGAACTCGGTGTCCGGTACCCGGTGCAGCTCGGTCCGGGGCACGCCGTGCACATGCGCCGCGATCTGCTCCGCGTCGGCCCGCGGCGAGTCCACGCCAGCTTCGGCCAGGCGGGCCGAGGCCACGGCGATCTCGTTCAGCAGCAGGGTCATCCGGAACCTCGCGCCGGTTCAGCCAGCACCGGTTCAGCCAGCAGCGGCCGGGCCGGGCCCGCCGGGTCAGCCGCCATTGGCCGCGGCGGCCCGCTCGGACCGGTCCGCCTCGGTCAGCGCGGTGATCACCGCGTCCAGGTCGCCGTCGATGACGTGGTCGAGGTTGTAGGCCTTGTAGCCGACCCGGTGGTCGGAGATCCTGTTCTCCGGGAAGTTGTAGGTGCGCACCCGCTGGGACCGGTCCACCGCCTTGACCTGGCTGCGCCGCTCGGCCGCGGCCTGCGCCTCGGCCTCGGCCTCGGCCTGGGCCAGCAGCCGGGCGCGCAGGATACGCAGGGCCTGCTCCTTGTTCTGCAGCTGGCTCTTCTCGTTCTGGCAGGACACCACGATGCCGGTGGGCAGGTGGGTGATCCGGACCGCGGAGTCGGTGGTGTTCACGCTCTGCCCGCCCGGGCCGGACGAGCGGTACACGTCCACCCGCAGGTCGCTGGGGTCGATGGTCACCTCGACCGGGTCGGCCTCCGGCATGACCAGCACGCCCGCGGCCGACGTATGGATCCGGCCCTGCGACTCGGTGACCGGGACCCGCTGCACCCGGTGCACGCCGCCCTCGTATTTCAGCCGGGACCAGACCCCGTCGCCGGGGCCGCCCCTGTTTCCGGACTTGACCGCCACCGTGACGTCCTTGTAGCCGCCCAGCCCGGTCATCTGCGAGTCGAGGATCTCGGTCTTCCAGCCCCGGCGTTCGGCGTACCGCAGGTACATGCGCAGCAGGTCCCCGGCGAACAGCGCCGACTCCTCGCCGCCCTCGCCCGCCTTGACCTCCAGGATGACGTCCTTGCCATCGCTGGGGTCGCGGGGCGCCAGGTACTCGTTCAGCTGGTCCTCGAGCTGGGCCCGGCGGCGGGCCAGCTGGCTGGCCTCGGCGGCGAACGACGGGTCCTCTTCGGCCAGTTCCCGGGCGGTGGCCTCATCGGCCACCGTCCGCTGCCACTGGTGGTAGGCATCGACCATGAGACTGATCTCCCCGTAGCGGCGCGACAGCGCCCGGGCGTGCTCGGGGTCGGCGTGCACGGCGGGGTCGGAGAGCGCCTTCTCCAGGTCGGCGTGCTCCGCCGCCAGCTCACCGAGCCGGTCGAACACCGTTGTCCTCCTCCAGTGATGGCCGCGTGGGCCCGTTAAAACCGAAGATCACCGTGCCTTGATGGGTGGCAAAGCCACAACATCCCGGCACGGTGATCGGGGAAAGCTACTTGGCGCCTGCTGCCTTCTTGCCGAACCGGCGCTCGAACCGGGCCACGCGGCCGCCGGTGTCGAGGATCTTCTGCTTGCCGGTGTAGAACGGGTGGCAGCTGGAGCAGATGTCGGCGTGGATGACGCCGCCTTTCGCGGTGCTCCGCGTGGTGAAGGTGCTCCCGCAGGTGCAGGTCACCTCGGTCACCACGTAGTCGGGGTGAATACCTGGCTTCACTTGTTATCTCCTGCCTTGGGCGGTCGCCGGGTCGCCAGGCGGGGCAGCCCCGCCACGGCGTGAACCGGTACCGCGCTCGTTTGGCTATTCAGTGTGCCAGACCCTGCAACGTGGTACAGGGCCTGGCGATTCCCTAGCCGCGGTCCTGGCCGACGGTGGTCTTCTGGACGTGCAGCAGGAACTCGGCGTTGCTCTTGGTCTCCTTCATCCGCTCCATGAGCACCTCGAGCGCCTGCTGTGGCTCCAGGGCGTGCAGCACCCGGCGCAGCTGCCAGACGATCCGCAGCTCTTCCGGCGTCATCAGGATCTCTTCCTTGCGGGTGCCAGAGGCATCCACGTCGATGGCCGGGAAGATCCGCTTGTCGGCCAGCTCGCGGCGCAGCCGCAGCTCCATGTTGCCGGTCCCCTTGAACTCCTCGAAGATGACCTCGTCGGCCCGGGACCCGGTCTCGATCAGCGCGGTGGCCAGGATGGTCAGCGACCCGCCGTGCTCGATGTTGCGCGCCGCGCCGAAGAACCGCTTGGGCGGGTAGAGCGCGGTGGAGTCCACACCACCGGACATGATCCGGCCGCTGGCCGGCGCGGCCAGGTTGTAGGCCCGGCCCAGCCGGGTGATCGAGTCGAGCAGCACGACCACGTCGTGGCCCATCTCGACCAGCCGCTTGGCCCGCTCGATGGCCAGCTCGGCCACGGTCGTGTGGTCCTCCGCGGGCCGGTCGAAGGTGGAGTGGATCACCTCGCCCTTGACCGAGCGCTGCATGTCGGTGACTTCCTCCGGCCGCTCGTCCACCAGGACGACCATGAGGTGGCACTCTGGGTTGTTCTTGGTGATCGCGTTCGCGATGGCCTGCAGGATCATCGTCTTGCCCGCCTTGGGCGGGGACACGATCAGCCCACGCTGGCCCTTGCCGATCGGGCTGACCAGGTCCATGATCCGGGTGGTCAGCACGCCGGGGTCGGTCTCCAGCCGGAGCCGGTCCTGCGGGTACAGCGGGACCAGCTTGGCGAAGTCCGGGCGGCCGCGGGACTGCTCCGGGTCCAGCCCGTTGATCTTGTCCAGGCGGACCAGCGCGTTGAACTTCTCCCGGCGCTCGCCCTCGCGGGGCTGGCGGACCGCGCCCTCGATGACGTCGCCCTTGCGCAGGCCGTGCCGGCGGACCTGGGACAGCGACACGTACACGTCGTTGGAGCCGGGCAGGTACCCGGTGGTCCGGATGAACCCGTAGTTGTCCAGGACGTCCAGGATGCCGGCGATCGGGATCAGCACGTCGTCCTCGGCGATGACCGGCTCGGCCTCGCCACCGCCGCCGCGCTCGCGGCGCCGGTTGCGGTTGCGGAACCGGTCCCGGTTACGGCGCCGGCCGGGGCCCTCGTCGTCGTCGCGGTCCATGGCTGGCCCGCGCTGGCCGTTGTCGCGCTGGCCACTGTCCCGGCCGCCATCACGCTGGCCGCCGTCACGCTGGCCACTGTCCCGGCCGCCATCACGCTGGCCACTGTCACGCTGGCCACTGTCCCGGTCGCGCTGGTCGCCTGCGTCGCCGCGGCTCGCGTCGTCCCGCCGGCCGTTGCGGCGCCGCTGCTCGCGGCGCGGGCCGCCGTCGCCCGGCTGGCCGTCCGCGGGCGCTTGGGCCCGGCCGTTCGGCTCGGCCGTGCCCGGGCCGGCGACCGTGCTGCCGGCCTGCCCGAAGGCAAGCTGGCTATCCGTGCCTGGCGCCGGGCCATCCTGGGCCGGGCCGGCCTCCCGGGTTGCTGCGCGCGGCTGGCGCGCGGTCGCGGCGGCTTCCTGCGCCGGGGCTGACTGCCCGGCATCGCCCAGGGCGGGCTGAGTAGGTGTGTCTGACTCCATGGCGTCCTGCTCACGCTGGCGAGGCGCGCCGGCTCCCGCAGGCGCACCACGCTGGACTGAGTTGTCGTGTGCCCGGTTGCCCGCGGGCGCGGCGGTGCCGTCCTGCGGGCCAGCCGGGCCCTGGCCGGCGGGCCTGCGATACGCGCTGCCGCCAGCCTCCCTGTCCTGAATCGCTTCGATGAGCTGGCTCTTGCGCATCCGGCCGGTGCCGGTGATACCCATCTGCTGGGCGATCCGCTGCAGGTCAGCAAGCAGCATGCCGGAGAGCCCGGAACCACCTCGGCGGGCAGGCTTGTCAGTCACCGTCTCACCGGCTGGGGCGCTGTCCCCCGGGCCGCTGGCCGGTCCCGCCGCGGGCGGGGACAGGCCGGGCCCCCCGGTTCCGGCGGCCGGCGCCGCGCCCGCGCTGGCGGGGGCGATACCGGGCTCGGCCGAGTAGCCGGGGGATGCCTCGGGCGCGCCCGAGGAGCCGGTGAAGAGTTCGGTGGTGTCGCTCACGAGGGGTCCTTCCCAGGGAGCGGGCGTCGGCCGCGCATGCGGCCGGTCGACCCGGTGTCACGGTCCGGCGAATCGGCCGGACCTGGTACTGCTGTTCCTGCTATGCCCATACCGCCACGGCACGTGCTCTCGCCCGTGCCCCGTTCCCGCGCCGACCCGGCTGAGCTAGCGCCTGCGGCTGGGGACCGCAGCTGTAACCCGGGTTCCTTAGCCGGGGCAGGGGTTCCGGAACGAGCCCAGACGGCTGGGATGGCCCGCCCTGGCCCTCCGCCCGCTCCTGGTTCGCCAAGACCACCCCGCGTCAGTTCCGGGCGGGGGGGAAGTGGTGAACCAGAGAGTTGACGGAGCGTCACAGACCACGCCCGGCGGTGAAGCCGGTCACGTCGCAAGTGACGGGCGAGCACCTGACCCCGTGGCGGGGTACCTGGTGCAGTGCCTACCTTAACACTAGGAGAGGCCACAGCATTCCCTCGGCACCGGTCCGTGTGTCGTAGCAGACCCTGGCCAGCCTCGCGGGAAATCCCGCTCGACTCACCCGAGGCAACCGTGCCGTGTGTCCGGGAACTGGGCAGCGCACGCTGTCTCATGGGCGTTCGCCTGGCAGGGCGGTCTGGAGGGTAGCGCCGTACCGGTCGACGTCCAGGGGGCTTATACGCCAGACGGTACCCGTTTCTGCCGCGATTGAATCCACCAGGTCAGGGCCCGGGCCCGCGCCCGCCACGGTGAACGCGAGCACGGATGGCCCGGCGCCGGACAGCACCGCGGGCACCCCCGCCGCCCGGAGCCGGCCGAGCAGGTCGGCGGCGTGCGGCAGCACCCCGGCCCGGTACTCCTGGTGCAGAAAATCGACGGTCGCGTCGAGCAGCACCGTGGGGTCCCGGGTCAGCGCCGCGACCAGCAGCGCACTGCGCGCGCTGTTCGCGGCCGCGTCCTGGTGCGGCACGGTGGCCGGCAGCGCGCCGCGGGCGGTGGCCGTCGCCAGACCTTCCGCCGGAACGCACAGCACCGGGTGGATCTGCTCCAGCACCGGCAGCCGCACCAGGTGGGCAGCTGACGGCGTGGCGGCGGTGTTTCCCGCCCCGGCCGCTGGCCCGCTAGTCCAGGCGATTGTCAGGCTGCCAGCCAGGCACGCCGCCACGTTGTCGGGGTGCCCCTCCAAGTCCGCGGCCAGCGTGAGCACCTCCCCGTCGGGAAGCAGTTCCGCGCCGCCGCGCACCAGCCCGCGGGCGGCCAGCACACCGGTGACGATAGCCGCCGCCGAGGAGCCCAGCCCGCGGCCGTGCGGGATCGTGTTGCGGCTGCGCAGCGCGATCCCCGGGGGCTGCCCGCCGAGCCGGCCGAACGTGGCTCGCATGGCCCGCACCACGAGGTGCGCCTCGCCCAGGCCCGCGCTGTCACTGCCCTCGCCGGTCACCTGGATGTCCAGCCCGCCGCGGGTCACCCGGGCGACCGTCACGTCATGCCGGGCCAGGGCCAGGGCCAGGGCGTCGAAACCGGGCCCGAGGTTGGCACTGCTGGCCGGGGCGCGGACCACCACCGGCTGGTCCCGCCAGTGGGCAGGCGCCACGGTCACCCGGGATTCGCCCGGGCGGGTCCCGGTCACGCCAGGCTCAGCGCGGCCGCCGCGGCGGCCGGCTCGGCGGGGATGGTGACCGGGGCCGGGGCAGCGGACACCGCCCAGTCCGGGTCTTTGAGCCCGTTGCCGGTCACCGTGCAGACCACCCGGCCGCCAGCGGGCAGCTGGCCGCGCTCGTGCGCCTGGAGCAGCCCGGCCACCCCGGCCGCCGAGGCCAGCTCGCCGAATACCGCCTCCTGCGCGGCCAGCAGCCGGTAGGCGGCGAAGATCTGCCGGTCGGTGACTGAGTCGATCAGCCCGCCGGACTCACGCTGGGCGGTCTCGGCCAGCCCCCAGGACGCCGGGTTGCCGATCCGGATCGCGGTCGCGATGGTCTGCGGCGCGCGCACCGGCTCGCCGCGCACGATCGGCGCCGCGCCACTGGCCTGGAAACCGAACATCCGCGGCACGCGGGCAGCCCGGCCCGCCGCCGCGTACTCGGTGTACCCCTTCCAGTACGCGGAGATGTTCCCGGCGTTGCCGACCGGCAGGCAGTGCACGTCCGGGGCATCACCCAGCGCGTCGACGATCTCGAATGCGGCCGACTTCTGCCCCTCCAGCCGGTCCGGGTTCACCGAGTTGACCAGCGCGACCGGGTAGTCGGCGGCGAGCTTGCGGGCCAGCTCCAGGCAGTCGTCGAAGTTCCCGTCCACCTGGAGCAGCCTGGCCCCGTGCACCAGGGCCTGGGCCAGCTTGCCCAGCGCGATCTTGCCGCGGGGCACCAGGACGGCGCAGGACAGGCCGGCCCGGGCCGCGTACGCGGCGGCGCTCGCGCTGGTGTTGCCGGTGGATGCGCAGATCACCGCGGTCGCCCCGCGGGCCGCGGCCAGGCTGACCGCCACCGTCATCCCGCGGTCCTTGAACGACCCGGTCGGGTTGGCCCCCTCCACCTTGAGGTACACGTCGCAGCCGGTCCGCGCGGACAGCGTGGGCGCGGGCAGCAGCGGGGTCGCCCCCTCGCCCAGCGTCACCACCGGCCCGCCACCGGGCACCGGCGGCAGCCACTCCCGGTACTGCGCGATCACACCGCGCCACGGCACGTAATTAGCGGCTGCCGCGCCGGCGGCTTTCACGGCTGCGTTCATTCGGCTGGTTCCCCCTCCACGCGCATCACGCTGGCCACCGCGCGGACCGGCCTCATCGTGCCCAGTTCGGCGACGCAGCTGGACAGGGCCGCGTCCGGCGCGATGTGCGTCACGATCACCAGTTGCGCATCCTCGCCCCGGCCCTCCTGGCGCACGGCCTCGATCGAGACATCGTGCTTGGCGAACGTCTCGGCCACCTGGGCCAGCACACCGGGCCGGTCGGCCACGTCCAGCGCCACGTGATACCGGGTCAGCGAGTCGCCCATGGGCAGCGCGGGCAGCTGCGCGTACGTGGACGCGTCCGGCCCGCGGGTCCCGGCGACCCGGTTGCGGGCCACCGCGACCACGTCGCCGAGCACCGCGCTGGCGGTCGGCACGCCCCCCGCGCCAGCCCCGTAGAACATCAGCTGGCCCGCCGCCTCGGCCTCGACGAACACCGCGTTGTAAGCGGCCCGCACGCCGGCCAGCGGATGACTGCGCGGGATCATCGCCGGGTGCGCGCGGACCGAGACCCCCTGGGGGTGGCGCTCACAGATGGCCAGCAGCTTCACTACCCGGCCCAGCGCCCGGGCGCTGGCGATGTCGGCCGCGGTGACCGCGGTGATGCCCTCCCGGTACACGTCGGCCGCGGTGACCCCGGTGTGGAAGGCCAGCCCGGCCAGGATGGCCGCCTTGGCGGCCGCGTCGAAGCCCTCGATGTCCGCGGTCGGGTCGGGCTCGGCGTAGCCCAGTGACTGGGCCTCGTCCAGCGCGTCCGCGAACCCCGCGCCCGAGGTGTCCATCCGGTCGAGGATGTAGTTCGTGGTGCCGTTGACGATGCCGAGCACCCGGTGCACGGCATCACCGGCCAGTGATTCGCGCAGCGGCCGGAGCAGCGGGATGGCGCCGGCCACAGCCGCCTCGTAGTAGAGGTCGACGCCGTTCTCCCGGGCCGCCTCGTGCAGCGTGGCGCCGTCCTCGGCGAGCAGCGCCTTGTTCGCCGAGACCACAGCCTTGCCCGACTTCATCGCGGCCAGCAGGACGGAGCGGACCGGCTCGATGCCGCCGATCACCTCGACCACGATGTCCACGTCAGGCCGGGTGACCAGGCCCATCGGGTCGCCGGTGAGCAGCGCCGCGTCGACCGGCACGGACCGGGGCCGGTTCGGCCTGCGGACCGCGACCCCGGCTACTTCGAGCCGGGCGCCGGTCCGCGCGGCCAGCTCACTGGACTGCTGGCCGAGCAGGCGGAACACTTCAGAGCCCACCGTCCCGCAGCCCAGCAGGGCCACTCTCAGCGTCCGCACGACCGCCGGTCTCCCCTCACTCTGCGTCCAGCCGGAGCAGATCATCCATGGTCTCCCGGCGGACCAGCAGCCGGGCTGAGCCGCCGGCCGCGGCCACCACGGCGGGCCGGGGCACGTAGTTGTAGTTGCTGGCCATCGACCGGCAGTACGCGCCGGTGGCAGCCACCGCGACCAGGTCCCCGGGGACCAGGTCGGACGGCAGGTAGCAGTCGGTGACCACGATGTCGCCGCCCTCGCCGTGCCGGCCAGCCACCCGGGACAGCATGGGCGGCGCGGCCGACTCCCGGGAAGCGAGCACGCAGGTGTACTCCGCGCCGTACAGCGCGGTGCGGATGTTGTCACTCATCCCGCCATCCACGCTCACGTAGCTGCGCAGCCCGTCCACGTCCTTGACCGTCCCGACCTCGTACAGCGTAATGGTGCCCGGCCCGGCGATGGCGCGTCCCGGCTCGACCACCAGCCGGGGCACGGCCAGGTCACGGGCGGCGCACTGGGCCGCCACGATCTCGTCCAGGTGCTGCGCCATGACCTTGACAGCGGCCGGGTCGTCACTGTCTGTGTAGCTGATGCCGAAGCCGCCGCCCAGGTTCAGCTCGGTGAGCTGCCACCCGTGCTCGTCGCGGATCTGCGCGGCCAGGCCGGTCACCCGGCGGGCGGCCATCTCGAACCCGTCGGTGCCGAAGATCTGCGACCCGATGTGCGTGTGCAGGCCGGCCAGGTCCAGCCCGGGACTGGCCAGCACCCGGCGGGCGGCTTCCGCGGCCGCGCCGGAGGCCAGCGAGAACCCGAACTTCTGGTCGTCGTGCTCACTGGCCACGAACTCGTGCCCGGTCGCCGCGACCCCGGTGGCCACCCGGATGAGAACCCGAGGACGTGCTGCTGGTGCCTCGCCGGGCGGCGGGTCGGTCAGGTAAGCCAGCCGGGCGATCTCCTCGCCGGAGTCCACCACGATGCGGCCCACGCCCACGTCCAGCGCCCGGGCCAGTTCGCTGGGCAGCTTGTTGCTGCCGTGCAGGGTGATCGTGTCCGGCGGCACCCCGGCGGCCAGCGCGACCTCCAGTTCGCCGCCGGTGCACACGGCCACCCCGAGGCCCTCCTCAGCCACCCAGCGCAGCACGCCCCGGCAGCAGAACGCCTGGGCCGCGTAGCTCACCCCGGTCTGCGGGCCGAACGCCGCGCGGAAGCCGCGGCACCGCTGCCGGAAGTCCTCCTCAGCACAGACGAACAGCGGGGTGCCGAACTCGGTGGCCAGGTCACGCACGTCGATGCCGCCAATCGTCAGCACGCCGCCGGCCCGGTGCGCGGTGCGCGGCCACAGTTGCGGGAGCAGGCCGTTCAGATTGGCAGGGGGTATGGGCGGGCGGGCAGCGGGCAGCACCCCCGCGTGGCGTGGCCCGGCGGGGTGGGCGACACGGCTCATGACCACTTCCTTGCTGATCGGCTGCGCTGGCGGCTATCGGCGGCCGGGGGCGGTCACCCCGAGCAGCCCCAGTCCGGTGCCCAGGACCGTCCGCGCGGCATCGGCCAGCCACAGCCGGGCCGCCAGCCGCGGCTCGGTGACCGGCTCCCCCGGTCGGGAGGGCTCCGCCAGGGCACCGGGCTGGCTGACCGGACAAGCCTCCTGCCAGCCAAAGTACGTCCCAGCCAGGCTGGCCAGGTAGGCCGCCAGCACATGCGGCTGGTGACGGCGAGCGGTCCCGGAGACCCGTTCGGGCAGCCAGGACATCGCGTCGAGCAGCGCCCGCTCGGTGGGGTGCGTGAGCAGGTGCGGCTGGAACCGCTCCGCATCCCCCCTGGGCAGGCCGAGGTCGGCAGCCTGCCGGACGGCGGACGCGGCGTGGGCGTGCGCGTACCGGACAGCATAGGCGGGATTGCCCAGGTGCTGCGCGGCGGCGGCGTGCGGGTCGATCACCGGGCCGCGGCGGCCGGGGCCTGGGTCAGCCGGGGCAGCCAGGGCGAGCGCGCACCGGACGGCGTCCTCGCCCGCGTACCCGATGGCGTCGCCGACCGGGCTGGCTCCCGGTGGCGCTGGGGCCAGTGGCGCGGTGGGCGGTTCGGCCCAGCTGAGCTCCGCGCCCGCGGCCGTCGCGCAGCGGCCGGACACCTCGGCGGCCAGCCGGTCGGCCGCCTCCGCCCAGCCACGGGTGGCGGCCAGCTGCGCGTCCGGCAGCCCCTCGACCCGGGTGCCGCGCAGCGACTGGCTGGCGGCACAGCCTGGCCCGGCCTGGCTGATCCGCACGGCCAGCCGGGCCAGCGTGTCGTGGCTGACGGTGAGGGACAGATAGCCGTCTCCGGTCACCCCGGCCTGGCTGACCTCCTCGCGCGGCCGCAGCCGCTCGGCCAGCACCGCGGCGATCCGCGCCGGGGCGGCCCCGGTCTGCCTGGCCAGCTCGAACGGCAGGGTGGTGGCGTAACTGCCCGGCCCGCCGCCGGCCTCGGCCGGGACCGGCCGCCAGACTGGCACGCGGGTGGCGGCCGGGACGCGGGGACTGGGCAGCACACCGTCGGCCACAGCCGTGCCCAGCGCCACGGTGGTGGCCACGCTGAGGTCCCCGGTGATCACCCGGAGCAGGGTATCCCGGGCCGCTGGGTTCAGGCCTGCCCAGGCTGGCCGGCGGCCTCGCCGCCGCGATCGGCGGGCCCGCTGCCGGCCAGCTCGCGGACCACCCGGATCATCTCGCCCGGGTCGAACGGCTTGGTCAGGTAGGCGTCCACGCCGATCTCCCGGCCGCGGTCCTTGTCGTCCTCCTGGGCCCGGGCGGTGATCAGCACGACCCGGATCTGGCTGGTCTCCGGATTGCGCCGGAGCTGCCCCGCGGTCACCCAGCCGTCCAGCCGCGGCATCATCACGTCCAGCGTGATGACGTCCGGATTGATCGCGGCGACCTTGTCCAGGCAGTCCTGCCCGTCTACGGCGGTCGCCACGTCGAATCCTTCCAGGGTGAGATTGACGGCGATGAGCTGGCGGATCACCTCATCGTCGTCAACCACGAGCACGCGTCCCAGAGCCTGCGCCACGGCGCGAGGCTAGCGCGTCCCGGGCACTTCCCGCACCAACACGCGACGGACACTCGTCCGGTCGACTGCGCGGACCAGCACGCCAGCCCGTTTTGCGGCGCTGCCCCGGGCTGGCTGGAACGCCCGGGCGGGCTGCGGGGGAACTGCTCAGGGATAGATGGTCTGGTGCTCGTGCAGCATCGCCACGTATTTTGCGATCCGGGCCGCCCGGGTCTGCGGCCGCTTGGCGTCACCGACCCGGTAGAGGATCGCGTACCGGTTCTGGCTGCTGATCGTCGCGAAGAAGTCCCGGGCCACCGGGTCGGCGTCCAGCGCGGCCTGCAGATCGGCGGGCACGGCCGCGGTGCGCGCCCCGGCGTAAGCCGCTGCCCACCGCCCGTCCGCCCGGGCCGCGTCCACCTCGGCCTGCCCGCGCGGGCGCATCTGCCCGGCCTCGATGAGCCGGTCCGCCCGGGCACAGTTGATCTTCGACCATCTGCTGCGCGCCGTGCGCGGGGTGAACCGCTGCAGCCAGTGCTGGCCGTCGAGGCTGCGTTTCTGCCCGTCGATCCAGCCGAAGCACAGGGCGACGTCGACCGCCTCGTCGTAGCTGACGGTCGCGACTGCGGCGTCCTTCTTGGCGATCTTGAGCCAGATGCCTGGCGACTGCTCGTGCTCGGCGTCCAGCCAGGCGGCGAAGGCCTCGCTGGACGGGAACGAGACGATCGGCAGGTCGGGCTGGCCGGTCAACCGGCCGCGCCGCTGGATCGGCTGGTCACCCAGGGCCTCCTTCGGGGAGCGGACCAGGGGGTCAATCTAGCCGAGCGGGACGGACGCGGGACGGCCGGGGCGGGCGGCCAGGGACGGCCGGGCGCGGGCTGCCGGCCGGGGGCAGCTCCGGCGGGTGGCGCGCTGGCCCGGGGCCGCCTGGCTTACTGGTACTCTTTCTCCCGTCCTGGAGCCCCCGTAGCTCAGGGGATAGAGCAACGGCCTCCGGAGCCGTGTGCGCAGGTTCGAATCCTGCCGGGGGCGCTGCTCACAGGCCCAATTCGGACGCTTTCCCTATCACGGCTGAGCCGAGCCGCAAGTCTGTGACCTGCGGCGACACGGGCGCGTTTAGATCTTGTGCCCCATATGCGCCCCGATTCTGCTGCCTCATGAACACGTTCTCCTGTCAGCAGCGGTGAACGCGCACGGCCTGCAGGCCGTTTGGTCACATCAGGCCGCTGCTCCTGTGCCTGAGCTGCCGCTACCCGGCCATGGCGGGCGCAGCTCCAGGCGACCGTCAGGATTCTGCCTGCCGACGGCCACAACGAAGGCGCCACAGCCATCACAGACGGTAGCCAGACGCCCCTGCGCCTACGCCGTGAGCCTGCTGCCGATCGCCGGATAGGGCGCTACGGCTTCTGCGTTCTGAATTGAGGTAGACCCATGCAGAGCGGGTCGCTCTGCATGCGCGTTCGCCGGGCCGGGCATGGTGCGGGGAAAACATAAATCTTGCCGGGGGTGGCAACCGAACGGGACGCTGCGCGCCTCTAGTAGGTGTGAAGCATGTGGTGAGGCATGGCGGTCGGCGTTGAGCCGCAGCCGGGACGCCGAATACACCGAGTACGCCGCGGCCAGGCTGCCGTCGCTGCGGGAGCTGGCGGCGGTGCTGTGCGGTGACTGGCAGCGGGCGGATGACCTGGTACAGGCCACGCTGACCACGCTGTATGTGCACTGGGGCCAGGTCCGGGCGGGCAGCCATCCCGACGCTTATGCCCGGGCCGTGCTGGTCCGCGAGTTCATCCATGAGCGGCGCTCAGCCTGGGTGAGGCGGGTGAGCCTGAGCGGCCGGGTGGCTGACTCGCCCGCCGCCGCGGTCGACCACGATGCCGTGCTTGACTTGCGGGCGGCGGTCGCGGCGCTGCCCGCCCGGCAGCGCGCCACGCTGGTGTTGCGCTTTTACTGCGACCTGAACGTCGATCAGGCCGCCGAGATCCTCGGATGCTCACCGGGGACGGTGAAGAGCCAGACGGCCCGGGCCCTGGACGCGGTACGCCGTGCGCTCGGGCCAGCGCCTGCCGCCGGCTCCGGTGGCCAGCCCCCCGCAGCGGCGGAATACCAGATCTACCCAGGAGGCCGCGGCCATGACTGAGCCCCAGATCCGTGCGCTGTTCGCCGAGATAGCCGACCGTGAGCCGGCCCCTTCGCGGGTGGATATCCAGCTTGCCCGCCGCCGGGGCCGGGCCCGCCTTCGCTGGCGCCGGGCCTGCGTGGCCGGCACCTCGGTGCTGGCCGCGGCTGCGGTCGTGGCCCTGGCCGTGGGGGTGGGCCTGGTCCGGCTAGGTTCCGGCCCGCCCGCCGGGCCGGCGGCGCCGCGCCAGTTCAACCCGCTGGTCCCCTACCTGTCGTTCGGCTGGCTGCCCGCGGGTAGCCGGCTGGTGGCGGGCGACGCGCGCCCGGAGGTGGTGGCTCTGGTCGCGGGACGCAAACTATATGCCCTGTCCAATTGGGACCTGAGCGTCTACGCGGCCGGCCAGTGCCACCTCACCGGCCTGGCCGGGGAGCTGAAATGCTCCACCCCGGCCCTGGAGGGCCTCACCGCACGGATCACCGGGCGCGCGCCGGCCGTGCGGGGCCACCGCGCATTCTGGGCCGGCCCGTATCTGGTCTGGCAATACGCCCGCGACGGCTGGGCGTCGCTGATGCTCCCAACTGCGAATGCCAGCCCGAAGCTGAGCGCGGCGAAACGCGCGGCGTACAAACGCGAGGCGGTCAAGATAGCCGACCACGTCCGCTACGGCGCCGCCACGCCGCCGCTGGTGTTCCCGGCCCAGCTGACCGGCCTGCCAAGCAGGTGGCGGGTGGGCAGCGTGTACTACCAGCCGGACGCCGGGGTGCTGCGGGCCAGCCGGTTCGCGCTGACCACCGGTACCCCCGATCTGGGCGCCGACGGCGGCCTGGAATTCCAGACCAACCTTCCCTCCTTTACCGACTTCGGCCCCGCCACCTCGCACACGAACTTCTGCGGACAGCCGGCCACCGAGATCATCAACGGCTACCGGGTGGTCGTGACCCACCGGGACGGCGGCACCGCCATCGGCGGCGGCACCGCCCTCCCCCCCAGCCAGGGCCTGTGCGCTGCCAACGCCGACGGCCTGGCGCTAAACATCGGCCTGCAGGGCGTACACCCCCCCATCAGCGTGGCCAGCCTATTCAGGGACCACCTGCGGCTGCTCGGCGCCAACCCGGCGAACTGGACCACGAAACCCATCGGGTGAGCAGGACCGGCGTCCCCGCGCGGGGGCCGGGGACGCCGGCTGCGCTCCTGCCACGCCGGAATGCGGCGAGGTGCGGGCTCGCTCCTGCCCTAAACTCCCAGTTAGCGCACAGATCGCATGTTCGGCACGGTCCTGACGGCGCTCCGGCAGACCGGGAGTTGCGCACATGCCAGCGGCGATGCGCTCGGGCTTTCGCAATGGCCGCTGCACGTTTGCGGGCAACGAGGCTGGTCGTGCAGGGCCCGGGCCCCAGGGGTTTCTGGCTTTTGGGTCTGGGTTTCCTCTGGGGGCGCTGTGTTCCCCCGGGATCGCGCTACTCAGCCCGCAACACGTCCGCTGGATTCAGCCGCGTGGTTGCCCGGCCGGGCCAGAACGCCACGGCGTTGGCTATGGCGATCACTGCGGGCACCATGAACAGCACTGGCCAGACCGGCGTAACGGCCACAGGCGCAATGCCGAGGCCGTTAGCGAAGAGCGTCCAGCTCCACCGGCCGGCCGCCACGCCGAAGCGCACGCCGGCCAGCAGGGCGACCCCGGTCAGGCTGCTGATCTGCCAGCCGGTGATGTAGCTAGGTGCCCCGGCAGGATTCGAACCTGCGCTCACGGCTGCGGAGGCGGTAGGTCGCCAGCGCGCTTAGCTGCGCGGATCCCGGCCCGGTCCGACGCTTGGTCCACGTCTGGTCCGTGCGAGCGACGCCGCTGCTTGCCAGATAGCGGGCGGCGGCGATCCGGTTGGCGGTCGGCAAGGAAGGGCAGAGCGACCATCACCCCCAGCGACACGCAGATGACGGCGGCCATGACGACAAGCTCCGCCGCTGACATGGCATTCGACACCCAACCACCTCCCCGGCCGGTGGTCATGTAATGAGCCCAGGTCTTGTGGCCGCGGCTGCTGCTTCTGCGTAGATACGCCGGTCGGCTCCGTTTGCGTCGGTTGTGCTGGTCACGGTGCCTGGGCTCGCTGGGTCTTGGCCGGACGCGCCTGCGCCGGCTGGCCAGGCGCGCTTGCCCGGATCAGCCAAGCCGGCGGCTGTGCAGACGCGATGCTGCCATGGTGGCGATGATGTGCAGGAGCACGGACCGGCGACGGCAGGAAGGCGGCGGGAGGAGGACGCGGCAGCCGGTCAGGCGCTGGGCAGGAGACCTCTCCGCCGTGACCGCGACCATCGCTTCGTCGAGCAAGGCGACGCCCTCAGCCACCTCTCCCCGCGCCATCAGCGCCTGGCACTGGCCGGGCTGGCCGGAAGCCGTCAGGTCCCGCTCGCCCAAGCGGCGGACGCGACCTCGCTTCCGGTCCCAGATGCCAGCTTCGAGCGGGCGATCTGCGTTCAGGTCCTCGAGTACGTCCGCGACGTGCCAGCGGCGCTCAAAGAGATGTACCGAGCGCTCCGCCCGGGCGGCCGGGTGCTGGTGTGGGACGTCGATTGGGCCACCGTCTCGTGGCAGGCGATCGATCGGCAGCTGGCACGACGGGTGCTCGCCGTGTGGGACAAGCACCTGACGCATCCCTCTCTGCCACGGACACTCGCGGCGCAGCTACGCAACGCGGGCTTCGAGGACGTCCGGATGGACGCCCACGCCTTCGCGACGACCGAGCTGATCCCCGATGCCTACGGCGGCTCGCTCGTGCCTTTGCACGAGCAGTACGTGGCCGACCAGGGCGGGATGAGCCAAAAGGCTAAGGCCTGGGCCGATGAGCAGCGCGAACTCGGCGACCGTGGCGAGTTCTTCTTCACGGTCACCCAGTTCTGCTATACGGCAACCCGCCGCAGCTAGCCGACGGAAGAACGGAGCCGCGCAACGCCTCAAAATCGCCAAGCGGCACTTGCATGCGGAGAAGCCAGAGCAGGCGCAGGCCGCCACTCGCGGACTGTCTAGAACTGACGGACATTGTTGACAGGTGGGGTCTTTGATCACTAGGAGACCCATGTGAATCAACGGCACCTGCCGGGCGCTTCTCAGAGGCCTAATTCGAATCCGCTAAGGGTCATGGCCCGACCCGGAACGCGTGCATCCTCGCGCAGCTGAGGTGCCGTTACTCGGCGATGGCGGCCACCGCGGACCCCGGTTCCCGGGCGCGATCTGCATCAAGAGGACCAGTCGGGCGGCCAGCTCAACACAGCCTCCTGAATCACCGTGATCCGGTGACGGCCTCTCACCTCCCTGGCGGCGAGCCTGGGCCTGTCGCGAAGGCTTGCACGGCCGCCACGGACGTGCCCGAGATTCCAGGGGGTACCGTGACCTCACCAGCCTCCGGCGCCGACAGCGCCCCCGACCTGCCCGACCACGCGCCTACCGTCCGGTCGGCGCAATCCGGGACTGGGCGTGCGGCCTCACCCGCCTCCGCGACCGGCGGCAGCCGCCGCCTCGGCCTGGCTCTGCTGGTCATCGCCACCGCCCAGCTCATGGTTGTGCTCGATGCGACCATCGTGAACGTTGCCCTCCCGCACATCCAGCAGGCACTTGGCTTCTCCGGCAGCGGCCTGGAGTGGGTGGTGAACGCCTACGCGGTCACCTTCGGCGGGCTGCTCCTGCTCGGCGGCCGCGCCGGTGACAT
>Ga0207665_10001113_pt1 | contig 18019 bp, 11 predicted proteins | sample LARL112metaG_FD_184351 | JGI IMG/M metagenome (GOLD analysis project Ga0207665, IMG submission 184351) | Corn, switchgrass and miscanthus rhizosphere microbial communities from Kellogg Biological Station, Michigan, USA - LAR L11-2 metaG... | ecosystem: Host-associated > Plants > Roots >...
ATTGGTGACGATGTGTGTCGGCGGCGGGATGGGCGCAGCGGGGATATTTGAGAATCTGAGTTAACGGTACCGAATGCAAAGGTCTTCAGGTTATGCCGTTTTGGTATTTCCTCACCGTGCCGAAATTGCCTACGGAAGTTTCGCATCAGTCCGACCTCGTTGAGGTTCAGAAGTACCATTAAAGGAAGGCGATCCTGTGGATCTCGGTACACCAGTTGCTCTGGTTGAAAATTACTGGGCAAGGATGCGGCTGAAAGCCAATAGCAAAGGCATTCTTCAAAAAACATTCTTTAGACCGTGGACCCACGTGAAGATCGGTGACCCGATCGCGATCATCGGAGCTGATGGAGAGAACCTCCCCTATGATCGCCAATCATCAACCGTCGAGATCACCGAAATCAAACGCGAAAAGCCCTGTAGTTAATGCGCCTTTCCAGGTAGTACAATAACCCGTTTTGCCTCTATGTCCCGCGCCCTCCAGTTCGAACTGCGGTTGGCTGAGCGCATGTCGCGGCTGGGCACGGAGACGGCGTTTGAAGTCCTGAACCGGGCGCGGGCGCTGGAGCGGCAGGGCAAAGAGGTCATCCATCTCGAAATCGGCGAGCCTGATTTCGAAACTCCAACAAACGTCATCAACGCCGGGGTTGACGCGCTTCAGTCCGGATGGACCCACTACGGACCGTCCGCCGGGCTGCCCGAGCTGCGCGAGACCATTGCCAACGAAGTAAGCCGCACCCGAGGCGTTGAAGTCGCCCCCGAGGAAGTTGTGGTTGTACCTGGCGGCAAGCCAATCATCTTCTTTTCAATTCTGGCACTGATTGATGAAGGTGACGAAGTCATCTATCCGAATCCTGGGTTCCCGATTTATGAATCGATGATTCGTTATGTTGGCGGCCGGGCCGTCCCAGTGCGGCTTTCAGAAGAAAGGGATTTCGCGCTCAATGTCGACGAGCTTTCGCACCTGATCAGCGACCGCACCAAGCTCATCATTATTAATTCGCCGCACAATCCTACCGGCGGCGTACTGGGCAAGCACGATCTCGAGCAGATTGCCGAAGCCATTGGTGACCGAAATATTTTTGTGCTTTCTGACGAAATTTACAGCCGCCTGATTTTTGACGGCAAGCACCACTCGATCATGTCCGTGCCGGGATTCAAAGACCGCACTATTCTGCTCGACGGTTTCTCAAAAACTTATGCCATGACCGGCTGGCGCATGGGCTACGGCGTAATGCGAGCCGATTTAGCGGCGCAGGTGGCGCGGCTGATGACGAATTCCAATTCCTGCACTGCGAGCTTCACGCAGGTTGCGGGGGTCGAAGCTTTGCAAGGAGATCAAAGTTCAGTCGAGCACATGCGAAGTGAATTCCAGCGACGCCGGGACCTATTCGTGAGGTCGCTGAACCAGATTCATGGATTCTCCTGCCGCATGCCGAAGGGCGCGTTCTACGTCTTCCCGAACATCACAGCAACCGGGTGGCAGTCAAAGCCCCTGGCGGACGCTCTGCTCGAAGAAGCCGGCGTCGCCTGCCTTTCGGGAACGTCGTTCGGAGAATTTGGCGAAGGTTATCTGCGCTTCAGCATTGCGAATTCGATGGAGAACCTTAACCGGGCGTTGGCAAAGATTGAGCAGTGGGTGGGGAAAAACATCAACCACTAAGGACACTAAGGAACACGAAGGAAGGCGCTATGCGATTCGGTTTTCCTTCTGGTAACGGAGCCTGCCCTGAGCGAAGCCGAAGGGTGTCCTTCGTGGTCATTCAACTTCCGGACATATGCCAAAAACGCGCGCACCGAAAACCACTCGGCCTCATATCCCCGGGTACGGTTTGCCCAAAAGCAAGAAGGGCCTGTTGCCGTGGAGATGGGCGGAAGATCGCTTGAAGAAAAGCCGTCAATTCTGGATTGCGACTACTAGACCGGACGGCCAGCCGCACGTAATGATCGTGTGGGCGCTCTGGATGCACGGCCTGCTGTATTTCAGTACGGGAAAAGAATCGCGCAAGGCGAGGAACATAGCGCAGAATCCAAAATGCACCATGTGCACGGACAACGCTGCTGAAGGGGTGATTTTGGAAGGTGCGGTGGAGACCGAGCGTGATGTTGAGCGCATACGCGAATTGATTGATCTGTACGAGAAGAAATACAAGTACAAGCTGGGCAAAATGGGAGAGAGAATGCTCGCGCTCGAAGACCCGGTGTTCCTTTTGCGTCCGAAAGTTGGGTTCGGACTGTGGGAGAAGAAGTTCGCCACGACTGCGACCAGATGGATATTCAACTGAGCTCAATCGTGAACAAAACACGTTAACCACGAAGGGCACTAAGTCACACGAAGGAAGTCATAAAGAAGGACTGCGCGTCCGCCGCCACATAAGGCTGTAAGGAAAATCGAAGGAGAGCAAGAGTCCAATGCCTGAACGTTTTCGCGTCTTTGCTACTTGTGACATTGGACCAGCCCTCAACGTCTTGCGAGAGCGCGGATACGATCTCGAAGTCTATCCTGATCCTAAAGCTCCGTCCAAGAGTTTGATTCTTGAAAAGGTGCGATCGGGAATTGACGGGCTGATCACTACCTTACGCGATCAAATCGACGCGGAAGTCTTCGAAACTGGAAAAGGAACATTGAAAGTTGTCGCGCAACTGGCGGTCGGATTCGACAATATCAACCGCGCGGACGCAAACCGCTACAAAGTTCCCTTCACCAATACCGCTGACGTTCTGACCGAAGCGACTGCTGAATTCGCGTTCTTTATGCTGGGTGCGGTTGCGCGAAAGCTGTGGCCGGCGGAGCATCTCACGCGTGACAACCAGTGGGGATTCTGGCACCCGTTTCTTCCCTTCCTCGGCGATGAAGTCACCGGTAAGACGATCGCAATCATTGGGACGGGAAGGATCGGCCTGGCGATGATAAAGAAATGCGCTGGATTCGACATGAACATTCTTTGCTTCGATCCGGCGTACCAGAATCATGAATACATGAAGGCGATCCAGGAGACGATGGACCTGCGCCATGCTCGCGGCATTCAGAAAGAAAAGACCTGGATCAAATACGTCCCGTTTGAAGAGGCATTGAGTGAAGCCGATTTTGTCAGCGTGCACGTGCCACTCATTCGCGAGGGCGAGAGCGACACGCCTACTCATCACCTGTTCAACGAGAAAACTTTGCGCAAGATGAAACCGGGCGCATTGCTCGTGAATACGTCGCGGGGGCCGGTCGTGGATGAGAACGCTCTTGCGCGTGCGCTGAAGGAAAACTGGATTGCCGGCGCTGCGCTGGATGTGTATGAGAAAGAGCCCTTGCCTGCGGACTCTCCGTTGCGCGATCCTGCAATCGAAGACCGCTGCCGGTTGTTCCCTCACTTCGCCAGCGCGGCGAAAATCACGCGGCTATCATCCGATCCGAACAAAGGCATGGCGGGACGGTGCGTGCAAGGCTTAATCGACGTGCTGGAGAAGAATTACGGTGGGGATGTGAAGAAGATGCCGTACGTGGTGAATAAAGAGGCATTCTAAGCTTGCGTATTATGAAATTAGGACTTGCCGTTTGCGGGATGCTGATAGCGGGATGTGGAATCGTTGTTCCAGCTCAATCGGCACCACAGGGCCCACGGCCAGAAATATCGTCAGTACTTACCGAACGGCTAAAGGCTATTTCTGGCGGGAAGGCTATTGATTGCGGCACAACCTCCTTTACGATAGCCGATGCTGCAGTTTCAGCATGCGGGCAAAAGTCTTATCAGGACAGTAAGCCTTTTTTTCTCTCGTATATCCGGAGCGGGGGAGTCCTGGCCTCCGGATATGGCTTGGCCCGAGATGTCACAGGAAATGTTTTCGCCGTCAATTATCAGGGTTTTCGCCCATTTCCCGCAGTCGCTCCGAATCGTCATACGAAACTTGCCGACAACAACCATACGCGAATAATCGAGTGCATTAAGCCCATCACGCTTGGCAAAACTGAAGCAGGGATACTCACCTGTATTACTCCCGTAAATCATGAGGAATCCGATAAGGTTGCACACCAGAAGCCGGTAGACACAACTATTTGCGCCATACTGGAAAATCCTTCCACGTGGAATAACAGACTGGTGCGAGTTCGCGGCCATTATTCCGGAAACTTCGAATACTCCATGTTGAGTGGCGATGGCTGTAATGACGCCTTGTGGTTCGCTTACGGAGGGGGCGGCGCCCCGCCCAGCCTGTCTGCGCATGTCGGGGGCGGAGCAAGCCCGGGAGCTGAGGATGCTGAAGGAAGATTCATTCTGCCGGTTCCAATAACGCTGGTTCGCAATTTGAAATTCAGCCACTTCGAAACACAAGTGGAACAAATGGCAAAAGCGGATGACGAATCCTATAAGAAGAATCCTGACAAATTCGTCGACCGCTGTGTGACCGCAACCTTCACAGGAAGACTCGATGCTGTTTCTGCAGAAGTACACAAGTTCCGGAAGCTTCACCCTCCCAGGGAACAGAGTGACTTTCTGGGCTTCGGGCAAATGGGACTGTTCGAAAGTGAATTCGTACTAGAAACCGTCAATGACGACGCGGTGCTAGGCGTCTGCAAGGACTAGCAAGCAACTTCGTTGTTTTTCGCGGGCGAGGGCGCCCGCGCCACACAATCCTACTCCGGCACGCTTTGCTCTTCGCTGTGGGCGCGGATGACGCGATCGACCGAATACGGCGCGCGGCGCGCGGGTTCGTGGTAGTGACGGACTTGTAGCTCGCCGAGAAGCCCAATCGCCAGCAGGTTGAGTCCTGCCAGTAGTAGAACAGCCGCAAAAATCATCAGCGGCCCGTGCGCCGCCATGATTGAAGTGTGCCGCCAGAACTTCTCTACGGACAGCCAGAAAGTAATCCCCACTCCCGCCATGATTCCAAACATGCCCACGGTGCCGAAGAAATGCAGCGGCCGGCCGAGATACTTCAGCAGGAAGCGAATCGTGATCAGATCGAAGAAGACGCGAAAGGTGCGGGAGATGCCGTAGTGCGAAGCTCCACGCTCGCGGTTCACGTTACGTATAGGGACTTCGCAGATGGAAGCACCATGCCACGAAGCCAGCGCCGGAATGAAGCGGTGCAGTTCGCCGTAGAGTGGCACCTGCTCAAGAATCTCGCGACGGTAGGCCTTGAACGTCGTACCGAAGTCGTGGATATCCACCCCGCTGAGTTTCGCCATTACCCAATTTGCGCAGCGCGAAGGAATACGGCGCAGCCAGAAGTTGTCAATGCGCACCTTGCGCCACCCACTGACAATGTCAAAGCCCTCTGAAATCTTCTCGAGAAATATGGGGATGTCTGCGGGATCGTGCTGCAGGTCGCCGTCCATGGCGATGATGTATTCACCGCGAGCATGATCGAATCCCGCAGCCAGCGCGGAAGTCTGCCCGAAGTTCCGGCGCAGGCGAACCACCGTGACCCGGCTGTCCACGCCGGCGATCTGGCGCAGCAGGTGAAACGTCTCGTCGGACGAGCCGTCATCCACCAGCACCATCTCAAAGCTCTCGCCGTTTGTCTCCATGACCGCTTTCAGGCGGTCGTAGAGGTCAGTAACGTTCTCCTCTTCGTTGTGAAGGGGTATGACGATCGAATACTTTGGCATGCTTGTGCTGGCTCTGGGTTACATCCCTGAGTTTATCAGATGCACAACTCACTTAATCGGCGACAAATTTCATGTTCCCTTGTGATTACATCGCCGGCCCCGGCGGATACGCAGGCAAGGGCGGCGGAGGCGGCGGCAATGTCTTCGGATTGTCCTGTATCGACTTCATGACCACTTCAATAGCCTTTTCGAGCTGCGGATCTTTTCCGTTGACCACCTGCTCTGGCCGGTTCTCGACGACGATATCGGGCTGGACGCCGTGGTTCTCGATGAGCCATTTGCTATCGAGCCCATACATCGCAAACTCAGGTCTGGTGATATAGCCGCCATCCATCAGAGGCATGTCCCCGCGGATGCCGCGCACACCGCCCCAAGTGCGTTCGCCGATGAGTGGCCCCAGCTTGTAGTACTTGAATAGATAGCTGAAGATGTCGCCGTCAGAGGCCGCATAGTGATTGGTGATGCATGCCATTGATCCGACAAAAACGTTCGGCGGATCCGGTCCGGGATTCCAGTTGCGGGCAGTACCCATACTGGAAAGAATGCGCCGCAGACGCTCAAAAACGAGCTGCGCGACAAAGCCGCCACCGTTGTAACGCACGTCAATGATCATCCCCTGCTTGCGAACTTGCGGAAAGTATTGCTTCACAAATTCGTTTAAGCCAGCGTCACCCATATCAGGCAGGTAAATGTAGCCGACCTTCCCGCCCGTGGCCTCGTCGACCTTCCTGCGATTGGTGGTAATCATGTTCAGTTCGCGCAAGTTGAACTCGTCGTTAATCGGTTTGACCTGAACGTTGTGCGATCCGTCTTCAGAAGCTTTCGAGTTGACTGTGAGGGTGACAACATCGTTAGCGGTATTCACCAGCAGTTCGTACGGGCTCTGCGGGGCCTTCAACGGGCGGCCGTTCACGGCGAGCAGGTAGTCCCCCTCTTTTACATTGATCCCTGGCTCAGTAAGTGGTGAGCGCAGCGCCGAATCCCAATTTTCTCCAGCATAGATTTTTTTAAACCGGTAAAGACCGCTGGATTGATCGATACCAAAGTCCACTCCGAGCAGGCCCACATTGACGGGATGCAGATCGGTATAGTCGCCGCCGCCAACGTAAGTGTGGGAGTTCGAAAGCTCAGCAATCAAATTGCCCAGAATGTAAGTCAGCGAATAACGATCAGCGGCGTGAGGCACCAGTTGCGCGTAGTGTTCCCGCATCTTATCCCAGTCGACGCCATTCATTTCGGCTTCATGAAAGTAATCGCGTTCCTGCCGCCAGACCTCGTTGAATATGTTTTTCCACTCCTGCGGCGGATCGATTTGGGCGCGCATTCCGCTTAAGCTGAGTGCACCGTCCCCAACTTTCTTCGGATCGCCGGCCGGCTTCGCGTCAATGATGCCGTAGGTGTGGGTTGTATTCGGCGCACCGTCGGCGGCTTCATAAAGAAGCTTCGAACCGTCGAAAGAGAGCGCGAAGCGCTCAACATTTTCGATCAGAGATTTCTCTTTTCGCTCTTTCATGTCGTAAGCATGGACCGCGGAGCCTTCACCGGCGATTGGGCCGGACAATCCCTGAATGGGCGCGGTAGAGTAATAAACGTAGCCTTTGGATACAGCGAGCGCCCGCACAACCGCGGGTTCCGTGCCCAGAGCAACCACCCGATCCTGAATGCCGTCGAGATCGATCTTCACCTCGACCAGCTTTTCTTTTTCCTTCTTGTCTTTATCTTTGTCCTTGTCCTTATCCTGGTCGGAGTCGTTGTTCTTCCCTTCATTCTTTTTCGCGCTCTTGGCTTTGGGATCGGTCGCCGCATCTTGCGCTAATGCCACGGGCGCAGGCTCGGTCTTTTTCACCTCGGTCTCATCGCTCTGCACGCCAAACGGTGACGGCTCGTCCTTCTTAAGCGTCACCACGTACACACGCGTGGTTTTAGGATTCGCAAATTCGAAATCGATGTTTCCAAGCACCTCATTGAAGTCACGGTCCGATAAATAGTAGAGGTACTTCCCTTCCGGATCGAACACCGGGTCGTAACTGTTGTTCATGCTTGATGTGGCTGCAGTAGATTTATTGTCAGAAAGCGAATTGAGGTAGACCACGGCGTAGTTGTTCTCGCCTTGCTTGTCATAGGCCAGCCACTTGCTGTCGGGAGACCAGGAATAGTTCGAGATTTCGGCATAATTTCCGTGGTCGACCTTCACTGGCTTCTTGTCCTTGATATCAGTCCACCAGAGATTTATGTCCTTATCGGCCCAGGCAATTTTCTTGCTGTCAGGCGACCAGACAGGCGCGAACTTGAATCCTTTGTATCCGGAAGTGATCTGCTGCTCTTTGCCGAGACCGTCCTGCGGAGCGATATAGATTTCGTCGTCGCCGGTGCGGTCCGAGATGTATGCGATCCAGCGCCCATCGGGAGACCACGAAACTTTTTGCTCACGAATGCCGGGAGTGCGGGTCAGGTCGCGAATGCTGCCTTCTTTAGCAGGCACAGTAAATACGTCGCCGCGTGCGGAAAAGACCGCGCGTTTGCCATCAGGAGCGATGTCGAAGTCTGTGACCAGCTTGCCCACGTTGTCCCAACGCTTCATCACCTGGGCACGATCAGCGGGTAGCGAGATGGTCAGCTTTTTCGGCTGTTTCGATTGGAAATCAAAGGTGTAGAGATAGCCTGCGTTCTCGAAGATGATCGCGTCCGGCCCCAAGCTCGGCCACATTACATCCCAGTCGCTGAAATGCGTAAGCTGCTCGACCTGCTTTGAATTCAAATCGTAGCCGTAAAGATTCAGGTGATGCTCAGGCCCGCGGTCGGAACTGAAATAAATGGTGCCTTCGTGCCACATGGGAAACGTGTCGGTCCACTCGGTGTGAGGAATATCAGAGCTGGTGTTGTTTTTGAGATCGTAGATGGTGATGGATTGGGCGAGCCCTCCGGTATAGCGCTTCCACTGGCGAAAGTTGCGAAAGATCATGTTGTAGGCGATTTTTGTTCCGTCGGGCGAGTACGAGAGTAGCCCGCCCTGGTCCATGGGGAAGGGCTCGGGCAGGCCACCATCAACGCTGACGCTGAATGGACGCTTCACCCAGCCGTTCTCCGCGGTACTCCGCGAGATAAAAACAATCCGCTTGCTGTCGCGAGTCCAGGTGACGACCTCATTGTGGATTCCCATACGGTCGCTCAACTGGTGAGCGCTGCCCTGATAGAACGTCAGTTGCTTGGGCTGGCCGCCCTCGGCAGGCATAACATACACATTGAAGTTGCCATCGTACTGGCCGGTAAAGGCGATCCACTTTCCATCGGGAGAAAATTTGGGAAAGAGCTCCCGTCCGGGATGCTCGGTGACACGACGCGCCACTCCACCGGAAGTCGACGCCAGCCAGATATCACCCCCGTAGACGAAGGCAATTTTGTCTTTGTGCACGTCGGGAAACAGCATCAAGCGGCCTTCCTGGGCCTCCTGCGCGAAAGCGGCACACGAGTACGCGATTGCGAGAAGGAAAAGACATCTCTTCCAGGTGATCATTTAGTGCTCCTCAGTGCGAGATTCCTATATGACAGCAGAGTGCTCCCGGTGGATTGACACAAACGTGCGATTCTAGCAGTTTCAACGATTACTATTCCCAGAAGTTTGCAAAACTTTACAAGGAGGGCCGGGCACGCAAGATCGCCGGCTCGAGAAAGAGGTGGGGATTCAGACAACCGCCAGCCGCCGAAGCCCTATAATTCCGTGCTGCACTTAATCGCGAGTCGAAGGGGGATGACTTGGCCGACAGGACAATTTCGGATTTCACCACAAACAATTTTTCACGCCGTAAGCTTTTGCGAAGCGGTTTGATTGGAGCAGCAGGCGCGTCGGTGATTCCAGCGCTCTCCAGCGCGCGAGCGTTCGCCGATGCCAAACCTGCCGCGGCATCGGTCAAAGCATTCGAGTTTGATGAGGCCACAATCTCCGACCTGCAGGCGCGGATGAAATCCGGCCAAATATCTGCTCGCTCCTTGACGCAGGCATATCTGGATCGCATCAACGAAGTCGATAAAAGCGGCCCAGCCATCAACAGCGTGATCGAGATAAATCCTGACGCACTGTCGATCGCTGAAGCTCTCGATCGCGAACGCAAAGAAAACGGTGCACGCGGGCCCATGCACGGCATGCCCGTGCTGATCAAGGACAACATCGACACCGCGGACCGAATGCTGACGACAGCCGGTTCACTGGCGCTGGTCGGTTCAAAACCCGCGCAAGATTCGGGTGTAGCAAAAAAACTTCGTGACGCTGGCGCTGTGATTCTGGGCAAAACCAATCTCAGCGAGTGGGCCAACATCCGATCAAGTCACTCTACCAGTGGTTGGAGCGGCCGCGGCGGGCTCACCAGGAATCCGTATGCCCTGCACCGTAATCCGTGCGGATCGAGTTCCGGTTCAGGCGCGGCGACTTCTGCAAATTTGTGTACGGTTGCGGTAGGGACCGAGACCGACGGATCCATCGTGTGCCCGTCCTCGGCTAATGGGCTCGTTGGTCTTAAGCCGACGGTCGGCTTAGTGAGCCGCGCCGGTGTCATTCCCATCTCGCACAGCCAAGATACGCCCGGGCCAATGGCACGCACAGTCCGTGATGCCGCGATCCTGCTGGGAGCTTTGGCTGGTTCTGATCCACGCGATGCTGCGACAGCGGATTCATCCGCGAAAATGCAGAAGGACTACACGCAGTTTCTTGATCCGAACGGCCTACGCGGTGCTCGCATTGGAGTCGCCCGCAAATACTTCGGCTTCAACGATGCGGTTGATGCGCTGATGAATAGTTTGATCGCGGAGATGAAATCCGCGGGCGCGGTCGTCGTCGATCCCGCTGACATTGAGTCGTTTGGAAAGTTCGACGAAACCGAGCTGCTGGTTTTGATGTACGAGTTAAAAGCTGATCTGAATGCCTATTTGTCGGAGCGGCCGGGAAAACAGGTCCGCACATTGGCCGATGTGATCGCCTTTAACGGGAACAACAAAGACCGCGAAATGCCGTATTTTGGCCAGGATCTGTTTTTGAAAGCACAGGAGAAGGGTCCATTAACCGACAAAGAATACATTGCTGCGCTGGCCGCGAATCACAGCCTTTCCCGCGAACACGGAATCGACGGCGTGATGGACAAATTTCATCTGGACGCGCTGTTCGCGCCTACGGGTGGCCCGGCATGGCTGACCGACCTGGTGAATGGTGATCATGCGGTTGGAGGCAGCTCGAATGCGGCCGCAGTGGCGGGATACCCCAATATCAATGTGCCGGCCGGATTGTTGTTCGAGCTCCCGGTTGGAATTTCTTTCTTCGGCCGGGCCTGGAGTGAACCCACGCTGCTGAAAATTGCATACGGCTTCGAACAATTGATCAAAGCCAGAAAACCGCCGCAATTTTTGGAAGAGATCAAGATTTAGGTCCGCGTCGAGACACAGAGAACAAACGGAAGAACAGGCGAGAGACTTCCTTTACCTGTAAGTTTCACTCGTAACGCAAGGCTTCGATGGGATCGAGATTGGCGGCGCGAAGCGCCGGCAGCATGCCACTGATGATCCCGACAACCCCGAGGATGGTGGTCGAGATCAGCAGCACCTGCGGCGCGACGATCAAGCGAATGTCACCGGCTTCGGCGTGTTTTGCGAGGGCGCTGTAAAGAGTCAACCGTCCTACAGAGATCGACACAATGTAAGAGAGTAGAATCCCACACAGGCCCCCAACGGCGGTAATCACCATCGCCTCGGCAAGGAACTGAAACAGTATGTCTTTCTTGCGGGCGCCCAACGCCTTCTCTACGCCTATTTCGCGCGTACGCTGAGTGACCGAGACCAGCATCATGTTCATCAGCCCGACTCCGCCGATGCCCAGCGTGATAGTGCCGATGAACGCCAGCAACACTTTCAGCGCGATGGTGATGATGCTGAACTGCTCAAACTGCTTTTGAGCGTCGAAGACAAAAATCGCCCGTTCGTCGGTGGGCTTAAAACCATGCTGCAATGCGAGGGCTTCACGAATGCTTCGCGTCATCTTGTCGTGGTCGAGGCCGATTGAATCCAGCCACATTCCGCTCAGATAATGGTTGTCACGCAAGACGTCCATGGTGTTGTAAGGCCCATAGACAACCCGATTGTCGTCATTGTCGGCTTCCTGCATGCGCGCTTTGAGCACGCCTACGACTTGAAAAGTCACGCCATTGATGCGGATCGATTCCCCAACGGCATCGATCCCAGAGAACAATTTCTCCTTCGCTTCGGAACCGAGAACGACGTTGTAGGCATGACTCGAATTGTCGGCCTCATCAAGCCAGCGGCCTTGATCGACGTTGAGCGCCCATATGTCGCCAATTGCAGGATCAGCGCCTGTAATCCCGAAGTTAAAGGTGCGAGAACCGTTCTGCACTGTCGCTCTCTCGATGTGGGCAACGCGTGAGGCGTGCCGGGCCAGTGGTACAACATTGCGAAGCACATCAATATCGTCATTGGTGAAGCGGATGGCAGTTCCGGCTTTGGTGCCGCCCGCCTGCTGGGAAGTTCTGCCCGGATAAATTCCGACTGCGGTTGCACCAAATGAGTCCCAAATGTTGTGAATGGCACGGCCGAAGCCCTCGCCGTAGGCGAGCAAAAGCACTACTGTCGCGATGCCCCACGCCATGCCGAGCATGGTGAGCACGGTCTTGCGCAGGTCATGGCGCATGGCGCCGTAGGCTTCAACGAAAGTGTCGCGGCTCATGAATTTCTTTCTACTCCCTGCGGAGCGCCTCAACCGGTTCGAGCAGAGCTGCTTTGCGCGCCGGATAGAGACCGGCAACAACCCCGGCAAACGCCAATGAAATAATTGCAAGCATCGCCGTCGAAGGCACCAGGCGCGGAGTATCGAAGCCCGGTAGCTGGGGTAACATTCCCAGCAACGCCATGAATCCCGCTGCACAGCCCATGCCAACCAGACCGCTCGTCACAGTAAGAAACGCACCTTCGGCAAAAAACTGAAGCATGATGCTGCGGCTGGTAGCGCCGAGCGCCTTGCGTAGGCCAATTTCGCGGGTGCGATCGGCGACCGCAACCAGCATGATATTTATGATACCGATGGCGCCCAATCCCAACGTGACCAAGCCCACGCTGCCCAGAAACATGTTCATGGCATCAAAAATCTTCCCAATAGAGTCAACGGTGCGAATTGTGTCCCATTCGTCGTAAGCATCCGGATCTCTGTAATCGAAGCCGTGATTTCGGGCGATGATTTTATGCACTTCTTGTTTGGCGGTTTCGTGCAGCTCGCGCGTGGTTGGCTGGAAATTGAGAAATGAAATCGCACCATCCACCTCGCCGACGTTGCGTGGAGGAAAGTTCTCGCGCATCACAGAGAACGGAATGAAGATTTGCAGATTACGGGTGTTATTCTCGCCGTGTCCTACTCGCTGAAGGGTGCCGATCACCTGAAAACGAATTCCGTTCAGCAGGATGGTTGATCCAATAGCCGGCCAGCCGGGGAAAAGCACGCGGCGGGCCTCGTCTCCAATAACCACGACCGCGCGTTTCTGTGAAATATCGAAATCATTGAGCCAGCGGCCTTCTGCCAGCGGAAGGTACCGAATCTTATTGAAGTAGGCCGGAACGCCTAACAGTTGTCCGCTGCTCTGGAAATAGTCGCTTAGGGCACGAACGTCGTTGCGCGAAATCACCGGAGCAACCACCTTTATGTCCGGGCACTCGGCGGCTACGTCTTTGTAGTCGCGGTATGTCAAGTAATACTGACGGAGGCTGGTGAAGCTGCCATTCATCGCCGGAGCACGGCCGCCCCAAATGAACATGACATTTTCACCAAGCTCGTCAAACTGCCTCCTGTTGCCGGAGCGAAAACCCTCGCCCAAGCCAACCAGAAGCAGCAACGATCCCACGCCCCAGGCGATGCCGAACATGGTCAAAAACGAACGCAGCTTATGGGCCCAAAGCGTGCGCAGGGTTTGCCCAAAGATTTCGAGAAGAAGACGCATGAGAGATATGTCCCGCGAAGCCACACGGGGGTGTAATCATGAGAGATATGTCCCGCGAAGCCACACGGGGGTGTAATCAATGATACGTGAGGGGGAGCGGGGTTTGTTCCTGCAAGGCGATCTGCATCAATGACCTCAACCTCGGAAGATTACTGCACCGAGACGCTCACGTTGCTGGAGACCGAAATGGCATTTGCCCCACTGCCCGTTGTGCCGGTTACGATGAAGGTGTAATTGCCAATCCCGGTGCCGGGGTCTGTATTACCGCCGCCACCGCCCCCACTACCCCCACCTCCGCCACCACATCCCGCCAACGTCAAAATCACGGCGAGGGCGCACACGTCCAGCATTATTCGATAGCGCCGACGTGTTAGCGGGAGCATTAATAGTCCCGCGAATACAAATACACCACCGCCTCCGAAAAGCGTCGCACTCCTCGCGTGCGGCCCCATCGTGGACACGTTAAATGTCACATTTGCGGTCGAACCACTAAGTGTGACCTGAACGGATGAACTGGGAGATGTGCCACTCCCGAAGTTACACGTCGATTCCTTCGCGGCAGGAGCTGGCGAACAAGTGAGAGTCACAGTTCCCGTGAATCCGCCGTTTGGCGCAAGCGTGAGCGTTGTAGAAGCAGACTGTCCCGGACTGGCTACTATCACGTTCCCGTTGGGTGTCACACTAAAAGGACCACCAACCGTCAATATGTTGGGAATTGGGGTGGACGAGGATATGTAATTCGAGTCACCAGAATAAGTAGCTGTAATATTATGAGTTCCGGGCGAGGCAGGCACGTAAGTCATAGTGGCTTGCAGCACACCGCTCGCAAACCCGGGTGGATTCGGAGTGTACGTCACATTACCCGCCAGAGCAGTGCCATTATCCGAGAAGATCATGGTTCCCGTCGGAGCAGCGCCAAATTCGGATCCGTCCACATTACCTGTGAGAGTGACGGCCTGTTGCCAATTTGCGGGGTTGGGGCTGGCTCCCCAACCCAAGAAGAATGACTGTGCCTGAGTAACTGTCACTACCGTAGCTGGACTTGTTGATGCGGCGTAGTTGGCGTCGCCCGAGTACTGCACGCTGAGATTGTGATTCCCCACACTCAGGAAGACGGTTGATCCCGAGGCGCCGAGTGTGGCTGGACCAGACCGTCCAGCAGGAAGTCCCTCGTACACAAGCCCACCAAAAACAAGTTTTGTCGGCGACCCGTCAGTGAAAAATGAGAGTGTGCCTGTCGGAGCAACGCCGTTGCTGTTGGTTAGGACCCCACCATCTATTTGCTGTGAGTTACCGTACCGCACAGACAAACTAGCCACTCCCGCAGTAGCGGTTGTCGGGGCCTTATTAATCGTAAAGTTCGTAGTTGTTGAACTTGCTTCATAACTGGTGTCGCCAGGGTAATGTGCGGTCACGGAGTAGCTTCCTGGTGCGAGGCTCTGATCTTCGGCGAAACCAGCGATGTTAAGCGGCAAGCTGCCACCGGCCAGGGGTGAGCCGTTTGCAGAAACAGAAATTGGGCCCGTTGGGCAACTCGATATTCCCTTTGAACAATTGCTTGAAATACCTGTCGAGGTGGAAACGGACGCCCCAGCATCGCCCACGTCCACGCGCAAGAGGAAGAATCCGTCGCCGTAAGTCGCGTTGTTGGCCGCAAAGCTGGTGATCAGTCCGTTATTGCTGAGTGTGACCAAGTTAGCAAATGTCTTGCTACTCTCTGGTGCAACTGTGATCGGCACTGTTGCAGACTCGCTACTCGCGAATGTAGCGTCGCCCGAGTACTGCGCTTGCAACGTGTAAGTGCCACCTGGCAGCAGGCTGGTGCTGCTGGAAATGGCCCCGCCGGTGAGTGAAAAAGCTCCGACGCCCAGACCTGTGCTGGTCAGAAGTGAAACGACACCGGTCGGTGTACCACTGCCGCTGGTTGGGGCGACCCCACTGGTTACATTCACCGTCTGTCCGTGCGTGATGTTCGTAGTCGGATCCAGATGCAAAGTTGTGGTGGTGGCGGTGAACTTCGCGAGGTTCCAATTTTGCAGCAGATTGTTCACGTCGATGGAACCGATTCCGGTCGCTAGGTCGTATCCCGTAGCTGTGTCATAACCGTTGAGAATTCCAAACTTATCGGCGCCATTCGCGGTCTTGCAGTCTCGAGAGTTAGTCTTGCAAGGCACTCTAATGGTTCCCGTTTTTACATCGTGAAATGCCGAAGGTGCGTTCCTCGCCAGGTTGTACAGCACAAAATTTGCATTTCCTTGGCGCGATTGCTGTTGCTGGTTGACCAAGGCCATGATTCCGGCAAACGCCGGCGACGAAGCTGAGGTCCCCCCAATGCCCAGAAAACCTGTTCCCGGATTGTTTGGGTCGCAGGAGGAACCACCGACCAAATCCGCCTCGCAAATAATGTAGAAACTGCCGGAAGGTGATCCTACAGCAGCGAACAGCGAAACGTCTGGAACATCGCGCACGCCATCAGTGGGAACGCCCGGCGCATTCTGCCAAGAAGGTTTCGGATACCCGCCAGTGCAACTCAAAGGGTTTTGTCCGTCAGATTGAATGCAACTGCTCTTGCCTCCGGAGCCGCCAACAATATTCACAAACCCAAAATTGATCAGTTGCGAGTTATTGCAATTTGCCTCCGCATTCTTGCTGAAGCCGAGCAAATCGCCAAACACCGGATTGGTACAGTTATCGTCCCATGTGGTTTCTGGGACATAGCTGAGCGCTGATGACCGAGTGGTAACAGCGTTGCTGGTGCTCCAAAAACTCAGAGCATTCGTCAGATCGTCGAAGTCGGTGCCCCCGACAGAAATATTGTAAGGGGTTGATGAGTACCCGCTAACTGCCAGGCCATGTGTCGCAGGCCCTCCTGCATTGAAATCATCGCAACCGGCCGAGCTGCCGTCTCCCGACGAAAGCATGACCGTGATACCCTGCGCCGCCGCCTGTTGCCACATGGCGCTGAAGAACTGGTTGCCAGCCGTACCAATGAAAAGCTCGCAGTTGCCGTAGCTTTCGCTCATTACAGGCGCCAGGTTGTTGTCGACAATATGCAGCGCGGCCAGATCAATTCCAAAGGTTGTTTCAGTTGACTCGGCGACGACGAAATCGACGTTCGCGCCCTTTGCGACTCCGCCCGACCATTGGACATCGAGATCGGATTCGGCTTCTTCGCCGTCTTGCAGAATCCCTGGCGCTGGCCCGTCATGAACCACCTTCAGAGTTGGCCCACCAGGCTGGTTATAGGGAGGCAAGCCGAAAAAATTGCGGAAGGCGGCCACGTCCTGGAGGTTGATGTCGGTTTCGCCCACGATTGCGATAGTCTGGCCGGTACCGTCTATGGCCGGACTCGCGTTCCAGGCCGGAAGTGAATCGTAAATTGTCGCGAAATCCCAAGGGCCGACCGCGTAGCAATTCTGTGGTTGAACTCCGCAACCACCCGCAGGAAAAGTGAAAAGCGGTTTTGTCCCAGCCGCAGGTGTAACGCGCCCAGTCGATCTATCGCGCTCGAACGCACCCAGCAGATGACTGAACCGGGTTGGGCGAAAGTTATTCAGCGCTCTCACTCCCGCCACCGCTGGCGCGAGCGCTGCGGGAATTTGCGGGTCAGTGGCATTGGCCCAATGCTCTTCGCCATTCACCAGATACTTGTGAATCTCCGTGTGCAGGGCCTCTTCTACTTGCGACTCGACTCCCGTGAACTCAATGATCGTTTTCCCGTGGGTAACCCGGTTGACTTGCAATCCATGCCCTTGCAGCCATCCGGTGACGGCCTGAATGTCCTGATCGGCGGCGCCAAACTGTGCGCCGAATTCGTCAGGCGTGAGCCACTTGTGGTAATTGGGTGAAGCTTTGTCCTGCTGGTCATCGAGCAGTTTGCGCAATGCGCCTTCCTGCTCCGGACCGCGCTTCAATACCAGCAGCATTCTTCGCAACGGCAGATCAGAGGGGGCGGTTCCAACGTCGAACTGAGGTCGCGCTAAAGGATGCGTGCTCCCTTTCAGCATGACGAGTTGATTGTCATCAACTGCTTCCGTGATTAGCGGCCGTTGTGGAACGCGCTGCGCGTGTGCTGAGACTGCGAAGAGGAGAACAAGAAGAGTGAAGACAAAGAAACCCCTAGGCTGGATTGCCATCAGTGACACCCCTGGCTTGAAGCCACCGGCTACTTTTTCCACAACTGTTATGAATCGGTTAAGCGCAGAGTCGGCGGAGGGGAAGGTCCAGCAACTCTGGGTGCCAGAAATATTGCTCCTTGTTTAAGGATGAGTCAATAGGGAGAGCAAGAATTTACAAATGACGGCTCTGGCCAAGAGCCAGCTTCACCGTGGCTGATGCATCGGCGGTTCTTTTGGAGGTGCGGAATGGGCCCGGGTGAACCCGAAGTAAACTAACGCCGCAACCATGATGGCAAGAGCGGCAATGATCGCGACCGGCGTGC
>Ga0207665_10001114_pt1 | contig 18009 bp, 17 predicted proteins | sample LARL112metaG_FD_184351 | JGI IMG/M metagenome (GOLD analysis project Ga0207665, IMG submission 184351) | Corn, switchgrass and miscanthus rhizosphere microbial communities from Kellogg Biological Station, Michigan, USA - LAR L11-2 metaG... | ecosystem: Host-associated > Plants > Roots >...
TAATCGAAGGTACTACAGTCTCACGTACATCGTGTAGCCATATGATCATTCTATCCCGTACTTGCCCTAGGAACGAGAAGAGATAGCTGACCTCGTTTTCCGTTTCGAGTCGGAATGGAATTTCGCTGCACTTGACGTATACCATTACTCTACCTTTAGGATAGATAATGTACGTGACGTTAGGCATGCCCTTCACACGATCAATTCTTTCGGAATGATCTTTGGATCTACAGCGTGCTTCCTCTTTGCCAATGATATATTCGTATTCATTATGATCGATATCGACCTGCAAATGAATATTGTGTATATAGGCAGGTTGATAAGGAATTAATAGTAATGTCTCTAAGAAAGAGTTCGCCTTTCCAGCATCAGTGACACTTGACTGAGGACTCAGACTCCAAGCATGATAGCTGCTGCTACTATCTCTTTCATATTAGCTAAATATAGATATTAGTTGTGTAAACGAATGATAATGGTTATATGTATTAGATATAGTGATGCCTTTCATAAGTATAATACTATGAATTTTGTTCTTTAGTTTAGTTCTCATCCTCATCAGAACAGCTCTATGTCTTACTAATTCACGCAGATAGCAGCAGTAGAAATCGTTAGTGCAGCAACAATATATACCAATATTGCAGACTTGTTAGATACAGATAAAACAGTCTTAGTATTTGTATTTTTCCATTTAGTGAGCTCTGTGCTATATATTTATAATCCTTAGTTAACCTTGTTACGTAGAATAATCCTCTGTATTTTTTTCATCCCAGCTGTACCCTGGACATATGCAAATAGTGGTGTAATATGGAAAGTTACTAAGATAAATAACAATAATAATAATTCTAGCTCTAACAATAGTCCTGCAAAAAGCTTTATACTAAAACAAGTTCCTTCATCTACGTCGCCCCCTGGCAGTGTAGTTATTAAACAACCTAATACCGTAAATCAAGTGACCATTTCTGCATTTAAATATAATAACAATAATACTGCAATGAGCAATAGTACCAATATTTCCAAATCTAATGCAACGAGTAGATTGCAATGAATAATAATAATAATAATAATTACACTATTCGATTCCAAAATCTTGCTTTGTATACGATGCTTTTGGCTGTCCTAAATGCAGTTTGCACATAACTCAATTAAAATCAACTACTTTTCGGATAGGTTCTAAGATGTCGAGCTTTGGCGATAAAATTCAACTGCGTATACATGTTTGCACTTGGCATTGTAGTGCGCATAATCTGGACATGAACAAGCCCATCCTGAGTGGGTCACAAAGACATTGTAATTATTGTAGCCAGATTTCGATCTGACAGTATAATTTGATTCGTTTATCATTGTAATGGCGCCATTTGTTTGTGCTATCAATTTGCCTTGCTCTTCACGGTTAATAAGTTGTCTAGGCATCTTTAGGCATCGCGCGCATCTTGATGACAGTAGGTAGCTTTTCTTCTATTGCCTCATCGAATCTTTTATTAGGATATTCTTGACGCTCTCTTCTGATTTTAGTCTCTCCATTCAGGTCTTTAGTGTATATACGCATTAAGGCGTTTTGCCCATCTTCCCATGCAACTTCGAATTCCTTATTAGTATATTCATTGGGAGAATCATAGCCAAAATGCCACATCGTTACGATCCAAGAATCATGATCCGGTATCGATGATGACAGTGACAGCGATGGGGGCGCGCATTCTGTATATCGTAACAATCGCTCCTCTGCACGAGTTAATGCATTAGAAAGACGAACTAGGCCTTTAAGATCTGCAGCAACAGGATTTAGAGAACATGCAACCATAACACTAACAGTATCTGTATGATGTACTGTAGTCTTAATGGTAAGGTCGTGAGTTACAATGGGTTCAAGAGAGATATCCTTGCTCTTTGCATTAGGTTCTAATTCTGGGTGTATAGTGGTAATGGTATTCCAGACATTATCCACTTTGAACCTAAAGCGTATGTCATGTAAGGCTTGTTTGTCTGCGGGTAAAGTATCGATAAATGACACTGATGACACTGATGACAGTGGAGAGACCACCACAAGCTCTTGGTGCAAATACGATTTATTCCAAAAAGTCAGATACAAAGCGCGCAAGAACCTGATCATGTATGCAACTTCTCATATACTGCAGCATCTAACCTCACGCCTGGATACTCTTGACGCTCTATGTATCAGAGGTTGCTCCCAGATATGTGTCATAACGAAAATCAGTCGTAAAATGTAGCTTAAATTATAGCAGAACTGGCGTAGAATTTGTGTCTTACATATGTAACGTTGTTTATACCTTGTAGAGCTGTCTATTATCATTTGTTAATGTAAAATAATAATATCCTGGCAGGCGTTTACCTAAACTATAGATAACATTATATTTATCAATAATGTATACAGAATATGTTAGAAAATATAGCATATGTAAGTATCGGATTTGCAACTTCTTTCCTAGCACTTGAAGCAGCTTGGCACTTCACAGCCTGCAAAATTAAAGACAAATCAATAAAACCCTGTTTATACAAACAAATTAGATTAGTATCATAGGTGTAGTAGATCCTTGTAATTGATAATATCCATAACTGACAAATGACTCAAATTATAGTGGAACATAAATTTTTTTCTATGTATCAACAGAGTAGTTTATTTCGTTATTTTGATAGTAACAGTAAGGATGATTGTTTTCATCATCAATATTATCTTTCCGAGCCTTCTCTTACTAATCCTAAATCCCCACAACACCTGGGATCAAATTTAGATATCATCACAGAGACAAAAATAAAAGAACAAACACAACCACTATTTATTAAAAGAATAATTGTCGTAGACGATGATCCTGATCTTACATTGACTTTCAAAGCGGCTTTAGATGGCCGTTATTATAATGAGGGAGACAAGAAGAAAAGATTTGAGGTATGCACATATACCGATCCTTTGTTAGTGTTAAAAGAATTCAAACCACATTATTATGATCTTCTTTTAACCGATATTTATATGCCAAACATGAATGGTTTTCAGTTATGTGAAAAGATATTAGAATTGGATGTTAACATCAGAGTATGTTTTATGTCTGCATTAGAAGTAAATATTCAAGCTCTAAGAGAACTATATCCTAATGTAAATTTGGGATGTTTTATCGAAAAGCCTGTTACAATAAAATATCTGATTGAAAGATTATCAGAGGAATTAGATTAGTAGAAGAGAAGCTCAAAACGCGCGCGCATTAGTGAATTGCAGTTACGTAACTATTTGTTAATCGGCTGAAGACAGAGGTATAAAACAACCATTAGCTGAGAATAACACTATTGTGGAAATTCAATCCCTCGTTAGCGCAATCAAAATACAATCGTAATTGCAATAGTAGGAAAGGAGCATGTCGTTTAGGCATCTTTAGGCACCGCGCGCCTCATGATATACAGCATAAATAAATTATAATACCATCCTATGATATCAGTCTACATTATGGCGCAGTTCTATTTCTTATCTGATATATCACATAAAAAAAACGAGAACGAAATCTATAGCTTTTTCCTTAACTTTACAGAGCCGATAGGAGTGGTGCCAGGTTACAAATGGTCAATAAGACCTAAAATTTTTTATTCCTTAGTCTTTCTTCAATGTAGGGTTTGAATTCGGAATGTTCGAATAACGAGATGTAAGATATATCTCTTTGTTTTAGGATGTTGGTTATACTTTCCTCTTGTCTATCCAATACACAAACCACACTATTCACCCTATAACCCTCTTGAAGTAATGCATCAACGGCATTTGCCACACTCTTGCCTGAAGTTATTACGTCCTCTAATATCATTATTGGTTCTCTAACAATACCTTCTATTTTCTTTTGCAGTCCATGCTTTTTTACGTTCTTTCTAACTGTAAATCCGGTTAGGTTGACGCCTTTATCCCAGGCCAGCATTAGAACAGCTGTAGTTAATGGAATAGAACCTAACTCTAATCCACCAATGGACTTTACATTATATTTGATTGCTTGTTCCAATAACGAACCTGCTATTAAATGGAGTGATTCTTGATCGTGTAAAATTTTCTTCAAGTCATAGTAAAAATCTGATTGAATATTAGACGTTAAGGTAATCCGTTGGAATACTATACCATTATTTTTTATTATCTCGACTAATTGTTCATAGTTAGGATATTTCATTTCTTCACTAGTCCTATTCTGTAAGGCGCTATTTCAATGATCAATGAATTAAATTATATAATAAGGTCAAGATCTGGTTATAGCACTTATACCGTCATTGCAACTGAATCAGGTTGGGTTTGTTCATGTCCAGATTATGCGCACTACAATGCCAAGTGCAAACATGTATATGCAGTTGAATATTATCGCAGTCAAAGTGCGATATTTTGATCCACTGTATCAAACAGTTAGATGAATTACCTTTCTTCTATTTCCAATAAACAATCTATAATTCTTCTAAATCATCGTTCAGTTATCTTGGAAAAAGTATCTTCTAATAACGGTATGAAACACATCAAATTCGAATTAAAACGTATTCCTATAATAGTGGATCAGATGTATAGACTAGCACCTTGGTATAAATAGATAGTGATGAGAGTTCATGTGTCTGCAATGAAGGGACTTGTGCCAAATAATGTGTTCTATGAAAATTCTGTCATCATATCTGAAATTAGTGGATTGGTTTGCCGCTGATATCAGAAACCGTCCCGGATATGAGAGACCTGATTTCCTTTGATATTTACAGTAGACAACTATCGGACGTTTTCCTGAGTGATACCTCTGAAGAGTATAGCTGCAATGTGTATTTAACATACTTTAAAGAGGTCCTATTTTTTTTGTTGAAGATTGCCATTATGGGGAAATAAGATGTACTTAACTATAGTTCTATCCGTTAACTGAACAATCTGCAGAAATCATGAGTAAGAATTAACTTTCAAAATTATCTATCAGAAAATAAATTATTATCTTACTCGAAATGTTTATACGAAAATGATTAAAACACATCGAAAATGTTGTTTGCAGCTATTGCTGGAATCATTGTGTTAGGCACACTCGCAGCAGCACTACCAACCTCAGCCTTTGCATTAATCGACCCGTGTAATGCAGGCAATGGTGGAAATAGTGGAAATGGCCGCGGTGGAGACGGTGGAGCCGCCAGTGGTGGAAACTCGGTAAACGGCGGAAACAGTGCCGGCGATGATGATACTAGTACTAGCGGTAGTGCTGACGCCGCTTCTCCCTTTGGTGGTGCTGGCAGTCAGGGTATTTGAGGCGGTGACGGCGGAGATTCAATTGGCGGTAGTGGCGGTGATGCTAAATGTCACTAAGCCATTGCTTTCTAAAGTAAAATAGAACAGACCAGTACCTCAACCCAAAATTGACTAAAATCATAGAAAGGAATCTTTACTTTTTTAGAAATTAACAATTTGTGCTTGGCCTTTATACTTTTCGAACCTTTAATTCTTCAAGTACTTCATACAAATATTGTTTTGCATCTTCTATTGAGATTGAAGGTTGTATTCCAGTTTGTTGAATTATTAATTCCATTTTGTCATTGGTTAATGTCGTGACCTTTTTCTCTAATCCTTGCTGCATCTGAGCTTCGCCAAGGCTTCCCAATAATTTGGTATCCTTGATTATAGATCTCTTTATTTCACGACGTAGGTCTGAATCATTCGCTACTGAAATTGCTGAATAATAAAGACCTAATACTATCAAGAACGCAGATATTGGTACAAATGCAATACTGCCAAGTCCGTATGGAGGATATCCTGCAGCAGCAACCGTGGAATTAGCAGCAATAAAATAAAATACTACACCGTATGCAGTGCACGTCATATACTCCATTACACTGCGAGAATTTTTTGCGAGCTTTCCAACAGATCGGAAGCTGATACCATTCAGTACTCCTAGAAGTATTGTGAATAATACAATGAATGACATTTTTATCACAGGTGTTTGTTCTTTGTTAACAATAAAGCTCATTTGATACAATTCACCATAAGCAGAAACGTCCCCAAGATAAAAAGCTACAAGAGGGACAGCCACAAGAACCCAGAATTTTAATTTTCCTACTCTTTTAATATGGGGATATAGAAGAATGATACTCCCACACCACATGGATAAACGTATGCGTACACGGTATAACTCTGGAAATTTGTTATAAAACATTTAAATGGATTTTTTTCACATTCAAAATTGAATTCCACCGCAGAGTGTGGTGTAAATATTTGCGGCTTTTCTACTAATAATTGCTCAAATAAAATTGCTGAAACCACTGCGTTTATGGTAAATGACGCTGCAGCTATTCCATATATCAGGAGTATAAGTGATCTCTTTGATATGAACCAACTGAATAATTTAAACGCTAATATCCCCATTAATATAGAAGTAAAACCATAAGCAATTACCACAACCGCAGAAATTAGATGTATGTAATACCACGAGAAAAGGTAGATCTGTAAAAGAACAATAGCGACAAGGGCAGTCATAACATACAAAACTATGGACATTACTTTTTGTAATGCGACAATCTGCGAATCTCTTACATTGTATCTAGAGGTCACATTCCTAGTTATGGATAGGATGATATACTGGCAAACAATACATATTATAGCGATAGTAGAAAATAATATTATCCCCCATTTTGAAGATGCCTGTGGATTGAATACATCGATCGAGCTACTTATTAAGAAATCCACCGAGAGTATGCTGAGAATAATTATGGATATTACTAAAAATATCCGACTATCGTACTGAGAAGAGCCAATTTTTATCTAAGATGTAATTTCTGATAAGCAATTCCTATGATTTCGTCCTGAATAGTATTGATTGTGGTACATCTTAACGATTTCTATCCATTGAAGTAACAAGTGTTCAACCTCAGTAAATGATTCTTTTTAAATAATCTAAATATTCCATGAGCTGCATACATGGAATATATCTCGAGCAATTCTGGTCGCTGATGATTGCTAAGAATAGAACATCGAGTCAAATAAAGGTCCTAATGCATAAAGGACTACTAAAACTCTAAGAATCTACGATATTGCTGAAACTACTATTGACATCTATAGATAGTAGCAATTAGTCGATGCGAATCAACATACTAATTCAGTTAACATGCAACAAGTTAACTCATCGGACATTATCGGACTTTTTAATCCGTCCGGATTGATCATCCCAGACATAAAGTTATAATACGATATGTGAGATGGCAGATTATAAATATTATCGAAAAAAGGGATATGCTAAGATTAGATTGACTGTTCGATATACATAGATCTTTATCAGAGCAGTCTGTTAGTAACTAAGCCATGGACACGAGCTATGCCTTTGCCTGCCTTCTATCAGATTATGCTAAGTTAATAAAAGGTTGCTCATGATGACTCCCCATTCTTGCACTTTTTATCGTCAAATGCACTTAATTTAACCATGGATATTGAATAGTATTATTTGATGGTAAATGAACTGTGTGACGGTGTTTCACTTTGTTTAATGACAGAATTATCTTCTAGACGTCTTAGTAAGAATGTTCAAAGCTTATCTATCTTAGATATATTAGGTTGGAACGAAGAAAGTATGCAACAAAGGCAGTCCTTTATGCTTTGATCTCATCACCAAAGCATACCTTACTAAGTGAAATGAACATCATAGTATTCGCAGTGATCAGTCTTGTGCTCTTGATAGGCGCACCAGTCTTTCTAATGGAAACACAACAGTCTGTCTCTGCAATATCTCCATACGAATCGGGATTCAATCATGGAGTAATTGATGGAAATGATAGCTGTTCACATCCAGATGGATGCCATTGGTACATCTTAGGGCCAGGCAAGGGCTTTGCATTTCATTCATGGGACTTTGTAAGAGGTTATGTTACAGGATTTTGCACTGCTAGTCGTGGAACGTCAAGTGACGCAGATCAAGCTAGTTGGGACTGTGATAAAGGCCCAGATTCTGCTTCGTGGGTGGATGAGAAATGACAGCTACACTAGGCGTAATTGTAGTCTTGGTGCTAGGCGCAACACTAATGATAGACGCACAATCTGTCTTTGCACAAACTGTATTATCAACTGTGTCAACTGAACCTGGACAATTCTCAGAGCTTCCACATTCAGACCATCCACAAGCTGCTTATCAGTCAGGATTTCAACACGGTGTAATTGACGGAAATATGTCATCAAAGCAACATCGTATATTGACCAGCCAAAACATGGCTTTGCATGGCATACATCGGAGTTTGTCAAAGGATATGTCAATGGATACTGTAGCATACCAGCCAACAAAAATGTGGGAACTGATGATGATAGGGCCGCACTTTACTGTCCTGATGGTCCAAGCTCTGCGAAATGGTTCATAGGCAAGCACGAGCCCATCACGGAAGGTATTGCTGTAGTCACTTATGGGATTCCATCAGCGGGCGTGAATGTAACATATCAGTATTACGATAAGACTTCAGGTTCATCCGGTTCTGAAACCAGAATGGTAAACCAAACCGGAGAGATGCATTTTCTGGGATATACTGACGAACTAGTTGGATATTACCCCGGAGATAAAGTGACTGTGAGTGTAAGCCAGTGTATCACACATCTGAATGCATACGGCTATCCGGAATGCATTTCACAACCCATTCTCGACAGCAAGACGATAACGCTGGGTGAAACTGGTGGTATTGTTAGCCTTGATCTATCGAAGGGTGCTATACCACTTGTTACATCAGCCGGCCTTGGTGGCGCAATATCAGATTATCAATTAGGACTTACACTTGGGGAGATTGATGGAAAGGATAGTATAGAAAATAATGGTACAGGTACTCTTTACGTAGAGCAACCTGGTAAGGGCTTTATCAATCAGACAAAGGAGTTTGTCAATGGCTATGTCACTGGATATTGTAAGTTTAACGCAGATTTTGCAGGATTTCTTACTGATGTAGAGCTTAACTGTGTACAGGGTCCATCTAGTATTAGTTGGCCAATACCACAACCCAAGTCTGTTTTTAATCCACAAAGTTATTTTCAAGGATTAACAGAAGGATTTCACGATGGACTATTTGATGGTGAATATCATCATAATAAATCCATGGGCGGAACTAACCATGAATCTTGGGTTCTAGGATATACACGTGGTTGGAGCCAAGGCTGTAGAGACTCAGGACGTAGTGGAGAGAATTGTGACGTTCAAGCGGATGCTGATACGCCATGAAAATGTTATTGGGCGCAACACTAGGCTCATAAGCAGACTGCGCCACACTTAGTAATACGACGATTGTCACTATACTGATTATAATTCTCATTTCCATTTCACTTAATTTGAGGGATAGCGTGCACTATACCATCCCTGAACATAAAAGTCTGAGTTATGTCCCATAGGATCTTTAGTAAGGTTATATGCTAATGCGTTAGCTCCCGCAAACCATACGTCAACGCGTTGTAGCTCGTGCTTAGTGAAATGAGCAGTGGCCTATGGTCCATTGAATATATCATCCATGCCTGAGTATGTCCATTTACGAAGTCAGTTATGTTCGACTCAGTCAGCACTCAACCTGTGGGCCAATAAATCGATGAATATAGTCGTGGCTACCCTGTCTGTATCCATCTAGATATGCATCTGATGCTGCCATAACAGATGGCGGCCTTGTTTTACCGTAGGTAAAACAGCCCATCATTAGCACCACTACAACTACGCCGATTAATGCCTTCATTTACCTATGCATCGTCCGCTAAATTACACACTTCCTTATCATTTCCCATTACCGATAGACATCCAGCCATAATGCCGTGTTCGTAACTATCGCCACATTTGCGCGAACCTATCCTGACTGAATGGTCCGTTTCTACCTGTCTCGTACCCATCTTTAAAGCATGGGTCTCGATGTGTCGAAACCGTACCTATTGCTATTGCACTCAAAGTTGCTACCGTGTTCATCTTAATCATCGATTCCAATTATCTGATATCCTATTTTACAATAAAAATATATTTATCCGTTCTAAAAGAAGATTCTAACTGTAGATGTCTCATTATGTTGAACATGGAAGGATCGTCTAGGAGAACCTGTTAAATGACTTTCGTCAATCAACTCAATTTTGGGTCGTCGAGTTAGAATGCACATTATGGGTATCACTTTATCCCACATTTATCGAACACTGTTTCATATTATGGTTCCAGGCCTTGATTACAAATCGGCACTTCGTTTCTAACCGACTGAATATAGAATCTTCTTCTATAAACAATAAGCAGAATGTTCAATAACATCAGTCAACTACAATTATGATAGATTGAATAGGACCAAGACAACTATTGTATTAACAAAATTCATGATGGCGATAATGTTAATGTTAGTGCTACGATCGCCGGCAAGCAATATGAGTGCTAATAAACACAAGAACGGTACGAACTTCCCCGAATTGAAAGAAGGGGAACATTATGGAACATGTGAAGAACGGAGTGTAGGATTGGTATGTAACATTGAACATGAGTAATATCTGGGCCGACGGGAGCTGATATAGTCTATGATCGTACAGGAAAGTGAACCAAGGGCTGAAAGTAAATAATGAATAAATTTATTATTTTATTTTTTATTGTTGGCTTAGCAGCTTCTATGGTTTTGGCTAGTGGTTTTAGTATGAAATTGGTTGAAGCTAAGGATTCAGGTAGTGATAGTGAAGATAGTGGCGGCGGAGATAATGGTGGTGACAGCGGAGGGGGGAGTAGTGATTCAGGGTCAGATTCAGGATCCGACTCAGGTTCTGATAAGGGGACAGATTCAAACGGTGATTCTAGTGATAGTAACAATGATAATTCTCCTAGTGATTCGGGAAGCAATGACAACAACGACGGAAATTCAAACTTAGCAGAAACGCAGCCATCAACACCAGAAGCACCAAACCAACCAGAACAGCAACCAGTAAAACCAGATGAACCAGGTACTGGGAAGGGAATCTGTGTCGTTGGTGTGGGTGGACCATGTAATCCTAGCGAAGAACAACCGCAACAACCAATAAAGCCACTAACACGCGGACCGGATAATAGTTGCCTATTCAAGCCAGAACAGGATAAGTGTAAGTCAGATAACGGTAAATGTCCAAAGGGCTTTTTCCAGAATGGATATGAGAGTTGCGTTCCTGAACATAAAAAATGTCCAAAGGGTTTCCATAGTCATGAAGACGATGAATCGGGTCAATGTATACCCGATAAAGTGAAATGTGATTCAGGTTTTATCAGAAACCCTAGTTTCCCTGAATGTCAAAGTAAACAATCAGTATGCCGTGACCATACTCAATTAGCTGAATGCACAAAAAATAAAGTTACTAATCCAAATCTTCAATCCGTAAAGCCAGGACCAAAACTAACTCCAACAATAATAAAGATAAGGATAGCGATGCATAAAAGTGGAAATACAAATTCAAAAACAATAGTCAACAATAATGTAGCAACAGCAACAGCAGCGTCAGGAGCAGGGGGATTAAGCCCTGATTGCATGAGCGTTATCAAAATGGCCTGGACTAATAATATGCAGAGGGGTCAGGACCAACAGGTAGATCAGTATATAGATCAATGTCTAGCGACTGTTAGATAGTTAGGTGACTATACGTTTCTCCACTTTAGCGGCATATTCCATTGCCTTAGCGGCATATTCCATTGCCGTTTTTACAGCGTCTACGTCTGGATACATTCACCAAGATTGAAAAAAAGATTAAGCTTCCAAAGTATCTAAATCTGATGGGTCCAATATATTGTTGCCTTTTCTATTCCTTTGTATTACTTCTTCATCCTCTATTCTTCCAAATTTGGGATAATATCTACACTCAGGAATACTAAGATGATATATGTGGCAAACAAGGATTCTAACACTACTTCAGTTATAGACAGCAAGACAAACACACTTAGTATCATTATATTCTATTTAGTCTGGTGCGTCTATTCTCATTATATTCTATTTAAAAAAGACTACTATCAATAATTTTCATTACATTTACCATGATAAGTAGTAGCGATATTATTCTGTCTATATAATTTCAATATCTTATGCAATGAAAGTCAAATAGGCTATAGGTAGCATCATGCTACCTGTCTTGTGTAGATTTTTCGATCAATGATAGTGGAATGCCATTCCATCGTGATAGATTGTCTGATCTTGAGTTATGTCTGGAGAACGATATAGACCCTGTTTCATATATGCTGTGAATGGAGGACTATTTGGATCGAGAGTAACGTGAGTTGTATTTACTACATTCAGACCATCAACCCATAATTGTATAAGTCCCTGATTTGTAGTAGACCATTTGACAATTAGCTGAAACCGATACCAATGTCCAAGTTGCAAGGGTGCGCTCCAAACAGTGTCAGTGGCCTGTTGAGCTTTGTATACCTCTAACCCGAGAGTGTTACCATGTAACACAAATTGCAGATCTGGCTGGCAGCATGCTGTGTCGCTTGTTTGATGCCACTGAGTCCATACATGCCATAAACTAGAGGTGACGAAGGTGCTGGGAAATAATGTCCACCAATAGTAATGAACCGTGTCGCCTTCTTTAAAAAATGGATTATTAGCAGATGTTTGAACAACTTCAGCTCTTGCGCCATTAGAAGCAACATCACCATGTTTCACAGTAACCTGAAGCGACTGATCACCTTCAGCCAGTTTGCTTGTCGTTGTGACAAGACGGTCAAGGGCAGCAGCTTGAGATTTGCCCCATTCCCATCCTGTTCCAAAGTTACCTGTTTCATATCCCCAATACTTCCACGGTGTTGTTGCTTCTGTTACTTCTCGGACTACGTCTTCCTTTTGTTCAAATCCATTAAGGTTGGCTGGAAAGAACAAATGTGGTGCTGGTGAGCTATAGCTAGGGGCCAAAACTCCGTGTGCTGCATCAAATGGATCCTCTGATTTTTTATTACTATTCATGTCATTTTAATGAGAAATATATTATTTATGCCTCAGTATGAACACTTTATGATTTTCTTCCCTATTTTGTGAGAAAACTTTAAGAGGATATATCCTAGCATATCGCAAAACGGTCAAACTTTTCAACCTCTTTGATAGTATCCGGCCTTTCAGAAACCTAATAAAGCAAGCTTAAATGGCTCATATATTCTGTCAGTAGAATTGAGCAGTAACCGTTCACTAAGATTTGTCGGAATAAGATTGCCTTTACGAAGATGCCTCCCAACATCATTTCAAACAGTGGAAGTTAGGAACGATATTTGAATGCCACAGGAAGTCGAAGCAAAAATTAGTAACAAACTGAATCGAGTTTGAGTTGTGGTTCACACTATCTCAAACCTTTAATTGTTTAGCGAAAATTTAATGTTAGTGACATTTCATATCAGTAGCAGTTGCTATATGATGAGACACTATATTTGATTAGTTGGTATTCGCGGCTACTTCTCTATTCTTAGTCCATTTGTGGCCGCCCCCTATCAACTAGGTCTAAAAAGAAAGAATTAGGTGTTTGTTTGCTAGTCTATTAGCCTATCTATTCTAAGGACAACGGCAGTTAGGGGTGCATGGAAACTGGCAGAAGTGATGTACTCTATGGTGTTTGAAATGGTGGAAGTGCTTGAAATGGAAGTGTGAGTGGTGGTGTCCGTGGTGTCCATGATGGAAACACTTTGGACAAGCTCCTGGTCCAGCATACGCTACTTGGCCAATAACTGACGCTAACATACCTGCGGTAATCGCCGCTATGACTACTGCTGCAATTACGGATTTACTCATGAATTTACGCTATCTCTCAAATGCATATAAGATTATTGCATAAATTATCTATAAACGGTAAATACAACATTGTACCGCTGCCATGAGGGGCAAACTGTCGGGTGTCGTTAAAAGAGCTTTACGTTTCATTTAGGACCTTGCGGCCTCTGGCTTAAATGCAGAGGCTAAGCAAGGCTCGTCTGCGGTTAACGATTCATCAGATCAAGAGCGAACCTACAATGACTAATAAAGAAAATGAGAAAATCACACCACCATTAAAGTTAATGACTAAAAGTGAGGTGATATATGACTTGCTTAAACTACTAAATATAGTCCAGAAACATGCCGATAAGGAAGGATGTCAACATTGCCTTGACCTATTAGAATCTGTCTTTGAGCATTAAAATAAGACCTTTGGCTGATAGACTCAGGCTAGTTGGTACGAGTGCAATGTTCTAGAGTCTATATGATACTCAGTTGATATCTATAGATAGTAGCAATTAATGGATGTAAACCAATATATTTAATTTAGTAAATCACCAGTAAGCTTTAACACATCAGACAGTATTGAATTCTTGAAACGCCCAGTATAATCATATCGGAAAAATCCCTTCTAATACAGATGTGCGGCGCACCAAATTATGAACATTTTCTAAAAAGTGGTATCATATGGATAGACCATCTTGGTTGAATGCACATATCTATTGATTAGATGACATTGCCCAAACATCTAAGTCCTGGGCGGCGCGCCAACATCCTGTCTCCTCTCGATTTCCTGCAACCTAGCCGATAAAGATACAAGTTGATCTGATAGTTGAGCTATAGCATCATCCTTTACTTTATCGCGTTGTCTTAGCGATTGATTTAATTCTTCCAATTCATCTACCTTGGTTTGTATATCGGCACCTTGTCGTTCTAGCTGATGTATATTTAGGAATGTCAAGTAAGGTTCGACTTTGCAAAATATTTCGGCTTTTTTTGAATCTTTTTCACGCCAGTATGTGGAACCAGAATGTCCTATGAAATACTCAGAGTAATCTGCATAACCTAAGTCGGAAATGGTAGTCTTTACAAAGCGTCTAAAAGAATGTAGAGTTATCTGTCTTCGCCGTCCGTTGCCATCCTCTCTAGCACCTTTGCCCATTCTATCTAAGGTTTTTGCAAAGGATCTAACTAGATCTTGATATAATGAAAGAGGATTTGGAAGGTTTTTGTTTTGATAAACTGCAAATACTAGATCAATATCATCTTTAATAGGCGTTCTATATTCTGTTATCGTTTTATTTTTCGATGCCGAGTTCTGCAGATTTCTGTATGATACCCTCCTTGTTCGATATTTATATTCCAACCACAAATTCAACTGCTGAACCATTTCGTTAGTTAAAAATACGGTTCTGTCTACTCCAGTTTTGGTATATTCACCTCTTACAGACAATCTTGCTGGCATTGATTTTTCATCTAGATGAAAATCCTTGATACGAAGAGACACGGCTTCTTGTGCACGCATCCCTGTTGATGCCAATAGCATAACATACGTCTTTAATCGAATATCAGAACAGGCATTTAGAATATGGGTCACGTCTTCCTTAGACAAAGCTTCTTTATTTTTTCTGATTATCTTTGGCAGCTTTACTTTTAGCTTAAACTTCCTCGGACTAATGTCTATATCGTAATATTCAAAGAAGTTCTTAACCGTTACAACACGCTGTTTTATAGTAATTGATGAAATGTTGGTCTTACTAAGATATGCAGCATATTCATTTAAAGCATCAAATACATCTATACTACCTTCTTTGATTCTTTTAATAAGAACATCAATCTGTAAATTAAATGCACTTGATATAAAACTCTTGAATGAAGACAATCTTGTAAAATACATATACGCTGTAGACTTATTCATCGTGCTAATATTTTTAATATATTTAGAGATTGCGCTGCTATCGCTAGCCGGAATCCTGCGGCCTAGTTGAATTGATAATGACGAGTGATTTACAGTCATTACTGATATATTACAGGGATGACGCTTATATCTGTTATGTATTTATTGACTTTAATGCGCTATGTATTTCTGAATTAATAGATTAGATTTAGGAAATAGTATCTTTTAAGTATGGCACAGACAATTCTTCACTAACAATAATTATGGCCAGATATACAAACGAAAAGACACGGAGCACTCTAAAGGAATTAGAGCAGATATCAAAAACAGAAAATCTTCCGTCAATTGGGCCCATTAAAGGTAAAATAGTATCTGACATTATTCGAAATTATGGACCTACTTCGATACTGGAGGTCGGAACCTTGCATGGTTATTCTGCAATATTGATGGGAGATTTACTGCCTGATGATGGAAAACTAATCACTATTGAAATAAATAAGAACCTTGCAGACATCGCAAGAAAAAATATACATAGGGCAGAATTATCGAAAAGGATAGAAGTAATTTGTGGTAATGCGCTTAAGATTATCCCGACACTCAATACCTACAAATTTGATCTGGTGTTTTTAGATGCAATTAAAAGCGAATACCTACAATATCTCAAACAATTAGAGGCTAACAAACTAATTAAAAAAAATGCAGTTGTGGTAGCAGATAATGTAAAGTTGTATGAAAACGAAATGACAGATTATCTAGTATATGTTCGTAATACTGGTCTGTATAAAAGCCAAACGACTCAAACTACTCTAGAATTTAATAAGAATATCGAAGATGCACTAGAAATAAGCATGAGATTAGAGAAATAGTCTTGCAAGTATTATATGTGGTACGACCCAATTCAACTGATATTTGTTTATTTGCTTGATTATCGGACTGATATGTGATATTTATTTTCCAAGACAGTCAGATGGCATGCGCTCTGCTTCTTCTGACCTCTGTTCATATGATGTAATACAGTAAAGCATTAGCTGTATCCATAGACAGAATGGATGCTTCTGTATATTATCACAGTTTGTATGATTGCGCGATAATTTAATGCAGTATTTCATAATCTTGTAAGGTTTTCATCCTAATTTTCAATACTGGCTTCTCTTCTGTGGCCATTAATTGAAATGTATGCATAATTCTACGATCTAGTTCCAAATGGCTTAGGAAAGCAATCCCATCATTAGTGGTATCCTTAACAATTAATCCTCGTCTGCAAATAATACATCTAACAATGTGTTCATCATCATCTACCTTACTATTGCCATATTAATTATCTCTATTTTAATCTATGTAATAAACTGGTTCTATCTACCCATTAACGATGTTGATTATTATCGTAATTGGTTATCTGATCAAGTTATCAATCATTGGCTAACACAAGTATTTACCAATATTTCCAGTATCAAATCTAATTTGTATGACACCTATTGTTATTATTTTGAGTTTGGAATGTTTGATTAAGAACTGCAAGATATCTGGTCGTGTTATTCCGCCTGTCTTTGTTCACAGTTATAGAAATGTGTACAATATTAGAATCAAGCACTATTGGAACGGTATTTATTTTCTATCAGTATTTAATACTGATGTACAGGTTATTATGAGTAAACAGGCATTCAAACAAAGGTTTACCTATATGATATATCAAGTAGGGTTGGTTATCTTGCGAAAGTGTTGAATGAAACAGACAAATGTGAACCTTGCAGATGATTGCCAAAATGGGTAATGCAAAAGCTGGTAGGATATACTTATGAACCCACATTCAAAATATTGTCATGGTATGCCAAATCGATATCGAGGTTTGAACTAGCGAAGTGTTCACTAGAACAAAACAAAGAATAGGATTTCCACTCAGGGATCGTCAATATTACCTCACTGCCCTACTCGATGTAGCAGCGAAGATTTTAAGAAAATGCTAAAATAATAATATCAAGAATAGTAGATTGAATTAATTTAGGATGAAGTACAATGTCAAAACAGAATAGAAAAATAGATTCTATGACATTTGAATATACTGTAAGAAAATGTGGTACGTCATCACATATTATCCTTCCCGCCTCGATGATAGGAAAGAGGGTTAAGGTAAATATTGAGACCCTTGATTAGTGATAGTGGTGGCGGTGATTCTTTTTTTACCAATATAGGTTATTAGAATCTGTATTACATGATTTATGTCATCCAGGCTTGAAAGGCTTAAACAAGATGTGTGCTATATATAGTGGATGGCAAAAATCAAATCCAACATGTTACTCCTAACTGTAGTCGTCTCCTTGGGCATTTTGGTTGCTACTGCAGGCGCTACTTCGTCGGTACTTGGCGCTGGCGGTAATATGTCAAAGGCAGGTCAAGCAACTAGCGGTAATATGTCAAAGGCAGGTCAAGCAACTAGCGGTAATATGTCAAAGGCAGGTCAAGCAACT
>Ga0207665_10001117_pt1 | contig 18003 bp, 17 predicted proteins | sample LARL112metaG_FD_184351 | JGI IMG/M metagenome (GOLD analysis project Ga0207665, IMG submission 184351) | Corn, switchgrass and miscanthus rhizosphere microbial communities from Kellogg Biological Station, Michigan, USA - LAR L11-2 metaG... | ecosystem: Host-associated > Plants > Roots >...
GGAAGGCCGCGGCCAGCGGCGGCAGCGCGGCCGCGCAAGTGGAAATTCCGGCGAGAAATCGTCGCATGATATCCCCTAATGATTTTCGGGAGTGTCCGCGCGTGCGGACGGCCGCAGGTCTACGGCGAATTGCGTCGAGAATGTGATTGTGTCCTTGCGGAGACCCTATCTCGCTGAACGAATCGTTTCGTCTGTTTCAATATGTGATGAGCGAGGAACGCGGGCGCCGAGTTCCGCTTTGAAATCAATCGCCTTCGCGGCCGGCCGTCCACGTGGCGCGAACCGTCATGTCGCTCGGGTCGAAAGCCACCAGATCAGCGCGATAGCCCGCGGCAAGCCGGCCGAGCATCTGCCCCAGACCGAGGAACGTCGCTGGATGCGCCGACGCAAACCGCAGCGCGTCCGGCAAAGGAACTCCGAGCAGGCGAACGCAATTGGCGACCGCGCTCGCCATGTCGAGCACCGTCCCGGCGAGCGTCCCATCGTCCCTGACGCAGCGGCCGTCGCGTGCAGTGATTGTGTCTCCGTACAGTTTGAAGTTGGCGCGGCTTCCGCCGACGGGCGGCATCGCATCGCTCACCAGCATGGGGCGCCCGAGGCCACGCAGCGCAAGGCGGAGCATGGCGGGATCGACGTGCACGCCGTCAACGATGAGGCCGTAGCACGCGTCGGGCGATTCCAGCGCCTGTGCGATCGGTCCGCCCTCGCGGCTCGACATCGGCCGCATCGCGTTGAAGAGATGGGTGAAGCCGGTCAATCCCTCCGCCATGGCCGCGCGCGTCTGCCGGTACGTTGCCATGGAATGGCCCAGCGACACGCGCACGCCGGCCGCAACAAGCCGCGCGATGAAACCCGGCGGGACCACTTCCGGCGCCAAGGTCACGAGCAGCGCGCCATTGCGCGGCGCGGTCAGCATTGCGATCTCATCGGCGGAGGGTTGCCGGAATCGGCGCTTGTCGTGCACGCCCGGCTTTTCGCAGGACAGATAAGGGCCCTCCAGATGCAGGCCGAGAATGCCCGGCTCGCTGGCGGCAGCGGCGTCGACCGCCTCCCATGCGAGGCGCATTTTCTCCGCGCCGTCGCTGATGAGCGTCGGCAGCAGGCCCGTGGTCCCGCGTTTTCTGTGCGCCGCCGCGATGGTGCGGATGCCTTGCACCGTTGGCTCATCATTGAACAGCACGTCGCCGCCGCCATTCACCTGCAGGTCGATGAATCCCGGCGCAAGCCAGGCGCCTTGCGGCAGCACGCGAGTGGAGATGGTGCGCGGCAGGTCCGTCGTCGCAACGACATCGGCGATACGAGCGCCATCGATGACCACGGCGGTGCGCTCGCGCACAGCCGCGCCGTCGAAAACGTGGTCCGCCGCGATGGCGTGCAGCCCCAGCCTGTTCATCTGGTGCGCGTGATCTTTTGCAAGTGCCGCGGCAGGTCGACGTTGATGCCCCGGCTTTGCGCGACGCGGATCGCCAAGGCGTAGAAGGTCTGGATCAGGCACACCGCATCGGCGTCGGGGTGATCCGGAGGAAGCGCCGGCAGACCTTCAGGCGCCGGCTCGCCGGTCATGAAGACGTTGGCGTTCTTGCGGCGAAGATCCGCGGCGAGCGCACGAAGCCCGGCCGCGGCCTGATCCGTCGGCACAAACAAGAGCGCAGGATAAGACGACTCCACAAGCGCGATCGGACCATGGTGGAATTCGGCGCTGCTGAACGCTTCGGCATGAAGGTTCGAGGTTTCCTTCAGCTTCAAGGCGGCCTCTCGCGCAATCGCGAGGGTGGGACCGCGCCCCAGGCTCACCAGGCTCTTCGCGTCGCACAGCGGCTGCAAGGCCGCGCTCCAATCGAGCCGCATGGCGGCCGCGAGGCGATCCGGCAATCGCTCGATTGCCGCGCGCAAGTCATCGAGGTCCGCCCATGCGGCGGCGAGATGAAGCCAGGCGGAGAGGCTGGTCACGAAGGTCTTCGTGGCCGCCACGCTGAGCTCCGGCCCTGCGCCCATCGGCAGCACGATGTCGGACACCTTCGCCAGGGGGCTCTCGCCGTCATTGACGATGGCCGCGGTGAGCGCGCCGGCGGCCTTGGCCATCTCAACCGACTCGATCAGGTCGTCGCTTCGTCCGGATTGTGAAACCGTGAGGAAGAGCTGGCCCGCAAGTGTCATCCGCCGCCGGTAGATGGTCGCTACGTTGGGTGCAAACGCGCCCACCGGGATGCCGAGATGGCGCTCCAGCAGATGCTTTCCGAACGTCGCCGCATGGGCCGAGCTTCCGCGCGCGCAGGTCAGGACGAAGTTCGGCGGCGTGCGCCTGACCCGACGCAGGAGCTCCGCCAACGGAGCTTGCAGCGCGGCTCCTTGCCGCCGCACGGCGTCGGGACCGGTTTGCCAGTCCGCTTCGATGTTGATGCCGCCGTCGCTCACCGGGAAGACCTCGAAGCGGTGAGGTCGCGGTGCAAGGACTCTGCCGCGTCACGGGCCAATTGCAGCGCACCCGCGACCGCGTCGCCGCGGGGCGCGACGAGGTGGCGACGCGTCGCCTTCGCCAGCCATGGCTCGATCGATGCGGCAAGGCCGCCGACCAGGGACAGGCGATCGGCCCCGAGACGTACGAGCGCTTGCGCCAGGGCGTCGACGTGGGCGCCGGCAACCTGCAACAGCTCGACCGCGACCGGATCGTCGGCCGCAGCATGCTCGATGATCTCCGGCGCGAAGGTCGCGAAATCCTTCGGCAATGCGCCGGTCATCCAATCGACGATGGCGTGCGGGTCCGAGCGAAATTTTGCCAGCAGCGAACGCAGGAGCGGCGTCCATGTCACGCGCCCGTCGCAGGCCCACAACGTGCGACGCAGCGCCTCGCAGCCGAGCCAGGCGCCGCTTGCTTCATCGGAGATGGGCCAACCCCAGCCGCCCACCCGATGCTGCCGCCCATTGAGCTGGGCCCAGCCGATGCTGCCGGTGCCGATCACGACGATGCCGCCGTCGGCTCCGCCGTGGGCACCGACGCAGGCGGCCTGGGCATCGGTGACGAAAACCGCCCTGCGGTAGGGGTGCTCATGCTGGCGTGCCGCCTCGAGCTGGCTCGGCTCGCTGGCCCCCGCCAATGCCAAGCAGGCAACGATTCGATCGAAGTCACGCGTCGACAGTCCTGCGGCGCTCATGCATTGAACCGTGGCCTCATGCACCGAGGCAAAGCTTTGCTCCACTCCCAGGCGAATATTGGCCGACCCGGCGGTCCCTTCGCTTAGCGTGCGGCCCGAGATCGTGCAAAGGCGGGCGCGACATCCGCTGCCGCCCCCGTCGACGCCGAGCAAGAGGACGTCTTCGGGCCCGTTCATTTTCGATTGCTCCTCGGCCTGCAAATGCGCGAGAACCAATTAGGATCGACAAGCGTTCTTTTGCGTGTCAGCATTCCGCGTGAATCATGGATACCGAACGCGCGAGCCCCCGATATTCCGATATCGATGCGTGGGCGCCCTTTGACATCGCCGAGGCGCTGATCGAGGGCCAGTTCACGGCGGTGGCCGCGGTCAGGGCCGCCCGCTTCGCACTTCTGGAGGCGGCGCTGGCCGCCGCGGAGAGATTGCGCGGGCCCGGCCGCCTCGTCTATGTCGGCGCCGGCACCTCCGGCCGACTCGCCGTCCAGGACGGGGCGGAGCTCGTTCCGACTTTCAGTTGGCCCCAGGAGCGCCTGTTGCTGCTCATTGCTGGAGGCAGGAACGCGCTGCTGCGTTCGGTCGAAGGGGCCGAGGACGCGGTCGATCAAGCTCACCGCCTTGCCGAACAGCACGAAATCGGCGCCGATGACGTCGTCATTGCCGTCGCCGCGAGCGGCACCACACCATTCACCCTCTCCTGCCTCAATGAAGCAAAGCGACGCGGCGCTTTGACGATCGGTGTTGCAAACAACCGCGACACTCCGATCCTGAACGGGGCCGACCACGCGATCTGGCTGGACACCGGCGCCGAGCCGATCGCCGGGTCCACCCGAATGAAGGCCGGAACGGCGCAGCGTATCACGCTCAACGTCTTGTCGTCCCTGGTCATGATCTTGCTAGGGCGCGTGTATGACGGACTGATGGTCGACCTCCAGGCCGTCAATCAAAAGCTCGTGCGACGCAGCGAATCGATCCTCACCCGGCTCACCGGCAGCAGCGGCGAGCAGGCGCGCGAGGCATTGCATCGTGCAAACGGCAACGTCAAGCTGGCGGTGCTGCTTCTGCACGGCTGTGAGCTGAACGAGGCCACCGCCGTTCTCGATCGCGCCGGCGGGCAGTTACGCGCGGCGCTCGCCGATATCGGCAAGCCCGCTCCAGAGCCCGCCGATTTCAGCGATCTGACGACGTGACGCGGGGATCAGCCGGCTTGCCGGACGCCGGGTCCAAGCTCGGATGTGGCAGCGAGGAATTTCGAGTCTTCTTTGTACCAGAAGTGTTCGCAGGAGCAGAATGGACAGAATTTGCGTGCGAAAGCACCGGCCGATTGTTTGAATTCCTTGGGATCAGCATTCATGCCCATGAACATATAGTGGCCGGTGAGCCGGCAGCGTGTGATGACCTGAGCCATCGAGCTACTCCGTCCTAAACAAGACGCCGATGAGACAACATCGCCGCCCAGGGAAGGTTCCGCGTCGGCGCGACGCCTCCCGGTTTCGCGCAGTCAGCTAGCACGTGATCCGTTCACAGCGAGCCACAAATCGGCGTCATGGCCGGGCTTGTAACCGCAAGTCGGGTTTACCCGACTTGCGGCACTCAATGGTGCGCAACTCGGGCAAGCCCGAGTTGCGGTGCCATCCACGTCTTCATTTGAGGCACAAAAGACGTGGATGCCCGCGGCCATAAGCGCGTTCACGCGCGTCTTCCGACGCGCTATGCGCGGGCATGACGAAGGAGACTGATTCAGCCTGATCGGGATAGACGCTAGCGCTCGTTGGCGGCGATCTCGGCGATGAGCTTCTTCAGGATGGCGTCGGCGAAGGTCTCGTAGTTCTGCGCCGGGACCATGAACGCCCCTGCGCCGCCGATCACGTTGTCATAGTAGTAGCGGTCGAGATCGGGCTCGAGCGCGAGGATGGGCAGGCCGTTGATCCCGATGCCGGCTGCGACCGCTTCGTCGCGGGCAAGCGTCACCGGGCGCCCCCGATTGTTCGAGCCGTCGCCTGAGACGTCGATGACGCGTCGGCGCGCGGCAAACGGACTCATTGGAAACAGCGTCGCCGCATAATCGATCGCCCCGCTGATCGAGGTGCCGCCGCCAAACAGCTGGCGCGGCGCACGCTCGATCGCGGCGGCAAACGTGGCGGCGGTTTCCTCGTCGCCGACGAGGGTCCATCCTACCGTCTGCACCTGCAGCGCCGGTCCCGTCCATTGCACCACTGTCACCGCGATCGCCCGATTGGGACCGGAGCGGATCGCTTGCAGCACGCGCGTATGCCGGAACGCAGCGACATAGCCGCGTTTCTGCAGATCGAAGCGGACTTGATCCACGCTGCCCGATGCGTCGACCGCGAGCACGAGCTGAAGATCGGCTGCGGTCTGCGCCGGCGCGCGCGAGGCGCACGCGAGCAGCGCGAGCAGTGCCAACGCGATGGTGCTTTTCACCTTCAGTCTCAAATGCAATGATTGCGCCTGCGCAGTCTCGTTTCGGTGGAAACGCGGGCAAAGGTCGCGAGGATGCGCACGCCGGCCCGAATCGTTCCGATGAGACTTCCCGCAACCTTGGAATTGCCGCCGCGCCGCCGATGGTAATCGGTGGGAATCTCCAGGATGCGCAGTCCCGCCCGAGCGGCTCGCATTTGCATCTCGAGATTCCATCCGTAGGTCAGCTCGCGCATTCCAAGTTGCATGAGCGCGTCGCGTTGGATCGCGCGCAAGGCGCACATGTCCGTATAGCGCACGCCGTAAAGAAGCCGCATGCCCCAACCGGCGACCCGCCCGGCCGCGAGCTGGTGCCAGGCGATGCTTCCGGGCTCGCGATTGCCGCGTGCGCGCGACGCGATGACGAAATCGTAGCGGCCGGACCGGATCGGCTCGACCAGCCGGCCGATGCTGTCGGGATCGTCGGCGCCGTCGCCGTCCATGAATACGACGATGTCGGCGTCCTCGGCCGCTATCGTCGCCGCCAGGCACGCCCGGCCGTAGCCCCGCCCAGCGTCGATTACCTCTGCGCCCGCGGCCTTCGCCCGCGCGGCGGTGGCATCGCGGCTGCCGCCGTCCGCCACGATGACGCGAGATACGATGGCGCGCGGTAGGCTGCGCACGACATCCGCTATGGACTGCTCCTCGTCGAGGGTCGGAATGACGACGACGACAGTTCCGGCGGCTTTTCCCGGCGCGCCGTCCTCGCGCAGAACCGCCGCGTTCGTCATTCAAAGGCTCCAGCGCAGGCCGCAATTCGCGCAGCTCGCCGGCGGTTTGTCCGAGAGAAGCGCGTCACGGAACGACCGGTACGCCGCGCCGTTCCAGATCTCGCGCAGGCTTTCCTGGGTGGCATCGCCCAACGTGTAGTTTTCGTAGCCGCGCTGCGAGAACGGCGCGATGCAGCAGGGCAGCGCGCGGCCGTTGGCGGTGAAATACATCACTGTCCACGGGCGCCGGCAGAGCGTCCAAGGCGATCCCTGATCGTGGCGCTTGAGGCTCGTGCCCGGCTCCGAAGCGCCGCCGGAGGCGGCAAAGGCGATGCCGTGAGCGCGCGCGAGCTCGGTGGCCGCCTCGAGATGGGCGCCTTCCTCGCGCGTCATTTGCTCGTAGAGCGCTTGGTCGGGCCGGGCAAGGCCGATGGCGTCGTCGTCGAAGAATACCAGGCGCTGCAGATAGACCTCGCGGACGCCGGTTTGCGCCGCCAGCTCGACGAAGGCCGGCAGCTCGGCAACCGTCTCCTTGAGTCCAGTCAGCCAAAACGAAACGCGCGGCCGATCCGCGCCTTCCTGGTCCTGGAGATTGCGAAAGCCGCGCACGTTCCGCAGGATGCGGGCAAAATAATCCTTGCCGCGGACGGCCAGAAAGGATTTGGCATTTGCGGCATCGAGCGAGACGCGAAGCTCGTCCAGGCCGGCCGCGATGAGCGCGCGGCCGTTCCGCTCGTTGAGAAGCGTGCCGTTGGTATTGAACAGCACGTAGGTCCCGCGGTCCTTGAGATAGGCCACCATCCTGGGCAGGTTTCGCACCAGCATTGGTTCGCCCACGCCGTGCAAGACCGCGCGTTGCAGATTCGGAATCTGGTCGACGATCGAGACAAACAGCTTCCAGCTCATGTCGGCGGGAGGCTCGAGCTCCGCGTAGGTGCGCGGGCAAGTCGTGCACAGGAGATTGCAGCGGTTTGTGGTCTCGAGATAGACGCAGACCGGTAGGCGGGCCGCATAGTCGCCGCGCCGCTCCTCGGCGCTTTCGAAGTAGCGCCGGGGATCGACCTTTGTCTCAGGCGGTAACGGCGTCGGCATGCGCCTCCTCCGCTTTGCGTCGGTACCGGATCGCAAACTCCGCCACGAGAATGAGAATGCACGGGACGTAGATCGGGATCGCCTGCCACAGCGTTGGCGGCCACTGCGCGAAGTAAAGCGCGCCACAGGCGCAGGTGAGATAGATCACGCCAACGGCGGGATAGAAACACAGGAACGGCACCAGCCAGGCGAAGTACCAGGCGTAATGCGGCGAAACCAGGAGGGTGAAAGCGACGGCGAGCAGCATGCCGCCGGCGAGATCGCTGCCCGCCGTTCGCGGCCGCATGAGGACAAAGAGGGCGAGTGCCGCCATGACGGTCGCCGCGCCCAGCACATAGACTGCAAAGGCCTGCTGCGGCAGCGCGACCATCGCGCCGAGGAGGTGCCACAGGAAAATTCCCGACCCGCGGTCCAAGCCCTCTTCGCTGATGTAGCTGCCGAGAAAGCCGAATACCCTCGCGCCGGCGCCGAAATAGGGGAGATAGAGCGCCGCGATCGTGGCGATGAAGGCGAGGGGAAAGCGCCAGTCCCAACGGCGATAGAGCGCGGGAGCGGTCACCAGAGGGAAATACTTGACCAGCGCGCCGGCACCGAAGGCGACGCCGGCAAGGATCGGCGAGCGCCGTTCGGCAGCCAGGAAGGCGAGCAGCAGAAAGGCAATGGCGACAACGTCGACGTGGCCGCTGCGCGCGAACTCCCACACCGGTAAGGGATGCCACGCATAAAGCAGGATGCGCGAGCGCGGCAGGCCGCGCAGCGCGAGCAGCCGCAGCATCGTCCACACTGCCAGCCCTTCGAAGGCCAGCATGGCAGCCTTCATGGCGATCGGGGCCTCGGAGATGCGCGTGACGAGATAGAACACGACCTGCGAGGTTGGCGGATAGATCGTCGGGGCATAATCGGCGCGATTGATGTAGGGGTAGATCGCGGCGTCGCGCAGCGGCGTCAGCACCTCCTCGCTCGGAACGTGAAGGTATGGATTGATGCCGGCAGCTTGAACCCGCCCGTCCCAGATATAGCGGAAGAGGTCGTTGGAAACCGGCGTTCCCGGCAGAAGTAGGCAACGCATGGCAACGCCGACGAGAAGAATGGTCGCAAGCGCTCGGCCGCTCGCAACGCCGTCCGCCGCGCCGCGCAGGACGAGCCAGGTTGCGATCGCATAAGGCACGGACTGGAGGAGGAGAAAGACGCCGATCTTAGGGTCGTCGAAGCGGTCGACTGTCGCCGCGCCGGCGGCCGATATCGCCAGCAGACAGCCGTCGAGCGCCAGGAGCGGCCAATCGAGCCCGGCCACGCGCTTCACTCGGCGGCCCTCCCGAACGCATCGAGGGCGCGCCGATCCTTGAGTTCCGAACTCTCGACCAACGACTGGAACAGCGCACGGGTATGCCGCGGCTGCGCGGGACGAAGGGCCGGAGCGAAGGACTGCCCCTCGAACAACTCTGCCACAAGCATTTTCAACGCCGAGACGTCGTCTACGTCGTACCACGTGGGCAGAATATGCATGGGCAGACGCAATTCGGCGGCGCGCTCTCGGGTTTGTCGCGCGACGTGTTGCGTGCTCCAGGCGATGTCCTCGAACAGCCGGCGATGTTGCGCCTTGAGGCCAAGCAGGTAGTAGCCGCCGTCAAGCGCCGGGCCCAGCACTGCCCGGTCGCCTGGCCGCGCAAGCACCTCGGCGGCTTCGAGCAGGAGCGAGATGGGCAGCGTCGGGCTGTCGGAGTTGACGACCACCGCGGCGCGATGGCCGCGTTCGAACAGTTGCGCAATGGCATGGTCGAGGCACGCTCCGAGAGACGGGTAACAAGCTTCGATGAGCCCGATGTCCGGCGGCAGATTGGTTTGAAAGAACGGCTGCGCATCGGCGGGCCCGTAGGCGACGTAACCGGCGATCGAGGTCTGAGCCGCGGCGGCGAGAATGTTCTCGGCAATATCGCGCACAAATGCGGTGTTGCATTGCGCGGCTTGCTCGAAGCTCAGGGGCGGAACCAAGCGCGTTTTGGTGCGTCCCGGCACCGACGCCTTGGCCATCGCGGCGATCCCGCAGGCCGGGACTTTGGCGTTGCCGAGGTCGACGACGGCGCTGCGCATGATCACTCCCATCCTCGCGATACGCCAGCGATGCTCGGTTGGTGCAGCGGAATTCACAACAACGATTCGCGCCGCATGGCCAGCCTACCGCGTCGAGGCAAGGGCGGCGGCGCCGATCGGCTCACACATTCGTGAGCGCGAGTTCGCACGATCATTTCTACTGCTTAGGGGGCTCGAGGGGAAGGCGTACCGCCCAGAGCCGACCGAGGCATCAAATTTTGCGACGCGTATCGGCGCGTGCCCGCGAGTCCATAAGTGGCTGCGAGCCTCGAGGCCTACTCACCGGTGGCGTCTTGCCATCCGCCTGGCTCTGCGCGCGCGCATCTCGGCACGCTTTTCCGCACGCTTTTTGCGGCAGGCCCTGCACTTGCAGCCGACGCCTTTGATAAATGAATCGAAATAGTCGCGGCCGTAGTGATAGGTGATCTCGTCTCCGGGCTTGATGTTTTTGATCGCCCGGATCTTGATCACGTGTTTTACGAAATAAACTTCGGCATTGGGCCGACAGGAATGGTTGATGTAGCGCGCCCGGTTTTTACGGTTGGCGCCGTCGATCGTCCAGCGGCTGTTGACTTCGAAAAGATAGCGGGTATCGAGCTGGTCGGCGACTTCGGTCGTAATCTTCCGGCCGCTGTAGCGAACGATGAATTGTCCCTTCTTGATGGCGACCAGGGCGAAGAGACCCAGGCCAGCTCTGGATCGGCCGATCCGGAGATGGCGCGACGGTGACAGTCTTGCGGGCATGAGATTATATATATTCCCCGATGGCGATCCGGTGCCAAGGGGATCAGCATTGCCGCGCTCGATCCTGACGATCCAAGCGCAGGACTCCGGCACGCGGTGAGATTCGAATCGGTTCCATTCGCACGAGCATACCGGGAAGTCTTGGAGCAAGGCCACCCATCACTCACTCCGCTCCACTCACTCGTCTCTTGAGCTAGCGCTTCTCGATGCAGGCGTACGACGTCGTCATCATCGGTGCAGGTCACAACGGGCTGACTTGCGCCGCCTACCTCGGCATGGCTGGTCTGAAAGTCAAGGTGCTGGAACGCCGAGCGATTGTGGGCGGCGCGGCGGTGACGGAAGAGTTTCATCCGGGTTTCCGAAACTCGGTCGCTGCCTACGCGGTGAGTTTGTTGAACCCGAAAGTCATCGCCGATCTTCGGCTTTTCGATTACGGCCTCAAGATCGTCGAGCGGCGCGCGCAAAACTTCCTTCCGACCTTGGACGGCAGCTACCTACTCGCCGCGCAGGGCCGTACCGAGAGCAATATTGCGAAGTTCAGCGCCAGCGACGCCGAAAGATACACCGCCTTCGCCGGCGAGCTCGATAGCAGCGCCGACCTTTTGCGCGATTTCGTCCTGCAAGCGCCGCCAAACCTCACGCGGGGCGCAAAACTCGCGGGCCTCGGCGAGATGCTCAAGGCTGGACGCCTGGGCAACCGGCTGCGCCGGCTCTCCACGGAAAATCTGCAGACGCTGTTCGACCTGATCACGAAATCGGCCGGCGATTATCTCGACGGCTGGTTCGAGGGCGAACTGGTGAAGGCCTGGCTCGGCTTCGACGCCATCGTCGGAAACTACGCAAGCCCGTACACGGCCGGCAGCGCCTATGTTCTCCTGCATCACGCCTTCGGTGAGGTGAACGGCAAAAAGCGCCTTTGGGGGCACGCCATCGGCGGCATGGGCGCGATCACGCAAGCGATGGCGCGGGCGGCCGCAGCCCGCGGCGTGGAAATCGCGACCGAGGCCCCCGTTCGCGAGGTCTTGATCGAGAAGGGCAGGGCCGCCGGCGTCGTGTTGGAGAACGGCCAGGTCGTCCGCGGCGCGGCGGTCGCTGCCAACGTCAATCCCAAGCTTCTTTATACCGCGATGATCCCGCCGGGCGCGCTCGAGCCCGGCTTTCTTCGCCGCATGCGCGCATGGCGCTGCGCCTCCGGAACGTTCCGCATCAACGTCGCGCTCTCGCAGCTGCCGAGCTTCACGGCGCTGCCGGGACGCGATTGCGCCGACCATCACACCGCCGGAATCATTCTCGCGCCGAGCCTCGCGTATATGGATCGCGCCTATTGCGACGCGCGCACCTCGGGATGGAGCCGCGCGCCCATCATCGAGCTGGTCATCCCGTCGACGCTCGACGACACGCTCGCCCCGGTGGGGGCGCACGTCGCAAGCCTGTTCTGCCAGCACGTGGCGCCGCAGTTGCCGGAAGGCCGAGCGTGGAGCGCGCACCGGGAGCAGGTCGCCGACCTCATGATCGAAACGGTCGACCGCTATGCACCGGGATTCAAAGCGAGCGTCATCGGCCGCCAATCGTTGAGCCCCTTCGACCTGGAGCAGGTGTTCGGGCTCACCGGCGGAGACATTTTCCACGGCGCCTTGACGCTCGATCAGCTGTTCTGGGCCCGTCCCGCGCTCGGCTATGCCGACTATCGCGGCCCGCTGAAAGGCCTTTACCACTGCGGATCGGGCGCTCACCCCGGCGGCGGCGTGACCGGAGCGCCGGGGCATAATGCCGCTTGCGCGATCATCGCCGACCAGCGCCGGCGTTTCCGACTTTCTCGCTGACCCGTCGCTTAGGCGCTCGCCGGTAGCCTGCTCGCGGCGCTCCTGGTCCTTGAAGAACGTTCTGCTATACAGAACATAATTCTGTAACGCAGAACGAGGCTGGAGATGCCGGGCCTTCTCGCGGGCACGCGGGTGCTGGATCTGACCAACGTGCTGGCCGGCCCGTTCTGCTGCTATCAGCTCGCGCAGTTGGGCGCCGAGGTGATCAAAGTCGAGGTGCCCGGCGGCGGCGACCTGGCGCGCCAGCTCGGTGCCGATCCCGAACTCAATCGCCGCGGCATGGGCGCCTCCTTCCTGGCGCAAAACGCGGGCAAACGTTCGATCACGCTGAATTTGAAGGCGCCAAAGGGCCGCGCCGCCTTCGCCCGCCTGGTCGCCACGGCGGACGTGGTCGTCGAAAACTTTCGTCCCGGTGTGATGGACCGGCTGGGCCTCGGCTATGCCGCGCTCAAAGCCGCCAAGGCCGACATCATCTATTGCGCGATTTCCGGCTTCGGCCAGGACGGGCCGCTCAAGTTCAATCCCGCCTATGACCAGATCATCCAGGGCCTGTGCGGAGTCATGAGCGTCACCGGAGACGCGCAATCCGCGCCATTGCGGGTCGGCTACCCGGTCGCCGATACGATGGGCGGCATGACCGCCGCGTTCGCCATCGCCGCGGCGCTCGTGCAGCGCGAGCGCACGGGGCAGGGCGAGTTCATCGACGTGTCCATGCTGGAAGCTTCCCTCGTGGCCATGGGTTGGGCAGTCTCCAATTGGCTGATCGCCGGCGTGAAGCCGCAGCCCATGGGCAACGAAAACATCACGGCGAGTCCCTCCGGCACGTTTCGAACCGGCGCTGGACTCTTGAACATCGCTGCCAACAAGCAGGAGCAGTTCGAGACGCTGTGCCGGCTGATCGGCCGCGAGGAGCTTGTCGGCGATCCGCGCTTCCGCGACCGCGAGGATCGCAAGCGCCGCCGGTTCGAGCTCAAGGCCGAGATCGAACAAGCGCTTGCAGCGCGCTCGGCGCAGCAATGGTCGGCGCTGCTCAACAGCAACGGAGTGCCCGCCGGCGAAGTTCTCGATGTGCCCGCCGTGCTCGAGCATCCGCAGGTTTCCGAGCGAGGACTGCTCAAGACCTTCGCATCCGTGCCGGAGGTCGATCGTCCCATTCACGTCGTGCGAACGGGTTTCCGTTTGGCGAGCGGCGACCCACAACCATCGTCACCACCGCCGGCGCTCGGCGCGGATACCGACGACCTCCTGCGCGAGCTCGGATTTGGCAAGCGCGAGATCGATGAGCTCGCCCGCGAAGGTGCGATATGAGCAGCAACACCCCTCCAGCCGAAGACACGCCGGAGAATTGGTGGTCGACATCGATCATCGACATGAAACCGGGGATGATCCGCTATCGCGGCTACGCCGCTGAGGAGCTGATCGGCCGCGTCGGCTTTGCCGAGATGGTCTACTTGATGACGCGCGGCGAGCTGCCCGACCCGGCTGCAGCCAAGCTGCTGGAAGCCGCGCTGGTGGCGGCGGTGGATCACGGGCCGCAGGCACCCTCGATCGCGGCGGCCAGAATGGCGATTACCTGCGGGGTCGGCATCAACAATGCCATGGCCTGCGCCATCAATATGCTAGGCGACGTGCATGGTGGGGCCGGCGAGCAATGCGTCACGCTTTATAATGCCATCGCAGCGCGCATGGACGGCGGTGCGAACAGCCAGGCCCAGCTCGCACATGCCGTGAGGGCTGAAATCAAGGCGCTCGTCGACGCAGGGACTCGCTACATTCCCGGCTTCGGACATCGTTTTCACCCTCGCGATCCGCGTGCGCCGCGGCTGCTCGCCCTGGTGGAGGCTGCCGCTGCCGCCGGCGCGGTGAGCGGACGCTTTGCCGCCATCGGCCGCGCGGTGGAGGCGGAGCTTGCAGCGCAGAAGCGGCGACCGGTGCCGATGAACATCGACGGCGCCACCGGCGTGATCTTCGCCGAGCTCGGATTCCCGCCGCCGCTCTGCCGCGGACTGTTCGTGCTGTCCAGGTCAGTCGGCGCCTTGGCTCACGCCTTCGAAGAAATGCAATCAGGCGTACGCAACAAGGGGCCCATCCCGCGGCACCTGATTTGGACCTATACTGGCACTCCCGCACGCACGCTTGCTCGGCCGTGACGGCTCGACTTCGATCGGTTCTCCTGCTTTCGTAAGCCGCGGGGCAAGGCGCCGAAGAGCGTCCTCATGCATCCATCGGGAAGGAAACGCCATGCTCACCCGTCGCGATCTTCTGCGTAGCGCTGCGCTTCTTTCTATTACGGCCTGCCCGCTGTCGCTGGCGGCCAGCAACCCCGCCAACGCGCAATCGGTCGATCTGCTCAAGATATTCGTGCCCGCGGCGCCCGGCGGCGGTTGGGATCAAACCGCACGCACGATCGAACAAGTGCTGCGCGCAACCGGCGCCGTGAAAGGCGTGCAGATCACGAACGTCGGCGGCGCGGGCGGCGCGGTCGGGCTTCCGCAATTCCTGAACCAGTGGAAGGGGCAAGGCAACGCACTCATGGTGGCAGGCATGGTGATGGTCGGCGCGATCATCGCCAACAAGAGCCCGGTCCGGCTGGCGCAGGCGACGCCGATTGCGCGCCTCACCGGCGAGTTTCTGGCGCTGGTCGTTCCGGCGCAATCGACCTTCGCCAGCGCCAAAGATTTTGCGGCGGCGCTCAAAGCCGATCCGACCAAGGTGCCCGTGGCCGGCGGCTCGGCCGGCGGGTCCGACCACATTCTCGTCGGCATGATTGCCAAGGCGGTCGGAGTGGCGCCCAGCAAGGTCAGCTACGTCGCCTTTGCCGGCGGGGGACCGGCGACCGCCGCGCTGCTCGGCAATCAGGTGGCGGCCGGGATTTCGGGCTATGGCGAATTCGCCGAACAAGTGAAGGCCCGGAAACTGCGCGTGCTCGCGGTGTCGTCGGACAAACGTCAGGAGGACATCGCGGCGCCGACGCTGAAAGAAGAAGGCATCGACGTGGAGCTGTTCAATTGGCGGGGCGTATTCGCTCCGCCCGGGGTCAACGACGCGCAGCGCAAGGCGATGATCGCGCTGATGGAGAAGATGACGGCAACCCCGCAGTGGGCCGAGGCATGCAAGACGCGGGAGTGGACGCAAATCACGCTGCTCGGCGATGACTTCAAAGCTTTCCTCGAAACCGAGACGGCACGGATCGAAGGCATTCTCAAAGAGCTCGGGCTCGCATGACAATGACCGGCGGCTCTGCGGAAGAACCTCCCGCGCGCGCGCGGCCCGCCATCGGGGAAGCGATCATCGGCGCCGGCGTGCTCGCACTGGCGATCGTCACGTTCTGGCAGACCATGTCGATTCCGGTATCGCCGATCTATGCGAAAGTCGGGCCGACGGTCGTCCCGATGATGACGGCGGCGGCGCTGGGCGTGCTCGGCGTCCTCCTCCTCATCGATGCTTGGCAAGGCGGATGGCAGACCGAAGACGAGAAAGCCGTCACGCCGGACCGAGCGGCGCTGGTGTGGGTCGCCGCCGGGCTCGTGCTCAACGTCGCCTTGATCGGTTCGGCGGGATTCACCATCGCTTCGACCATTCTCTTCGTCTGCGTCGCGCGCGGCTTCGGATCCAAGAACACCCTGCGCGATGCGCTGATCGGCGCGACTTTCGCGCTCATCGCCTATTTCGGATTCGCCACGACGCTCGGCATCAATATCGGTTCGGGTTTTGTCGAGAGCGCGATCGAGCGGCTGATCGGGGTGGAGGGCCCCTGATATGGATGCGTTCTCGGAGCTTCTCAACGGTTTTGCGGTCGCACTCACCCCGATGAATCTCCTGTGGTGCCTCGTGGGCACCACGTTGGGAACCGCGATCGGCGTCCTTCCCGGGCTCGGCCCGGCGCTGACCATCGCATTGTTGCTGCCGATCACCTTCAAGGTCGAGCCGACCTCGGCATTCATTCTCTTCGCCGGCATCTACTACGGCGCGATGTATGGCGGCTCGACGACTTCCATCCTGCTCAACACGCCGGGCGAGAGTGCGACCATCGTCACGGCGCTCGAGGGCAACAAGATGGCGCGCAACGGCCGCGCCGGCGCCGCGCTCGCGACCGCCGCCATCGGCTCGTTCGTCGCCGGCACGATCGGCACCCTCGGCATCACCTTCCTCGCGCCCGTGGTGGTGGACTGGGCGCTCAGGTTTGGGCCGGCCGACTATTTCTCGCTGATGGTGTTCGCCTTCGTGACCGTGTCGGCCGTGCTCGGCTCCTCGGAGGTGCGGGGGCTCGCCACGCTGTTCTTCGGCATCTGGCTGGGCTTGATCGGCGTCGACCTGCAGACCGGCCAGGCGCGTTTCACCTTCGGCCTCGCGGAATTGCTCGACGGCATCAACGTCGTTGTCGTCGCGGTCGGCCTGTTCGCGGTCGGGGAGACGCTCTACGTCGCGTCGCGCTACCGGCTGGGCAAGGACGAGATCATTCCGTTATCGGGTTCGCTCTGGATGACCTCGGAGGAGTGGAAACGATCGTGGAAACCATGGCTGCGCGGCGCGGCGATCGGCTTTCCGATTGGAGCGATGCCTGCGGGCGGCGCCGAGATCCCGACCTTCCTGAGCTACTATATCGAGAGGAAGCTCTCGGCGAAGCCGCAGGAGTTCGGCAAAGGCGCGATCGAAGGCGTTGCCGGGCCCGAAGCCGCCAACAATGCGTCGGCGGCGGGAGTGCTGGTGCCGATGCTCACGCTCGGTCTGCCCACGTCGGCGACGGCCGCAATCATGCTGTCCGCGTTCCAGAGCTACGGCATCAATCCCGGGCCGTTGCTGCTGCAGTCGCAGGCGCAGCTGGTCTGGGGACTGATCGCCTCGCTGTTCATCGGCAACGTCATGCTGCTCGTGCTCAACCTGCCGCTGATCGCGATCTGGGTGAAGCTTCTGCAAATTCCGGCGCCGGTCCTCTATGCCGGCATCCTCGTATTCGCCACCATCGGCACCTATGGGATCACTCAGTCTCCGGTCGATCTCGTCCTGCTCTATCTCATCGGCGGCGCGGGCTACCTGATGCGCCGGTACGATTTCCCGGTCGCTCCCGTCATCATCGGCATGATTCTCGGGCCGCTCGCGGAACAAAATTTCCGCCAGGCCATGACGATATCGGCCGGCGACTGGACGGTGTTCTTTACGCGGCCGCTGTCCGCCACGATCCTTGCACTGGCGGCGCTCGCTTTGTTCGGGCCCAAGCTCTATCAACTCGCGGTGCGCCCGAAACCGGATCACGTCCCCGGCGACGCATGAGGGGTGAGGTCGGCCATACCGCTCGGCGGAATGCCTGCGAGAAAAGTATGGCCGCCGTTTAGCGGCGCGGCGAGGGCAACAATTTTGGACTGCCCTTTCTCTCCGCGGTCTCGGGCATGAGCAGCCAGGTCAGGATCAGTCCGGCGGCGCCGACGCAGGCAAGTCCCAGAAACGCGGCACTGCTGCCGAGCCGATCGCTCATCCATCCGGCCAGCGTGGTACTGAGCGAAGCCCCGACCCCGGTCGCGCTGCCGACAATCCCTTGCGCCAAGTTGAAACGTCCGGTGCCGCGCGTGACATCGGCAATCGTGAGGGGAACCAGCACGCCGAACACCGCGGCGCACACGCCGTCGAGCACCTGCACCGCCACCAGCAGGCGAGGGTCCGCCACGACCAGAAACAACAGGGCGCGGATGGGCAAAGCCGCAAAGCCGACCAGTAATATCGGCCGCCGTCCCACTCGTTCCGCCAAACGCCCCACCGCCGGCGAAAATAGGGCGACCACGATTTGCGGCACCACGATACAGGCCGCGACCAGCGTCGTTGCCCAAGCGCTCGAGCGCATGGTGATGATGCTCGCCATCAACGGAAGCATGGCCGTGTTTGCAAGCTGGAAGAAGGTCACGCATGCGGCAAAGATCAGCA
>Ga0207665_10001118_pt1 | contig 18002 bp, 16 predicted proteins | sample LARL112metaG_FD_184351 | JGI IMG/M metagenome (GOLD analysis project Ga0207665, IMG submission 184351) | Corn, switchgrass and miscanthus rhizosphere microbial communities from Kellogg Biological Station, Michigan, USA - LAR L11-2 metaG... | ecosystem: Host-associated > Plants > Roots >...
CGATATTGCCAAGCGCCCACACCGCCGTTTCGCGCACCCGGTCCTCGCTGTCATTTCGAGCCGCGTTGCCGAGCGCCGATACACCACGCGTGTCTTCGATGTTGCCGAGCGCCCATGCTGCCATCTCGCGCACACGGGTATCTGTGTCGCGCCCAAGCGCCTCGATCAACGCCGGAACAGCTTCCCTCGCTTCCATCTTGCCGAGCGCCCACACCGCAACCCGGCGAACGTTGGGCGAGTTATCCTGGCGCGCCACCCTGATTAATGCCGGAACAGCGGTCGTGGATTCGAGATGCCCGACGGCAGCGACCGCTGCTTCTCTCACCTTCTCGGCGTCATCGCTGAACAGATTGACGAGCGGATTCAGCGCGCGCCCGTTCTCGATTCTTCCAAGAGCCCATGCGGAATTCGCGCGCACTTCGACCGCTGCGTCGCGCAAAGCACGTATGAGCGGATCGACGCCGGTCTGCGCTTCGACCAGTCCGAGCCCGAGCGCGGCGACTGCGCGCGTCGGTCCATCGCTCGCACCCAGCCGCGAGACGAGCTCGCCGCCGACGGTCTCAGCTTTTTGAGTTCCGATCAATCGCACCGAGAGCTCCCGCACGCACGCATCGTCCGAAGAGAGACCCGCGAAAAGACGCTGTACATCTTCAGTGGAAAGCGCCCGTGTGTCATGACTGCTGTACATCAACGGGCCAGTGGTTGCAGCGAGCGGCGTATACGGAGCATCCGCCCAGCCGCCCCAGCCATTGCCCACCGAGCCCGCCGCCAGGGAACAGATCATCGGAGGCGCACCGCGGGCGGCGGTCAGCAGCGCGGCCACGTCGAGGGTGGCGCGTTGGCTGCCCTGATCGAAACTCTCGCTCGACTCCTTCGCGATGGCAGTAGCGCGGACGTTGGTCAGCGACGAGAAAGCAAACGTCGCGAGCGCCAATCCGATTAAACGTTGCATGATTACTCCGTTCATTGAGCCCGCCTTGGTGCGGGAAGTTGAAAATTCAGCATTGACCTTCAAAAGAGAGGGCGCCGATCCTGGCGCCCTCTCCGATTACCTGTCGTTCGGATAAGGGCGCGGCTGCGGCCACGGTCGTGGCCACGGTCCTGTAGCATGTCCGCCCGCCAAAGCCTTCACAGCGATTGTTCTGATTTCCGGATCCTTGGATTCAAGAAGACTGCGCAGCGCATCCACCGACTTCTCGCCCGTTGCGGCGAGCGCGCGGATGTACGCGACCTGCAGCTCCTTGCTCTGCTCCCTGCTCATCGCTGCCTCGAGGCCCGGAATTGCCGCGGGATCCTCGATTTCGTACAACGCCCACGCAGCGGTTTCGCGCGTCTCCGCGTCGCTGTCCTTGAGCAGATTGATCAACGCCGGCGGAGCCTGTTTGAGATCGAGATTGCCGAGCGCCCACGCAGCCCGCTTGCGCATCTCTGAGCTCGGATCGGAGAGAGCCTGAGCGAGCGCGTCCGCAGCATTGCGGTTGCCGACGCTGCCCAACGCCCACGCCGCAGTCCATCTGACACGATTGTCAGAGTCGCGGAGCGCCGCGATCAATGCTTCGCTGGCAACAGAGGAATGATCGCCCTCCGCCAGCGACCATGCCGCCATCTCTCTCACACTGGCGTCGCTGTCGCTCCGCAGCGCTTTCGCCAGCGCGTCGGCGGCGACCTGACGATCCGCGTACTCAGCCAATCCCCACGCTGCGATACGCCGGAGATTTGCGTCGGCATCGGTCGTTAGAATCTTTGCCAGCAGCACCGGACGCTCGTCGGTGTCGCTCTTCGCGCCCTGGGTGTTGATCAGATTTAGAAGAGCAGTCTGGCCCGCGCTTGCGCCCAACTTGATGCCCTTCTTGATGCCTTCCTCAACAATGAAGTTCAGAGATGTCTGCGTGTGAGTGTTGGTCGCCTGAGCAGTCTGTGTTCTCGTCACCTGAGAAGTGCTTTGGAACGACTGCGCCGCAGCTGTTGCAGCTTCCTCGGCGGTCGCTTCCTTCTCGTGTGACTTCTCCATCGTCTTCTCGACTCGGGGATTCGGATACTCCCGATCGACGACATTCTGATTTGCGAGGCCGAGATCACCGGCGGTCAAAGCAGCGCTCGGCGCAGGAGTTTCCTGGCGCGGAGCTGGCGCCGCGGCGCCCACCACGATCGAGATCAATGCCAACGATCCAATCAACGCCGCCGACTGCTTCCGGCTCGGACTCGAATGACGGATATCCGTATCGAGAATCGCCAGCATGCGTCCTTCGAATTCCTTGCGGCGCGCCATCGCCAATGCAACCGACGGCGTCGCGTCGCGTTTCACGCTGGTGACGATGTCGAGCAGGTGCTCGGCGTAGTCGGTCGCGCGGGCGCCACAGGCCAGCGCGAGATCGTCACACGCACGCTCGCTCTCCGAGCGGAGCTGCTTGGCGGCGGTCCACACCAGCGGATGGAACCAGTAGAACGCGCACGCGAGCCGACCGAGGGTGTGTCCGATCAGATCGTGACGACGAACGTGCGCCAGCTCGTGCAGCAAGACAGCGCGTCGACGGTCGAGCGACCACGTGTCACACTCGGCCGGGAGCACTATAGTCGGCGCCAGCAACCCGCAGGCAAAAGGCATCCTCGTGTCTTCGCTGCGCAGCAGACGCGGCGGCTCCTCGAGCTCGAGGCGATCCGAGACTTCGTACAGAGGGCTCAACCAATCTTCGGTTGTTAGTGGTCGTGCGCGATTGACGATGCGCTTGACCAGCATTGCGGCGTAGCCGAGTGATGCAGCGATCACGACGACAACAATCGCCCAGATCGAGACGAGCAATGACAGCCCCGTCAGAAGAGGCGAGCCGGCGATTTCGGTTTCGAGCGAAGATGGTGCGACCGGTTCGTTGGTCGTTGTCGGTCCACTGACTGTCGGAGGCAACTTCTCGAGCCCGGACGTCGACGGTGCCGTATTGAAAGTCGGCTGGATAGCCGGTGACGTTCTTACTGCGGGAAGAATGCGCAGCGGAATCGGCGCCCACGCCGTCAGTGCGGGAACCAGCAGCAGGGTCGCAAGGGTGACGAGCCACACCAGGTGACGAGCACCGGCCGAGGCACGCTGCATCGAAAGGGTGATGCCAAGTGCGACGATGAGGATGAGCGTCGCCTTGGCCAGCAACGCGATCATCGAGAGGCTCGTGCCGCTGAACGCGAACGTGGACAGGATGTTGGGGATCATTGTTGTCATCTCCCGCTCTGGCGAGCACGCCCGATGATGGCGCGCAGTCTCTTGACGTCGGAATCACTCATGTCAGCATCCGACATCCTCAGCAGCGCGGTCATTGCCTGCTCCGGGGAGTCGCCGAAGTAGGTGCGGACGACATGCGCGAGAACGTCTTCGCGCGCCGTCTCGGTCGACTGTGCCGGATAGTAGATGTAGCGCGGGCCGTCTTCACGATGCTTGATCAGCCCTTTCTCGCCGAGGATGCGAAGCACGGATCGCACGGCAGAATAGGTTGGCGGATCGGGAAGGTCGGCCATTATCTCGGCGACAGTGGCGCCCGTCCGACGATGGAGGATGTCCATCACCTGGCTTTCACGTCGAGAAAGCGCGGAGATACCAGAGGGAGCTTCTTCTTTTTTGGGCATCAGCGTAGCAGCCATGGGAAATCACCGGGGATTCAGAGAATCCCGTAAATGTGTTGAAAAATCAACCGTGCTGAATTTTCAACAGTCCTACGGCTTTGTCAATAGCCAGGTTTCATGACCCCTTTTTGAGCTCGATGTCGCCGTTGACGGTATAGACTCGAATCAGGGGTCCCCCGCTCCCAACCTGTTGCCGGACACGGACATATCGGCGCGGAGTCCCATGACTGGTGTCCCAGGTGCTCGTTTCGGTGACCCTAAGCGGCCAGTCGCTGATGATCCGCGTCTTATCCCGGAAGTTGTCCGTGTAGGCCGTCTCGAGCTCCAAATTCGCATTCAAGTCGTCGGGGACATTGATCACTACACGGCCACTCCCCGATGTAACATCGACCGAGCCTGCGCCACGAAAATCGATCGCGACATTGCCGGCGCCGGTGTGCGCTTCAACCGATCCGCGCGCTGGACCAATCTCGATGTCACCACCGCCAGTCTCCGCGAATACAGCACCGCCGGACGGACCAATCGTGACCTTGCCGCCCCCGGTGGTGACGCGCGCGCCATTGGGTGCGAATGGAAGTTTGAGCGATCCGCCTGCGGCCGACATTCTGATCGGCCCTCCGGTCGCAATCGCGTAGCCCGTTGTATCGCCGTTGATGGTCGCCATGGTCGCGGCGCCATCGCCGATGCCGTATCCGTAACCGTTGCCTTTCCCGGACCCGCTCGCGTCACTGTAAATGACCGGTCCGCTGCCGGACGAACCTTTGAGATGACCCCTTACGCCGATGATGCGAACCAGTCCCCCGCCGGTGCTGACATATCCGTCGAGGTTGGAGTCTTCGACGTAGATCTCGCCGCCGCCGGTGCTCAGGTCGACTCGTCCGTTGACCTTGTGGATCTTGATGCCACCGCCGCCGCTGGATCCGCGGAATTCGCCGCTGATGTTGGAGATGTTGATCTCCCCACCCGACGATCTGATCCGGACGTTGATCTGACGGGGCAACTTGATGTCAAAGTCATGACTGCTGCTCTGATTCCGCGAGAAGCGGCTGAAATCGCTGGCCAGAGTAGCGTCGCCGCCTGACGGCTCGAGAGTGACTCGCGTGTCGCGCCAACTGCTGCCGCTCAAGCGCGCCTCGACGAAAACCTCAGGCTTGTCCCAGCTCTCGATGGTGATTCCGCCGCCGGTTTTCAGATCGATGTAGAGCGTGCCGCCTGAGCGGATTGGCGCGGATAAAGTGAAAGTCGAGTCGACCTGTTTCCCCGAACTGCTGCGAATGTCCTGGGCGTCCTCATCATTGGCTTTCGTCGCGAAAAACTTCTTCGAGGTCGCAATCGGCGTTTGAGAGACCTCTGGCGCGGATCTAAGCGTGGCCGGAGATGCAGCGCTCCGCTCGACGGGTCGAAACGCCGCGAGCGGCAGCATCACCAGCAATGAAATCGCAATCGCTGCAACTCTCGCTGTTCGCGAAGCCGCCACTCTTTCCCGCGACTCATTGAGAACCGCGAGCAGTCGTCCCTCGAGCTGTGATGGCCGCGCCATCGCGACCGACAGGAAACCAGGCGCGCCGAACGCGCGGGCGGATCTCGCTACCTCGAGCAGGTGGGAAGCGTAATCAGCTGGCGGCGTACCGAGGGAAACGACGCGATCGTCGCACGCGCGCTCACACTGGGCCCGAACCCTGCGCTCGAGAATCCAGACGAGCGGATGGAACCAGTAAATCGCGCAGACGAAGCCGGCAATCAATTGCGAAAGAGAATCCCCGCGAGAGACGTGCGCCATTTCGTGACGCAGGACTACGCGGCGGTGATCATCCGACCAGTCGAGTGCGTCTTCGGGCAACAGGATTATCGGACGCAGTGTGCCCCACGTTAGCGGCGTGCTGACGAACGAACTGGTGAACAGCCGGACTTCGCGAGTCACGCCTGCTTCAACGCTGACCGCATCGAGCAGGGTCTGCCACTCGGCGCGGGCCAGCGGCCACGCCTCACGCGCAATCTTTCGCAGGCGAAGACGACCAACCGCGAGCCACGCCAGAATGCCCAGGAATCCGGTTACCCATATGAGAACAGGGAGACTCAGCTGAGTTGCAGTCTTGCTTACGCCATCGGGCGAAGTTCGAGCAATGTCGTTTTTGTCGCCCCCACTAGTTGGCGTCGATGTTGTAACCGCGGTTGCAAGCGGGAGTTCGCCTCTGATGGTCGCTGCGGTGATTCCGGAAGCCGATTGCGGTAGCACGCCAACCTTCCAGCTCGGCGAAATCAACATCAGCGCCGGCAGGGTGACCCCACAAACGAGGGTGGCCAGCAGGACCAGATGGCGGATTGAAGACGAAGCGCGTCGCATCGCGACCGCGACAAGGAGTCCCGCGGCAAAGATCAACGTCACTTTGACCAGCAAGGCAGGAATGAAAGCCGTCATGCTGCACCTCCTTTATTGCGCGCGCGTTCGATCAGGCGCTCGAGCTCGTCCAAATCTTCGTCGGTGAGATGATCCTCGTACATACCTACCATCGCGGCCACCGCGGAGCTCGCCGAGTCATCGAAGAAGGTTCGTACCAGGTGACGCATGGCGGACATGCTCACCCGATTTGGATCAGTCGTGGGGTGGTAGACATAGCGCGGACCGTCTTGCTCGTGACGGAGGTGGCCCTTGCTCTCGAGCCATCGTAGCATGCCCCTGACCGCGGTATACGTAGGAGGATCGGGAAGATCGGCCAGGACGTCGGCAGCCGTGACGCTGCCCCGCCGGTAGACGATCTCCATTATCTGACGCTCTCGGCGTCCGAGGTGCTCCAGTCCGCGCTTATGCATGCCTGCTCCGTCCAGGAATGTGGTGACGCAGGCGAAGATGTCAATACATTGACATACTGTCAATAGGCTGGCACAACCGCACCCTCCACGAGCGTGGTGCGGCCCTTAACGGAGCTCAGTCCCTCCGAGCCGACGAGGATCCGGCTTGACCGTGAAAGGCTGGGTGTACGTCTTTCCATTCACGGTTAAGCGAGCGGTGAAGTTGCCGACGTAACGCCGGTCGAGCGGCCCGCCTTCGTCCGCCGGCGGGGCGCCACGGGGTCGCTCGCGCAGAGCGTTCCAGACCACGCGATGCATCCCGGCGGCTGTCGGCAGTGGCTCGGGCCGTGACTGCCACAGCGGCGATACTCGTGGCAAACCGTTGCGTTGCTCGCCGGGTGTTGGCTGAGGGGGCGCGCTGGAGAAGGTGCGAATGACCTTGCCGGTGTCGTCGAGCACGTCGATCGTCACGGGCGTCGTAGCGGCGCGTTTGAGGTAATAGTCAATCGCCGCGCCTGCGGGCGGGTTCTCCGCTTGCGGCTCGTCTTTCTGTAGCGGCGTTCCGTTGTCAGTCCCTTCGACGTAATTGATCGCGTCGCCGGGCTTGAACAGGTAAGCGTCGTCGCGTGTCACTGCGTCGCTCAGTTGGCGCAGCGGCGAGATGTCGTCGATGATCCAGAAACCGCGACCGTGAGTCGCGACGATGAGATCGTTGCCGTAGAACTCGAAGTCGCGCACTGAGGTCACCGGCATGTTCAGCTGCAATGGTTGCCAGTTGTCACCATCGTCAAACGAGATGTGAATCCCGCGCTCGGTGCCCGCTACAAGCAAGCCGCGCCGCTGAGGATCTTCCTTTACGACGTGCACATAGACGCCGGCCGGCAATCCCCGATCGATTCTCTGCCAGCTGCGACCCATATCGCGTGTTCTATAGATGTATGGATCGAAATCCTGCAGCTGGTGTCGATCGACGCTGGCGTATGCCGTATTAACATCGAAGTGCGACGCCTCTACCATCGTAATTCTGCTCCACGGCGTAATCGCACTCGGTGTGACGTTCTGCCAGCTACTGCCACCGTTCGATGTCAAATGGATTAGACCGTCGTCGGTGCCGACCCAGATCGTAGTGGCGCTGAGTGGCGATGGCGCAATCGTGTAAACGACCCCTCGCTTTCCGTTGCGGTCCGTCGCATTGGCAGCGGTCTGATCGAGGGTCGGCGGCACCACGATCTCGGTGCGAGTGAGATCCGGACTTATTTGCGACCAGGTCTTCGCACCATCACTCGACCTGAAAACGAACTGGTTCGCGTAGTATAGATCGCGTTTGTTCGCCTTCGAGAATACCAGGGGCTGGGTCCAGTCGCTGCGTGCCTGCTCCGGAGTGTTGGGCCGCGTCGTCGATTCGTCGGGAACGTTGGTCTCGAGATTCCAACGCTGCCCATCACCGCCATAGACAATGCCCGGATTGAGCGGATCACCGGCGGTGTAGCCGCTCTCCCCACCCGGCGAGATCGGCTCCCAGTCGTGCATTGAGATCTCGGCGAACTTGCCGCGCGAGCGAACAGCGATCGCGCCCGAGTCCTGCTGCGCCCCGGTCACCCAGTATGGAAAGCGGTAATCAACAGAGACGTGATAGATCTGCGCGGTCGGCTGATTGAGCCAGGATGTCCACGTCACGTCGCGCGCGTCACGCGAGCGCGCATTGCGCGTAATGATCGCGCCCTGATCGCTCGCCACGATCATGGTGTTGGGATCGTTCGGCGACACCCAAGGCTGATGGTAGTCGTCGCCGCCCGGGGATCCGCGCATCACGACCCACGTCTTTCCGCCATCCATCGTTCGATTCACCGCCACGTTAGGCACGTAAACCGTATCGGCATCGCTGGGATCGACGGTGATCTTTTCGAAATACCACCCGCGTCCCCAAAGCGCAGGGTCGTTGGAGAGCCGTGTCCAGGTCGCGCCAGCGTCGTCGGAGCGGAAGAATCCGCCCTGGCCCGGCGGTGGCGAAGATGGGCGCGCTCCGGCTGGAGCTGGTGTCGGCACCGGGGTGCCGAGCGGCGGCTCGGTCTGGGGCGGCGCTTCAGGAACGAGACAATCCACTATCGCATAAACGCGATTCGGATTCGTGGCGGCCACAGCGATGCCGGTCCGGCCAATTCCATCCTTGGGTAATCCATTCGTGAGCCGCCTCCAGGTGTTGCCACCGTCGGTGGATTTGAAAATTCCGCCGCCGGGACCATTGGTCGGCGCGTAGGTGAACCACGGCGGACGGCGAGTGTTCCAAAGTCCCGCGTAAATCACCTGGGAATTCGACGGGTCGATGACCACTTCGACCGCGCCGACATTCTCATCGCCCAGAACTTTCTGCCAGCTGCGACCGCCATCGCGGGAGCGGAAGACTCCGCGCTCAGGATTCGCTGCGTACAGTTTGCCGATCGCCGCCACGAAAACATTGTTGGGATTGCGTGGATCGATCGCGATCTTGCCGATGTGGTGCGTCTCGTCGAGACCAAGATGCGTCCACGATTTTCCGGCGTCGGTCGATTTGTAGACGCCGTTGCCGTAGCCCACCGAATCGCGCAGAGTCGATTCGCCGCTGCCGACATAAACAGTGTCTGGCGAAGACGGTGCAACGGCGATCGCTCCGATCGACGCGGTCGACTGGCCGTCGAAAACCGGGAGCCACACGCGTCCCCCGTCGATGGTCTTCCAGACACCGCCATTGACCGCGCCGAAGTAAAACTCGTTGGGCCGGCCCGGAACTCCGGTTGCCGCAGCGACACGTCCACCACGGAAAGGACCGATCATCCGCCAGCGGAGACCAGAGAAGAGGTCGGGTGAGATCGGCGCTGTGAGCATTCCGCGCTGGAGAGCGGCTTCCTTCAGCGAACCGTCATCGACAAGGAAAGGCAGCAGCCGGTGGTCCCCAAGTGTCGCGGCAAGTCCGATGACTCCCGCGCGAGTGACAAACGCTCTGCGCGTTAGACGCTCTGCCGATTCGTCGTGCTCCGTCACCAATGTCTCCCCGGGTAGGCGTTCTTCACTGCTTGTCCACCTTTGATTTCTCGCGTGCCATCGCGCGAAGCTCCTCGGTCAACGCCTTCGACTGCTCTGGACGCATGTCGAACTTCGCGGGAGTGTTTTGAAACAATGCGATCTTCCAGGCGCCTCCCTTCCTCACCGCCACCAGCGACTGCACGGCGTTTAGCGCAGGGTCGATGTCGTCTTTGCCGGGAGGAATAAGACCTGAATTCGCGCGCAACAAGGTGGCGTCGGCCGAAATCTGCCTCACCTCTCGTACGATCCCGACGTACCGCGGCGTCTGGTGATGCGTGAATACCTCACTGACATGGGCGCCGATCTCCAGCTGACCATTCACTTGCGAGCCGTCGAAGCCAACCAGGCTCGCGTCCGATGCAAAGAGCAGAGCGTAGTTACGGGCGTTCCGCTTGTCCCACGTGTCGAGCAGCTGCGCATATAGTTCGCGCGTTCCCGTTTCCCAATCAGTTTCGGCAGTATTTCCTGTCACCGGGCCGTCGTCTCCGGAGATCCGTCGAACAACGCCTCGATACGGCTATCAGGAATCAGCCACACCATTGCGACAAGAGCATAGATGCCGTCCGAGATCCACTGATTCATGAACGCCAGCGGAATCGCCGATGCGTACAGAACAATCGAGATCTTACCCTTTGTATCACCACCGACAGCTACGACCAGGGGCGAATCAACATCCTGGTTGCGAATGATCACCTGCTCGAGGATGTAGTAGGCAATCCCGGCGAGGAGCAAAACCGCTCCATACAACGCCGTCGGCAGCGGCGCAAAATGGTTCTCGCCCATCCAGCCAGTCACGAACGGCATCAGCGACAACCAGAAAAGGAGATGGAGGTTGGCCCACAGCACTCCCCCCGTGACTCGACCGGTGAGATAGAGTAAGTGGTGGTGGTTGTTCCAATAGATGCCGACGACGATGAAGCTGAGGACATACACCAGAAACGCAGGCAGCACCGGCGACAAGGCGGCGAGATCACTGCCGTGGGGCACCCGGAGCTCGAGCACCATGATCGTGATGATGATCGCGATCACGCCATCGCTGAAAGCGTTCAACCGTTCCGGAGTCATCTGCACGCGGCGACTCAGCTCAGTCACAGCGAAGCAATCTACAGCGTGTAGATTCTCGCTGCCTCCACGACCGCCGATGAGGAAACCACCATGGTCAAGACCCTCGGCCTCACTCACCTCGCGCTTTCGGTGAGCGATCTCAATCGCTCATTCCAGTTTTATCACGACGTCTTCGGCATGCTGGCGGTTTTTCGCGAGCCGGATTTTATCCAGGCTCAGACGCCGGGCAGTCAGGACATCATCGTGTTCGAGAAAGCCGAAGGCGATCACATCGGACAGTCAGGCGGCATCAAGCATTTCGGCTTCCGGCTGGCTGATCCCCGCGACATCGAAAAAGCCGCGCGCGCGATCGAGCAGGCTGGCGGAAAGATCACCCGTCGTGGTGAATTCATTCCCGGTGAGCCCTACGTGTTCTTCAAGGATCCGGACGGCTACGAAGTCGAGATTTGGTACGAGCTGCCCGCCGAGGGACTGCGCTGATCGAAGTTGTGCCCGCACAGCGGGGCATAACCGAGGCAGCCACCTTCTACGTCATTTTCGTGTAATCTACGTAATCATACGTATCGACCCTTCGATCCGGCGTGGGTAGAGTCGCTCCATCAAAACCCCTTCACCGGAGCGAACAATGGGAACACCTCGCAGCGCGCTGGCGCTGGTCATAGCGTCGGCAATCGGATTGGCAGCATGCTCGAACGATTCAGCCTCGCCGGTCTCGACTGACCTCAAGCTCGCCGCGAAGCTCTCTCCCAGGGCGGCGTCGTACATGAGCAACTATGTCGCGATCGGCACCAGCATCAGCATGGGCTGGGCAAGCGACGGCGTACTCACCGGATCCCAGAACAACGCGTGGACCAAGCAACTCGCGGATGAAGCAGGGGTCGAGTTCACGTTGCCACAGATTGACGCGCCGGGTTGCAAGCCGCCGCTCGCTGCGCCGTTGATCTCATTCGCGCGAATCGATGGCACTTCCGTCGAGGCAACCTCCACCACCTGCGCTCCGAACGTCGCCGGGGTGACTTTGCCGACCCATAACCTCGCAGTGGAGAACGCGACCGCGGCCGAAGCTTTGAACGCGACGCCCGCCACGGCATCCCAGGGACGCGGCCCCGTCACGAGCAGAGTCCTCGCCGCCGGTATGACGCAGGTGACGACGATGCGGTCGCTCAACCCAACCTTTGTGTCGGTGGAGCTTGGCGGCAATGAGCTCTTGCCGGCGCAGGTCGGTCTCCTCTATCCCGGCATCACCTACACACCGTTCGCATATTTCCGCGCGACTTACGATCAGATCATCGATCAAGTCAAAGCCACTGGCGCACGAGCGCTGCTCGTCACTATCCGCACGGACCTTCGGAACTTCCCAACGATTCGCACCTCGCAGGAGGTTGCCTCACAGCGTGCGGATTTTGCCAACTATAACGTGACGGTCAACAGCGACTGCGATGCGAGCCCGAATTTCATCTTCGTGCGTGGAAAAGTTTTGACAGCAATCGTCACCGGCATCACGCGGGCAAGGCTGGGAGCCGGTCCGTATGATCTGAGCTGCGCCGACGTTCCCGGCACGGTCGACTACGTGCTGACGCCGAGCGACATCGATCAGCTCAACGCGCTCGCCGCTCAGATGAGTGATTACATCGAAGGCAAAGCCGCCGAAAACGGCTACGCTGTTTTCTCGATCGGATCTCTTTACGATCGATCCAAGGAGGACGTTCCGTTCGATCTCGAATCGTATCTGAGGTCGAACACGCCTTACGGTGATCTGATCAGCCTGGATGGCGTGCACCCGAGCGCCAAGGGCCAAACGGTTCTCGCTCGCAACGCACGCCAGGCTATTCAGCGCACCTACGGAACGGGGCAGCCCGAATAATCGGGGGCGACGGCGTGCGAATGTTTAACGGGTTGTGGAATTCTGAATCGCTGCTGATACTTGCAGCCGATGGAAAACCTCACCATTCGCACCGCCGTCGCCAGCGATGCTCCCGCGCTGGCGAGCATGCTCGGTCAGCTCGGATATCCGACCGACGCGAGTGAAATTCCCGGCCGTCTTGCGCGGATGGCGGAGCGGCCGGGCACCACCGTTTTTGTCGCCGAGCACAAGAACAAGCCGGTAGCCGTGGTGACGGTCCATCTCTTCCCGTCGCTGCATACGAGTGATCCTAACGCGTGGCTGACTGCGGTAGTCGTAGATGAATCGGTCCGAGGCATGGGTGTTGGCTCTGCGATCGTCAAGCACGCCGAAGATTGGGCGCGGCGTCAGGGAGCGAAGCGCCTCGCGCTGACATCACATCTCCGTCGCGTGGAAGCCCACGAGTTCTACAAGAATCGCCAGTATGAACACACTGGCGTGCGACTCGCGAAAGATTTGACCGCGCACACCGCGCACGCCGCGCACCCGACGCAAAAGAAATCGGACGCGTTTCACGTGCTTGAGTTCGACCATCACGACGAGGCCGCGGCGTTTGTCGCAGCGTTGTCGCGTTTTGTCAGCTCGCCGGCAAGTGCAACCGAATCGGAGCCAGTCGAGGTCTGGGCGCGGTCACCGGTGCATCGTGAGTCGGTCAAGCTTTTTCTGAACGATCGCGCTCTCGACGCGGCGCAGGCGGCGTTTTCGCCGGTGCCGTCGCACAAAACCGTGTCCCGCCAGGCTCTGCCAGACGAATGCTTCCTCATTATCGGCGACAACACCGCGGCGTGGGGCGCAGACGAAGCGTCAGCCAGACTAACTCAACGCGTATGAAAATTTTTTGTTTGAACCGAGACGTGGTTTTCGGATCTACAGCGATGGCCGCACTTCTCTTCGGTGCGCTTCCGCTCACCGCCCAGACAACGCGCGAATCGCCACTCAATTCAGACCGGGCGTCTCAGTTCGCTGACTCTGTCCTGCGGCTGATGACGCTCGATGAAAAGCTCGGCCAGCTCAATCAACTGCCCGGAGGCGGGCAGCAGATCTCGGCGGGTGACCGCCAGGCGCTAAAAGCCGGGCGAGTCGGATCGTTCCTCAATGTTTTCGGCGCAGACTTCACGCGAGAGCTGCAGCGCGTCGCGGTCACCGAGACCCGCCTCAAGATCCCGCTCCTCTTCGCGCACGATGTCATACACGGCTTCCGGACGATCTTCCCGGTTCCGATCGCCGAAGCCGCGAGCTTCGACTCCGCGCGGGCTGAATTTTCGGCGCGACAGGCGGCGATCGAGGCAACCGCGCATGGCCTGATGTGGACCTTTGCACCGATGGTCGACATTGCCCGCGATCCACGGTGGGGACGCATCGTCGAGGGCGCGGGCGAGGATCCGTATCTCGGCACTGTGATGTCGGCCGCGCGCGTACGCGGTTTTCAGGGCGGCGACAACGCAGCGAATCTCGGCGCACCCGATGCAATGCTGTCGACCGTCAAACATTTCGTGGGGTACGGTGGCGCCGAGGGGGGACGCGACTACAACACCGTGGAGCTCTCCGAGCGAACGCTGTGGGAGACGTACATGCCGCCGTTCGAAGCGGCGATCAAAGCTGGCGTCGCGACGGTGATGGCGTCGTTCAACGAGATCGGCGGCACTCCATCGCACGCCAGCGACTGGCTGCTCGGCGATGTGCTGCGCAAGCGCTGGGGATTCAACGGCCTGGTGGTCAGCGATTGGGGTGCGATCTCGGAGCTCGTTACACATCACGTCGCCGCCGGCACCGGTGAAGCAGGAATTCTCGGGCTGCGCGCCGGCGTCGACTTCGACATGTCCGACCACGTTTACGTCGACAGCATGGCCGTCGCTGCAAACGCGGGAAGAGTGCCGGTGGCGCTGATCGATTCGGCGGTGAAGCACGTTTTGCGGGTGAAGTACCTGCTGGGACTTTTTTCTGACCCCTACAAGTTCAGCGATGCAGGACGCGAGAAGCTTTACACGCTGGCGCCCGGTCACATCGGCGCCGCGCGAATGGCGGCACGGGAAGGGATCGTGCTGCTCAAGAACGCGAATAAAGCGCTGCCGCTGCGAAAGGATCTGCGCTCGATCGCCGTTATCGGTCCGTTGGCAAACGACAGCGCGTCGTCGTTGGGGAGCTGGGCTGCCGATGGTCGAGCGAGTGAGGCGAGCACCGTTTTGGCGGGAATCCGCGCCGCGGTCGGCACGTCGGTCCGCATCATCACTGCTCGCGGCGCGCCGGTCGATACCGTCGACACTACGGGCTTTCCGCTGGCTAGAAGCGCTGCGTCGGAAGCCGATGCGGTAGTGCTGGTGATCGGCGAGCGCGCAGACATGAGCGGTGAAGCATCGAGCCGCGCGTCGATCGAGCTACCCGGATCAGAGCGCGATCTCGCGCTGGAAGTCATTCGCGCGGCGCGCGGCTCGCCGGGTGGGGATACCAAGCCGGTCGTAGTGGTGCTTATGAACGGGAGGCCGCTGGCAATTCCGGAGGTCGCGGCCGCGGCGCCGGCGGTATTGGAGACCTGGTTTCTGGGTACGCAGCACGGCGTTGCTGTAGCCGACGTTTTGTTCGGCGATTACAACCCGGGTGGCAAACTACCCGTCACCTTCCCCCGCGCTACCGGTCAGATTCCGCTCTATTACAACCACCGCAACACTGGTCGGCCGGCGGATAGCGCCAACCATTACACCTCGAAGTATCTGGACCTGCCATGGACGCCGCTCTTCCCATTTGGATACGGCCTGAGCTACACGACATTTAGCTACTCCAACTTGCGATTGTCGTCGCCGACGATTCGTGCAGGTGATTCGCTGACGGTCTCGCTGGAAGTGAGAAACTCCGGCGATCGAACCGGTGATGAGGTCGTGCAGCTGTACACGCGCGACAACGTCGCCAGCGTCGAAGAGCCGATCAAAGCGCTGAAGGGTGCGCGACGCGTGACTCTGCAACCCGGCGAAACTCGGACAGTGACGTTCAAGCTCGAACCAGACGCCTTCGCGCTCTACGATCGCGAGATGCGTCGTGTGATCGAACCTGGAGACTTTACGATCTTCGCCGGCACGAACTCGGTCGATGTAACCAGCGTTCCGCTTCAAGTGACCGGCGATGTGCTGGTGCTTGCGCCGTCGACTCCTCGCATGCGCTAACGGCGCTTCGGAAAGATCAGGAAACTCGCGACCTAATGCAGAAACAGTTATCTGCGCTCGTCGACTCTCTGGAGTCGGCGCAGAGAAAGCTGAGATCGCTCAGCGATAAAGCTTCGGGCGAGCAGTTTGCCAGGCGCCCCGCGCCCGATGCGTGGTCAGCGGCCGACTGCGTCGAACACCTGAACCTGACGTCGCGCGCGTATGTGCCGCTCCTCCGCTCGGCGGTGGCGGAAGCTCGCTTGCTGCGAACGGGACATTCGGGCAGCTATAGCATGGATATGCCCGGAAGGCTGCTCGCCTTCATGATGCGTCCGATGAAGCACATCGGGAAGTTCAAGCTCGGACGCGTGAAGACCACCGGGCCGTTTACGCCGCGCGGTGGTCAAACCAGAGAGCAGCTTCTTTCTGAGTTTGTCCGCCTGCAATCCGAGCTGATCGGACTCGTTCGGAGTGCCGACGGCCTGCCGATCGATCAGGTGAAAATCCAGTCGCCATTCGGCAAAATGCGCTACAACGCGTATTCTGCGCTGGAGATCGTCACTCAGCACGAACACCGTCACTTACAGCAGGCGGAAGAAGCCGTCAGGTAATCGTCACCGAAAAAATTACGGGTGGGATGCCGTTGACCTTCGCCTGGATCTGCGCGGTGCCCGCCGTCGGGCCCGTTGTATACGTCACCGAGGACACGCCGCCTTCGACGGTCTGGTTGCTCGTTTCGCTGACCGAGCCGCCGCCCGACAGCACCGTCCAGTCGACAGTCACGTTCTTGAGTGAGTTGCCGAACTGGTCGAGAACGATCACCTCAAATGCGACTGGAAGTGCGGTGTTCGCTGGCGCCGTCTGGGAGTCGCCGGCGTGTTTGATCAGGACGCTCGGATCGTTGACTTCCACGTTGAGAGTGCAACCGCCGACGATGACGGCGACCGCGGCGGCAAATAGAATCCGGGCAACGTAGAAGCCGTGCGGACGGAAATGCTTCATTTCGATTCCTCGTAGCGGGTGGTGAGCAGAGAAAACTATATCGCGCTGGCATTTTTCGGAGCAGCCGTTCACCATTCACCGGTGCCGCGCAATCCCCTCCCCCGACTCCGTAAGCTCGCGCTTTCCTTTCCTGAAGCACACGAAGTGGAAGCGTGGGGCGAACCGACATTCAGGGTCAAGAACAAGCTATTCGCCATGTACGCGTCGTCCGGAAATCATCACGGCGGCGGCCGTCCAGCGGTCTGGTGCAAGGCGAAAGCGGTCAATCAACGGCTGATGATCTCGATGGCGCCGAAGAGATTCTTTTCGCCGCCGTACGTCGGTCCAAGCGGGTGGGTCGGCGTGTGGCTGGACGGCGACATCGAGTGGGACGAGCTGCGCGAAATCCTGCTCGACGGCTATCGCTTGACGGCGCCAAAGAAGCTGCTGTCCCGACTCGACGACTGATGGCAGTGCGCGTAGTCCGTCTTGGTCAACCTCGGGTTCCGGGCGAAGGATTGCGTCTCGGGACAGTGCGGCGCCCACCGCGTGGTGTACGCAAGGAACAGTATGCGTCGCTCGATTTCTTCGATCTCTGGATGCCTGACCTGGCGCCGAGTGCGCCACTCGTATCATGGGCGCTGTCGGAGCCGTGGACCGACAAGCGCTGGGCGAAATACGAGCGTGCCTATCGGAGCGAGATGAAGAAGCCGCCGGCCGCACGGCTGCTTTCGTTGCTGGCCACAATGTCTCGGCAGACCGATTTCTCTGTCGGTTGCTATTGCGAGAATGAGTCGCGCTGTCATCGTTCGATTTTGCGGGAACTGCTCAAGGACGCGGGCGCCGACCTCGGGAATTCGGGATGATCAACGCCGACCCATCGCGGCACGGTGAGTATCGTCGCCCGCCGAAGAATTCGCGCTTCCTGATCGTGATCATCGTCGGGATGGCAACCGTCCTCGCGCTCCAATACACGTCTCACCCTTTGTTCGGGCCGGACAAGACCGCAACACTGTGGGGAATGTTTGTGGGACTGTTTATTGGGGGATTTCTGTTTGGATGGCTCAGATTCCCCGGTCGCTAGTTATGCGTAACTACCAGCGCGGACTAACGGCGCTGCTGACTGCTGACTGAGTTCGCACTGGTAAACCATGCGGACTCTAACTGCGGATCTGTCCGCACCCCGTAATCCGCATGGGTCTCCCAATCCGCAGTTAGTCGTCGATCAGCAGTGCCGTTAGTGCGCGCTGGTCGTACGCACTCAGACTAAGCTTTCGACTCCGTTTGCCGTCACCCGATGCGAAACCAGCGGAAGCGGATTAGGCCTTTCGTCTCCAATTACGATTGCCTTTCCCAAGATTGACTCTCCGAGCTTCAGGTCACTCTCGCTTCGGGCATGGACCGTTGCCAACTCGTCGCCTTTGCTTACCCTCGCGCCAGGCTTGGCGGTTATGACAAAACCG
>Ga0207665_10001121_pt1 | contig 17994 bp, 14 predicted proteins | sample LARL112metaG_FD_184351 | JGI IMG/M metagenome (GOLD analysis project Ga0207665, IMG submission 184351) | Corn, switchgrass and miscanthus rhizosphere microbial communities from Kellogg Biological Station, Michigan, USA - LAR L11-2 metaG... | ecosystem: Host-associated > Plants > Roots >...
AGCAGCAGACCTGCGGCGCCGAACCCGTCTGCTGCGAGCATCGATGCTGCTCGCCCGCCCATGGATCGACCGCCGATAATGAGCGTTCGCGGGGCGATCTCCGCTCTTGTCCGTTCCACGACCGCCGAGAATGTGTCCTTGAGCTTGGGCATTGGATCCGGCCGGCCCGATTTCTTTTCCTTATAGAGGAAATTGAAACGAACTGTCGCGATCCCCCGCTCGTTGAGCGCTCTCGACGTCGCGACAACCGCGCGGTCATTCATGTTTCCGCCGGCGCCGTGCGCGAACACGAACAGTCCGCCACCACCGCCAACACCTGGGTCGTAAAGCGCGGAAGTCTCTTCCGTGCCCACCCGGACGCGCCACTCGCCGCCCGTACGCTGTCGTTCACGCGTCGCCATCGTACCTCAACTTATCACGCCAACTGTGGTGCGTGAATCTTGCGCCTCTTGAGTCGAACAGTTACCGCGGGGCGACTCTCTAATGACAAGAATTCTGCGGCGTGCCACGATCGTTACCGTCGCATTGCTGGCAGCGGCGATAAGCGGATGCGGAGTTCCGGCGCGAGTACCTGTTCTGGCCGAAACGGGACCGAGGCCAATTATTCCTAAACCGAGCCCGTCGCTGATCCCGGTGATGAAAGTCGTCGCTGCCAAGGGCTGGAGCGGCAACGCGACGCCAGTTCCCTCCGCCGATCTCGCTGTCCGCGCGTTCGCGCGTGATCTGCACCATCCGCGCTGGCTTTACGTACTTCCGAATGGTGATGTGCTGGTCTCGGAGACGAACGCTCCCAAGCGTCCGGATGACGCCAAAGGTATCAAAGGTTTTTTCTTTCGGCTGTTTCAGGCGCGCGCCGGTGGAGCGGTACCCAGCGAGAATCGACTGCTGCTGCTTCGAGACAGTGACGGCGATGGTGTCGCCGATATTCGAACCGTCTTTCTCACCGGGCTGCATTCTCCGTTCGGCGTGACTCTCGTCGGCAGCGATCTCTACGTCGCCAACACCAATGGAATCGTCCGTTATCCGTACACGCCTGGAGCAACGACGATTTCGTCATCCGGCGTTAAGCTCGTCGATTTGCCGGGCGGTCGAATCAATCACCACTGGACCAAAAACGTCATCGCCAGTCCGGACGGGACGAAGCTCTACGCTGCAGTCGGCTCCAACAGCAACGCGGCCGAGAACGGCATCGCGCACGAGAACGGGCGCGCGGCGATCTGGGAAATCGATCGCGCGACGGGGAATCATCGCGTTTTTGCGACCGGCTTACGCAATCCTGTCGGACTCGCGTGGCAACCTGACACCAGGATGTTATGGGTAGCGGTGAACGAGCGCGACGAGCTCGGCGCTGACCTGGTTCCCGACTACATCACGTCAGTGCGAGATGGTGGTTTCTACGGATGGCCGTACAGCTATTACGGCAGACACGTCGATTTTCGCGTCGAGCCACAGCGACTCGATCTGGTCGATCGCGCGCTCGTTCCGGACTATGCGCTGGGATCCCACACCGCATCACTCGGTCTTACCTGGTCGGGCGCCACTTCAATGCCGCAGCGTTTTCGCAACGGGATGTTTATCGGTCAGCACGGATCCTGGAACCGAAAACCTTTCAGCGGTTACAGGGTGGTATTCGTACCATTTGAAGACGGGCGTCCATCGGGATCTCCAATCGACGTACTGACAGGCTTCATCACGCCAAGCGGCGAAGCGATGGGTCGTCCCGTCGGCGTGGCAATCTCACGCGATGGTGCGTTGCTGGTTGCGGATGATGTTGGGGATGCTGTTTGGAGAGTGTCTCGTAAGGCTCCGTAGTCGGGCCGCTCGCCGCCTCCGCGACACGCCGTCAACGAAAGTCGGCAGTCTGCAGTAGACGGTTAGCAGTTAGGAGTTGTTGTACGCGAGTCTATGGGGAAGGACGGCCCCGAGGCGCGTGTATGACAACTCCGACCTGCCGACTGTACTGCTGCGAACTGCCGACTTTTGTTATTGCGGGGCCACGAGGCTCAGAGGTTCTGTAAGGGAATGCCGATCTCATCCAGAAACCGGTGCCCACCTGTGCCCTTGCCGTCCCGCGTCTTCGCTCTCGTCATCACCAGGCGATCCTTGGTGCGCGTCATGCCAACGTAAAGAAGTCGGCGCGCTTCCTCGAGCTCGAGCTTGTTCAGCAACCCATCGCGCGGAATTGGAATAAGCTGCTCGTCCTCGACACCGACGATATAGACGCGTGAGAACTCCAGCCCTTTCGTCGAGTGCATCGTCAGGAGATTCACTCGATTCGGCCTCGGCTCGGCGCCATCACTCTGCGACAGCATCGCCCGCTCGAGGAACGCGCAGATGCTCGCCGACAGCTCTTCGCGTTCACATGCTTCGATTAGCCTGCGTAATCGTCCCATCGTCTCCGGATATCGCGTCTGCGCCGTGCGCTCGGCGCGCAGGTGTTCCATCCGTTGATGGCCGCCGAGGAGGGTGATCAGCTCGTCGACGGTGGGAAGATCCGGATCACCGCACTCCGCGCGCTCGCGCGCGTAGATGTCCAGGCATTCGCTGAATCTTCCCAGAGAGTATGGCTGCACGAAATCGAGAAACTTTCGCGCTTCTTCGCACAGCTGCTCGCGATCGCTCAGCGCGATGGCGACTCCAAGATGATCCAGCAGATTGACGAGCGCCGTCTTGCGCGCGAACTCGAGACGATCCTCGCACAAGGCTGGAAAGAGTTTGGCCAGCGCGCGCGAATCGTCGAGCGCACGATGCCATTGCGCGAGCCTTACCCCGTACATTCGCGACAGCGATGACAGGCTGGCACTCGTGCGGTGCAGAGTGCGCGCGAGCGGCAATGTGTCATACACACTGAGCTCGCGACCCCTCGGCAGCTTGGCGGCCATCCGTCGCAGGATCGGGAAGTCGAATGTGTAGCCGTTGTGCGCCACCAGCACGTCGGTTCCGCAGAAAGTCCGGAACTTCTCCCACACCTCTTCGAAGTACGGCGCATCGGCGACGACCGTGTCGGAGATGTGGTGTGTCTTGAGCGCGCCCGCCGTGATCGGAACGCGCGGTTTGACCAATGAGTGGAACTCGTCGACGACTCTCCCGTGACGCACACGGACGGCTGCGACTTCGACGATCTCGGCGGCCTCCACTTCATTGCCGGTCGTTTCGAGATCGATGGCGGTGAAATCCTCGCTGAAGCTCATCGCGAAGCCGCCACTGCGCACTAGCTGCGCGGTCTTGAACAGTCCGAGACCAATTCCGAGCGAGGGCAGATCTGCATCGGTTATCCTGAGCGCCCCCGCTGGTGGCACACCGCCGATCTGAACCGCGCGCAATCCTGTCTCCAGAAGAATCCGACGGGCGGGAATCTCCACCCCACCCATTCTGGGAATCCAAACGGAGCCGCCGCTCACTATCGCTTCCTCAATCCGCGCTGCCAGCGTCACCACTTCCTCATGCGCTTCCGGATCAGATAGCTCGTCGTGGTGATCTTCCAGGACTGTTCGGTAGGTCCCGACCTTCTCGGAGAGAATTGCTTCGACCAGCGATTGCAGGGAGCTGTGAGTCTGGGCGAGGACCTCGAGATTTCGGAGCGCGTAATGGCCCCGCCAGATCTTCTTTGCGTCCGGATGCACCCCGGGCGAATTCCTGGCGATGTGCTCGAGCTGACGGAGCAGGGTGCGTCCATCGCGCTCCGCCTCGGCCCGGGCGGTGTCGAACAGCGCTGATGGAAGCACGGCCTCGTAAAACAGCTCGTGCTGGATCTCGTCGCGCGGATTCGCGATCACTCGCAGCGCGGCGATCAGATAGCGCACCACGTCGTCGTCAGAGAGCGCATGGCCTTGCGCCAGGCAACACGGCACCCCGGCATTCAAAAACGCCGACTCGAGCACGCTCCCGATCTTGTGCTTGCGGTAAATGATGCCGACGTCACCCCACTCCAGCCTGCCATCGTGATCCATCCGATCGCGCCGGAGATCCTGGAGCAGCCAGTTCGTTTCTGCTTCCTCATCGGAAAACGCGAGCGCGGTCACAGGGAACGGTGAGTCGTGATCGGTGCGCTGTGGAGTCCGATTGTGGAACAGCGTGTCGTTCTGCCCAATGAACTTGCGAGCGGCCTCGAGCACCGCACGTGGACAGCGGTGATTGTCCTCGAGCTGCACCAGTTCGACCGGCCCGAAGTCGTCCTGAAAAGTCTGGAAGACGCGCGGATTGGCGCCGGCCCAGGAGTAGACCGACTGTTCGTCGTCTCCGACGGCGAAGATGTGGCGATGATCGATCGCCAGTCGCCGTACGATCGCGTATTGGATCTCGTTGAGGTCCTGGAACTCGTCGATCAAAACTTCGTCCCAGCGTGCGCGCACCTGCGCTGCAATCGTATCAATGCGAAGCAGCTGCGCCGTTTTGAGAACGAGGGTATCGAAGTCGGCGATGTTTCGCCCAAGGGTCAGCTTCTGATAAGCCTCAAAACATTTGCGGTCACGCCACTCGAGCGTGGCGCCGCAAAAACGGTAGCGGGCGAACGCATTCAGCAGGTACTTCTGCTTCCTGGCCGGAACGCGCAACCGCCGCAGCACCGATCTCTGGTAGTCCTCATCGGCAATCCCGAATCCCGGCTGCAGACCCACCTCTTCGCCGAACTCGCGCAGCAGCTCGGCGCAGAACGAGTGAATGGTGCCGCGCTTGACGCGTTCACTTGCATCGGACAGCTCGGTGAGACGTTCGGCGATTTCACCGGCAGCTTTGTTGGTGAAGGTGAAAACGCAAATCCGACCGGGATCGACGTTCAATTCGCCGATCAGGTGGCGAATACGCTCGATCAGGCAGAAAGTCTTGCCGGCACCCGGGCCGGCGAGCACTAGGGTCGGCCCAGCCGCTGCGAAGATTGCCGAGCGCTGCGACGGCGTCGGGGTGCGCTTGCACGAAGCGGCGTCAGTCGCGATTGACGCCGCTTCGGCGAGTGCCGCCATGTCCGTTAGCGCAGGCTCACCAGCGCGGGGCGTTCCGATCAGGGACCCGTCTTGTAGAAGAAATGCTCGTGCACGACTTTGCCGTCCTTGACGGTGTAAAGCGCCATCTCCTCCATCTGATTGCGCTTGCCGGTCTGTTTCGACGTGACGTCGAAGTTGTAGTAGACTGCGAACTTATCGGCGTCACCAACGAATGGACCCTCCACATTCGCCGAATGCACGGTGTTGTTCTCACTCCACCATTTATTCTTCTCGAAGATGGCGTCGAGACCCTTCATTTCGCGCGGCATCGCGTCATTCCCCATCGACTCGACGCTCACAATTTCGGGCGAGTAGAGATTCCTGATCGCGTCGGCGTTGCGACCAAGTCTGCAGAGCGAAACGAGCTCCTCGGCGACTTCAGCGGTATTAGTCCGTGTGGCCGGCATTGGGGTGGGAGGAGTAGCGGTGGTCGTCATGAAATCTCCTGTCGTTGACCCCTCCATAGTAGCGCGGGAGCGGAACGGCGCCATAAGCTATTAGTCAGCACCCAGAAATGAAACAGACGTTCTAATCAATGACCATGGCCGACCAGAGAACCAGGCTCCGACCCGTACTCAAGGAAAGTGAGATCGACCTGCGCGATCGTGCAGCTGAGCCACGGGCCCTGTCCAAGGGCAAAGGCGTCAAGAAATCTGCGAAAGTGCAGCGGAAGCGGATCGAGAAGCTTCAGGACGTCTTTTACGCTGATGCACGCTTTGCCTTGCTGGTTGTGCTTCAGGGGCGCGACGCATCGGGCAAGGACGGGACGGTCAAACACGTCTTCCGCAGTGTCAACCCGATGGGCTGCGAGGTCACCAGCTTCAAACAGCCGACCGACGAAGAGCGCAGCCACGATTTCCTGTGGCGGATCGAGAAGCGCGTCCCGGGAAAGCGTATGATCGGGATCTTCAACCGCTCACACTACGAGGATGTCATCGTCCCTAGGGTGCATCGCCAGATCGACGACGACAAACTGCGGAAACGCTACGAGGAGATCAACGATTTTGAGCGGAACCTCGTCGAGAATTCCACGATCATCCTCAAATTCTTTCTCCACATCTCCCGCGACGAGCAGAAGAAGCGGCTGATGGAGCGTCTCAAGAATCCGAAAAAGAACTGGAAGTTCCGCGCGGGAGATCTCGACGACCGCGCGTTGTGGGATGAGTACACCGCGGCGTATCACGACATGATCGCCCAGTGCAGTACCCGCGAGGCACGCTGGTACATCGTCCCGGCAGACGATGAAGATGCGCGGAATCTGCTGATCGCCCGCACCATCGCCGACACTCTGGACCGATTGAAGCTGCGCTACCCGCGCGTCGACCCGAAACTCAAGAAGCTGAAGATCGAGTAGGTCGGCTACGCCGTCAGAGGTTTCACGCGTGGCAGCGTGAAGGAGAAAGTGGTTCCCTCGCCAACTGCGCTATCGCACCAAATGCGTCCACCATGAGCTTCGACGATTCCCTTTGCAATGGTCAGCCCGAGGCCGACACCTCGCTTATCGTGACGCGCCTGCCAGAACTGCTCGAACAAATGCGGGAGCTGCTCAGGCGGAATGCCTGGACCTGAATCGGTGACGCGAAAGGTCACGTCGTTCTCCCCCGCCACCGAACGCACGGTGACGTTGCCGTCCGGTGGCGTGAACTTCAGCGCGTTGCTGACGAGGTTTCCAATCACCTGTTGCACCCGCAGCGGATCCGCGCGCACGAACAGGTCCTCTTCGGGAGGGATGACCGTCAGTAGAATGTGAACCTTGTCAGCGCGCGGATGAAAGGTCTCATCGGTCTGACGGAGGATACCAGCAACCGCGAGGTCTTCGACATCGAGTGATAGTTTGCCGGATTGCATCTGCGCGGTATCGAGCAAATCGCCGATCAGGCGGTTCATCTGCCTGCCCGCGCGCTTGGCAATCTCGAGAATCTGCTGATGCCGCTCGGGCTCCAGGTGCTCCTCGAGGAGCTCAGTCGCGGTGACGATCAGGCTCAGCGGATTCCGCAGATCGTGCGCGACCACTCCAAGAACTTCCTCACGCGCCTGCGCGATGAACTCTGCGGATTTTCTTCTCTCCTGCTCGGCGTCGTAGCTTCGCGCGCGCGCCAGCGCGGTGGCAGTGACCTGCGCCAACAATGAAGTGAAAGGTCGATCGGCCGCGCCAAGTGCAGCGGCCTCCTTGAAGTGAAGCGTGATTGAACCGATCGTCTGGCCGGTGTGGACCAGCGGGATGGCGAGATACGTCTGCATGTCGGCGAGCTCGCTGAATCCGGAGTAAGTCCTACCGTAGCGTTCCTGGAATTCGGCGCCTGATTCCAGCGAAACCATGTTGCCGCTGCGCAACGCGTCGACAATCGGTACGTCGGTATCGAGTGTAATCGTATCGAGGTAGGAGATCAGCGCGGGACTGAAGCCACTCGACCCGAGGATTTCGAGCTTGTTGTCCTCGAGCGATATGAGGATCCCCCGCGCCGCTTCGACAACAGCCAGACCTTTGCTGAGGAAGACGCGCGCGACATCATCGACAGACCGCGCTTCCGACAGTGCAGTGTTAAGCTCGAGCAGCTTTGTAGCGCGAGTCCTGACGCGATCGAGCTCTTCGCGCAATCGCGCTATCTCCGCCGAGGTATCGGCGTTCTGCTTCGCGGGACGGTCGGCAGCCGCGCTCGTCACTTCAGTCGAATGTTGCAGCTTCAAACTCCCGGTCGTGGGTCGGAGCGTGACAGCCCGTATAACACTTGCTCCTAACCCGTGTTCCGCAAGCCCTGAGCGATACCACTCAGAGTAGTAGACAAGGCATTTTCAATCGCTTCCTTCTGACGCTTGTCGGCGCCGGCACCTGTACGCTTCCGGCGCAGCAGCGATATTTGCAGCAGCGACAATGGATCCACGTAGGGATTGCGCAACGCGATGGCTGATTGCAGCACCGGAATATCATCGAGCAGCTGCCGATGCCCGCGAATCAACAACAGCGATTCGACCGCGCGCTGGTATTCTCCGATCAACCGCTCCGCCAGCTTGATATCAGCGCCGAGGTGCCTGATGTAAGCGCGAGCGATATCGACGTCGGTCTTCGCGCAAACCATCTCCGCCTTGCCAAGCATGTCGTCGACAAATGGCCACGCCGACGCCATTCGCTGCAAGCGGCGCAGGCCCGCCCGGGTCGCGACTTCTTCGCCAAGCGCAGTGCCGACGCCTAGCCAGCCGGTGAGCATCAACCGAATCTGGGTCCAGCCAAAACCCCACGGTATCGCGCGGATGCCTTCAATTCCTGCTTTTGCGCCTGGTCGATAGGCCGGTCGTGAGCCGAAGCGGGCATTGGCCAGCTCGTCGATCGGAGTAGCCATTCTGAAAAGCTGAAAAAGCTCGGCGTTCTCGTAGACGAACTCGTGATAAACCGCGCGCGACCGCGCGGCGACGCGATCCATTACCTCCCGGAAATCCTGCACCTCCTTCACTCCGGCGGTTTTGCGCCAGTCGGTGAATTCGTGCAGGAGTACACCGGCAGCCGTTACCTCCAGCGTACGCTCGGCGACCGGCAATAATCCGAATTGCTGCGAGATGATCTCGCCCTGCTCGGTTATCTTGATCCGACCGCGCGTGGTGCCCGGCGGGAGTGCGGCAAGCGCTCGATAGACCGGCGATCCGCCGCCGCGCCCGACGCTGCCCCCGCGACCGTGAAAGAGCGTTAGCTCGACACCTGCTTCATCGAACACATCGGCGAGCGCTTCCTGCGCGCGATATAACGCCCACGACGAAGCGATCATCCCCGCATCTTTGCTCGAATCCGAGTAGCCGATCATCACTTCCTGCCGTGCGCCACGCGCTTCGAGCTGCTTCGCATACATCGAGTCTCGCAGCAGGGTGCGCATGATTTCAGGCGCGTGCTCGAGATCGTCCAGCGTCTCGAACAACGGCACCACGTTCAGGCGCGACATCGGCTTCCTGCCAGCCAGGTCTACGAGTCCCGCTTCGCGCGCGAGCAGCAACACCTTTAACAGATCGTCGACGGAGCGCGTCATGGAAACGATGTACGTCGAGGCAGCGGCTTCCCCGGCTTCCTCCTGGACCGTCTGAATTGCGCGGAAAGTATCGATTACACGCTTCGTCTCGGCGGAAAGCTTCCGTTTTCCCACAAGCGATCGTTTTTTCTCCGACAACAGTCGCCTGAGCGTCGCGGTTTCGCTTTTCGATTTCTGCTGAGAAAGTAGTTCGGCGACAGCGGCAGTATGAACGTCCGCGTGATCACGGACATCCATCATCAAGCCGTGAAATCCGTGCGCGCGCACAGTGGCCAGCAGCGGATCGAACGTCGTTCGACAGGCTTGCTCGGCGCCGGCGCGTAGCAGCGCACTGCGGACCAGCATCAGATCCTCTTCAAACGCACCGGAGCTCGGATACGCAGCGCGCTCACGACGCGGGCGGCCGGCATCGCGCGATGCAACGAGCCGTCTTGTCGCCTCGAGACGCTCTTCGATGAAACTGAGCTTGAGCCGCAGCGGCTCTTCGGCGTTGCGCCAGCGATTCTTCTTCCAGATCTGGGGCAGAAGCTTGCGATCTTTTTCAAGCGACCTCGTGAGCGCTTCCGGCGGTTCAGCGATCGATGACGCCAGAGACAGCCGCCGCGTCAATTCGTCGACAGCGTCGATGTAGCGGCCGAGAATTACGTGACTCGCGCGACGCGCTGTGGCAATGGTGATATCGGGCGTGACGTACGGATTGCCATCGCGGTCGCCGCCGACCCATGTGCCAAATCGCAACGGCACTGACAGACGAAAAGCGTCGGCGGACCGGGCGAATTCTTCCTCGAAAGCCAGTGCGAGCGTCGAGTGCATGTACGCACCGGCTTCCAGCAGACGGGTCTCCAGATACCACAGCGCTGTACTGACTTCGTCGAGGACAGTCGGTCGATCCTGTCGCACTTCGCTGGTGAGCCAAAGCAGCTCGACTTCGCCTTCCAGTGTCTGCTCGATCAGGCGGACTTCGTCGGCGGGCGCGGACTCGCGCGCCAGCAGTCCGGACGCAACTCGCGCCTGAAGGCCAAGCAGCGTTCGACGAGTCGATTCGGTTGGATGCGCTGTCAGCACGGGACGGATGTCGAGCTTGAGCATCGCCTTCTCGATTTCGTCTCCGTTTGCACCGGCACTGCGGAGCTCCTTCATCGTCCATCGTGCTGAAGCCGCCTGCGGCTCGGCGCCCGACTTCCCGAGATATGCGTTCCGACGCCGGACGCGGTGGGTTTGCTCGGCGGTATTGATCAAAAGGAAGAACAGCGTGAACGCGCGGGCAGCGACGGCGCATTGTTCGACGGTCAGACCGTCGATAACCCGAAGAATCTCTTCCAGTGTAAGGGCCCCAACCTCATTGTGGCGGCGCGCGCGGGTTGCCACGCGTAATCGCTCCACAATGGCGAAGGCTTCGTCACCTTCGAGCCTGCGAATTACCCGTCCCAACGTCGCGGCAAGCCAGCGGACGTCCTCATGGAGTGGTAGATCCTCTTTTCGCGGCGGCGCAGGGCTCGGCACGGCAAAACAAATATCGTCAGCCGGTCGGTAGGGGGCTATCCCGGAACCCCCCTGAATCGTCCTATGAATGCCACGATTTTATAGCGTCGCCGGTTCACAAATATGAAGATTCCTCACAGCCGCCCAATCCTTCTTTCGTTCGGACTGGCGTCAACGGCTCTCGTCCTATGCGCTCTGCTCGTGCTGGAATGGAGAGGCGGTTCGGCGGCGGTCGAGTCGTTCGAATGGGTCAGTCATACTCTCGAGGTCCAGCGTGAGCTGACGACCGTCGAAGCCCGCATCAGCGAAGCGGAATCGGGGCAGCGCGGCTATCTCCTCAGCGACGATCCGGCGTACCTGCGGCAGTACAGCGAGGCGACGCGCGATGTCGCCAACCGCCTCCACAACCTCAGACAAATCGTTGCCGACAACTCGGCGCAGCTGCGCCGCCTGCTGATCATCGAGTCGCTCTCCCGGCGCAAGCTCGCTGAGCTGGATTCGACGATCAAGCTGGCACGCGCCGGCAAGAAGACCGAGGCGCTCAGCTTCACTCGCAAGCCTTACAGCGACAGCTTGATGACGTCGATTCGCTCGGGATTGCGGGCGATGACGGAAGAAGAAGCACAGATACTGCGCGCACGCCAGAGGGATCTGGTCAACGACATGCGCGACGCAGACATGGTATCGATAGCCCTCAGCGGCGGTTTGGCGCTGATGTTCGTCGCGCTGCTGGTGATTGCGCGCGGCGCCGAGCACTACCGGAACCTGGTGACTCTCTGCGCGTGGACCCGCTCAGTCGAGTATGAGGGCGAGTGGATAAGCTTCGAGGAATATCTGCGTCGCAAGTTCAAGGTCAGCACGACACACGGCATTTCACCAGAAGCGCTGACGCAGATTCAGGTTGGGCTCGACGAAGATAAGGACGACGACAAGATTGTCCCGATCGAGCCGATTGATCCGATCGAGCCAATCGAGCCGATCGATCCCCGGAAACTGGCTAGCTAACTAACGCAGTCTGCGCGCGAGTCCCGCCAGGTAGTCGGCGGCCTGCGCAATCGGCTTCGCGCCCGCCATCACTGCCCGATCGAGCGCGGGAATGCGCGGCTCACCGTTGACGTTGCGTATTCCGAGTCTGCGTCGCAGCTCGTCCCTTACTGCACGCGCGGGCCGATAGAAGACTTCGCGGTAAGTCCGCCAGGTGCGAAGGTTGTGCTCCATCAATTCGCTGCTCTGCAGGTCGAGCGCCTCGTCTTTCTCTGCTTCCGAAGCAGCAGCTGGCAATGGATCGGATTCGAGCGATTTGACGAACTCCCGATCGCTGCCGGCCTCAAACCGCTTCATTTCATCGGCAAGCTGCAAGGCTTCGATCTTGAGTTCCGCGGTATCGAGGGCGGAAAGCTCGCTGGTGAGGGGATCAGTCGTCTCGGTGGCAGCAACCCCGTTGACAGCAGTCGGAGATTCGAAGCCGGTGAAACGCGGTCCAGTGACCAGCAGCCAAAGGAATTCGGCGAGCGTAGTCACGACATAGCACGTCACCGCGACTGTGAAGAAGCGGATCGGCATTGGCACGTCGCGCAAAACACCATGGCCCTGCCACAGAATGTTGAGCGCGGCGATGGTAACGCAGCCCGCGATTCGCGTGGGCTGGGCCAGCGGGAGCTGTTCCCACGCGACTGGCGTAGCGCGCGCCAGAACTCGGATAACCACTGGGGTTCTCACCATCAGAGGACTGATTCCGATGGCGCGCAGTCACGCGAATTCCGACTACAAACTTCTTGACATGATGTGGTCGTCGCCGACCTGGTCTCCGAAATAAAAAGCAGCAGATCCGACCGTGCTGAATCCCATGCGCTTGTAAAAACCGATTGCCCACGGCGCTTCCTTCCACACCTGAAGCCAGATCATGTCCGCGCCTCGCCGGCGAGATTCATCGAAGCATCTCTCCATCAGCGCGGCACCGATTCCGCGGCCTTGCGCAGCCGCTTCGACATAGAAACGCACCACCTCGTAGCTGTTGGAGTTGGCCACACCCTCCGGCAGTAGTCCAGTCCTGCGAAGAAACGCGTATCCAAGCGGTCGCCTCGTTTCATCTTCAGCAACGAACATCGTAACATCGCTGTCCGTGATTTCCTCCCGGACCTTATCGACTGAAAACGAGCGGGTGAGATAGCGACTGAGCTCTGGCTCGGGATGCGTCGGTCCGTATGCTTCTGCAAATAGTCGCGCCGCCAACTCTGCCAGCATTGGCGCATCGGCCTCCGTGCACCGACGCACCGCGAAATCACTAGCGGTGCGAGTTGGCATCAGCGCATACCGGAGATCGCGCGAATGAGCTGCCCGTCGTCCGCGCCGATTTCCCAGATAATCACGCCGCCGAGGTTGTGTTCGCGCATGTAGTCCACTTTCGCGCGCACGGATTGCGGATCATCGTAAGAGATCCACGTTCCGTTCAGAGCATCGTACAGCCACGGGACCTTTGCTGAGGGCTCCCAGTGCCGGACGTAGCGCGGATCGCTGAGCCGGGTACGCGACAGCCTGCGCCAGTCGCCATCGCCGTCGTGCCAGTCGCGCGGCTTGCCGGGCGAGGGCTGGAACAGCCCAGCATTGGCTTTTGGTACGCGCCCGTAGGCGCGAGCAAAGAACGGAACGCCGACGAGAAGCTTTTGCGCCGGCACTCCGCCCTGCTCGAATGCGCGCATTGACGCATCGACGTTTAGCTCGGGAGTCGGATCGTTTTTGGCTGCGAACAGCGGGGCGTTGAAATGCGCGATCGGACCGTCGGTGTGATAGTCGTACGTCATCACGTTGATGAAGTCGAGCAGCGGCGTGATCTGCGCCAGCTCGATGTTTGCGATTTCGGACGGTCGTGCCGACGCTGCGATGGTGAGCTCATAGTGACGGCCATCCACTCTGCCCTGCTCATCAAGCTGACGACGCAGCTCGGCCAGCAACAGAGTGAAATTGTGCTTGTCGGCGGGACGCTCGACGTTGCCTTTGAGCCCGCCCTGAACTGGAAACTCCCAATCGATGTCGATGCCGTCGAACAAGCCTGGCCATTTGCGGAAGAACAGCTCGAGCGCAGACTCGGCGAACCGCTGGCGAGATTCATCGGTCAGCGCGGCGTCGGAGAACCGCGCCGATCCGCCCCAGCCGCCGATCGAAATGGTGAGCTTTAGATGTGGGTTCTTCGCCTTGAGCTTGCGCAGCTCGCCGAAGTTTCCGCCAGGTTGCCCCGGCGACGATTCACCGCGCGCACACACACCGATATCGACGCACCGATCGCCCAGCACCACCGCGCCCGACTGGTCGATCAGCGCGAAAGCATAATAGATGTGGGTCAATTGGTTCGCCGGCAGTTTTGCGATCGGGGTGCCTTTTGACTTCACGCCCCATGAGGCCAGATACGCGACGACGCGCATCGGCGGCGCAGTCGGCGGCGGGACCGCGGCGCCAGTCAGAACGACGAGCGCGAGCGAGCGGAGGAGGACGGAGAGCACGCTCTTCATATAGATAGGCGCGCGCTAAAAATCAAACGCTGGCTGAGGGCTTAACTGCTAACTACCTCGCTGGTAGCTGATAGCAGCACGCTGGTAGCTGATCGCTGCCTGCACCAGACGGATCTCACGGCATGTAACCGAACAGAACGCCTTTCCTCTGACTCCATCGCCGTCTGTCCCGTCGCCTGCAGCGATTAGCTATTAGCTAGCTGCTATCAGCTACCAGCGAGGTAGTGCGCTGTTAGAAGTCCGCAGTCCTATGCAGCGTCCGCGCGCGGCAGCGTGAACGAGAACGTCGACCCCTGACCCGGCCTCGTCTCGCACCAAATCATGCCGCCGTGCGCTTCGACCATTCCTTTGGCGATCGGGAGGCCGAGGCCGACACCGCGATGGTCGTTACGAGCCTGCCAGAAGTTGTCGAACAGGTGCTCGACGTCCGCCGGCGCGATGCCGGGGCCGGTGTCGGACACGTGAAATGCGACGTTGTGTCCATTTGGCGACGCGCGTAGCGTGACAGTGCCGCGCTCCGGTGTGAACTTGAGCGCGTTCCCAATCAGGTTGCCGATGATCTGGGACACCCGAAACGGATCCGCGCGGACAGCGACATCATCGGGAGGTGGAACTGCAACCAGCTCGATGCTTCTGTTCGCCGCAAGCGGGCGAAACGCTTCTTCGGTCTGAGTGAAGATCGTTTTCACCGGCACTTCTTCGACGTCGAGAGTGAACCTGCCCGCCTGGAGTCGCACAGTGTCGAGCAAGTCGGCGATCAACCTGTTCATCTGCCTGGCCGAGCGGAGCATCACCGACAGCAACTGCCTTTTCTTGAAGCGATCGAGCCGCTCCTCCAGCAACAGATCGGCGGTGCTTACAATGATGTTCAATGGATTGCGCAGATCGTGCGCAACGACCGCCAGAACTTCTTCGCGCGCCTGCGCCATCAGCTCTGCAACCCGTCGCCGCTCGCGCTCGTCGTTGTAGCTGCGTCCGACTTCCTCGTTCAACTTCTTGAGCTCCGTTGCCCGCAATTCCGCGAGCGCACGCGCCCGCTGCAACGCAGTCATAGTCGCGGTGATCGTCACTGAGACGATGAGAAAAGCGATGATCTCCAGCGCCTCGATTCGGTCGACGCGAAGAGATCCACCGGGCGCGAAGAAGTTGATGTCGATCAGGACCAGCGCCAGCAGTGTCGCAAGCGCGCTAGGTCCTACGCCGCCGTACCACGCCGAGAGTGCAACCGCAGGAACAAAAAACAGAAAGCTTGGCGTAGGCCCGTCACGGCGCAGGACCAGAGTGGCTCCCAGCGCTATCGCAGTAGCAGCGAGTGCGAGCGCGAAACGCGCCAGCACCAATCGTATGTTTACCGACCGTGGTTTCGTCACTTCGGCGTCATTCGGCTCGCTTATCAGCACACTGAATACGGCGGTACAACCCAGAGCGTTGACGCGATTTGTGTAGTCCTTGCGTCATTTCGCCGCGTTGTGTGCGGATTTTGCTAAAGTCGGCAGTGAACGCTAAACCAGAGGACTTACATGAAATTCCTTACGATCGCAGCCATTGCCGTTGGCTATGCGGGGCTCGTCGCCGCAGCGCCGGCACCAGCGCCGGTCCCAGCGCACAACGCATGGAGTCTACAGCAGGCATGCCCGGCGGCGCCGGCAGTTGCGCGCGCCTATCTGGCCAGCCAGGTGTCCGCCGGTCGCAAGCTGACGATGTCACGCGCTGCCGCAGTCGCCGAGGTCACGAAGATCACGGGTACGGACGGTGAGTTTGCCGGCCTCAAGCCGTGCGATTCGGGCTACCCGAATGCGGTCCGGTTTTACCTTGACGAAGTCATCAAGGCAGGCACCAACAACAGCGTCTGACCCTAGCGCCGGTCGATGCAGGCCTCGACTATCTGACGCTTCGCGGCGCGCGGGTCGTTGATCGTTTCGTAGAACTCGTCGAAATATTTCAACGTCTCGCGCACCGTGTCGTCGTCGAGCAGCTTGCCGATCGGGTCACGATAGAGCGCGTAGATCTCCGGCCGCTTCTCGTTGAATAGCGCGAAGACCTTGGTGAACATCGCCGGATCCCCGCAGTAGCCGCGGAAAAGTCGCCGCCTCACGTTCGGGAGGCCAAGCCGCTCGTCGGGAATCGCATACGAGGCGTTTACCGCACCTGCAAAATCAAAATCGTATGCGATCGGCATCACGTTGCCGTCATTCGTGAACAGAAGCTCCACGTTGTGCAGCCCGGCGACCGAGAAATCCGTGTTGCCGATCATGTACTGAAACACGCCGAACAGCGCGTTCTGGAATGGATCGAGATCCGATCCGCCGGCGCCCTTCTGCTCCATCACTTTTCCATTCAATCTCGCGCCGAGTGAGCCTGGCTCCTCCATGATGAACCCGAACCGATGCGCGCGAACTTTTCCGCTGCCGCTGTCAGCATAGGTGAACTTGAGCAGCCGCGCCCGGTGACTGATCGGCGTCAACACCTGATAAATACGATAGAGCTGGTACTCCTCGAGGAGGTAGCGCTCATACCCGTCGCGATCCTGGCAGTAGCTCACCAGCTTCGGCTTGTCGAGACGGTTGAAGATCGTGCCTTTGGAAGTTTCCCCGCTGAAGTTCAGTTTCAGCGGCGGGAAGTCGCACATCTTCAGACGCCAGATGCCGCGCGTACGCGCCTTTACCGGAACCGAAATCAGCGCACCGGCCGTGTCCTTGTACGACATAGTCGCGGAACGCCAGGGTGGTTGGGCGCCTTTATCGCCGCGAATCGTGCCGATGTTGGTGGTGAAGGTCACCTCCAGTGGCTCCTGCGCATCGTACAACGGTGCGGGCACAAATGTCTTGGTGTGTTCGACCTTGACCGCGGGGGCTTGCTGAGTGCTGGCAACAGGATCCTGCGCACTCAAGCTTGAGGAAGCGAGCGCAACACAGGACCAGGCGAAGAGACAGGTGCGGATTGCCGGCATGTGTTACCTCCGAATGACGGGCGCTCGAATATTGTGCGAGCAGTTGTTTCGCGCCATAGCGAGTGATGTCATCTGCACGACACCGCTCCTCTGCCCGAAAAAACAAAACCCGCCGATCTCTCGGCGGGTTTTGCCCCTCTCCAGAGGAGCCTAGAGGCTCCACTGCAGTCGTTCGACAAATATCGGTTTGGCGTATCGCTCTAACAGCGTCGCCGTATTCTGCGCCTGCGAGTAGCTCTGCGGCCCGACGACCACGTAGAGCGCGCCATTTTGCAGGAATCTCTCGCGCGCCATGATGCCGCGCAGAAGCGGCACGATCAACCTCGCGTCCGCACCGCTGATCGCGCGCAAATCCACAATCAACCTCTGCGCTGACACCGCGTCGGCGCTCTCGAACATCCGCCTGATCAGCACGTGGATCGGCTCACGCCCCTCGTCCTGCAATCCGGCAAACCGAATGTAGACGGTGCGCTGTGACGGATCGATCGCAAACGTACTGGCCGGACCTTCCTGGCTCATTACCGCGGGCGCGTCTGGAGTCGACTTCACGGTTGTCGGCTCGACACAGCCCAATGCGAGTAGAGCGCATGCTATGCGAATCATGTTCATACCTCGATCTCACGGAAATGGACGCGGACGCGGCCATGGCCACGGCCACGGATCGAACGAGTGCGCACCGGCGAGTCCGCGCACGGCGGCTTCGCGCACCTGGGGATCGCTGGAGCTGAGGAGCTCGGTCAACGTCGCCTCCGAGCCCTCGCCGGATTTCATCAATGCACGGATCAGCGCCTTTCTTACGCGATCACTCTGTTCCGACTTGAGCGCGGCACGAATTGCAGACACCGCGTTTCTATCCTCGAGCTGACCGAGCGCCCACGCCGCCTTGAGCCGCGTGTCAGAGTTTTCATCCGACAGCAGTCTCAGCAATCCTGCGGGCGCTTTGGCTCCTTCGTCGTCGAGATGGCCAAGGGCCCACGCAGCCGTCCCTCGAACGTTGGCGCTCCGATCAGCTGTTGCCGCGTCGAGAAACCCGATCGACGATTGATCGCCGATATTGCCAAGCG
>Ga0207665_10001122_pt1 | contig 17993 bp, 14 predicted proteins | sample LARL112metaG_FD_184351 | JGI IMG/M metagenome (GOLD analysis project Ga0207665, IMG submission 184351) | Corn, switchgrass and miscanthus rhizosphere microbial communities from Kellogg Biological Station, Michigan, USA - LAR L11-2 metaG... | ecosystem: Host-associated > Plants > Roots >...
GGTCCGCCGCGTCGCTGAAGCCGTAGTTCCGCGTCGTCACCCAGTTCACGACGTTGTTGGGGATATGGTCCAGGAAGATTCCCCAATTTGCCACGCCTCGGAACAGGTCGAGTCGGAGATCTCGGCCTTTCGCCGGGAGCGTAGCGAGAATCTTCATCGTCAATGCACCGAAGGCTGCAACACGCGGTATTTCTTCCGCCGACCCGCATGCCTGCGCGGCGCAGCCGCCACCGCTTATGGCGTAGTGCCTGCTCCGGCATTTCGACGTGGTCGCTGCGAGCATGGCTGCCAGATTACGACTCGTATTGTACAATTATGCGCATCCCGCATCCGATCAGGTCGGCAGGCAGGCCAAAAATCCTCGGCTTCGGGATAGGTCGGACAGATGTCATACGGGACCAATGCGGGACCGGATCTACTCGGCTCTGATGTCGCTGGGCACCTTGTTGGTCCAGCGGTGGAATGCGCGGCGGAAATTCGCGGCGTCGTGGAACCCCAGCGCCAGCGCAATGTCCTCGTTGGCGAGCTTCGTGGTGCGGAGATATTTCAGGGCGATCTGTGTTCGCAGTTCGTCGAGCAGGCCGCGAAACGAGAGGCCCTCCTGCCGGAGCTGACGCCGCAACGAGCTCTCATTGGCGCCGAGGGCCTCTGCTACCGCTGCAAAGCTGGGAGGGTTCGCGATATCCCGGAGCAGAAACGTGCGGATCTTGCCTGCAATCCCAATACGCAGCTTCAGATCGTCAAGCAAACTATCGCACAAGGCGACGATGGTCGGATAAGTCGTCTTGTTGCCGAGGCGTGCGGATTGATCCAGCCATTTTGACTGGAAGACGACTCGATTTGGCGCGCTCGTGAAGCGCACGGCGCATCCAATCTGATCAGCGGGCAGGCCGAAATCCATGGCTTCGGGATAGCTCAAGCAGATTTCGCACGGAGCAAACGGGGCTCCCATGATATCGCGCATCAGCGAGACGTGAATGCCGATCTGCATCTCCGCAATGAAGCGGTAGAGGCACGGATCGGTTGCGGCGTGGGCATTGGGCTCGATAGTCCAGCTGGCAAGTCCTTTCTCCTCGTTGAAGGCGATAGTCGTCGGCGGTGCGGCGAGCGCGTGATAGCGCGCCGCAAAATCCATTGCCTTGCGGAAATCGGGGCAGCACAGGAGGGCGAATCCGTACATGCCGTAGGTCGAGATATGGATCGATGCACCGACGCGATATGGCAAATGTGGGTCCCGCGAGAGCCGAACGGCGTTTTGGCAGGCAATCATCAATTGCTGGAGCGAGGTGCGTGCCTTCGGCGAATGCACCTCGTCGGTCCGCAAATCGATATCCTTCAGGATCTCGCCGGCAGGGTGGCCCTGGCCAACGAGCATATCGAACAAGGCGGCGAGCTTGGTCGCTTCGTAGACTCGCTCGCCCAGGCCGATGGTCAGCGCATGGGCGTCGTCGTCGACGCGCATGCGCCCAGCAACCGACTTGTGAGACCGTTTGGAGGTGCCCAACTGAACCTGCCTTCACACCGAACGTGTGCAACGGCGTCGCACATTGAATGCGCCCTAGGATAGCAGCCTTTTCAGATCGCCCACAGCCCCAGCGCCCGGCGTTGTCGTCCAGAGCGGAAGTTTCGGCCTGTGGTGGCGCTCGCAACCGTGGCCTGAAACAGCAGTTCTGTTCAAGACGACGATGGCGAATGACGGCAGCCTGTCCGACGTGGACCCGGTCGAGTCCGTTTCGGACCTTCACAAACACCGTTGGTCGCGCGACGCTCCGGCCATGTCATGAGACGGACCCCGCCGTGAGGCGGCTTATCAGGCGATCCGCCCGATCAGAAGTGCGGACGTCAAAGGCCGGTTGGAGACGCGAGATCGAGGGAGGCCGCCATGGTCGGCAGGCTGATTCAGGTCGCCAAGTCCGCTTATCAGTATCCACTGATCTTGAAGCAGTTGTGGCATACGCCGCTGTTGCAGTCGCCGGATCAGGAGATCGTCTACCGCGATCGAAGGCGCCTCAGTTACCGGCAGCTCGGACAGCGCATCGGACGACTCGCCTCCGCTCTGGAAAAGCTCGGTGTCAATCCCGGCGACACCGTCGGCGTTCTCGACTGGGACAGCAACCGCTTTCTCGAAGCGTTCTTTGCGATCCCCATGATGGGGGCGGTCCTGCAGACCGTCAACGTGCGGCTTTCACCCGAACAGATCGCCTATACGATCAACCATGCCGGCGCCTCCACGCTTCTCGTCAACGACGAGTTTGTAGGACTCCTGGAGGGGCTGAAGCCGCAACTGTCGAAGGTGAAGACGCTCGTGGTGTTGTCGGATCGGCCTTCGCCGCAAACCGGAAGTCTCAGCTTTGCAGGCGAGTACGAGAGCCTGCTGGCCGCCGCCTCGCCCGACTATGACTTTCCGGAGCTCGAGGAGAACACGCAAGCGACGACGTTTTACACGACCGGCACGACCGGCCTGCCGAAGGGGGTCTACTACAGTCACCGGCAGCTGGTGCTGCATTCGCTCGGCGAGCTGGCGTTCTTTGGCATGGCGACCCAGCAAGGCCGGTTCTCGCGCGACGATGTCTACATGCCGATCACGCCGATGTTCCATGTCCACGCCTGGGGCTTTCCCTGGGCAGCGACGCTCGCTGGCGTCAAGCAGGTCTATCCCGGACGCTACGACCCGGCGATGCTCGTCGAGCTGATCAAGAATGAAGGCGTCACCTTCACGCACGGTGTTCCGACCATCCTGCAGATGCTGCTGAATGCCGCGGCGGCGTCCAACACTGATCTGACGGGTCTGAAGATGGTGATCGGGGGCTCGGCGTTGCCGAAAGCACTCGCCAAACAGGCACTCGCGGCCGGGGTCGACATCTTTGCCGGCTACGGCATGTCCGAGACGGGCCCGATCGCGGCCGTTGCGCATGTCATGTCGAAGGATCTCAGCGGGGATCCGGATCAGGAGGTGGAATTCCGGACCAAGGCCGGGATGGCGGCGCCGCTGGTCGAGCTGCGCATCGTCGACCCGGACATGAACGACGTCGCCCACGACGGCAAGTCGTCCGGCGAGATCGTGCTCCGCTCGCCCTGGCTGACGCAGGGCTACTTCAACAATCCCGAAGGCTCGGAGGAGCTTTGGGCCGGAGGCTACCTGCATACCAATGACATCGCCGTGGTGAGCCCGGGCGGTTACGTCCACATTACGGATCGCCTCAAGGACGTCATCAAGACCGGTGGTGAGTGGGTGTCGTCTCTGCAGATGGAGGACCTGATCACGCAATGTCCCGGCGTGGCGGAGGCCGCCGTCATCGGCGTGAGGGATGATCGCTGGGGCGAGCGCCCGCTTGCGCTCGTCGTCAAGAAGCCGACCGGTTCGGACGAGCTGACTGACCTGGCTGTGAAGAAGCACCTCAAGGTGTTTGCCGACAAGGGCGTCATTTCCAAATACGGAATCCCCGAGAAGGTCCTGTTCCTCGCCAGCCTTCCCAAGACCAGCGTCGGCAAGATCAACAAGAAGGAGCTGCGCGAGCGGTACGACGTCGAGCCGCGAGGGTAGCGATACTTCAGGGAGAAGCAACGTGAGCAGTCTCACTCTTGCGGAGTTGGGCGAACGGGTTGGCCAGGAGCTCGGCATCTCCGACTGGCTAGCGATCGACCAGGCGTGCATCGACACGTTCGCGGCATGCACGGGCGATCACCAATGGATCCATGTCGACGTGGAGCGGGCCAAACGCGAAAGTCCGTTTCGCGGCCCGGTCGCGCACGGCTATCTGACCTTGGCGATGGTGGCCCCGTTGTCCATGCAAGTCGGCGTCATCCCCAGCGATGTCGCGGCGGGGCTGAACTACGGCATCGACAAGGTACGCTTTCTGGCGCCGGTGCCCGCAGGCGCGCGCGTGCGGCTGCGCGTCGTCCTCGCGGGACTGGAGCCCAAGGACGGCGGACAGGTGATCATGAAGACCCAGAATACGCTGGAAGTCGAAGGATCGGAGAAGCCAGCGCTGATTGCCGAAACACTCGCGCTGCTCATTCCGGCGACAGGAGCAAGGTAGATGGGCAAGGATGGTCGCGACCGGTCTTTGTTGATGGAGGGAATCTCCGACGAAGCATCCCGGAATACGCTGGCGCTGAATCCGCTCGTTGCGATTCGCAGCGAGGATTTGGTCGAGAGCGCGGGCGTCCTCTTCAGGGCCGTCGTCAACGAACCGAGGGTCGCGGCCGAGCAGTGGCTTTCCTTTCTCAGCGAGCTCGGCTCCATCGCGGCTGGCCGGTCGGAGCGTGCGCCCAAGGCGGGCGACCGACGGTTCACCGATCCGGCCTGGAAGGACAGCTTCTTGCACAGCGGGCTGCTGAAGGCCTATCTCGCCTGGGGCGAGGCGGTCAACGCCCTGGTCGACAAGACGAGTCTCAGCGACATCGACAAGGCTCGCGCGCATCTGGTGACCGAAATCCTGGTCGATGCGTTCGCTCCCACCAATGCGTTGCTGACCAATCCGGCGGCGGTGCGCAAGTTGGTCGACAGCGGCGGTCGCAGCGCCTGGCAAGGGTTGAAGAACTATCTCGACGATCTCGTCAAGAACCGCGGAATGCCATCGATGGTCGATCAGACCGCCTTCCGCGTCGGCGAAAATGTCGCGACCACGCCGGGCGCCGTCATCTTCCGCAACGAGCTATTGGAGCTGATCCAGTACCAGCCGACGACGTCGAGCGTCTGGAAGCGGCCGCTGGTCATTACGCCGCCCCAGATCAACAAATATTACGCGCTGGACCTCTCGCCCGACAAGAGCATGGTGCGCTTCCTGCTCGAGAGCGGGATACAGGTTTTCTGCATCAGCTGGCGCAATCCCACCGCGGATCATCGCGACTGGGGATTGGACAGCTACGTCGCCGCGCTCGATGAAGCCGTCGATGTCGCGCGCGAGGTCACCGGCAGCGACGATATCTCCATGCTGGGATCCTGTTCGGGCGGCATCACGTCGACGGCCTATTTGACGACGCTTGGCAACGCGGCTGAGACGAAGATCAGAAACATGGTGCTCGCCGTCTGCCTGCTCGATCCGAACACGGCCGAGGAGAGCGCCTTCGGCTGTCTGATGACGCCGGAGACCATGCATGTCGCCAAGGATGCATCACGCATCCGCGGCATCGTCGACGGCCACGATCTGGCGCGGATGTTCGCCTGGATGCGGCCGAACGACCTGATCTGGAACTACTGGGTCAACAATTATCTGCTCGGCAACCAGCCGCCGGCGTTCGACATCCTGTTCTGGAATGCCGACACGACGAGGCTTCCGGCCCGGCTGCACGGCGACTACCTCGATCTTTATTTTACGAACCCGTTCGTCAATCCCGGGAAGCTCACTCTGAACGACAGGGCCGTCGACATGACCAGAACGAAGGTCGACAGCTATGTCATTGCCGGCGTGACCGACCACATCACGCCCTGGAGGGGCGTGCACAAGACCGCGCAGATCATGGGCGAGGGGACGACCTTCGTACTTTCCAACAGCGGCCACCTCCAGAGCCTGCTCAATCCGCCGAACAATCCAAAAGCCTCCTTCATGATGGGGACCGTCAACCCTGCGGGACCAGAGGCATTTCTGGCCGCGGCGGAGAAACGGAAGGGAAGCTGGTGGCTTGACTGGCGCGACTGGCTGCACGCGCGATCGGGCGAACAGGTGTCTGCGCCCGTGTCGCTTGGCAGCGATCGCCATCCCATCATCGTGTCGGCGCCCGGGACCTACGTATTTGACTGAAGATCCGACCCGCGAAAATCATTCGAGCCGAGCGCAGGGTCCGACGATGACGAGGCCGGGCGAGATCGCATCACGGCAAATGGCGATCGGCAGGCAGTCGCTTCAGGTCGCGATCAAGCATGGCAGCGGCAAGCAGCCGCCATTGCTGCTGTTCAATGGGATCGGGGCCAACTGGGAACTGGCGAGGCCCTTTCTCGAGGCCCTCACGAGTACGACCGCGATCATTTTCGACGTGCCCGGCGTGGGCGGCTCGCCAAAGCCGCTCCTGCCGTATCGCCCCTCGACGCTCGCGCGGCTCGCCGCCGGTCTTGTTGCGGAACTCGGCTATGCGGAGATCGACGTCGCCGGCGTATCCTGGGGCGGCGCGATCGCTCAGCAATTCGCGCATCAATATCCAAGTCTGTGCCGGCGGCTGGTGCTCGCCGCGACGGCGCCCGGGGTCATCATGGTGCCGGCAAGCCTTTCGGTGCTGACGAAGATGGCGACGCCGTGCCGCTACATCGACAAGGCCTACATGAGCAGGATCGCGGCCGACATCTATGGCGGCGCGTTTCGCGAGGATCCTTCATTGATCGGCCGGCACGCGGCCGCGATGCACGGCGCGCGCGATCTCGGCTACCTCTTTCAGCTTCTTGCCCTGACCGGCTGGACCAGCCTGCCATGGCTGTGGTCGCTGCGTCAGCCGACGCTCGTCCTGATGGGCAGCGACGATCCGCTGGTTCCTCCTGTCAATGGCCGCATCCTGGCAGCTCTGATCCCGAACGCCGAGCTGCGCATGATCGATGATGGGCATCTGTTTCTGGTGACGCGGACGGCGGAAACCGCAGGCCTGATCGAGGCGTTTCTGGCCGACGAGTGCAAGCACGCCGAGCCGAGAGGGGGCCTGCTTTCGCGATTGGTCAAGAGACTAGGTCGGACTGAATTCGCCTGATGCCCGCGTGCGATGGGCGACGGAGGAGAGGAGGTGGCCATGGCGCAACCGCAAGCGACGTCTACGAAGAGTGCTGATTACACACCGCCCCTGATCAATGGAGATTTTTACCGGATTGCGGGCGTGCTGAACGACGAGGAGCGCACGCTGCTCAGCCGCGTTCGCGCGTTTGCGGAAGGCGTGGTCGCGCCTGTCATCGAAGATTACTGGGCCCGCGATGAATTTCCCTTCGAGTTGATCCCGAAGATGGCCGAGATCGGCATCGGCGGGGTGGGGTATCAGGGCTACGGCGCCGCCGGAGGCAGCTGGCTGCTGAACGGCCTCGTCGCGATGGAGCTGGCGCGCGTCGACTCGTCGATCGCAACGTTCTGGGGGGTGCACACGGGCCTGTCGGCTGGATCAATCTATCTGTGCGGAGATGAGGCGCAGAAGCAGCGCTGGCTGCCGGCGATGATGCGCTTCGAGAGGATCGGCTCGTTCGGTCTGACCGAGCCGCTGGTGGGGTCGGGCACATCCGGCGGAATGATGACGAACTGCCGCCGCGACGGCGACAGCTGGATCCTCAACGGCCAGAAGAAATGGATCGGCAATGCCACCTTCGCCGATATCAACGTGATCTGGGCGCGCGAGGAGGGCTCAAACCAGGTCAAGGGTTTCGTCGTTGGCAAGCACAATCCCGGTTTTTCCGTCGAAAAGATCAGGACCAAGATGGCGCTGAGGGTCGTCCAGAACGGGCTCATCACCCTGGATGACTGCCGGGTGCCGGAGGCGGATCGGCTGCAGAACGCGAACTCGTTCAAGGACACGGCGAAGGTGTTGCGAATGACGCGCACCGGCGTGGCCTGGTTCGCCGTGGGCTGCCAGATGGGCGCCTACGAACACGCATTGCGCTATGCAACCGAGCGGACCCAGTTCGGACGGCCGATCGGCGGATTCCAGCTCGTTCAGGATCTGCTGGTCCGCATGCTCGGCAATGTCACCTCGACGCAGGCAATGATGCTGCGGCTCGCCCAGCTTCAGGACGAAGGCGTGATGCTGGACGAGCATGCATCGCTTGCCAAGGCGTTCTGCACGGTCAAATGCCGCGAGACCGTCGGCTATGCACGCGAGCTGCTCGGCGGCAACGGCATTCTCCTCGAAAACCACATCGGACGTTTCGTGGCCGATGCGGAAGCGATCTACTCCTATGAGGGCACCAGAGAGATGAACACGCTGATCGTCGGCAAGTCCATTACCGGGCTGAGTGCCTTCGTCTGACACCTGCGAGGCAACGGGGCGACTGGCGATCGGCATCACGAACTCAACGCTCGAGGGAGCATTAGGGGAGACCGACATGAATGGCGCGGAAAGCCTTTTGCGGACGCTCGTCGCATCGGGCGTCGAGGTCTGTTTCGGCAATCCAGGCACCTCCGAAATGCATTTCGTCGCGGCGCTTGACAGGGTCGACGGCATGCGCGCCGTCCTCGGCCTTTTCGAAGGCGCGGTGACCGGGATGGCGGATGGTTACGGCCGCATGGCGGAGAAGCCGGCCGCCACCCTGCTGCATCTGGGGCCCGGGCTTGCGAACGGGCTCGCCAATCTCCATAACGCCCGTCGTGCTGGAACGCCGGTCGTTAACATCGTCGGTGACCACGCGACCTATCATGCGCAATATGACGCGCCGCTTGCGTCGGACGTCCATGGCTTTGCGCGGCCGGTCTCGGCCTGGGTGCATGCCTCGGCGAGTTCCCGGACCGTCGCGTCTGACGGCGCGCGCGCCGTGCAGGCGGCGCTGCAATACCCCGGTCAGATCGCGACATTGATCCTGCCCGCCGACACGGCATGGCTGGACGCTGACCGCCCGGCGCCGGCGTTGCCGAAGCCGGAACCCGCCATCGTGGCTAACGAGGCGATCGATCACGCCGCGGCCGCGCTCAGATCGGGCAGGAAGACCATGATGTTGATCCGCGGCGCCGCGCTGAAGGAGCGCGGGCTCGCCGCCGCCGGCCGAATCGCCGCGGCGACCGGCGCACGACTGGCCTGCGATACGTTTGCCCCGCGGAGCCAGCGCGGTGCCGGCCGCGTCGAGGTCGAGCGCGTTCCCTATTTCGCCGAGCAGATCGTCGATTTCATGCAAGGGACGGAGCAGCTGATCCTGGTCGGCGCAAAACCTCCGGTCAGTTTCTTTGCCTATCCGAACAAGCCGTCCTGGTGCACGCCCGAGGATTGCTGGATTCTTCATCTCGCTCACCCGCATGAGGACGGCACGCTCGCCCTGGAAGCTCTTGTCGATGCGGTGAAGGCACCGAAGCAGCCGTCACATGTCGGCGTCTTGCGGAAGCCCGATATTCCCAGCGGGCCGCTCAATCCGGCCACGGCTGGACAGGTGATTGCCCATCATCTTCCAAGCGGCGCCATCATGTCCGACGAAGGCGCGACTGCGGGCGGCGGCGTTCACCGCTTTGCGGCCAATATCGAGCCGCATGATCATCTTGCGCTGGCCGGCGGCTCGATCGGGCAGGGCATTCCCGTCGCCACCGGCGCCGCGATTGCCTGCCCGGACCGGAAGGTCGTTTGCCTGCACGGCGACGGCGGGGCGATGTACACGCTGCAGGCGCTATGGACCCAGGCCCGGGAATCCCTCGACGTCACCACGCTGGTCTTCGCCAACCGCTCCTATGCGATCCTCAACATCGAACTCGCCCGGGTCGGGGCCGGCGATCCCGGACCCAAGGCGTTTTCGATGCTCGATCTGCACAATCCTGAACTCGATTGGGTCAAGCTTGCGTCTGGCATGGGCGTCGAGGCCAGCCGGGCAATCTCTGTCGAGGAGTTCGCGTCGCAGTTTGCAAGCGCAGTGAAACATCGGGGACCGCGTCTCATCGAGGTTGTCATGTAGTCGTGACCGATGCGCCTCGCCGAATTTATGGCATCCTGCATCTCGCCCTTGGCCTCGCGACGAAGTCACCTTGCGGTTTGTGTCCGGGTGGAATGGCCTCTCCACGACAGGACAGGACGCGCGTCGCGGAAGCGGCCGGCGTGCCCGACGATGTTTGGAGTTCCCGAGCCCGTCATGGCGGCGGCACCGAGGCGCGCGAGGCCGGTGCGCCAATCGACGACATAGCGGACCACCTCCAGAAGAGCGATGTCGAGGGTACGCGACGGGACTACATTGTGGGGAACGTCGAGACGACGCGGCGGGTGGCGCGCAAGCGGGTAGCCTCGGCCGAAGGTCGTGGGCAGCGGATAAGATTGCTTACATACCTGAGCAATTTCAAAGGGAAGGAGAGGACTGTAAATCAGCCGCCTCATGGCTTCGCAGGTTCGAGTCCTGCCTCCCCCACCATCTAAAGCTCTGAAATCACGTGTATCTTTATCGACCGCGCTCGAACTGGTTGTCGTCTGCAGCCGCTGAGTTGGCGCAGGTCACAACTCGGCACGGAATGCGCCGGCCAAGCAAATCAATTACACCGTCACACGTCAGAACGATCTGTTCGTCGGGTGGCATACAGCGCGCAGATCAGGCGGTATAGGTCAATGTTGCAGCGAACGAAACGGACGATCTGAGAGATCGGTGCCGAGGGTTTTGGCCTGTGTCCCTGCCTCCCTCGATCATGCGCGCGAGGCCTGACACATTGCCCGGTAGCAAATACGAACCACCGCGACGGATGTTTTTACGCATTCTCGACCGGTCAGTTGGCGCTATCGATCAGGCTTTCCAAAAGTCGCTTGAGCTCGCTGGTGGACTTGTCGCCATAATTCTCCACGATATGGGCCTCCTGACTCACCGCGAGCGAGTTCAGACGCGTGCACAGCGCCTGACCGCGGTCCGAGGAGAACATCAGCACCTTGCGGCGGTCTTTGGGGTCCTGCACCCGATAGACCAGGGCATCGGCGACCATGCGGTCGATCATCTTGGTCAGGGTGGGGTGGTTGAGCAGCACCGCATCGGCAAGCTCGCCCATCGAGCGGCCGTTGCCGTCGGAGAGGACCTTCAGAATCCGCCATTGTTCCACCGGCACGCCTTCCTTGCCCAGCCGCTCTTCAAGCTGCCGGTTGATCTCGCGGTTGGCTTGAGCGAGCAGGTAAGCGAGGTGTTCGGTGATCGGGGAGTTCTGATCCGGCTGTTTACCGATGCTGGAGATCTTGTTTCGACCCATATTGAATGATTGCCCGGCAGTTCATGCCATTTCTATATGCACTTCAAATGTTGAAGTTTCAATATTTTCAAATAGGATATTTGCCGGACGAGGTGGATACCGAAATGGCGCAGGTTGAAGCGGTGCACGGCGCCATAGGGGGGTGGTGTGCTTTCGACGGCTAGCTCTGCAGGGTCGGGCGGCCCTCCGATGCCTCCGCAGATGTTGCGGAACCTGTCGACCACGGCAACCCATCCACCACTCCTTTCCCTCAACTCTGGATTTTCAAAGGGCGGCGGCGCGCGCAACAAATTGCGGGTCGGCAATTTCCTGACCTTTTGCGGATCGCCGGGGATCTGGGGGCCGATCTCGACCAACAGCGTGCTGCTCGCGGTGGCCGAGATCAACAGGCGCGGCGGCATTCTCGGCCGTGAGATCGAACTGTCGTTCTATGAGGCGGGTGACTCGATCGAGGAGGTGACGCAGCGCGCAGCCGAAGCGATCGCCAACGACGAAGTCGACGTGATCATGGGATCGCACATCAGCGCCGTGCGGGTCGCCTTGCGCAAGGTCACGCGCCACCGCGTGCCCTATGTCTACACGCCGGTCTATGAAGGCGGCGAACAGACGCCCGGCGTGATGGCGATCGGTGAGGTCCCCCGAGCCCAGAGCCGCCCTGCGATCGCCTGGCTCGCGGATACCAAGAGAGCCAGGCGCTGGTACCTGATCGGCAGCGACTATGTGTGGCCGTGGCAATCGCACCGCGCCGTGAAGCGATATATCGCTGAAACCGGAGGACGCGTCGTCGGCGAGGAGTTCGTGCCGCTGGGCCGGGATGACCATGAGGCGCATCTTGCGCGCATCCGCGCTGCGAAGCCGGACGTCGTGCTGATCTCGCTGATCGGCGCCGACTCGATCACGTTCAACCGCGCCTTCGGCGAATGCGCCCTGGCTGCGACCACGCTTCGGCTTGCGGGCGCTATGGACGAGACGGTGCTGCTCGGCATCGGCGCGGACAATACGGAGAACCTTTATTGCGCATCGGGCTATTTCAACTCGATCGGCTCCAAGGCCAATGACGAGTTCCTCGCCAATTATCACGGCATGTTCGGCGCCAACGCGCCGCCGATCGGATCGATCGGGCAGTCCAATTACGAGGGACTGAGGTTTCTGAAGGCTGCGGCCGAGCGCGCCGGATGCCTGCTGTGCGGGCCGCTCGCGGCGGCTGCGCGCAATATTCAATATGTCGGCGCGCGTGGCCTCGTGACCATTCGGAAAGGCGAGGCGGAGATGCCGATGTATCTCGCCGAAGCCGACGGACTCGATTTCAGGCTCCTGAAGACATTCTGACTGAGGCGGGCGAGCGTCGCGGGCATTCTTGCAAAATAATACTTGAAAAGGAAAATGTTTCCGTTTTGAATATCGATGCTGATGTTGCGCGGGGCCGTCGGCGGCCACCTGGCGCGATTCATGCGGACGATTTTCAGCCAGGAGAACCCCGTTGTCGGTCGCGCTTCCCACTCCCGCCCAGCTACGCGCGGTTGCCGCGCAATGTGGCCTGTCGCTCACCGAGGACGACGTCGCCTCGTTCCGAGGCCTGATGCAGGGTTCGATCGATGCCTACAATCTCGTGGCCGCGATGCCGGACGAGGTGCCCGTGGTCAGATATCCGCGGACGCCGGGTTACCGGCCGGGCCCGGAGGAGAACCCGCGCAATGCCTGGTATCGCAAAGCGACGGTGAAGGGCGCGGCCAGCGGCAAGCTGAAGGGCAAGACGGTTGCGCTGAAGGACAACATCATGCTGGCCGGCGTGCCCATGATGAACGGCTCGGCGACGCTGGAGGGCTACGTTCCCGATTTCGATGCGACCATCGTCACCCGCATGCTCGATGCCGGGGCCGAGATCGTGGGCAAGGTGCATTGCGAGCATTTCTGCATGTCGGGCGGCAGCCACACCGGCTCGGTCGGTCCGGTGCATAACCCTTACAAGATGGGCTATTCGGCAGGCGGGTCTTCGTCCGGCAGCGCCGTGGTCGTCGCTCTCGGCGAGGTCGACATGGCGATCGGCGGTGACCAGGGCGGCTCGATCCGCATGCCGGCATCGTTCAGCGGCATCTATGGGATGAAGCCGACCTGGGGCCTGGTGCCCTACACCGGCATCATGCCGATCGAGATTTTTGTCGATCACACCGGGCCGATGACCGCCAGCGTTGCCGACAACGCGCTGCTGCTCGAAGTCCTCGCTGGCGATGACGGCTACGATCCCCGTATCAAATCGCCCGAGGTTGCGGAGTACACCAAGGCGTTCGGGCAGGGCGTCAAGGGCATGAAGATCGGCGTGCTGAAGGAAGGCTTTGAGCAAGCCGGCGCCGAGCCGGCGGTCAACGAAAGCGTGCGCGAGGCGGCAAAGCGTCTGAAGGCTCTTGGTGCCGAGGTCGAGGAGGTGTCCATCCCAATGCACCTGCTCGGGCCCGCGATCTGGACCCCGATCGGTACCGAGGGCATGACCCAGACCATGATGTACGGCGACGGCTACGGCCTGAGCCGCTCGGATCTCTATTCGACATCGCTGATGGATTTCCATCGTGGCTGGCGCCGGCAGGCCGACTCGCTGTCGGAAACCACAAAGCTCTTCCTGATGATCGGCACCTACATCAACAACATCTTCGGCTCACGCTATTATGGCAAGGCGCTCAACATCTCTCGCCGGCTGACCGCCGCCTATGACCAGGCGCTCGAGACCTACGATCTCCTGTTGATGCCGACAACGCCGATGAAGGCGACGCCGCTGCCGCCGCCGGGCGCGAGTCGCGAGGACTATGTCGCCCGCGCGCTGGAGATGATCAGCAACACCGCGCCGTTCGACATCTCCCATCACCCGGCGATGTCGCTGCCCTGCGGCATGGTCGATGGCCTTCCCGTCGGCCTGATGCTGGTCGGCCGCCACTTCGCCGAAGCGACGATCTACCGCGCCGCGCACGCGTTCGAAAAATCCGGCGACTGGAAGACGATGTGAGGGGCGGCGGACCGCTCGGAACAGGGGAGCATGGCCAACGTCTTCGTAGCATCGTTCGAGATCTTGAGTTTTGGTGCGATCATCGTCCTGGTGGTGCTGGGACTGGGGATCATCGCCAGCATGATGGGGATCTTCAATTTCGCGCAGGGCGAATTCGTCCTGCTCGGCGCCTACGTCACTTACCTCGCCTACAGCCACGGACTTCCAGTCTGGAGTGGAATGGTCGCCGCGCCATTCCTGGTCGGCGCGCTCGGCTTCGTACTGGAAGCACTCATCATCCGGCGCTTCTACGCCGCACCGATCGTGGCGATGCTGGGAACCTACGCGCTCGGCCTGATCATCAGGGAATGCGTCCGCGGCCTGATCGGGGGACTCTATATCTCCGTGCCCGAGCCGATCGGCGGGTCGATCGATTTCGGGGCCGTTCACATCTCGGCCTGGCGCTTCACCATCGTCGTGGTGACAGCAGTGGTGATGGCCGGCTGTTACCTTCTGCTGTCACGGACGAGTTTTGGCCTCCGCGTCCGCGCTACGCTGGAAAATCCGGCGCTGGCGCGCGCCTCGGGCATCTCGACGCCCACGATCTATGGCGCCGCCTTTGCGTTCGGCGCGGCGCTGGCGGGCCTTGCCGGTGCGCTGATCGTGCCGGTGTTCAGCCTGTTCGCCGATCTCGGCATCCGCTTCCTGATCCAGGGTTTTGTCGCGGTCATGGTCGGCGGGGTCGGGTCCTTCATCGGTCCGGTCGCGGGCGCCGGCGTGATCGGCACGTTGAGCGCGGCGCTGCCCTGGGTCATGGCGCCGGTCGTCGCCGACGTCCTCGTTTTCGTGCTTGCCATCGCCTTCATCAAATTCCGGCCGCAGGGCCTCATTTCGGGAAAAGGGGTTTAGGATGTCCATGGAACGGACTCACCAGACACGACGACGTTTTCTCTCCCACTTTGCCTTCGCCTCCGGCGCGATCGCGACCGGACTCGGCGGCTGGGTGATCCGGCCCGACTGGGCCAACGCCACGGAGGCGCCGATCAAGGTCGGCATCGCCACCGACCTGACCGGCCCGATCGGCTATGCCGGCAATGCCGACGCCAATGTCGCAAAAATGGTGATCAAGGAAATCAACGGCGGTGGCGGCCTGCTGGGCCGTCCGATCGAGCTCTATATCGAGGACACAGCGTCCAACGAGTCGGTCGCGGTCGGCAATGTCCGCAAGCTGATCCAGCGCGACAAGGTCGACATGGTGCTGGGCGGCATCACGAGCTCGATGCGCAACGCGATCAAGGACCCGATCGTGGCGCGCGGCAAGACACTCTACATCTATCCCCAGCTCTACGAGGGCAAGGAATGCACGCCCTATCTGTTCTGCACCGGGCCGACGCCGGCGCAGCAATGCGACGAGTTCATTCCCTGGCTGATCAAGAACGGCGGCAAGCGGTTCGCGCTGCCGAGCGCCAATTATGTCTGGCCGCATCTGCTCAACGAATATGCCCGCAAGGTGATCGAGGCGAGCGGCGGCGAGGTCGTGTTCGAGGAATATTATCCGCTCGACCAGGTCGACTTTTCAGCGACCGTCAACCGCATCATGACCAACAAGGTCGAGGTCGTGTTCAACACCGTGATCCCGCCCGGTGTCGGACCGTTCTTCAAGCAGCTCTATGAGGCCGGCTTCCAGAAGAACGGCGGACGCCTCTCTTGCGTCTACTATGACGAGAACACACTCAACATCAATCAGGCCAACGAGATCGAGGGTCTGGCGAGCTGTCTCGACTATTTCAAGGTGCTGACCAAGGATGATCCGGTCAGCGCAAAGATCCAGGCGGCCTATGACAAGGACTTTCCCGGAAACTTCCTGTTCGCGGCCGGGAGCGCTGCGACCGGAACCTATCGCGGGCTGAAGCTGTGGGAAGCTGCGGTGAAGGAGGCGGGCAAGGTCGATCGCGAATCGGTCGCGGCCGCTCTTGACCATGCCAAGATTACCGAAGGTCCGGGCGGCTCTGCCGAGATGGTCCCCGGCAAGCGCCACTGCAAGATGAAGATGTACACGGCCGTCGCCAAGGGCGGAAACTATGAGATCGTGGGACGCAGCGATGGTCTCGTCGATCCCAAGGAATGCTGAGTAACCGATGGATGCAGCAAGACAGGCGCTCCGCCCCGCGGCGAGCGGAGGGCCGGATACGCCGACCGTTGAATGCGCGTCTGGCGGTGAGTTGGCCGTACGGCCCGTCGCGGCGCGGCGCAGGATATTGCCTGTTGTCGAGGTGCTCGCGCTCGGGCTTGCGCTGATTCTGCCGCTGGTCCTGCAGGACTATCTCACGGTGTTTGCGACCCGCGTCGTGATCCTCGCGCTGTTCGCGCTGTCGTTCGATCTGGTGTGGGGCTATGCCGGCATCATGAGTTTTGGGCAGGCGCTGTTCTTCGGCTCGGCCGGCTATGGCGTGGCGCTGCTGGCGCGGGATCTCGACGTCACCTCGATCCTGCTCGTGCTGCCGGCGGGCGCCCTGATTGGGCTGGCCTCTTCGCTGCTGCTCGGCGGCTTCCTGCTGCTCGGGCGCCATCCATCGAGCGTCATCTTCGTCTCGCTCGGCACACTGACGGGATCCTACGCGGCCGACCGCTTGGCGCGCGGCTGGTACTATCTCGGCGGCCAGAACGGCATTCCATCCATCCCGTCGATGACGCTCGGGTCCTACGAATTCGAGGAAGGTGCGGTCTTTTATTATCTCGCGCTCGGCATTCTCATCGTTGCCTATCTGCTCTGCCGCGTCCTGGTGCGCTCGCAATTCGGGCTCGCACTGGCGGGGCTGCGCGAGAACGAGCAGCGCATCGCCTTCTTTGGCTACAAGGTGCAGCATCTGAAGGCGATCGTGTTCGCCGTCGGCGGCACCATCGCGGGGCTCGCCGGCAGCCTCTACGCCTTCCATGAGGGGTTCGTCTGGCCGAACATGCTGGGCGTGGTGTTCTCGACCCAGGTCGTGCTCTACGCGCTGTTCGGCGGCTCAGGAACCTTGATCGGTGCCGTCGTCGGCGCCGCGATCATTGAAGGCGTCAGCTTCTGGCTCTCGGACAATTACCGCGACATCTGGCCGATCATCCTTGGGCTCTTGTTGCTGCTCGTCATCCTGTTCCGGCCGCTCGGCCTGATCAGCTTCGTGCTCGGTGAGCGCGAACGCGTCGGCCGTTTTGGGCGGCCGCCGAAGAGGACATCGTGATGCCGCTGCTCGAAGCGAAAAGCATCAGCAAGATCTTCGGTAAGCTGATGGCGCTCGATGGCGCGGCCTTGACGGTCGGCGAACAGGAATTCCACGGCCTGATCGGACCCAACGGCTCCGGCAAGAGCACGCTGATGAAATGCATCGCGGGCGCCGAGGTGCCGACGCAGGGCAGCGTGCGTTTCGTCAACAAGGAGATCACGGCGCTCACGCCGACCGAGCGCGCCCGCGCCGGCATGAGCCTGAAGTTCCAGATCACCAGCGTGCTGCCGACGCTCACGCTCTACGACAACATCCTGCTCGCGCTGCAGGCGCAGTCGCGGCTCGTCGATCTGGTGTTTTCGCGGACGCGCGGTAGACTGCACGATAAGGTCATGACAATGCTCGGCCAGTTTCGCCTCGCGGACCGCGCCGATGATGCCGCGTCAACGCTGTCGCACGGCCAGCAGCAATGGCTGGAGATCGCGATGGCGCTTGCCGGCGAGCCGCGGCTATTGCTGCTCGACGAGCCGACCGGCGGCATGAGCCTCGAAGAGCGCCGCGTCACCGGCGAACTGCTGCAGCCGATCAAGCAGCGCTGTTCCCTCGTGATCGTCGAACATGATCTGGATTTCATCCGCGATATCTGCGACCGGTTGACGGTGCTGGACCAGGGTCGGGTCCTGGCGTCAGGTACGGTCGCGGAGATCCAGGCGAGCAAGAGCGTCCAGGAGATCTATCTGCGTCGTGCCTGACAAACAGTTTCTCGACATCCGCCACGTCTCGTCCGGCTATGGCCGGAGCCAGGTGCTGTTCGACGTCAACATCGCCGTGCCCTGGCGCGGCGGCGTGGCGCTGCTCGGCCGCAATGGGGCCGGCAAGACCACGCTGATGAAGACGATCATGGGCGAGCTTGCGGCGCTTCGTGGCGAGATGATGTTCGACGGCCGGGACATCACGCAGATGCGCACCGAGGAGCGCGCGCGGATGGGGATCGGCTAT
>Ga0207665_10001123_pt1 | contig 17987 bp, 12 predicted proteins | sample LARL112metaG_FD_184351 | JGI IMG/M metagenome (GOLD analysis project Ga0207665, IMG submission 184351) | Corn, switchgrass and miscanthus rhizosphere microbial communities from Kellogg Biological Station, Michigan, USA - LAR L11-2 metaG... | ecosystem: Host-associated > Plants > Roots >...
ATCCTGCCCATTGGAAAATGGGACGGCATGGGATTGCGCGGCAACTGCAGCATGCCCATCCACTTTAAGGGATGTCACGTTCCGGAAATGGGGCGGCTGGGTTCACCCACTTGCGGCTTCTCCATGCTGTTTGCTTATTCCTTGCCCATCTACCAGGTCGGATTGTCTACGGTTTATCTGGGAATCGCCCAGGCTGCCTATGCGGCGGCGGTGGAGCATGTGAAGAAACGCGTCCACAGTGACACCAAGCAGACACTCTCGCAGGTGGAGACGGTGCAGCGCTACATTGCGGAAATGAAGATGCGCGTGGACGAAGCGCGGTGCATGGTGTATCGCGTGGCCCAGATGTCAGACAATGCCATGGTGCTCTTCAACGAACTGCAGTCGGCCGATCTGCTGGATGAAGTGATCCGCGCCAATCCCGACGATCCGTTCTTCATCGAACTGGCTCAACTCAAGTTTGCCGTGAGTGAGATTGCCACTGAAGTCGCGAATAAGGCTTTCCAGGTCTGCGGAGGCACGGCATACAAGCGCGGTCATCCGGTTGAGCGCCTGGTGCGCGATGCCAGGGCGGGATCGGTAATGGCCCCCTCCGATGATTCGTTGAAGCTGATTGTGGGGAGACAGATTTTAGGCATTGCCCAGCCATGGGAGTAAACCGGTGGAAGTGATCCAAGGAGGAACAAGAAGCAGATGGCGACCACAGATGTAAGCGCGGTCCAGACAAGCAGCCTGCTCGCGTCGCTGCAGGACTTTCAGAACAGGTTCAATAATGACACACGCGTAAAAAAGCTGATCAAGGGTTGGAACCGTTACCTGAAAGTCGACGGCACTGACACGGGAGAAATTTATACCCTCACGATACAGGACCTGGCGGTCAATAAGATCGAGACCGGATGCCCCGTAAGCGACGACGATGAAGACCTGATTTCATTGCAGGCCGCGCAAGAGGCCCTGGTGCGCATCTTTACCGGAAAATACAACCCCGCGCATGCCCTGATCGATGGAGCGCTGGCGGTCTTCTCCGGCGAGCGCGACAAGGTGAAGCTGGAAGCAATCGCAATGATCATCTGGGGAATGTAAGGACGGATCGCGACTCGGGGGAGCAATGAAAAAGGCATTTGAGCTGGGCTTTTATGTGACTTTCGGCGCTGGCATCGCTTTTGGTATCAGCTCCTTTACCATTCTCTCTGAGCTGTTCAAAGTCGCGAGTAGTTTTTGGCTGGTTGTTTCCATTTGTCTGGCGGGCTTTATCTGCATGTTGCTCTCCAGTTCCATTGCGGAATTGGCCAGCATGTATCCTTCGTCCCCGGGCGTACGCACTTATTTGAAGGTTGCACTTCCGCCGCGCACTTCATTGTTCCTGGTTTATCTGTACTTAATGTTCATGGTCATGGTAGCGGGGATTGAAAGCTATCTTTTCGCCCTGGTAGTCCGGCAGCTTTTTCCCCAGCTTCCCGCCCTTGCGGTGGTTCTATCGCTCCTGGCATGTACGGTGATTGTGAATCTTCTGGGGCTGGAGCTTCCGCGCGGCGTCCAGATGTTCACGACTACGGCCCTGATCCTGGGTGTTTTAGGGCTAGGCGCTTACGGAGCCGGGGCCCACTTGAGCGAGTTGCACTGGAACGCAACAACAATCATGGACAGGCAGGCCTTGGGGCATCCCTTGTCGCAAGTTCTGGGCGCGGTTGGCTCAGCCGTTTACCTCTTTATTGGATTTGAGTGGGTAACCATGATGGGCTTCAGCGCCAAGTCTTACGAGCGCAAGATCCCAATCTCCATGCCGCTGGCGATTTTGACCAACATTGTCGCCTATTGCGTCTTTTCGCTTGCCATGGCTACGCGGATGCATGTAGCGAACATCACAGTCACCGACATTCCTCAGATTTCTTATTTTGTGCAGATTTTTGGTCCCCGCGGCAGCGTGGTTGGGCTGATGCTTTCGATCCTGGCGATTGTCTCGTGCTTCAACGCTGGGGTGATGGGCGGATCACGGCTGATTCATGCCCTGGCGCGTGAAGGCAATTTTCCAAAATCCTGGGGAACAATTTCACTCAACACCGGCGCTCCTATTGGAGGCGTGCTCGCGCTGGGGGGCCTTGCCGCGATTGGTTCCGTTGTGATTGTTCGCTTTAATCTGGCTGAGATAACGGCTGTCGTGGGATCAACGATCGTATGTTTTGTCTACGCCGCGTTTATGTGGGCTGTGCTGCGCTTGCGCAAGGCACAGCCGAATGCGCGCAGGACCTTCCGCAGTCCACTGCCGGTCTGGCTCCAGTGGGGCATGATTGGTGTTTTGCCGGTTGCTGGAATCGGAGCTCTGTTTGGACTGGAGGGCAAGACGTTCTACTACGGGCTTGCAACGATTACAGGCCTGGTGGTGATTTCAGCGGTCACAGTCCTATGGTCAACGAAATATAGCAGCAATGCAGCTGCGATGCGCCTGCAGGCAAAGGCGTCGTAGCTAACCGGGCTCGTCTGAGGAGAACGACTGGATGCAATCTTCGAAGAATGGTTCAGCACCTGTTCCTTTGGGCACGGCGCCGGAGGTTGTCGCCGACTACGCGCATTACTGCCGTCCGGAACTGGCACAGATGCTGCAGTCGCTCAGCCTGGACGCAGTGTACGAGCGTGCTGAAGGCAACTATCTCTGGCAGCGTCGCGGAGAACATCTGGTCAAAGTGCTGGACCTGGTTGGCGGCTTTGGGACCAACCTGTTTGGACATTATCATGCCGAACTGGTCGCCGAAGAACGCCGCTTGACGGACGAGCGTGTTCCATTTTTGGCGCAGGGATCGTGCCGGCCCGGGGCCGCCAGCCTGGCCAAAGCCCTGTGCGAGCGCGCCGGCGATTACCTGGTCATCTTTACCAACAGCGGCACGGAAACGGTTGAAGCTGCACTGAAGCACGTCACTCTGGAACGGCAGAAGCCGCTTTTCCTGGCGGTGCGCGGCGCGTTTCACGGCAAGACGACTGGCGCTATCCAGCTTACCTACTCTTATCGCGAGCCATATCAACATCTGGGACCGAATGTCCGCTTTCTTGATATGGACGATCCCGCTGACTGGCGGAATGCTGAAGCTGTGCTGGAAGACGTTGCCGCGATTTTCATCGAGCCCATTCTGGGTGAAGGCGGCGTAAGGCCGCTTCCAGCGGAATTTGTTGACTGGCTCAAAAAAGTCCAGTCTGAAACCGAAATCCCGATCGTCGCCGATGAAATCCAGACCGGCTTCTACCGTACCGGCACTTTCCTGGCGTCGCAGCAGATGGGCCTCGTTCCCGACTACATCTGCATGTCAAAAGCCCTGGGCGGCGGCCTGGCAAAGATTGGCGCTCTCCTGATCAGCCGTGAGCGCTTTGTGGAAGAGTTTTCCATCAAGCACAGCTCCACGTTTGCTGAAGACGACCGTGGATGTTTTCTGGCCATCAAGGCCATCGAAGTCGCCGAGCGAGATGGGCTGGGAGCGCGCGCGGAGGAGACCGGCAGATATCTCACCACGCGGCTCAAAGAAGTCCAAAAACAGTTTCCGGCGATCATAAAAGACGTGCGCGGACGCGGCCTGATGCTGGGGTTTGAACTGCACGATCTTTCCGATTCTCCCTCGAACGCGATCCGGATGCTGTGCCAGCAGGAATATCTTGGCTACCTGGCGGCGGCCTATTTCCTGAACGTCCACTGTATCCGCGTGGCCCCGACCCTGAGCGAGCCTTTTACACTCCGGCTGCAGCCATCAGCGTATGTCGAACGGAAAGAGCTTGACCGCTTCATTGATGCGTTGCAGATGTTTTGCCAGGCGTTGCAGGCGGCCGACGTGCCGCATCTTACGGGTTACCAGGTAGGCTGCCAGGCCAAGCCGATCGTGGACTATAGCGCGCGGAGGCTGAGCCGGCGCGAACCGCCGCGAACGGACAATCGCGTGGCATTCATCGGACATCTTTTGCAGCCGGAACACGCGATACTGTGGGACGCCTCTTTGATTGCGCTGGCCCCGCATCTGCTGGAATTCATGGAAAAGCCCTCCGCCATCCTGCAGGGCAGTATTTATGACCAGCTCCATGTGCAGTCGACCACAGGAGAGGAAGTACACCTCAGCTACATTGGCCTGGACCTGACGCCCAAGCAGATCATGGAAGGCATTTATGCCCGTGATACGCAGTGGATGATGGACAAGATCGAAAACGCGGTTGAACAGGCGCGCGACCATGGCTGCCGCGTCGTCGGGCTGGGCGCTTACACCTCCATCCTTTCAGGCAATTGCAAACGGATTAAGACATCGGGCACGATTTTGACTTCCGGGAACTCTCTTACTGTCGGGATGGCCATGGAAGCCATGAAGCAGGCCGCTCTGGATAACGGCATTGAACTGCGAAAATCGCGGCTTGCCGTGCTGGGCGCCACCGGAAATATTGGCGCGACGCTGGCCCTGATGATGGCGCCGCTGGTTGAAAGCACGCTCTTGATCGTCCGGGACGGGCAATCGCCGCGCGTCAAGAGCATGGTTGAAGAGATTGGCCGCGTGACCACCAGGCTCGAAGTCACTAACGATCTGCATGCTTTGCGCAAATGCAATTTGATTGCGACCGCCTCCAACAGCCCGGAACCGCTGATTTACGCCGAGCATCTGGCGGATGAACCGGTGATTGTCTGTGACGTTGCCGTGCCCGCTGACGTAAGCGCGGAGGTCGCATTCGAGCGGCCGCTGACGACCGTAATGCGCGGAGGGCTGGTGCGCCTGCCGCGCAATGAAGACTTTGTCATCGCGGGGCTTGACCTGGAACCGGGATTCGCTTTTGCCTGCATGGCTGAAACGCTGCTCATGGGACTTGAAGGAGTCACCGAATCCGTTTCCTTTGGTCCGATCCGGACTGAAGGAGTGAACTGGGCCCTGCAGGCGGCGCAGAAGCACGGTTTTGCCCTGGGTAAGTTTGAGCGGGCGGGGCCACGGGCAAACGGCACGAAGGACTTGAAGGTTGCACATGCCTGAACGGCTGCAAGCAGCGGTTGGCGCTTTGCGCGGGCCCAGGCCACGCGCGGAGTTTCAGAGCTTTGTCGCGTTGCTCCGCCATCGCGCCACGGCGCAGCCGCGAGAGACGGGATTTCTTTTCCTGCGCGACAACAATCCCGAAAACGACCTTGACCTGCTTTCCTATGCGCAGCTGGATGAAAAAGCGCGCGCCATTGCCGCGGTGCTGCAACAAAGCGGCGAACCGGGGCAGAGAGTGCTTCTGCTGCACCAGCCGGGCATGGATTTTGTCGCCGCATTTTATGGCTGCCTTTACGCGGGAGCTATCGCCGTTACCACCTACCCGGCCCACCGCGGCAGATTGAAACAGTCTCTCCCGAAGATTTGCGAGTTGCTCAAAGACGCCCAGTGCAACACCATCATGACGACAGCCGACATTGCGCCGGTTTTCAATACAGCGTGGAAGGAAGTGGTTGGCGGCGCGCCGCCGCTGGTGATCGCAAGCGACACGATTTCTTCCGCGGAGGCGGACAAGTGGAGAAACCCATCCGCGGCGCGCGATACGGTCGCTTTTCTGCAATATACATCCGGTTCCACGAGCCGGCCGCGCGGCGTCGCCGTGACCCACGGCAACATGCTCCACAACTCTGAGGTGATTGCGCGCGGGTTTGAAAGCGACAGCAACAGCATGGGAATATCATGGCTTCCGCCATACCACGACATGGGCCTGATCGGCGGCGTGGTGAAACCGCTCTATGTCGGGTTCCCGGTAGTGATCCTGTCGCCTTATACGTTTTTGCAGCAGCCATTCCGCTGGCTGCAAACCATCACCAAGGTCCGCGCTACGGTCACAGGCGGTCCCAACTTTGCCTATGATCTCTGTGTTCGCAAGGTCACGCCTGAGCAGCGGGAGCGGCTGGAGCTGAGCAGCTGGAAAATCGCGTTCAACGGAGCAGAGCCGATTCATCCTGAAACCATGGAGCGCTTTTGCGCGATGTTTGAGCCGTGCGGGTTCAATCCTAAAGCGTTTCATCCTTGTTATGGCCTGGCCGAATCAACCCTATACGTCACCGGGGTGAAAGCTCTGGCCGGTCCTCGGGTGGAATGGCTGGATCGGGCCAAGCTGGAAGCAGGCAGCGCCGCGCCGGCCCAGGCGAAGCAGGAAGACGCAAAAGCTGTTGTGTCATGCGGCCGCGCCCCCGCGGATCATCGGGTCGTGATCGTAAACCCCGAAAGTAAATTGCCGTGTTCCGATGGCAAGGTGGGCGAGGTGTGGGTTTCAGGGCCGAGCGTGGCAGCGGGATATTGGAACCGTCCTAAAGAAAGCGAAGCGGTATTCAACGCATACCTGGCTGACAGCGGGGAAGGGCCGTTTCTCCGCACCGGCGATCTGGGGTTTCTGATGAAAGGCGAATTATTTATTACCGGCAGAATTAAAGATGTCATCATTATTAATGGCCGGAATCTGTATCCCCAGGACCTGGAAGTCACGGCCCATTTGAGCCATCCGGGGTTGCAGCCTTTTGGCGGCGCGGCCTTCGCCGTGGAGCATGATGGACAGGAACGGCTCGTGATCGCCCAGGAAGTGCAGCGCGAGTTTCTGCGGACCGATTCGGCGGAGATGATCGCCGCAATCCGCCAGGCAATCGTGCGCGATTACGACGTGCAGGCGCATGCCATCGTGCTGCTGAAGCCCGGCCAGATACCCAGAACGTCGAGCGGGAAAGTCCGGCGGTCACTGTGCAGGAGCTCGTTGATGTCGCGGGAGCTTGAAACCGTGGGCGTTCACCCGAGTTTGGAAAGCGCTTTCTGGAGTTAGGAAGCGGAAATAATATGCAAGCCCAGGTAAAGGAAAATCCGCTGCCCAAGCCTGCCGGAGAAAATTCTCCGTCGCGCGGAGTGCGTCCGTTGAACGAACGTGCGCGACGGTTGGAGCGCCGCGTCACTTTGGCCACCGTGCTCCTGCCTTACGCGGGACTTGTGGGCGGGATCCTCCTTTTCTGGAATCGGGGCGTCAACCGGCTCGATCTTGCCGTGTTCGGCGTGATGTACTGCGTCACGGTGCTGGGCATCGGCATGGGATTTCATCGCCTGATGGCGCATCGCGCCTACCAGGCAACGACATTCCTGAAAACGGCCATCGTGATCGCAGGGTCCATGGCAGCACAGGGCCCGGTGATTTTCTGGACAGCGGTACACCGCCGCCACCATTCTTATAGCGACCGCGAGGGCGATCCCCATTCGCCGCACCTGCATGGCGAGGGCGCGGTGGAAATCGCGAAAGGCCTCTGGCATTCGCATATGGGCTGGCTGTTCAACCATGAGCTTACCGACTGGGGAACTTACGTTCGCGATCTCCTGCATGACCGGCTGATTTTCAAGCTGAACCGCCTGTATTTTCTCTGGATCATGCTGGGATTGCTGTTGCCTGCCACTGCTGAAGGCCTGATCACCATGAGTTGGCTGGGATTTGCGCGTGGATTTCTGTGGGGCGGCCTGATCCGCGTCCTGGTGGTGCACCACACCACGTGGAGCATCAATTCGGTCTGCCACGTTTTCGGCAGCCAGCCCTACCAGGTGAAAGACCACAGCACCAACAATGCTGTTCTGGCGATTCCCACGTTTGGCGAATCGTGGCACAACAACCACCACGCCTTCCCCAGTTCCGCGGTGCATGGGTTGGAGTGGTGGCAGGTGGACATCACCGGTTCCATGATCAAGCTATGCGCCATGCTCGGGCTGGCTTCGGCCGTGAAGATCGCACGGAAAAAACATCCTGAAGTTGATCTCAATCAGAAATCGGCATAATAAGGGGCTGAAGGATCCTGAATGTTAAAGAAGCGGAAAGTTGCACCGAGCACAGAACCTCCTACAGAGGAGGCCATCCGCAGCTGGCTGATTACAAATATTGCCAGCGTCGTGAATATGGACCCATCGAGCATCGACGTTCAGCAGACGTTCGACAACTACGGCCTGGATTCGTTGCAGGCAGTTTCGCTTTCCGGCGACCTCGAGACATGGCTGAGCCGCGAGATTTCACCCACGGTTGTGTGGGACTACCCCACGGTAGAGCAACTGGCGCGGCACTTATCTGAAAATCATGTGAACGGCAACCATGCAGCTAAATCCGGCAACGGAACGGATTGACCCGTGCCCAGTTCAACCCAATCCGCGGAAACTCCTCAGCTTGTGCGCAACAGCAAAGGCCCTGGAACAAAGGTAGTCCTTGTCACCGGCGCTTCCACTGGGATCGGCCGGGTGTGCAGTGAACATCTGGCCGGCCGGGGCATGACGGTTTACGGAGCAAGCAGGAGCGTGCCGTCAGGCGTTCAGTTCCAGACGTTGCGCATGGACGTGACCAGCGATGCATCAATAAGCGATGGCATAAAGCAAATTCATGATCAACACGGGCGGCTGGACGTGGTGATCAACTGTGCGGGATACGGGATCGCCGGGGCCGTGGAAGAGACGAGCCCGCAAGAGGCGATGGCACAGTTCGATACAAACTTCTTCGGCGCGCATCGCGTCTGCCGCGCCGCCATTCCCATCATGCGGGAACAAAGAACTGGCGTGATCATCAACATAAGTTCGCTGGCCGGGTTGCTGGCCGTGCCCTTCCAGGCTTTTTATAGCGCCAGCAAGTTTGCCATGGAAGGGATGACTGAGGCGCTCAGGATGGAAGTCCGGCCATTTGGAATTCGCGTGGCACTGATCGAGCCCGGAGATTTCAAGTCCGAGTTTCCCGCCAACCGTGTGAACACCGCGGGGTCGGTGAAGAGCGATATTTACCGCGAGCAGATGGAGCGGTGCGTTGGCGTGATGCGGGAAGAAGAAAAGAATGGGAAGACGCCTTACCCGGTAGCGCGGCTGGTGGAACGAATTATCAACGATCCTTCTCCGCGCCTGCGCTATACCGTGGGACCGTTCGGTGAAAGACTGGGCCCCAAACTGAAAAGCATTCTTCCTTACAAGCTGTACGAATATCTCTTCATGAAGCACTACAAGCTTGGTTAGTCTCCGGCGCTGAACTTGGTGACTCCTCGACCATCGTCGCGGCTGTGGCCCATCGACAAACTGTTTGTTGCTTATGCGGCGATCATGATCGGGCTGCTTGCGCTGGCGGCGCGGCATGATGCGTTTGCACTGCTTCTGGTCCTTGGGCACGTTGCGGCAATTGGCGCGCTCATTCTGATCGCGCGCAATTCGTCGCCAGTTGCAGTTTTTCTCCATCACTGGTACCTGCTGCTTTATGTGCCATTCTGTTACAAGCAGGTCCCATATCTGGTCTCTGTCCTCCATCTTCCCGCGACGGACAACACGCTGGCACACTGGGACCTGGCAATGTGGAAGGTGGACCCGGTTTTCTGGTTGAGTTCGATCCAGAACCGCTTTGCCGTGGAATTTCTTCAGGCGGTCTACACGATGTTTCTTCCCGGCTCTGTTGCACTGGGCATCGTGCTATGGTTCCGCAGACCGAGGAAGGAATTTCGTCTTGGCACGTTCACCATCGCGCTGACATTTCTGGTGTCCTATCTGGGTTATCTGCTGCTGCCGGCGCGCGGGCCGCGCTTTATGGAATACGCTTCCCAGTATGCGCCATTGCAGGGACTGTGGGCATTTCATTCTTTCCAGAACATCCTGGATAAGCTGGAAGGCCTGCAATACGATTGTTTTCCCAGCGGGCACGTGGCGGTGGTGCTGGTGGGCTGCTGGATAGCGCGACGGATTTCATCTCGTGTGTTCTACATATTCGCTGCGTTCGCCGCATGCATCACCTTTTCCACGGTGTACCTGCGCTACCACTATGTGATTGACGTGATTGCCGGCATGGCTCTGGCAATCATTGTGATTGCAGCCGCGCCGCTGGTGTATCACAAATTGGAACCGGGCAACGAGACTTCATCCTCACCGCCGGTCTCTTAACTTAGCTTGCCGCAATTCTCACGGCCGCATAACGCGAGAGCGCCATGACCGTAAGCGCGATATTGATGGTGATCGGCGACGGTATGACGCTGGCGTCGCATATCCAGAGGTTCTGGACGCCGTGGACTTTCAGGTTCTCGTCAACCACTCCGTAATAAGGCTTGGGCGCGATCACGTTGCCGCCCTGCATGTGCGCCGACTGCACGGTGATGAAATCGCTGGGGCCGATGCCGGCAAAGTGCTCGCCGATAAGATCAGGACTGGTAATGGATTTCGCGTCAAACCGGTTGGTGAAAACCTCTTCCGCTCCCATCTCAAACATTGCTCGCGCGGTGATTTCAAGTCCCCTTTGCAGGCGGCGCCAGTCTTCATCGATCAAAGTGAAATCAATGGCAAACCCGCTGTCTCCCAACACGCTCTTCTTGATCTCTCCATAGGCGAGAGTGGCAAAAACCGGTACACCTACCATCATGTAGCGCGCCTTCTTCACCTTGCGCTGGAATTCAGGCCCCCAGGCGGGCAGGCCGAGAGACATGATGCCGGGCGGAACGAAGGCGGTTTCAATGATCATGCGCTCCTCCGGGATCTCCACCGCATAGCCGATCTGCTGGCCGAGGAACGGGTCTTGAGGCGTGGGGAAAATGCCAACCAGGGGCGTGCCGGCATTGACGCTGAATTTCTTGCCGACGGTCCGGACTCCGGGAATAGCGCCCTGGAAATCGCTGCGCCAAAGAAGCTTGCTGGAAGCATAGGCGCCGCTGGCCAGGATGAAGCGGTCTGCTTCAATACAGACCTTGTTGCCTTTGGCATCTTCTACTTCGACGGCCGAGATGGCATAGGGATTATCGGGATCGGACGCCTGCGTCTGGAATTGAAGTTTCGTTACCTTGGCATCGGGAACAAGCAGGCCGCCGGCTTTTACGAAGTCGGGAATAAGCGTGACCGCGAGAGAGCGCTTGGCGTCATACTGGCAGCCCAGGTTGCAGCGGCCGCAGCCAATGCAATCGAGCGTATTGCTGGGGACCGTGATGGGTTCACGCAAGTGCGCGTGGAAGCCATCAAGGTTGATGTCCTTCTTGCTCAGCCGCTCAAATCCTTCGCGCAGCGTGTGCGACCCGATGGTAATTACGCGGTCTTCCAGCGTGTGCACATGCAAGAGCGGGCTGAGAACGTCATATTGGTGCAGCAGGTCGTCATAGTCCAGGTTGATGCCGAGGTTCTGCCAGCGGCTTTTCAGATTTTCCCACCAGAAGCCCTGTGGCTTGAATGCCACTGAGTTATTGACGACAGTTGAGCCGCCAACACAGCAGCCCTGCTGAAACAAAAATTGCTGATCAAGAGAAACCGTGGCCGCGGCATTCATATACAAGCGCGCCGTGGCTTCCAGAAAGGTCTGGGGGAATTCCTGATTTGGAAATATTGGCCCGGATTCAAGCAGAATGACGCGGGCTTTGGGGTCCTGTTCCTGAAGGGTGCGCGCGGCCACGCCACCGCCGGCGCCTGATCCAATCACGCAATAAGTCCGCTGGCCAGCGGGCTTGCGCGCTACCTCGCGAGGCGTCTTGCGCATGGCCTGGAGCAGTTTCCAATTCTCGGTTTCCGGCGGATGCGCGAAATCGGGGCCACTGGGCGGGTTCCAGCTGCGTGGCTGGAAGGGCTCATATCCAATCGCTTTCCACACCTCGGGCTCGTCAAGATAGGCGATCCCCAGCACGGATTTGAAAAGCGTGAAGGTAACAATCGTCTTGACGAGGTCCTCTTCCTCATTGGCTTCATTCTTGATGAGCTCATGGTACATCTCGTCGATCCACGCCGCACGCTTGCGCTTGCTGGACAAGAGGAAGCGTCCGTGGCCGAAAAAGCTCTTCAACCCGAACCATAATTTGACCAGAGCGCGCCAGAAGGCCGAGCGGGGAAAAGATGGCGGGCCATAAAGCGGCAGCAGCGCGACGGTGGCGACCAGCCTAAGAAAGACTGGCGGCTGAAGTTCGTGCATGTAACGCGTCATTTTGCGGACAATTACGCGCCCATTGACCTTAAGATTGCCTTCACCGAATCCGAACAGCGCCTCAGTAAACGCGGCGACAAACGGCCGATTGATGTGCCAATAGATCCATGCCAGTCCAATGAGAAGGTTCTGCAGCATTTTGTCTTTCTCCAGCTTGCAACGGCAGAACCAGGCTGGTCTGGAGCCGTGGAGCGCCGATACAGTTACAGTGGATTTGCCGCACAAGTGTATCCCAAGCAGTTGCGCTCCAGAGCAGGGAAATTGCCTGCTTGCCGATTTGAATACGGGCGCAAACCCCAGGCTGTTTGCCGGGTATGCAGAAGATGTGTCTTTACAAACCCGAAATTTTCGCGTGGAATGGCACCTTGCCATCAAAACAGAGCATTGTGTTACCCGGCAGTCGTGGAAGCACCAGCTAATCCAAGGCCCGGCTGCGATCACAACGAGTGTGTTTACAAATCAGTGACCATGCCTTCATCAACTCATATCCACACTGTCGCAAGCGGCGCCGGCCCGGAAGATGCGCTAAAGCTGGAACAGGAGCGGTTGCAGCGGCTGAGCGAGAATCCGCCGCAGGAGATTTTTGTCGTCAGTGATCTTCACCTGGGCCGCGGCCGCAACCCGGAGACCGGACGTTTCTCGCGTACGGAGAATTTTCTTGCCGATCAGTCATTCTCCCGGTTTCTCGACTATGCTTCTCCCGGGCCAGGAAAGCTGCTCTTTATTAATGGTGACGCATTTGATTTTGTGCGCATATGCCATTACCCGCGTAGTGACCAGGAATTTGAGGAGTGGAGTGAATTCCTGGAGCGGCTTGCGGTGGTGAAGGAGCCGGAGCAACTGCGACGGGCGATCTCCAAGGTAGAAAGAAGATTTGGCCTGGAGACCGATGACTATAAGAGCGCATGGAAGCTGCTGCAAATCGCCAATGGGCATCGCGAATTCTTTCAAGCGCTGGCAAAGTGGACCAATGGTGGAGGAACACTGCTGCTTTCCAAGGGCAACCATGATCTGGAGCTCTACTGGCCGCTGGTGCGGAAAGCGCTGGAGGAGCTTCTAATAAGAGCGGGCGCGGACAGGAATACCGTGAGCAGCCGGATGTTTTATTGCGACGACTGGGTCCGGATTGCCAACGTCTATTTTGAGCACGGGCACAAATACGATCCGGAGCAGCGTGTTGACGACAGCGACAAAAGCCCGGTCCTGCGCGATCAACCCAGCCAGCTGAAATTGCCTTTGGGGATCTTTGTGAACCGCTATCTGATCAACCAACTGGAAAAACTCGAGCCGTTTCTCGGCTCCGTGCGGCCAACCGAGAAAATCCTTTGGATGCTTTTGCGGACCCACCCGCTCTCAGCCATGGCGATGCTGTTTCGTTCGCTACGATTCATCCGGCGCGCCTTCCAAACCTCCCATGTGCGCGATTTCTTCTGGTATGCGGTATACATCGGTTCGTTGACTGTTCCTCTTCTTACGGTTTTGGCAATAGCCGGCGTCTTTGCTATTGCCCGGCTGCGCGATTTCTTTATTACCCGGCATCCAATGAGTGCGATGGCGCTGGGCGCATTGGGAATCCTTGCGCCTTACCTGGCGGCGGCTTTCCGGGAGTTTGTGCGGTGGCTGGGGCGCAAGAAACGGCGTCCGGCGGAAGTGGGAGAAGATGAAATGTCGCGGGGCGTATATGCGTCAATGGAGAAGCTGAAATTCCCCGCCTTTAGCCGCATGTACGCCGTGATGGGGCATACGCATGACCAGGACGTCCAGCGCCTGCCCGATCTCGACGGCGCAACAACCCTTTACCTCAACACCGGCACATGGATTCCCATCTGGCCGGACGACCGGCCCGATCTGGCAGGGCAGGTCCTGTTCCCGTTTGTGCATTTTTGGCTCGAAACATCGCGGGAATATCACCACGAATACGAAGAGTGGCGCGATGATCGTGGCAAGCCGGCAGAGAGTTACATTCTGGAGCCACCTGCAGGTTAGCGGGCAGCGATATTGTAATCCGCAATCGCGGAGGGCCCTGCAAAAAGAGCGAGCCGATAAGACGATTCGAATGAGTATGAAGTAGGACGAGGGAGAAGACGGATCAAGAGCCAGAGTAAAGCTGCAGGGAAGCCCAATAATACGGAAGACTGTGCAAATCATCGGAGTGCAGCATTTTCAGTTTGGCAGAATGCAGCGCATTGGCGATTGTCTTGCCACTTTGGATTTCGGAATAGAAGTCGTCCATAAGTTGGGGAGTAGAAGAGTCGTCCACTTCCCACAGGGCCGCGACTACCTGGCGTGCGCCGGCACGCATAAACGCCCAACCGAGCCCCACCATTCCCTCGCTGACGTACCATCGCTTGCCTGCGCCATAACACGTGGATATTGTGACAAGATCGGCATGTATCGGGATAGGAATGATATCGCGCGCGTACAGTTTATATGAGTCAGCATGGCCGGAAAGTACAATGGCGGAGTCCATGGGAACTTTTTCGCTGGCAATGCCGTGAGTCACAAAATGGATGAACCTGTATTGCTGTGGATTGCTTGACTTATAAGACTCGGGGGTTGCGCCGGGCCCAGAAATCACCTGCTCCAGCCGGGCAGGGAAATGGTTCCTCACGCGGGAAATTTCGTCATCAGCATGCTTCAACGTAGGGAATAGGGAGCTAGCCTCCTCGGGAGCGCCTATCAATAGCAGTTCTTTTTCAAAATGGTAGCGAATAGGACTGGGCGCGGCCATCTCCGAAAGCGAACCGAGGTTCTGGATAACAACATCTTCTATCCAGTAATGAGGTTTGCTGCCGGGAACAATCAGGGTCTCAAAATCCACCAAAGAAAGAATTTTGCTTGGAACAATGACGACCTGCGATCCTGGAGGAATAAGCGCTTCAGCCGGTTGGATTATCGCTTTATATAGTTCTTGCCCGCCGAAGGAGTCGTCGATCTTGCGCTGTTCCTGAATCGCTTTATTGTAAGCGTCAATCAGCGAGTGGAGCTCCTGGTGGGAGGGCAAATGGAATATCTTAAATTTGTCTGGTGTTACCACCCAAAGGTAGGATTCATCGTCAGTAACCTGGTAATCGAGCAGGACCTGATGGCGGGTTTTTAACGTGTGCTGAACCGCGGCGATATTAAACCCGTTGTTCGAGTGGGCTCCTAGAGCGAGTGCGCGGTTATGCTCAGCCATCCGGAGGGCCTCAATCGGCTTGCCCTGGGAGACGAGGAAGCGAATGTAGGAGTCAAAAAACGGATGCTTGTCCAAAAAAGAGACGCGGGATCCTTCTCTGGTCTTGGTGATCTCATCTTCGACGGTGCGGATACCCGCCAGAAACAGGCGGTCAGCCTGGGCAGGGTTGTTTTGGCGCCAATAAATCTTTCCTAATTGCTCCTGTGCCATTGAGCGACGCAATGCCTTGGCTTGTGGATTCTGCAAAATGCTCTGGAAAAGCTGTGTTGCTTTGGCCAGGTCGTTCTGAGCAACAGCGATTTCCGCCAGATCCAGAGATGCGTCAATATCGTATGAGACACCAGGGGAGGGCTCGGCAACCTCCTGCTTCCAGTAGATCTCCGCTTTGGCAAGGTCGTGCTCTTTTATAGAGAGTTGAGCCAAATCATGCAGAGCGGTCCTTGCCGTGGCTACATCGGGCAGCTTGGAGGCGATGGACAGGGCCTTAAGATAACTAGTTTCGGCTTTACCAGGATAGTCACCGGTGATGGCATCGTACGAAACTCCCAGGTCAACGAGCCATGCCTCTTGATCATCCGGCAGCCCAATATCCGATGCGATCTGCTCAGCGCGCTCTGAATTCTCAATCGCCCTTTTATAATCGCCCAATTCGACATAGTTGAAGCCCAGGTTACCGAAGGCCTTCTCTTCCAGGAGTTGGGAATGAGCAGCTTGCGCCAGCGGCACAACTCTTTGCAGCCAGTCAATCGCTTCATCGAGCCGTCCTTCGCGGCCCGCAAGATAGCCTATGTTGCCGATGGCGCTGGCCGCGATGAATGGATCAGTGGCGCCGGCGAGTTCCGCCGCTTTTTTAAAATATTGTGTGGCTAAGGGAGGAGTATTGAAAGCGCAATTTCCCCGGGCAAACGCCAATTCGGCCTGCAAAGAAGATGCGGAAGAAGGAATCAGGCCGTCTGCCTGGTTCAACTCAGCTTCACCCGCAGCCTGCCGCTGCGACCGGCAAAGCGCCTGTCCTTTGATGATCCTCTTTCGTGCCGTTATTTCTACGGGAAGAGACGGCGGAGGGTCCTCGCCGAGCAGATCAGCCGACTCTTCAGGCTGACGCTTCCGCAACAGCGCTTCTGCCTGAAGGATGCGAAATCGCCAACTCCAAAGAGGGTCCTTGTTCCTGGATTGACGATAACCTGCATCCGCTTTTTGAATAGCAGCGTCATAGTCACCCTGCCGTAGTTTCAGGTTAGCGTCATCGTAGAGTGGCTGCCAGGCAGGCGTGCAGCCAACGAAACACAAAATGCACAAACAAAGAACGCGCCACGCTATGGGAATGGCCGGCCGCCGCTGGAAGTGGTCCCGCCACCATCCGTGGTGCCAGTGCTGCCTGAGCACATCTGTACGTGAAACATGGTGAGGCGACGATAGTCCTTGTGTACCAGCATCTGGGCCAGGCGAACCACACCAAACTTGGGGATAACAATAATGCTGCCGAATGCCTGCAGTTCGCTTGGGCCTGTCGGCTGGCCGAGATTGAGATGGCCGGCGGCCGAGCACCAATATGATCCTCCCTTGGAACGCAGGGACGGTTTCTTCCACGCCCTGGCCCGTTTTCCGACACCGCTCAACGCATGATACTCGTTTTCCAGTTTCTCCAGTTCGCCAAGCCTTTTGTCACTCTGGCTTCCCCAGGGCAGCAGGTCGTCGGCTTGATCGCCGTGGTAGGCATTTTCGAATTTCGTGTAGGTATCATGCGCATGAAACCGATGGGTCGACAACGTTATATCAATCAGATGGCCTGCCACCCGGAGGTTCACGAAGTGGCTGCCCGTTATGTCATAGCTATGCTCGCCCTTTTCGTCTCCCACCTCAGGCGAGTATACAACCATACGGGAGACAACGCGGTCGGCGGTCACTACGTCGGCAATGTTCAGACCCTCCACCACGGAATAGGCATAGGTGGTGTGTTTCTTATGGCATTCATCAAAACTGCCGCCGACTTCTGTATAGGCTGAGTCGAAGCAAATGAAAGGACTGACGCAGAATTTGCCGGAGCGTTGTGTGCCACGTCCGCCACCGCTGGCCAGGGCACAGGCTGCTTGCGCGGGTACGCTCTGACGCGTCGGACGCTCGATTTCTCCAGCTAGTCCGTATGCAGAGGCATGGTAAAAATACTGGGAATGGTAACAATAACTAGGGCACTCCTTGGCCATATGAGTACTCCACCTTCTACCTGGAAATTAGGGCCGCCGAGGGACGGGCTTATTCTCGACGAGTATGAGCTAATCTAACACACTCGCCTTAGAGGACGGACAGCGAGAACCAAGTCCCTAATATGAGAACGCAAAAAGGAGTATTAATCCTGCAAATTCAATTGAAAAGGAATTTGCTTTATAACCCGGGTACTGCGAGTAGTTTGATCAATTGCCTGAACTATAAGGATGTAGTCGCCATCCCGAAACCGACCCGCATTCAATCGCAACTGAATCGCTCCATCTTCAGGGTCCTTTATCGCAACGGATGCCATTTCCCTGCCAGAAGCGCTGACGACGCGGGCCCTGTATGACTGTAATTTTTGTTCAGTCCCGAACACGGCACGTAACTCGAAGCTCCCCCGGCGAGGCACGCTTATTGGCTTGTCGGATGCCCGCGACGCCCCCGTTACCGTTACCACCATAACTGCCTCAGGGTCGTTCATTTGATGAATTACCATTGCCTGGCGAACACTGACACCAGTGGTACAGAGAAACAATAGGCCGAATACCAACGCGGGACTGGGGTGCAACGCTCGATGGACCAGACGGCTCCAGGCCGGCTGCTCTTCTCCCTTTTCCGTGCCGATGCGGCGCAGATGGCCGACGAACTCCGTGCCGGCCTTGACTTGCTCAAAGCAGGTATCACAGGAGAACAGGTGTTCCTCGTA
>Ga0207665_10001125_pt1 | contig 17981 bp, 18 predicted proteins | sample LARL112metaG_FD_184351 | JGI IMG/M metagenome (GOLD analysis project Ga0207665, IMG submission 184351) | Corn, switchgrass and miscanthus rhizosphere microbial communities from Kellogg Biological Station, Michigan, USA - LAR L11-2 metaG... | ecosystem: Host-associated > Plants > Roots >...
CCTGTTTTCGGAAGGCCAACCCTGTTCACGCCCGTCCGGCAGCCGGGCGAAGGCCGTGTCGCATCCGACCTCGCTTCTTGCGGGCCTTTAACCATCAAACGACATCGGACTGGAACGCCTGGAGGCGTGCGACCCAATCGCGATCTAGCTTTTGGCCGGCCAGTGTCGCTCGCGGAACCAGGTGCGATACTCCGACGCCATCTTGGCGCGCTGCGCCTGCGGCGCATGCCGCCGGCACGTGGATGCCTCCTGGCTGTTCTCCGGGGCGGCCCACCTCAGCTCCGCGCAGTCGTTCGGATTGTAGGCCATCTCGTAGTCCACAGCCCGATCGAGCACCTCCTTGAGCGACAGCGTCCAGGGCGAGCCGTCGCTTCGCGTGTAGGTTATCTTTCGCGAGGCGAGTTCAGAGGCAAGCACCGCCTGCAGCTCGCTTTTGACGGCTTCGACGCTCTTGTTGTTCGGCATGGCATAATGCGCCGCCCGCCGTACGACGCGATCGGGATATCCGCGCACGACGTCGATGGCGATCAGCAGACGGAAGTCGCGCGCCGGGGTGGAGTAATCCTCCCAGGGTCCTGATGTCTCGAAGATCGAGGGGCCATTGGGCATGCCGATCTCGGCCGGCTGCTTCTCCTGATATTTTCTTCCGTTTTCGACCGAAGTGACACGCGTCTTCACTTGCTCGTGCAGGCTGGCGATGGCGTCGGTCATCGCCTTCACGGGATCCACCGGCTCGGGCGACATGACGTCATCCATGCGATCGTAAAACTCCTCCGCATTGATCTTCGACTGATCGATCGAAAAATCGGCGTATTGCGGATTGTTCGTGATCTCGGCGTTGGTCAGCCGCCGCAGCGAACCGTTCTTGTCGCGCACGACCGGGCGAAAGTGCTTGAAACCGGGGGTGCCGAGCGCCGGATCGTGCACGAACAGGAAATTGCCGCGCCAGAAGCGCTTGCGTGTGATCGACCCGTCGGGCTCGGCGTCGACGGCGAGGAAGACGCCCGGCTTGCCGTCCACCTCCGGCACGCGATGCACAAGCATCAAGACGTGGCCGTAGGGGTCGGCATAGATCGTGCCCGGGCGCAGCGATTCCTGCGTCAGCGCCACCGTGTAGAAATCGGTGTTGTCGTCGCCGGCGGAAACGCGCACCGCGCCGGTATGCACGACGTCGCCGACGTCTTTGAGATATTCGCCGAAATTCGTCGGCCGCTTTGGCTTCGGTTTCAACGGAGCCAGTGGGTCCAGGGCTGGTGCTGCCGCGTCGGCCGACTGGGTCCGGCCGAACAGGTTCAGAATGCTCGGCGGCTGCGCAGGCGGTGTGGCGACCGCAAGCGTCGCGGCGGCGACTTCCTGTTCCGGCGGCGGCGGCGGACGCGTCTGCTCCGGGTGCTCCATGTCGAACCACTGGTAGCACTTCGGCGCGGTGCCGCCGATGCCGCGTGAGCAATTGGAGTAGCCGAAGGGCAGCCCCATCTTGTAGGCAAAATAGGCGCGCAGGAAGTAGCCGAAATCGGCGCAGTCGGGGCGAAGGCCAGACTTCACATTGTCCTCTCCGCGGCCCAGATAGTTGAACAGGAAATTGCGCGACTGGTCGCGCAGGACTTCATGCCAGGCTTTCCAGTTCAGATCCTGATCCGCCGGCGCGTCGAACAGCTTGGCGATCCATGCCGAGAACAGGGTTTCGGTTGCATGATTCCAGCCGTTGCGCACCTGCCAGAAGGCTCCGGACGGGATCGGCACGGGGTCCGGCTTGCGCGCGCTCACGGAGATCTCGCGCTTGATCGTGCTGCAATCCGCCGGCATGCGGTCGAGCGCCAGCGTGGCCTGCCATGTCCCCGCGGCCGGAGCGGCAACCTCGGCGAACCAGAAATACGGCGCGCCGCCATGCCGCTCGGATGATTTGGCCGCGACGCTTCCGTCGGGCGCGACCAGCGACATCGCACCCTCGAGCGGCCTCTCGGCAATGATCATGACGCGAAGCGGCGCCCCCTTCCAGGGAGCGGCCGGCGAGGGCAAGACCTGGACATCGGCTGTCTCGCACAAACCCGAAGCCGCTTTCGCCGGCGAGTTTATGGTTGCGAACATGAAGGCAGCTGTTGCTGCAGCAGCAAACCGGCTGGCGAGACGCATTTTGACAACCTTTCTGCAGAAAGCAGGAACTGCCCTCGGCCCTGCCGATCCGATGTGTGAGTGGCGAGGCTCACGACTCGCCACACGACCGCCTCCACGCTCCATCGCGCTGTCCCCGTCGAGGTCACTTGCCGTTCTGGCCGGCTCCCCTGGAGCGGCCGGCATGCCGAACAACAGAGACCACGATCGTCAGGCGATGTGACGAAAAATCGGCGCGGGCGCGACTTTCTCACAATTTGTTGCCGCGCCGCTACGAAGAGGTCAGTAGCGCTGACCAAATCGGGCAATCGGTATCGGGCGCACGTTCCAGGTCGACTTTCGATCGGTTTCGGCGCGCAGCTGTCCGCCAGAACCGGGTCCCGTCACACGTCGGCTTTTGGCACAGGATCAAACACTTAGTGCGTTTTTTGACCATATGAAATGAGCAAGGCTGCAGGCTTGATCGGTGCGTGCGCCGCACGAGCCAAGGCCTCAATCCGGACATCTGCGCCTGCTTTACGAAAAGCTCAGTGTTGTCGATTTACTTAGGCGTTTGATGAGCGCTTCGATTTTTGGCCAGTCCCACGTTCTGCCACGCGCGCTTGCGATCGCAATCTTGCTCGCGCTTGGCCTGGGCTTGGGCGGCTGCACCAGCATGAACGATGAAATGACCTCGGCCTTCGCTGACCCCGCGAAATATGCGCTTTACGATTGCAAGCAACTGGAAGCCGAACGCAAGAAGCTCGCCGGGCGCTCGGCGGAATTGCAAGGCCTGATGGAAAAGGCACAGACGGGCGTCGGCGGGCCCGTTGTTGCCGAGATGGCCTATGGCAATGATTACCTTCTGGTGCGCGGTCAGGCCAAAAATGCGGAGGAGGCCTGGCGACAGAGCAAATGCCGTGAAACGCCGGTGGCAGTGCCTGCGGTCAATGACAAGTCGGGACGCCCGGTGATGCGGTCGGGCAATGCCGTGTATTGAGCACGTGGCCGCCTGCTTTCACGCGCGCCAGTCATAAATCCAGTTTTGTCGCGCCAGCATGCGCCTGGGACCCATCGCCTTGATGACGAAGTCCCGGGCAAAGGCGAGCGGGTTGGCGAGGTGGTAGATGCGTCCTGCCTGCCGTGCGGCACGCTGAACGCGGGCCACACGCACCCGGCGCAGGCGTTCATAGCGTTTCAATGCGACAGGAACTGTCAGTCCGCGCTCGCTCTGGGTCTCTCCTAGACAGCCGGCAAGCACAGCGGCATCCTCGATCGCCATTCCCGCGCCTTGCGCGGCGAACGGCAGCATGGCGTGGGCGGCATCTCCCACCAGCGTCACCGCGCCTTCGGTCCAATCGCCGCCTTCGGGGAGGGTGAACAGCGCCCATTTCCGCCATACGTCAACTGCGCCGATCAGCATTCGCGGCATGGCATGCCATCCTGCGGAAATGAACGCGCCTTTGACTTCGTTGGGTTCGCCCGGCTCGCTCCAGCCCGGACGGTTCCAGGTGCCGGGAACCACGGCGACGACATTGATCTGGCGCGCGCCCGAAATCGGGTAGGCAACCAGATGCGCGTCTGGTCCCATCCAGAGTTGCACCCGGCGCGAGGTAAATTCGCGCGGCAGCTGGGTCGCATCGAGCGTACCGCGCCAGGCGATGAGGCCGGAGAAAAGGGGCCGGGCTTGCGGAAACAGATGATGTCGAACCGTCGACCAGATTCCGTCGGCACCGACCAGTGCGACCGCGAGTTCCTCCTGGCGCGCCGTGCCACGGCGCTGCACGATGGTCAGGCCCTTGGCATGGATGCTGACATCCTCGAACTGGCAGCCGAGGCGCAAGTCGATAGTGGGCGTATTCCTCACCTCGGCGAGCAGCGCCGCCTGCAAATCGGCACGATGGACGACCCAATAGGGCGCCTCGGGGCGAAGGGTCGCCGCATCGCCAAGGAGAATGCGAGAAATTTCGCGGCCGCTGCGCCCGCTCATGAGGCTGATGGCGTCGGGCGTGACCACGCGGGATGCAAGCCTGCCTTGCAGGCCGAGGTCGATCAGCACGTGGCTCGCATTGGGCGAGAGCTGCAGGCCGGCGCCGGCTTCTTCCAGGTGGTCGGCTTTTTCCAGAATGACGACCCGAAAGCCCTTCCGCGCCAGCGCGAGCGCCGCCGTCAACCCTCCGATTCCGGCGCCTGCGACGATGATCGCGCGCGAAGCCACCGCCCGGTCAGGCGACCTTGTCAACCAGCACGCATTCCGGCGGCCGCGCTTCCCCGGCTTTCAGGTCGGCGGCGTAGCGATAAAGCGTCGAGCAGTAGGGGCAAATGATCTCGTTGTCGTTGCCGAGATCGAGGAAAACATGCGGGTGGTCGAAGGGCGGATTGGCGCCCACGCACATGAACTCATGCGAGCCGATCTCAATAACGGGAACACCGGCATCGTTATGGAAATGCGGGACGATATGATCGGACATCGAATTCACCTTTGGAACGCGACAAAAGCGGACGAAACCGGCACGGCGCCGCACCGCCGACATACAACCCGACCATACTGGCGGATGCTGATGATTCCTAGTGGAGTGAATACATCCGAAGGAAGCCCCGGCCGCTGTTGTGCTCCATGCAAATTCGACACAATCTTGTCGTCCCGGAGAAGCCCTTCTTTCGTCGGGGCCGTTGTGTCTTAAAACGGGCACGCTTATTTCATGACCAGCAGATTTTCGGGATTTCTGATGAAACGGGCACAGATCATCTGGATGACGGCGATGATGGCGGTAAGTGGTGCTGCGTTGGCCGTAGCATCGCCGCGCGCGCATAACGCCCTTGCGCTTTTGGCAGCCCAGGATGATCCGGCTGGGCTGTCGGACATCCGACTCGATTCTGCCCTGCGGAATAACCGCAACATCATCAGCGACCAGATCGAGGCGGCGCTGAAGGACCATGACGCGGGACTCGCCGAAAGCTTCGTCGATCTTGCCAGGGAAAAAGGCATCTCCCTTCCGGACGATTTATCGCAGCGGGTGAGCGATGCGGTTGCGGAAGAAAGCACCTCGTCCCATTTCGCAAGGCGTTTTGCCTCCGGCCTTGTGACCGGGAATGCCGACGACGTCGCGAGTCTCTCCGGCACGGTCGCCGGCGATCTTTTCGTCTTCGGCGATATCCGCGACATCGTGCGCGAGGGCAAGCACCTCATCATGGGCGAGGATACCGATCATCTGGTGCTGGGCCTTGCCACCGCGGGCCTTGCGGTGACAGCGGCAACCTATGTCACCGTCGGCGGCGCCGGCCCGGTGCGCGCCGGTCTGACGCTCGTCAAGGATGCTCGCAAGGTCGGTCGTCTCGGGGAGGGATTGACCGAATGGGCCGGCCGTTCGGCGCGCGAGATGGTGGATGCGCCGATGCTGCAAAATGCCGTCGCAACGGGCTCGGTGATGCGGCCGGGGCAAACCGCAAGCGCGATCAGGGCCGCGTTCCACGCCGAAAAGGCCGGTGCGCTGGTGCGACTTGCCAAGGACGTCGGACGGGTCGGCGAAAGGGCCGGCACACGTGGCGCGCTCGACACGTTGAGAATCGCCGAGGGCCCGCAGGATGTGGCGCGCGCCGCGCGGCTGGCGGAGAGCAAGGGTGGTCAGACCCGCGCGATTCTGAAGCTGCTCGGTCGCAGCGGATTGTGGCTTGCGGCGGGAGCATTCAACCTGTCGCTCTGGGTGTTCGGCGCTTTGTTCGCGTTGTTCGGCTTTCTTTCCTCCATCAAGGCAACCACGGAGCGCATGACCCAGTCGTGGCTCGATCGCAAAAAGGCGCAGCGGTTGCGAAGGCAGCTCGTGGCCGCCGCGCCTGCGATGGTCAGTGCGCCCGTAAGCGGCTAGCTTTACTTCTCACAAAGTGCGGAATGACCGATGCCGAGTTTTCATCACGGCGCTGTTGAAATTGCCTATCTCGACGAGGGCGAGGGGGATCCGATCCTGCTCGTGCATGGTTTCGCCTCGACCAAGAACGTGAACTGGGTTTATCCGACCTGGGTTTCGGAACTGAAGAAAAGCGGCCGCCGCGTCCTTGCCTTCGACAATCGCGGCCATGGTGAGTCCGCCAAGCTCTACGACCCGGCTGCCTATGAGATCGCCATCATGGCCTCCGATATCACGGCGCTGATGGATCATCTGAACATCGAGCGCGCCGATGTCATGGGCTATTCGCTGGGCTCACGGATGGCGGCCGTGCTCGCACGAAGCCGGCCGGAGCGGTTGCGCTCGGCGATATTCGGCGGCATCGGGATCGGCCTGATCGAGGGCGGCGGCCCCGGCGAGAATGTCGCCCGCGCGCTTGAGGCGGATTCGCTTGACGAGGTGACCGATCCGGTCGGGCGGACATTTCGCGCCTTTGCCGACCAGACCCGATCCGATCACCGCGCGCTTGCGGCGTGCCTGCGCGGTTCGCGCCGCCTGATGAGGAGGGAGGAAGCCGCCGGGATCGCCGTTCCCGTGTTGATCGCGGTCGGCACCGCCGACGAAATCGCGGGCTCGGCGGACGCGCTCGGAAAAATCATTCCCGGCTCGCGGGTGCTCAATATTCCCAACCGCGACCACATGCGCGCCGTGGGTGACAAGGCCTACAAATCAGGCGTGCTGGATTTCCTCGCCCAGCGAAAGTGAATCGCCGCGCAATTCATCGTCGCAGGTCAAGCGACGCAGTGTCGCGATCAGGACGACGAAGGTTGCGATCCAGGCCAGCCGTGAGCCGTAGCGATCGTGCGGCCCCGATATGACCCCGCAGACAAAAGCGTTGCCGAGCAGCGCCAGCGACACGGTTGCTGCGAGCAGCGTGAAATCGTCGTGCTTTCGTTGCCCGATCGCGCTTGCGAGCATGCCAAACACCAGCGCGATCGAAATCAGCGCCACCGGAACATGAACCAGATTGATCGGGCCGAAGGTGATGTAGCTGTTCTGCTGATACGCTGCGCGCGCCAGCTTGAGCTGTTTCGGCAGATAATGTTCCAGAATGCCGTGGGTATGGGGAATCGGACGATTCGCGTTTTCACCGGTTGCCACCAGGACGAGCTGATGAGCCGTTGCAACAATAGCCGCCTCCGCCTGCCATAACGGATGTTCGACAAGCGAATGGGTGACGATGAAGCCCATCTCGTCGCCCAATCCGGCAAAGCGCCCGAGCCGGTTGAACACGCTGCCGCTGCTCCACAGAAATTCATCGGCTGTTCCCGGCAATTCGTCGCGATACGGGCAGAGCTTGAGGCGCTGTTCGCCACAGTGATCCTGCAGATAGCGCGTCACGATGCCATCCTGCAGCATCCTCCCGAAGGCGATCGCATAGCCACCGGGGGTCCACGCCAATTGCCCGGACAGGGCGAAATTGGCCGACAGCAGCATGACCGCACCCGCGGCGGGGGTGAGGGTGCCTTGGGCAAGGCCGGCGATCGAAATCCGCTCGCGCAGAAACGGCCGCACGATCCACCCCGTGCAGCAAAGGCCCAGCAATACGGCCATGGTCGCGCTGTGGGTGGCGGCGGCGAAGGCGGTGAAGGCGAACAGCGCTGCTTTTTCGATTGCGGAAATCCTGTCTGCCTGCAGCACGAGAAGAAACAGCGACAGCACCGACAGACCGGCAAAGATATCGGTCAGCAGCATGCTGGCGAGCCAGGGTAACGCCGTGGTGAGCGTAAGCGCGACGCCCAATCCCAACAGCAGCGCCGGCCTCGCCATGCCGAACACGCGCAGCGTCAATTGCAGGATCCACATCGTCGCCAGCGCCTGGATTCCGAGGTTGATCCAGAAATAGGTGTCCTCGCCGAAATGCAGGTAGAGACCAAAGACGGTGGATCGGCTGGGGACGAGATAGCCCTCATACCAGCGCGCCAGATAGCCACCGGTATCGGACTGCAGGAGTGGATATCCGTTCCAGAGCGCCGGCGCGAGCAACATCAGTGGAATGGCAACCGCCGTTGCCCAGACCAGGATCGAGTCCGAGGCGCGTGCGCGTATGGTCTGTGCGGTAATGCCCTTATTCCCCAGTTTCCACCACCATGCCCGGACCGGCAGGCTCGCGGAAATCCGCCAATAGTCGGATGGCGCGGCTTGATTTCCCGCAGATGGCCGACCACCTCAAGCATCGGGTTCGACTGGCGGGCCCGGCGCGCTGCGAGGAAAAGGCGCCGCTCCAAGGCGTTAGCAGTTGTCCGGGCGTGTGCCGACATTCACCTTGATGTGAGCGCGCGGGACATCCCTCCCCCTGCCGTGCTATGTTGTCTTGAGAGGGTCATCGAAATCTGCGAGTAGCAGCGCAATGGCAAAGCATCACGTCAATCCGCAAGGCGGGGCAAAACTGGCGGCTCTCGATCCGATCTGGGATCGCGTGCGCTCCGAGGCGGAGGACATCGTTCGCCGCGAGCCGGAACTTGCCTCTTTCATCTACGCGACCGTGCTGCATCACGACCGCCTGGAGGATTCGGTGGTGCATCGCATTGCCGATCGTCTCGATCACGTGGCCCTGTCGGGCGACCTGATCCGGCAGACCTATGACGAGGCGCTGCGGGATGACCCCGATCTCGGCAACGCCTTCCGCGCCGACATGGTGGCAGTGTACGACCGCGACCCCGCGACTTCGCGCTTCATCGAACCCTTGCTCTATTTCAAGGGTTTCCATGCGATAGAGACCCATCGTCTGGCGCACTGGCTGTTTAAAAAGGGCCGCAGGGATTTCGCCTATTATCTGCAGAGCCGTTCGTCGGCCGTATTCCAGACCGATATCAATCCGGCGGCCCGGATTGGCCGTGGAATCTTTCTCGACCACGCCACCGGCTTCGTTTGCGGCGAAACCGCCGTCATCGAAGACGACGTCTCGATCCTGCATGATGTCACGCTCGGTGGCACCGGCAAGGAGAACGAGGATCGCCATCCCAAGATTCGCCATGGCGTCTTGATCGGGGCGGGCGCAAAAATTCTCGGCAATATCGAGGTCGGCCATTGTGCCCGGATCGCCGCCGGCTCGGTGGTGGTCAAGGCGGTACCGCATAACGTGACGGTGGCCGGCGTCCCCGCCAGGATCGTGGGCGAGGCCGGCTGTGCCGAGCCTTCACGCACCATGGATCAGATGCTCAACGCGACCGGATTGTAATTTTCGAACATGTGATCGAGCAGAGCCGAAGGATTGATCTTGCGGCAAAAAGTGGTTTTGCGCTTCGACGCGGAGCCCGCTATAAGCCTCCGCTTGTAAGGGCCCTATGAGACGGCTGGCGGTTGGTGCCGTCCCGTCCTGGAACTTCCCGAAACCCTGGATTTAATATCGCATTGGAGACTGCCGTGGACGTTCAGGAAGTCAGGAAACTCGACGCTTACCTCAAGCGCCTGTTCGGTAACCCCAGGATTCGTGTGGTTCCTCGGCCGAAGAAGGAAGATTCAGCCGAGGTCTATATCGGCGAGGAATTCATCGGCGTGCTGTTCGTTGACGACGAAGACGACGATCGCTCGTTTCAATTCCAGATGGCGATCCTCGAGGACGATCTGGTCGAACAGGGTTAGCACTTGCATCGAAGGCTCTCGATGGCGGAAGCTTACGGGCCGCGGCCTTCGCTTGGCTTGCCGTGCACCTGCCGTGCCAGGTCATCCATCGCTTCGGCGACGTCGCGCCAGTGCGCAAGCCAGTTGCGCTGAAAGCGAAATGTCAGATCGGCGCCATCGACGCGGCGTTCGCTCAGGCACGTTCCGGGTGTTGCCGCGTCACGGGTACAGCGTGCGGTGATATCGGGCGCGATCGCAGAGAATAGATCTTCGCCGCCGTAGGGCGAGCCGTCGCGAAACGCGCGCATGCTCAATCCATCCTCCACGAGCGCTGGGGCCTGTTCGAGATAACGCGGATAGATGGTGCGAGCGCGCATATCCGGCGCCAGCGAATCATGATGCGCGGCAATCGAAAGAAAAATCCGGTCGATCGGCTGCACCGTCACGTCGAGATTTCCTGCGCTGACATGTTTTGGCGGTTCGGGCGGCTCCAGCGAAGGAAATGAGAAGCTGAGATCGACACGTTCCTGCGGTCCGGAGTGCCGCTGGATATCCATACGGATCGCTGCTGTCGGCACATTGAAGAGGGTGCCGCCGATGCTCACCGGCAATCGCGCCGGACCGCTTGTAACCTCCGCTTCCCAGGTCGGCCACAACAGAAAGGCGACGAGGCCGATCGCGGCCGCCGCGATCGTGCCGGCAAGCAGGATCGGCACGAGATGGCCGCGGCGATCGGTGCGCGAAATGCGGGCGATGTGCTGAGCCGTCGAAATAAAAGTCATGAACTGGCGGTCTTTGAGAAAGGCTCGAGGCCACGCGCGGGACGAATCAGCTGCAACTATGCCATGCGATCTCGCAGTTCTGCATGGCTTCGCGAGAGCGGGGTTCCTCGACGAGCTATGAACTAGAGCTCCGATTCCGAAGTTCGTAAGCTATCGCGGCGACCTCTGATGCGAACTTCGGAATCAAAGGAGCTCTAGTAACTTGTTGATTCTAGTGCGGCTTTGAATTTGAAGTTCCTATCACGAACTTGCCGCGATACCGATAGGAACTTCAAATTCACCGCACTAGCAGCGGTGCCACGCCACCTGCGTTAACCTTTCCTTAAGGATGTTGTGGCGGCCAGCCGTCAATTTTGCCAAGCAGGCGGGTCTCAAAAGTGCAAGCGGATGAGCCCTCCAATGTCGCCCGATGCGTTGAATTCCTTCTTCTCACTTTGCATCGGCTTTTCGCTCGCCGGCGCGCTCACGAGCGGATATCAGGCGGTGGTGCAGCGTCCGGCCGGTTTCGGCTTGCTGCAAGAGGGCGTGGCGCCGAGGACCTTCGCCGCCGTTCCGTTTCTGGTATTTGCGGCGCCCTTCATCATCATGCGCAACACGCTCCGCGGCGCGCCGATCGAAAATCGCCGTCTGGAATTCGTGATGATGGCAACGATCCTGGCCGGAATCTGGAGCCTGATGTCGGGTACGTTCTTCCTGATGACGCTACGCGCCGCCGGATTGCTGGCCTGAATTTTCCTGCCTCGACGGTCGAAGGTTGGAATAGAAGCGCCAGCTGTGCCAAAGTCTCCCGGGCTAAGGAGACTTTGAACTCATGGCGATCTACGAACTCGACGGGCAGGCGCCCGAACTTCCCGCAAACGGCAACTTTTTTATCGCCGACACCGCAGTTGTCATCGGCAAGGTCCGTTTGCTCGCCAACGCAAGCGTCTGGTTCGGCGCAGTCCTGCGCGGCGACAATGAATGGATCGAGATCGGCGAGAATTCGAATGTGCAGGATAATGCGACCTGCCATACCGACCTTGGCTTTCCCTTGACCATCGGCAAAGGCTGCACGGTCGGCCACAATGTCATCCTGCATGGCTGTACGCTGGAAGACGGCGCGCTGGTCGGGATGGGCTCGATCGTCATGAACGGGGCAAGAATCGGACGCAATAGCATCGTCGGTGCGGGAGCCGTGATTACAGAAGGCAAGGAATTCCCGGAAGCTTCGCTGATCATCGGCGCGCCGGCGCGGGTGATCCGAACGCTGGATCCCGCCCAGGTGGCGAGGATGGGAAGTGCGGCAATGTTTTATGTCGGCAACGGGCCGCGGTACAGCAAGGGCCTGAAGAAAATCGGTTGAAGCGTTCCTTGCGCCCAGCGAGCCGGTGTTCCGGTTCTGATACTCGCATTTGCGAATGTCAGAACCACCACACCAGCCGCTTGATTATGATCGTGATTTCTTCTTTCTCGGCGACACTGCGGCGCCCGCGTTTCTCTTCGGGCTCTCTGGAAGCGAAGCGCTCTTGCGCAGCGCGTCCTTCAGATCAATGGGAATGCCGTGCTTTTTCAGAAGATCGGCGAACGCTTCGTCCGCGAGTTCCTGGAAAGTGGCCATCCGGTCGCGCCCGAGCTGCTTGAGCTTGTCGAACGTGTCGTCGTCGAATGCGATCAGTTTGCGCACGCTTGTGTCGGCTCCTTCACCCGCCTTGATGCTTCGCGGTGCTGCAGTCGCTGGCCAAGAATTATCAGGGATCACCGCGCACGCCAAACGCTCGCGAAGCCGTCGCCAGTGCGATTGGCGCGTGGCGATGGCGATATTCATCAGCCGTTCATCTTTGGGACAAGAGGAAACACGTACCGCGATCACGTTTGATGGTTGGCAACCGACGCAGCGGTCGCGCAGACGTGACAAAAAAACGCGGGCAATTCTTCACCACCCCGCCTAGATTTCGGAACGGGATCGCACCCAGAGAGTAGTGATCAAAGGGCAGGGGCTGTCAGGAGGGAGAGATGTTGCGTAAAACGATAATCGCCTTTTGCGCAGTTGCGTCGATCGGCATGCTCGCGCCGAGCGCCGCGCTCGCGGCTGGCCATGGCGGCGGCGGTGGTGGCCACGGCGGTGGTGGCCACGGCGGTGGTGGCTGGGGCGGCGGCGGCCACGTCGGTGGTGGCTGGGGCGGCGGTGGTGGCTGGGGCGGCGGCGGTGGTCGTGCCGCAGTAAGCAGCGGTAGCTTCGGAGGCAATTTTGGCGCAAGCTCAGTTCGTAGCGGCAGCTTCGGCAACAGCTTCGCGCGCACGACGGCTGTCGGTCCTGCCGGCGTAGCAGGAGTTCACGGTAGCCGCTGGGCCAGCAGCGGATTCAATACCGGTTTCCGACACGGTGGTTTCCGCCATGGATTCCATCGGAACAGGTTCTTTGTCGGCGGAGTTGGATTCGGATTCTGGCCGTACGACGATTACTATGATTACCCCTACTACGACTACGGCGGCTGTTACGTCGTGGAACGGCGCGTTCATACCAGGTATGGCTGGCGCATCGTGCCGGTGCAGGTCTGCGGGTAATTTTTCGCGTTCCGCGACTTTCGGCTCGCTCCGGCTCGATCAATTCCGGTCGGTATTTGGCCGGCAGAGGAAAAGAAAGCGGCTCCGATGCATTTCTGCACCGGAGCCTTTTTTCAGCCAAAACTCACAAGGCTTAAAGCGCGATGAATTTAGGTCGAATCGCCGTCGCGCTTTGGTTTATTGTTTACGCATGATCTTCTCGGAAAACCGCTGCACACTTTGCGCTAACGCGGCCCTTCGGGTCCGGATCATGCGTTAGCCGAGGACGTTGTATTTCTTGAACCAGGATTGCATCTGGCTCCAGGCGTCTTCGGCAGCTTCCTTGCGATAGCTGGCGCGATAATCGGCGTGGAAGCCGTGCGGCGCGCCCGGATAGATTTTGAACTCGGCGGGTTTGTTGGCCTTGGCGAGCGCGGCCTTCAGCGCCTCGACATCGGCGACCGGAATACCGGTATCCGCCTCGCCATATAACCCGAGCACCGGCGCTTTCATCTCGGGCGCGAGTTGGGTCGGACTCTTCGGCCAGAGCGGGTTGGGCGCGTCGACCGGCGGCCCGTAAAACGAAGCGCCTGCCTTCAACGCACCGCTGTGGGCGGCATATTCCCAGACCGTGCGTCCGCCGCGGCAAAATCCGATGATGCCGAGGCGATCCGTATTGCCGCCTTGCGATTTGGCCCAGGCGACCGTGGTGTCGAGATCGGAAAACAGTTCCGCATCCGGCTTGGCATTCACGATCGGCAGCAGTGACGGAATGTCCGTCATTTTGGTCAGATCGACGCCCTTGCGGAAATAATAGTCGGGTGCGACGGCGAAGGCACCAAGCTTGGCAAGACGCCGCGTCACGTCGCGGATGTATTCGTGCAGGCCGAAGATTTCCATCGCGACCAGAATGACCGGCGGATTGGCCGCGTCCTTGGGACGCGCGAAATAAGCGGGCATTTCGCCGTCGGCGACCTTGATCTTGACGTCGCCCGCGGTGAGGCCGCTGGTGTCGGTCTTGATGACGTCGGCGCGCACCGGACCGGCGGCCAGCGTGTAGCCGGCCGCGACGGCGGCGGATGCGGTCATGAAGCCGCGGCGTGAAAATGGCGCGGCTCTGGTCAGTCCGATGACGTCGGGCGTCAGGAGAGTTTCACTCATATGGATTCCTTTAAGGCGCTGTTGGAGGCGCGCATCCAGCAGGCAATTGCCGCCAAACGCAAATCACCAGGCTGCGAGGAATGGTCGCCTCGCAGGCGCAAAGTCGCGGAGATCGGCCCAAAACCGCCCGCGACTGCGCAAGACAACGTAAAACACAAGGCCGTCGGCGCAGTATGACCGCCAACGGCCTTGCCAGCCCGGATCTTAAATTGGCTTACGCCCTCCGGTAAGGTGACCATGGCCCAGCTTGGTTCCAGCCATTGTGATCCATTTCACAAATGCAGCAAAAAAGTCGCGCGGTGGCGGCTTTGTCACTTCGACCCGGACTGGAAGCGCCTTAAACGACCTCAAAAAAGTGCGGCCAGCCTTTTGGGGGAAAGGCTGGCCGCGCGCGATCCGGTCTGGGACGGGGAGGGGTGGGGATGTGACCGGGTCGCGTTTCCTTTAGTCTCCTAGTTACTGGCGGTCGCGGGCGCTGGCGGTAGAGACCGCAGGCCGCGCGTCGCCGAGCGCGACCCAGACATTGGGATCGCTCTGCGACTGGCGCTTGACGAAGCGGTATCCAGTCTCGGTCCAGGCCACGACGTTTTCGTTCTGGTTGTCCAGAACGAACTCGCCCTTGTCGCTCTTCACGGTCAGCACGGCATGGCCTTCGCCCATCTTGTCGCGGACCACCGTGATCAGAAGCGCTTCACGCGGCCAACCGGCATCCATCAGCATCTTGCGCTTCAACAGCACGTAATCTTCGCAGTCACCGTAGCCGTCGGTCGGCAACGACCATTTCTCGATCACGCCCCAATGCTCCATGTCGGTCATGGGTCTGACGTTCTCGTTGACCCAGCGGTTGACGCGTGTCAGGTCGCGCCAGGCCGATTGCGTCATCACGACGTCGCGCGGTTGCGACGGGCCGCCGCGGCATTCGTCCGGGGTCTCGGCGCAAAACTCGACCCAGCCGATCGGCGCGCGGGTGGCATCGCCGATGCTCGCATAAAGTACCCGTTCGTCGGCGGCGCGCGCCGACGCACTCAATCCCAACAGGATGGCGATGACCGCCAGGCCCTTTCCCTGCTCCCTGCATCCAAACATTGTGGCCCCCGTTTCTTGTTGGGACCACCTTTCGCATAAAGGTTTTGCGCCGCCGCTAAATAGACCAGGTAAAATCGAGACGAATACGAATAAATACTTCGGATAAACCGATCTATACTTGATTCAATTTCGATTAGAATTTTAAACAACTGTAATTGATTCAAATTTTATGCGTTAACGGCGGATCGCCCCGGCCATGCTGAGGTTGCTGGAGGTGCAGAAGGCGGCGTTAACGCGGCACATCCGCTCCCAACGCGCTGCGCCCGACATCACGCGGGGCCGCCGCAGGGCCCAAAAAGAAAGGAAATCGAAGGGATTAGGCCTTTACCTCGCGCTAACCCTGTTTTCGACAAGGGCGGAAGAACTTGGCAAGCCGCCAAGTCCGTGCATGCAATGCGCAGGAGTGGAGTGGATTTGACATTCGCCACCCACCTAGCGCCCACTTTCCGAAGTTCGTGTCCCGTTGCAGCACCCATCTTTCACGAACTTCGGAAAGTCATGGGCACTAGCAAACCTATTACTCCTGTGCCGCTTTTCGATTTGAAGTTCCTGGATCAAATACGCCGCTTGCACCGCAGGAACTTCAAATCGGCGGCACTGGCCGCAAGCTTCAAGGGCGAATGTCAAATCCAAAACTCCACTAGAATCGATATTTGCTGGTGGTCCTTTGATTCCAACATTCGCAAGACAGCCTGCCGAGATGGGATGCGAATGTTGGAATCGGACCACTAGAGCAACGAGGTGATCATGAAACACGTAGCTGGGAGCTTCCCAATCGTCCTTTGTCTTGTGATGAGCACTCCGGCCCTGGCGGAGGAGCAGGTCCGGATCAATCCGACCGATCCACAGCCGACCTGTATCATGTGTCCCGGCAGTTATATTCCCTCGGCCGAACTCGATCGCTACACGGAGAAGGCCATCGCGGAAAAGCTGATCGACCAGCAGGTCCGCGACATCGATATCGGCAAGGCGCGCGTCGGCATCGGCGTGGTTCATCGCGGCAAGCTCGACAAGCCGGCGCCCAATTCAGTGGCCGAACATGACCAGATCAGCGAGGTCTATCATGTGATCTCCGGAGCGGCGACGCTGGTGCTGGGTCCCGATATCCTCAACCGCGAGCGGCGCCCGGCGACCATGCGCACGGTCCGCGAATTCAATGGGCCCGGCAACAACGGCTCGGAAGTTCGTGACGGCATCGCCTACGAAATCAAGGCCGGCGACGTCGTCGTGATCCCGGCCGGTACCGGTCACTGGTTCACCAGGATCGACGACCACATCGACTACCTGATGATACGGATCGATCCGGACAAGGTGACGCCGCTCAAGGGCGAGGCGCAATCGCTGGAATATCTGTCGAAGCCGGCGCCGCGCGGCGAGTGAGAGGTTGGCGGCTTTGCGGGCCTCCAAGGGATGTACTTGTTCGAAGTCCGATCTTGGCTGGAAAGTTCCAGCCAAAGACGGGATGGACGTGGTACTATCTCCGCTACCTGCGGTGATCCGCAAAGGGAATCCCACGGGAGGGAGACCCAAATGGCTTCGGATCAGGTCAAGCGCAAACTCGCCGCCATACTCGCCGCCGATGTTGCCGGTTATAGCAGGTTGATGGGCGCGGATGAGGCCGGTACGCTCGCCCGCCTCAAGGAATATCGCCGAGAGCTGATCGACCCCAAGAACAAGCAATATCGCGGTCGCGTCGTGAAGACGACCGGTGACGGTATTCTCATTGAGTTTCAGAGCGTCGTGGATGCAGTATCCTACTCGATCGAGATCCAGCATGGCATGCACGACCGCAACACCGGTGTCCCTGCTGAGAAACGCATAGAATTCCGCATCGGGATCAACGTTGGCGACGTCATCATCGAGGGACGCGACCTCTATGGCGACGGGGTTAACATCGCGGCTCGATTGGAGGGGTTAGCTGAACCGGGCGGCATCTGCATATCGCGTACCGTCCTCAATCACGCGCGCGGCAAGGTCGCCTTCGAGGTCGAGGATCTGGGAGAGCAGGCCCTGAAAAATATCGCCAACCCCATCCATGTTTACCGCGTCCTCCTCAATTCCAGCCGGGAGCCAACGATGTGTCGGTCCACCGATCCGGTGCTGCCTTTGCCGGACAAACCGTCGATTGCGGTTCTGCCGTTCCAAAACATGAGCGGCGATCCCGAGCAGGAATATTTCACTGATGGCATGGTGGAGGAGATCATCACGGGGCTGTCGCGCATGCACTGGCTCTTCGTGATCGCGCGAAACTCGAGCTTCGCCTACAAGGGCAAATCCCCCGACGTCCGGCAGGTCGGCCGCGAACTTGGTGTGCGCTACGTGCTTGAGGGTAGCGTGCGCAAGGCGGCGAACCGACTGCGCATCACCGGCCAGCTCATCGACGCTTCGACGGGCGCGCATCTCTGGGCAGACCGTTTTGACGGCGGCCTCGAAGACGTGTTCGAGCTGCAAGACCATGTGACATCCCGCGTCATTGGCGCCATTGCACCGAAACTGGAACAGGCCGAGATCGAACGCGCCAAGCACAAGCCGACCGACAGCCTCGACGCCTACGACTATTATCTCCGTGGGATGGCGAGCGTTCATCGCTGGTCGAGGGAGGGCGTAGGCGAGGCGCTGCAGCTATTCTACAAGGCAATAGAGCTCGACCCCGATTTCGCATCGGCCTATGGGCTGGCCGCCTGGTGCTACTTTTGGCGCAGGGTAAATGGCTGGATGACCGACCTCGTGCAAGAGGTCCCGGAGGCCAATCGGCTGGCCGTCCGAGCCGCGGAGTTGGGCAGCGATGATGCGGTCGCGCTTTCATTCAGCGGGCTTACGATTGGCTGGG